>Ga0182735_1000099_pt1 | contig 116606 bp, 108 predicted proteins | sample eDN5th30CKraftMG_FD_128524 | JGI IMG/M metagenome (GOLD analysis project Ga0182735, IMG submission 128524) | Enriched Miracle-Growth compost microbial communities from Emeryville, California, USA - eDNA 5th pass 30_C Kraft MG (version 2) (version 2) ... | reverse complement strand
TTCCGTGGCCTGGGCCGTGACGGAGTTGCCGCGCTCGCGCACGGCCGTCAGGCCAGCGGTGAAGACGAAGCCGCCCGCCTCGACGCAGAGGCTCATGCGATGGTTCTGGTTGTGGCGGGTGATTGCAGTGGTCATTGGGCAGGGGTCTCTTTCAGGTAGCTGGATACGTCTTCGAGGCTCATCACGTCGGCGTAGCGAAGGTCGATGTCGGTCAAGTTGACCTCATGCGCCAGTGGTGACCGGTCGCCCACCGCTTCCCTCACGACGATCGTGTGCAGATTGACGTTGTGCGCGCTTTCGGCCGTGGCGCGGACGCATCCGCTCGTGCTGCAGCCGGTGATGATCAGGGTGTCGATTCCGCCGCCGACGAGGTAGCTGTCGAAGGGCGTGCCCCAGAACACCGAGGCGCGCGGCTTGACCAGAAGCGGTTCGTCGGGCCGCCGGTTCAGCCGCGGATCCAGCTCGACCATCGACGACCCGGCGTCGAGCGAGCCGAGTTGGCTGAGGTGAAGCATCTTGCGGCCATAGGGTCCCGCGACGTCGCTCTTCTCGAAGGCCATCGTGGAGAAGAAGACCGGGTGACCCGCGGCGCGCGCGACGTCGATCAGCTTCACCGTGTTCTCCAGCACGGGGAGCAGGCCGGACGAGCCTTGCGGCGATGCGTCATCGAGCCAGGACCTGGCCATGTCGATGACGACGATGGCGGGGCGCTTGCCGAACCCCACCCTTCCTCCGAAGCCGCTTCGCTCATAGAGCGCTCTCGCCTCTGCGTACATTCGTCTTCCTTTCTGTATACAGGATACAATCTTGTTTACAGGAAACTCTAAGCCTGATTTCCTGCCTGTCAAGCACACGCCGGCGGCGCAGCGGCGCCCGCCAAGGGCAAGCAGAGGGAGTGAAGAGTGCTGGATCTTCTCATCGAGAACGGCCTGGTCGTAAACGCGTCCAACACGTCAGAGGCCACCATCGGAATAAGCAACGGCAAGATTGTTCAGCTCGGGGGCGCGTCCCCGGAGGCTAGAAGAACTATCGATGCTGCGGGAATGCTGGTCCTGCCGGGCGGCGTCGACGTGCATACGCATCTCGATGCCCCAGGCGCAGGGTTCAATACCGCGGATGATTTTCGATCGGGGACCATCGCTGCGGCCTGCGGCGGAACGACAACCATTGTCGACTTCTGCCAGCAGGCGCGCGGTCAAACGCTACGCGAAGCCCTCGATGGCTGGCACGCCAAGGCTTCGGGCAAAGCCGTGATCGACTATGGCTTCCACATCATCGTGGTTGATTTCAATCCGGGCGTGGAGGCCGAACTGGGCGGGCTTCCCCGCGAAGGCGTGACCAGTTTCAAGCTCTTCATGGCTTACAAGGGCGCCCAGATGGTGGATGATCGAACGCTGGTGCGCACCCTTGCCCAGGCCCGCCGATCCGGTGCCCTGGTCATGGTGCATGCCGAGAATGGCGATGCCGCCGATTTCCTGGTGGAACAGAACCTGGAGGCGGGAAACACTGCGCCCAAATATCATGCGCTGAGCCGTCCGCCTCGCGTGGAAAGCGAGGCGACAGCACGTGCGATCGCTCTGGCCGAGTTGGTTGGCGCGCCGATCTACATCGTCCACCTGACGTGCCAGGATTCCCTGGACGAGGTGATGGCAGGGCGGCGGCGCGGTGTCGACGTCACGGCCGAAACCTGCACGCACTATCTCTACGCAACGAAGGATGACCTTGCCCGCGACGGCTTCGAGGGCGCCAAATGGGTGTTCACGCCGCCGGCCCGTACGGAGCAGGATCAGGCGGTGCTGTGGCGGGCGCTGTCGTCCGGAGCGCTGCAGGCGGTGTCTTCCGACCATGCGAGCTGGTCGTTCCTGAAGCACAAGCAGTTGGGACGGGACGATTTTTCGAAGATCCCAAACGGCGCGCCTGGTATCGAGGAGCGACTGACCCTGGTCTATCAGGGCGTGAACGAAGGTCGCTTCAGCGTGAATCGATTCGTCGAATTGGTGTCCACCACGCCGGCGCGCCTGTTCGGCCTCTACCCGCAGAAGGGAAGCATCGCCGTCGGTAGCGATGCGGATCTTGTGATCTGGGATCCGAATGCCACGGCCACCATCCGCCAGGAAAACCTGCACCACGCTTCGGACTACACGCTCTATGAAGGGCGCGAGGTTCGGGGACTGCCGATGACGGTCTTGCGGCGGGGCGAGGTGATCGTGGAAAATCGTGAGTTCGTCGGCGGCGAGGGCGGCGGTCGCTATCTCCAGCGCAAGCCCTACGATCGCGCTCGGTTCTAGCCTCTGCGAGGGGGCATTCCATGGCGCCCCCTTGCGGCTAGCTCGGAAAGTCGGGCGGAACCCCGGCCGCGAGGGCGCGATGGATCTGGGCGGCGGTCCGCTGCATCTCGCGCGCGACTTCGGCTTCCCGCGGCAGCATCGTCCCCGTCAGTGACGAGATATTGAAAACATAGGCGACGCGGCCGGAGCGGTCGAAGATGGGCAGGGCGAGCGCCATCAGCCCGTCCGTGAATTCGCCGACCGACCGCGCGTAGCCACGGCGGCGCGTCTCGCCGATCTCGGCGCGGATGGCCTGCGCCTCGAGGAGAGAATGCTCGGTGTAGGCGATGGGCCGCCAATTGTGCATCCAGCGATCGATCCGCTCCTGCGACTGCCATGAAAGATAGGCCCGCATCTGGGCTGCCGCATTGCGCGGAAAACGATGCCCAACCGGGAATGAGACTTCCATGATGTGGTGGGCGTTTATGCGGTCGATCACCACGAACGAATCATCCGAGAGCGGCTCGGTGATGACGCATGGCAGTGCCAGTTGCTCGACCAGCGCCGTCAGGAGCGGACGAATGACGCTGATGATCGGCGAACTCAGCAGGGACGACGCATCGCTGATGATGCCGGACTGAAGCCGGTAGGTCTTCGAGGTCTCATCGAAACTGAGCCAGTCAAAATGGGTCAGCGTCTTGAGTAGCGAATGACAGTGGCTGCGGGAGATTCCCAGGGTCGTGGCGATTTCGGTCAGGCTCGCGGGACGCGGGGCGCGCTTGTTCAAATACGAAATGATGGCAATGCCGTTCTCGAGCGCGGGGACGATTCCGGCCGCCTTTCGCTCGCTGACGTAATTGTTGCCCGGACTAAGCAGCCAGTGATCGTTTTCATAACGGAGCTTGGCGTTGGTCGAGGTCTCCATGCCAGACGAAGCGCCCTTGGCCTCGGTCTTCTCAGTCATCTGAATACTAACCTTCGATCTCTCACGCCCGCTGCGATCATAGCAGCCCATAGGCGCTCGCTTCAAACCTGTCCATGGACGGGACTCGGACATGCGGGCCGCCGCCGGGAACGCGCATTCATCCAACAAGGCGCTTGACGAACGATTCTGTCGATGCAACGCTTCTGTTAAGAGATGCTGTTTCTGTATATAGAAACAAGTGTCCTGCTGCCAGAGCTTTTTCCAGAGTGTGAACGAGGAGTTGCCTATGTTTGAGAAGTGGCTCGATCTCGAGGATCGGTTCAACCGGGGAACGATGTCCCGCCGCGGGCTCCTGAAGAGCGCGATGAAGCTCGGCATGTCGACGGCCGCCGCCTATGCGTTCGTCGGTGCCGTCACGGATCCGCGCGCGCCGCTTAGCCAGGGCGGGATCGGTCAGGCCCGCGCCGCGGCGAGCGACAAGACGCTCAACGCCGTGCTGATCACCATCCAGCGCGCCGGCGATCTCGGCCCGGTCGACACGATGATCGCCGGCTTCAAGCGTGGCGCGGAGCAGCTCAACTACAATGTTCGCGTGGTCGAGGCGCTGCAGGGCGAGTATCAGGGCGCGCTCGAGGCCTCGGCGGCCGAGAAGCCGGACCTGATCATCGGCCTCTTCCCCCCGATGGCGGATCCGCTCGAGCGTGCCGCGAAGCAGTTTCCCGATACCTATTTCGCCAACCTTATCGGCATCGTCCCGGAAGGGACGCCGAACCTCAAATCGGTCTGGCATGCCGGCCAGGACGGTACCTATCTCACCGGGGCGCTGGCTGGCATGGTCTCGACCGAGAAGCTTCTCGGCGTCGACAGCGATACGCTGGGCGTCGTGCTCGCGGTCGAGAATGGCGAGCAGCACGGCTACCTCGCCGGCTACCAGCAGGGCTTCAAGGCGACCAACAAGAACGGCAAGGTTCTCTTCAACGTCATCGGCGGCAATTCCCCGTTCGAGGATCCGGTCAAGGCCGCGCAGCTTGCAGCGGTTCTGAAGGAGCGCGGCGCCGGCATCATCGGCGTGAGCGGTGGCAAGAGCCAGCACGGGGTGCTGAGCTCGGCGCAGCGGCTGGGCTATCTCGGCCTCGGCATGGACAACGACCAGTGCCTCCAATATCCGGACACTTGCCTGGCCTCGATGCTCGTCTTTCTGGATACCTGGGTCATTGGCGTGATGGAGGAGGTGCGGAACGGCACCTTCGCGCCGGGGCATCACTATGTCGGCCTGCCCGACGGCGCTCTCGACATCTGTCCCTTCAGCGATGCCGACCACAAGCTCGGCTCGACGCTGCCGAAGGTGATCGTCGACACCATCGCCAACATGCGGGAGCAGGTGCGCACGGGCGCGATCAAGATTTCCGGCACGCCTGAACTCTGATTCCCCTCCGCATGGCTGGCTCGGCGATGCCGAGCCGGCTTGGGATCCTTGTCCGTTGTGCCGAGGCATTGCATGGCCACACCGATCATTGAGCTTGTTGGCGTCACGAAGCGCTTTGGCACCTTTGTCGCCAATGATTCCATCGATCTGCGGGTCAATGCCGGCGAGATCCATGCCATTGTCGGGGAGAACGGCGCTGGCAAGTCGACGCTGATGAAGGCGCTCTCCGGCCTGCAGATGCCGGATGAGGGGCAGATCCTGCTCCGCGGCACCGAGGTCGTCCTGCGCAATCCGGACGTGGCGATGAGCCAGGGCATCGCCATGGTTCACCAGCATTTCTCGCTTGTTGAATCGCTGAGCGTCGCCGAGAACGTCGTGATCTCGAACCCGCCGCGCCGCGCCGGCCTCTTCCAGCGCCGGATGGCCGAGAAGCAGGTCGCGGCTCTGGCGGAGACGTATGGCCTGGCGGTCAATCCCCGCCAGCGCCTCGGCGAGTGCCGGGTCGGCGTCCAGCAGCGCGTCGAGATCCTGAAGGCGCTCTATCGCAACCCCGATGTGCTGATCCTCGACGAGCCAACAGCGGTCCTCACCCCCCAGGAAACCCAATCCCTGCTTGGCCAGCTCCGGCATCTGAAGGCGCGCGGCAAGACCATCATCTTCATAACGCACAAGTTGAAGGAGGTCATGGCGCTGGCCGACCGGGTGACGGTCATGCGGGCCGGACGCGTGACGCTGGGTGTCGAGATCGGCGAGACCAGCCCCAGCCATCTTGCCACGGCGATGGTGGGGCACGAGGTCCTTGCCGGGCGAAGGCCGGAGGCCGTACCTCTGGGGGATGAACTCGTCCGGCTCGAGAACATCTGCAGCGCCCCCGACACGGAAGGCGCCACGCGCCTCGACGATGTCTCCATCGCGCTGCGTCAGGGCGAGATCGTCGGCATTGCCGGGGTCGAGGGCAACGGGCAGTCGGAACTGATTGAAGTCATCGCCGGAATGCGACGGCCCCGGTCCGGCCGTCTATCTCTGAGGGGGCGGGATGTCACCACGCGGCTGAGCCCTGCCACCATGCGGCGTCACGGAGTAGCCCATATCCCCGAGGACCGGATCGCCACCGGTCTGGCCACGCCCGCGCCTCTGCTGGACAATCTGATCATGGGGGCGCACAGAACGGCCCCGGTCGGCTCGGGCGCCTGGCTCGACATGGCGGCGGCGCGGACCTATGCCGCGAGCCTGGTCCAGTCCTTCGACGTGCGCCCCGGCAATCTCGCCGCGCCGGCCGGCAGCCTGTCGGGCGGCAACATGCAGAAGGCGATCTTCGCCCGCGAGTTATCCAGCGATCCCGAAATCATCATTGCAGCGCATCCGACGCGCGGCGTCGACATCGGGGCGGCCGAGTTCATCTACGAACAGCTGCTGGAGCGCCGCAGGCAGGCAGGCATCATCCTGATTTCGTCAGATCTCGACGAGATCCTGCGGCTCTCGGACCGAATTGTCGTCATGTATCATGGACGGATCATGGCGGAGGCGGCGCCGCATGAGCTCACCCCGGAGAAACTGGGCCTGCTGATGGCCGGCATCACGCCCGACGCTGGCCGCGTCGATCGATCGGGAAAACAATGAGATGACCATGCAGTCCACCATAGAGGGGGGCGGTTCCATCGGATCCGGCCATCCGGCCCGCGCCTGGGCGGCGCTGCAGATGCCGCTGATCGCCACCGTCGCCGGGCTTGCCGTTACGACCGTGCTGCTGCTCACCATGGGTGTGAATCCGCTCGATGTTTATGCCGCGCTTCTGCGCGGCGCGCTGGGCAGCCTCTACGGCATCTCCTCGACGCTGCGATGGGCGACGCCGCTGATCCTTGCCGGGGTTGCCGTCACCGTCGGCTTCAAGGCCGGACTGTTCAATGCGGGCCTGTCCGGCCAGATCTATCTGGGAGGCTTCGTCGGCAGCCTCATCGGTTTCGGCGTGCTTCTTCCAGCAGGCCTGCACCCGGTCGTGGCCATCCTCGGGGGCGGTTTGGCGGGCGCCTTCTGGGCCCTCATTCCCGCCTTGCTCCGCCGCTATCTGGGCGCCAGCGAAATCGTGACCTCCTTGATGCTCTGGTATGTCGCGATCGGCATTTCTGACTTTCTCGTCAGGCAGTTCTTTCGCGATCCGACATCGGCGGCCTTCCTCATGTCCGTGAAGGTGGCCCCCAGCGCTATCCTGCCTTCGTTCTTTCCCGTCGGGAACGTGTCGCTGATGCTGTTCGCCGCGGTCGCGCTGGCGCTCCTGATGTCCCGGCTGATGGCGAACGCCAAGATCGGGTACGAAATCCGCATGACGGGAGCCAATCCGGCATTTGCCCATTATGCGGGCGTCCCCACGGGCAAACGGATGATCCTGGCCTTCTGTGCCAGCGGCTTCATCGCCGGCATGATCGGCGCCTCGGAGAGTCTCGGTATCAACCAGCGTTTCGTGTCGCAGTTCGATCCGGGTTTCGGCTTCGACGGGTTCCTGGTCGCGCTCCTGGCCAATGGCAGTCTCGCGGGGTGCATCCCGGCCGGCCTGTTCCTCGGCATCCTCAAGGCCGGCGGCATGGAGATCGAGCGAACGCTCGGCGTGTCCAAGAGCATCATCTGGATCCTGCAGGGTTCCATCATTCTGTTCGTGTCCGCCTATAACCTGCGCAGCTATCTGCGCCGGTTCGTGGCGGCCCTGAAGCGCCGCTGAGGCCCGCCATGGATATCTTCACTCTCTCTCTGGTCAGTTCCGCGCTCGTCGCCGCGACGCCGCTGATCTGGGCGGCCATGGGCGGCCTTGTGAGCCACCAGGCCGGCATCTTCAACTTCACGCTCGAGGGGCTGATGCTGTTCGGCGCCTTCTTCAGCGTGCTGTTCGGGTCGCTGATCGGGAATGTCTGGGCCGGCATACTTCTCGGCGGCCTGATGTGCGTGGTGCTCAGCGTCGTCTGGGGCTGGGTCGTGATCGATCTCGGCGCCGACCAGATCATCTCGGCACTTGGCTTCATTCTGCTGGCTCAGGGCGGAACGGTGTTCCTGATGAGCGCTCTGCTCGGTCAGAGCGGCGGCATCTTCTCGCCCGTCCAACTGGCCATGATCAATCCGCCCTTCCTCGCCTCGATCCCCGTTCTCGGGCCGTTGCTGAGCAACTATACGGCGCTCACCTATCTTTCCTGGCTGCTGCTGCCGCTCTTCCTGTTCGTCCTCTACGGCACGACATTCGGTCTCGCTCTGCGGGCAGTCGGCGAAAAGCCCGAGGCCGCGACCGCGGCGGGGATCAGCGTGCGTGGCATCCGCTATGTCGCGATCGCCATCACGGGCTTCTGCGCGGCCATGGCGGGGGCGCAGCTGTCGCTGGGGCTCCTGGGCATGTTCACCGACAACATGACCGCCGGCCGCGGGATCATCGCGTTCGCTGCCGTTGTCTTCGGCCGCCATCGCCCGGTGGCCGTCTTCCTGGTCGCCCTGTTCTTCGGCTTGGCCGGAGCCTTGACCGATCGTTTGCAGGGCTTCGGACTGCCGAGCGAATTGCTGCTGACCTTGCCCTATCTGCTCACCGTGTTGGCGCTGGCGGCCTCAGGCTTGATGGTCATGCTGCGCAGGAAAGGTGTGCAACGTCAGGTCCCGCAAGCCTAAGGCTCGAGCCGCGTCCAATCGCGTGGGGGGGGCGTCCGTGCGCCGATGGGTCGACATAGTCAGGGCAAGCGCTGCCGAGCGGCAGGGTGAAGAGGCGGAATACCCACGGCTTCTATTCGCCGAGAACGGTGTGATGGCGCAGTTGGGATTGATTGCGTTTCTATTGTCGCGGCGGTTGCTGGCTCGTATGCCGAGGGCCGCTGTCGCGGGATCGCCTTTTGGTGCATCGGCACGGAGATCTTGGCAGACCATTCGGCGCCGGGGCCTGGATATGGCAGGAACTGATCGCGAAGGCGACGCGGCTGACGCTCGGCGGTTAAGGCGCGGCCCTCGCCAACGGCACGGATTGACGTTGATCTGGGTCTGACAGAGGGGCATCGCGAGCCAGGATGCTCGCAATCCCTAGTCGGTTCATTACCGTTACTGAACCCTGGCGCGAGAGATGACCTGTGTCTCGGTAGAGGGGAACTCCGTCGATGATGGTCTGACATAGTTCTGTGTCACAAAGAACATCAGCTATATTCACGACCTCAACGGAGAACCTGTCTGATGCGGCCTGCAGAAATGCTTTTGTTGCCGTGTCCGTCTCATCGACGACAGCTCTTTCGAGTGCGCATTGGGACTGATTCCCGAAGACCGGCATGCCCCGCAACACTCTTTCGACGCAGGCGCCCATATCTAGGCCCGTGGATGGTGGGGGGCCGATAGCAATAACGCGTTTGCCGGCCGCCAGCAGAGGTTGGACCGTTCGTTCGAAGGCGGCAAGGGCGGCTTCGATGCTGGCCGGCGAAGCAATCATCTCTCCGGCCGCCTGCCGAACAATTTCGGAATTGCTGCCTAGGTAGCTGCGCCATGAACTTCCAAGCACGACCGTGTGGATGGACGGCGAGGACAATGCGAAGTCAAGGATGTTGTGGTTGAACTCGAGGCAGCGCCTGGCCAAAGTCGCCCAGTCTCCCCTGTCCTCCCGCTTGCGTGCCATGTCGAGGAAGGGGCCGCACGCGCTTGCGGCTGCCTGGACTATGTCAGTCCCGCTGGCAACGATCCCGAGCGCTAGGTGCATCGCGAAGGAGTCGCCCCATACCAGAACCTGCGCCAGATCAGATGTCCGACATTCCGCCGGCATCGCAAATTCTTGCTCCGCCATATCGCATACGGGGTTCAGGCCATAGTTTGGTGCTCTGATTTCGGTGAAATCGATCGCCGGGCGAGCAAGAGTTGCGGCGCTTCCATAGACGAGAACGGACGCAACCGCGCCCGTGATGACGAGGGCAACGGCGCGTAGATCGGGAGTCGTGAAGAACCGGCGAGACGGCTGCTCGATCACGATGTACATCCCAGCTGCCAGCAGCAGGGACAAAAGAACAACCAAGACCCTTAGGGATGTTGGCGGATCGCCAATGTATGAGCTGAATGCGAACACTGTGATTGGCCAGTGAACGAGGTAGAGAGAATACGAAATGTTGCCGAGGTAGTGTAATATCTGACCAACGGCAGATTTTGCCGCGCGCTCGTTGGCTGCCGCGATGATGATTGCAGTGCAGATGCAGATTGCCATCGCGGGCACGCCAGGGTGGGGTAGATCAAGCTTGATCGATGGCAGAAGGACCAGCCCGCCGACGGCCGGCCAGAAGAGCGCCGACCAGAGTCGGCGGTGCCGGGAAAGCTCGACGGCAAACACGGCCAACGCCGAGCCGATGAGTAGCTCCCATGCCCGTGTGGGAAGCAGGTAGAACGCAGCCGTTGGATCTATCGAAGCAAGGATAATGCAGGCGAGGAAGCTGCTAGCCACGAGAAGTATCGTGCCCGGTTTCCAAAATCGCTGAGGCACAATGAACATCAGTGCGGGGAGAAGCAAATAATATTGCTCCTCGATTGCCAGTGACCACATGTGCAGCAAGGGCTTCAGGTTCGCATCAACCGAAAAATACCCGGTATGCTTCCATAAAACCATGTTGATTGTATAGGTTACGGCTCCAACGACCTGACTACCCAACGCCACGAATTCGGCGGAGGTTAGGAACCAAACCGCCGCTATCGAAGTCAGCACAACGGTAGCGTAGGCGGCAGGAAGAATGCGCCGGGCGCGCTTCAGGTAGAAATCGCGAAAAGTGAAAGTTCCGGAACGGATCGAGGCGGCGAGAATGGCGGTTATCAGGAATCCTGAGATGACGAAGAAGACGTCGACGCCGAGATAGCCAGCCTTAAATGGACCAAGGCCTGCGTGGTCTAGCACAACTAGGCCAACCGCCCATCCCCTTAAGGCCTGAATATCGCTACGAAAATGCACCCGCCACCACCTTGCGCGCATCATTGTCGAAGCCTGGGGGAATCGCAACCGCCATGGTGGGGCAGGTCGGAGGGATCCAAAGCTCTTTGGAGGGCTGCCCAGCGTCCGGGTTCCCCGCGCCGGGATAGGGAGCGCTACCCGTCGCCACGTGTTCGGGCAGACGGTCTCGTTCCGCCTGCATGCCTTCACGCCAGATGCTCTTCTCGCAACCAAGGTTGAAGCGTCGAACACCAAAGACCGGGCAGAAGAGTACGCGTCCTCCTGCAATTCGCGCTAGCCATCCGTTCCGCATAGGGCTGGACACGGCCGTGGATCTTGTCTCCAGCAAGCGCAAGGCGCGACGCGGTCCGGTTGCGCGGTCGGGGAATGAGGATCGGCACTCGCTCGCATCTGAAAATGCCCAGTGCCTGGAACGCGATGCGAGTTTTCGCGCGGGCGCCCGATGCGCCGCAGGCCGAGCTCCGCTATCGCGCGATCGCTTTTTGGTGCATCGGCATGGAGATCTTGGCAGGCCATTCGGCGTCGAGCCGACACCGCAGTTCGATGGCAAGGGCCTGCACCGCGCTGGTCCGCGAGCCGCGCCATTGCTGGGCGCTCCGCGCCACCGCCGCATGATCCATCTCGTCGAAGAAGGATGACAGCCGAACCGGGTCCGAAAGCCAGTGCGGCCGCTCGTGCAGGGCCGCGCCGACGGCCGTGATCCAGAGAAAGCCGATCCGGCCACGATCCGCCCCAAGCGCGGTTCTTCCGAACAGCGAGAGGATGATCTCGGTCGCCGCGACGCCCTGCTGTTCGATCAGGTGGCGGATGGAGCCCACGGCCATTGTCGAGCGATCGGGGCGATGGGGGCTATCCTTGCTCAGCGCGTAGTCGAGGACGGTAACGCCGGCCTTGGCCGCGCTTCTGCTGACATCGCGCGCCCAGGTTTCCCCGGCGGCGAGCGCGCCACGATAGACCTGCATCATCGTGGCATGTTCCTGGGGGCCATCGAGGGCTGCGAGCATCCTCACCTGCTCATCGCGATCGGCGAGGACGATGGAGCAGGGCACGGCCTCGAAGCCGCGGGCTGCGGCGGCGGCAACCCGAAGCTGCCCGTCAATGATGACATGCGCGCCGTTTCCCGCCGGAGTGACGATGACCGGCGCGAATCTGGACCATTTGAAGTGCCTGGCGATGGCCCGGACCACGCGCCGCCCGCTGGATGAAATGGGTGCCTTGTAGGTCGTGTCGACGAGCAGTTCGCTGATCTTCAGCCACGTCAGGTCGGGCAACGGACCGGGATCGCTCATTCCCGTTTCCCGAACTGCGAACGCATCGATCGCTCTGAATGCACCGTTCAGCCGACTCACTCCAGCCCTCTTCCATTTCCGTCGGAGGCGCAGTTGAGAGTCCGGGCGCCGAACCCGTCAACCGCTCGATCGAGCAGTCGACAGCCCGAAGATCCGCGCCCAATTGAGCGCCGGGTGATTCCGGACGCACCGTCCCACGGCTCATGGCGGCGGTCATGTCTCCGGCGAATGGCACTGACAAGGAGGGCAGCAACGGCGATGAGGTTTCGACAGGGCCAACCATGAAGCTGCAGCGTCCCAACGTTGGCTGGGCCATGCCCCGGTCCCGTTTCCCGAACCGAGTCGAGGATTCACTGGAGCAATGCCTGAGCGAGGGCGTCGCGGCGCTCGAGCGCTCGGCGGATGCCCTGAAGAGGATCGACGCCATTCTGGCGGCGCACGAGGGGATCGCAGGGACCGCGGACGGCGCGACGCCCGATCGCGGCGAACGACCCGCGCGCACCGCAGGGCCAGAGGCGCGCGGACGGCCGGTTCCCGACCATCAGGAGAACGCGGCAGACGGGCCAAGCCCATCTCGGCCTGCGATGGGTCGTCTCGGCCATCGGTGAGATCGCACTCCCGATGGCGAGGCACGATGCTGCGCACAGGCATCCGAATGCGCTTCACCGAAGGCGATCCTAGCTGGCGGGGCGGCCGGCATGCTACGTCTTGCCGGGGCGTCTGGGGTGCGTCTGCCGTCTCTGGGGGCTGGCAGTCACGAACGGATGATGCCCGGCGTGAAGGGATGATGATCCAACACCCTGTGTGAAGGAGCGTGTGATGACGAACCTGCGTCTCGCCTATATGCCCTTGATCACCTATCCCGATCTCGCTCCGGACGAGTCGGTCATCGCGGCCGCCGACCTCGCGGTGGCCATGGAGTGGGGGCTTCACTCGACTGTCTTCGCCGTCGCGATCCCGCACCTGTCGTCGACGATCTCCGGGCTCCTGATCAATATTCCCGAACTGATCCGGACCACGGAAGCGAACAGCCAGGCCGAATGCAATCGCCTGCGCGAGCTGGTTCAGGGCCGCGTGGGAACGCGGATCGAGGCTTTCGCCTCCGTCCGCCGCACGATGCTCGGCCTGACGGGGGAGGCTGCCGCGGCCGAGGCGCGGTATTTCGATCTGTCGGTATTGCCCTGGGCGAAGGAGAGAATTGTCCTCCAGGAACTGGCTCAGGCCGTCGTCTTCGGGTCCGGCCGCCCCGCCATTCTGGTCCCCCCGGCCGCCTCGCCCGAACCCATCCGAAATGTCGCCATAGCTTGGGACGGGAGCCGCGTTGCCGCGCGTGCTCTTTCGGACGCGTTGTCCCTTCTGACGAGGGACGCGCGGATCACGATCCTGACCGTGCGAAACGAGAAGCCACTGGAAAGGCCTGATGTCGCGGAGGCTCTGGTGCGCTCCCTCGAGCGACGGGGCCTTCCTGCGCAGGCCCGGAATGTCAACCTCGATGGCCGGACGATCTCGGAAGCCCTGCAGCGCGAGGCTCTGTATGTCGGCGCGGGCTTGCTGGTCATGGGCGGCTTCGGACATTCGCGGGTCCGTGATTTCGTCCTCGGCGGCGCAACCAAAGGCGTGATGGCCGACCTGCACCTTCCCGTACTCCTCTCGCACTGAGCGCCGGAAGCCATCGGGGCGCCTCGGCTTCGACGACGCGCCAGCATGAGGCGCGGCCTTGGCCGGAGGCCTTTCCTGCGGATCGCGGGGCGTGCAGGCGCCCGGCCTGGTCGTCCAGGCGTTGCGATCCCCTGCAACGGAAAGTTTAATGATCCGTCCATGCAATCAGGAGGGAATTCCGGTACTCGGCCTTCGGGTGTGACGGCGCGGCGCGTCAGGAGCCGGAGGTGATGGTGACTCGGAATCAGAAGGCTTTTGCGTCGATCGACGGGTCCATCCTGCCACGCCCGTCGTCTGTCGATGCGGGCCCGGAACCGCGCCTCGCCTGGCTGAAGATCAACAAGCTGGTGGTCGATCCCTCCTACAAGAAGCCGATGACGACCAGCGGCCGGAGGGCTGTCCGCGCCATCGCGCGGCACTTCAGGTGGTCACGGTTCTTTCCGGCCATCGTCGCGCGCGGCCCGGCGGATTCCTTCGTGATCATCGACGGGCTGCGTCGCGTGACCGCCGCGGCGGTCTGCGGCTTCGAAAAGGTGCCGTGCCAGATCGTCGAGGCCGATCTCCAGCAGCAGGCGGATGCCTTCGGGGTTCTGAACGGGCCGCAGCAATATGCAACGCCGCTGCAGATCTATGGCGCCGCCCTGGCCAATGCGGAGCCATGGGCGCTGCAGGTCAGGCAGATCGCGGGCGCGGCCGGCGTTGTCGTCCTGAGCTACGCGCTCAGCGCGCACAGCCGACATCGGCCCGAGCGTTCGACCATGGCGGTCGGGGCCGTCAGGTCCCTGATCGAGCAACTGGGTCCCGAGGCCGCCACCACCATCCTGTCCATCTTCGGCAAGACGTCTCTCGGCGAGGCGCGAGCCCGGATCGGCTTTCTCTGGCTATCCGCCATCACGGCCGCGGTTCGGGAGCGTCCCCACTGGCTTCGGGACGAGGCCCGGCTGCAGGGGTTCTTCGATCGGATGGATCACGCCGCCGTCGAGCGCGCCGCGCAGGCGTGGCGCGACCCGCGAACCAGCGCCGTGGAGGCCTTGGCCTTCGAGCTCCGTCGCCTCCTCGATCTTGAGCAGCCGGCCCGGATTTCCGGTCCGGCCGGTCCATAGGCAGACGGTCGAAGCGTGCCGGCGCGCCTGGGGAAGGCCTGCGCCCGTCGCGCTCAAGCTGCATCGCAGGATGCTCGCCGGGAGGGGGCGCCGCCGAGCGGGTGGGGCGGGCGTTGGCCCGATCGACCGCTCGAGCCTGTGTTTCGAGGCACGCCCGCGGGATGCGCATCGTCTGGCGCGCTCTTATGCACCATGGTGGCGAAGCGGGCAGGGCGGGCGCCCGGCCGAGCCGGGGCCGCTCGGGCTCGCTCGCTTTTCAAGCACTGGTCTGACCAAGGCGGACGCGTCTGGGCGCGGATGACCCGGATCGGGCCTGCCCAGATTGGCTGCCCTGGCCTGATTTGTCCATAATTCATGTTATATATCAATATGTTATAATAATTCTGAAACTTCTTTTCCCGGCCAGTACGATAGTATCGGAATTTTACTTTCGAATTGCGGTTATTGTTATAAATTCCGTGTCATCATTCCGATATTTTTCGCTCATATCGCGGCACCGTTTCCGTTTATGCCTGAAGTATATAGTATATATTGAGCTTTGCGGCGTTGATATAGAATTAAATTATATTGGTAAATGCATATATTTGATGAGTAGGAAATAATTTGACGGAAATTGCTGATCTAATTGTGCCAATCTGAGGATTGATTGAATGTTGTGCAGTGTCCGCTGAAAATTTGCCGTTGTCCCCTAGGCCCCCGCTCGTAAGATCGGCCGATCACAGATGGTCAGACCAGTTGGGCGAAGAGCTTTCCCTTTTCATGGAGATCGGCGTGCAGACACTTCCTCACCTCTCGAACGGCGCGGCGCTCCGCCAGCCGGACAATGACCGGCCTTCCGCGATGAACTGGCTGCGCCGGGCGCCCGTCCGCCGCATCGCGGCCGGTTTCCTCGGTGCCTTCCTGGCCACGACCGTGCTCGGCGGCGTCGGGGCCCAGGCCCAGGACGCCAAGACCACGCTTGTGGTGGCGGCGCCTCGCACGCCGGAATCGCTCGACCAGGAATATCCGCCGACCGAGGCGGGCCACGAAGTGCGCCGCAACGTCTTCGAGCGCCTGCTGGCCTACAAGCAGAAGCCCGGCGAAGACGGTGTCCTGTACGAGGACTTCGACACGATCGAGGGCGCGCTGGCCGAAACGTGGGAAGTCTCGGACGATCGCAAGTCGATCACCTTCCATCTGCGCAAGGGCGTGAAATCCGCGCTCGGCAACGAACTCAACGCCGATGTGGTGATGTGGTCGTTCCTGCGCGGCTGGAACATGAAGTCCAACTTCCACTGGTACATGACGCAGATCTTCAAGATCGAGGATTTCGACAAGGCCTTCCAGAAGGTCGACGATTACACGGTCAAGGTCACGCTGCCGAACGCCTCGCCGCTGATCGAGCGGATCTGGGTCAACAGCGATCTCGGCATTCTCGACGCCGAGGAAGTCAAGAAGCACCTGACCGACGCCGATCCGTGGGCGGCCACCTGGCTCGCCACCAACACCGCGGCCTTCGGTCCCTACAGCGTCAGCAAGTATCGTCCGGGCCAGGAAGTCGTCTATGACGCCAACCCGAACTATTACCGCGGCGAGCCCAAGCTGAAGCGCGTCATCCTGCGCGAGATGCCGACCTCGGCGAACCGCGTCGCCGCGATCCAGGCGGGCTCGGTCGATGTCGCCGAATATCTGCTGCCGCGCGAGCTCGCGCTGCTCGAGAAGGCGCCGGGCGTCAAGGTCGAGAAGGTCTTCGGCAACTTCATCCATCGCGTCGAGATGAACAATGCCATGCCGCCCTTCGACAACGTCAAGGTGCGTCAGGCGCTGAACTATCTCGTGCCGCGCGACGAGATCCTGAAGAGCGTCTATTTCGATACGGCGCGCTTCACCAAGAGCCCGATCTCCGAGATCTATCCGGGCTTCACCGAGGAATACTTCGCCTACGCGAACGATCCGGAGAAGGCGAAGGCGCTGCTGGCCGAGGCCGGTTTCCCCGAGGGCTTCAAGACCCAGCTCGCCTACCGCACCGGCGACCAGCTTGAAGAAGAGATGGCGGTCATCCTGAAGTCGGCCTTCGCCAAGGGCGGCGTCGACGTCGAGCTGGTCAAGCTGCCGGCCTCCACGCTGGTCGAGCGCTACACCAAGGGCGAAGTGCCGATGTACTTCTTCCGCGACATGGCGATCGTGCCGGACGCGGCCTATGTCGCCAATCTCTGGCTGAACAGCGCCTCGGCGATCAACTACTCCAAGTTCAAGAGCGACGAGGTCGATCAGCTGATCGACAGTGGTCTGACCGGCACGGACGAGGCCAAGCGCCTGGCCGACATGAAGCGCGTGCAGCAGATCACCATGGAGCAGGCCCCCTGGGTCTTCCTGATGAACCCCGGCTACCAGCTCGCCATCCGCGACAACGTCAAGGGCTACTCCTGGTACACGCCGAACGGCAACGCCTACTTCGACCTGTCGAAGGAGTAACGGCCAAAGGCGGCCCCGCCCGCTCGGCGGGGCCGCGTCTTCCTCTGACCTGATGACAGGATGGATCCGATGGCCGCGGCCGTTGCAAATCTCGGCGTCTACTGGCGGGCGATTCCGCGCCCGCTGCGCATCGTCGCCAGCCGCCTTCTGATGCTGGTGCCGCAGATGTTCGGCGTCATGATGGTGACGTTCCTGCTGGTTCGGCTGCTGCCGGGCGATCCGGCGCTGCTCCTTCTCGGCAATATGGCGACGCCCGAGACGATCGCCGCGTTCCGCGAGAAGCTCGGCCTGCACCTGCCGCTCTGGGAGCAGTTCCTGCACTATGTCGGCAATGCCCTGCACGGCGATCTCGGTGTTTCGATCCTGACTTCCAACCCGGTCACCGTCGATCTGCTGGAGCGGGCGCCGGCGACGCTCGAACTGATCACCTACGCCATGCTGCTGACGATCCTGATCGGCGTGACGCTCGCGGTCGTCGCCGTCGTCAAGGCCGGCGGCATCGTCGATATCGGCAGCCGCGTCTATGGCCTGGCCGCCGGCGCGATCCCCGACTTCTGGGTCGGGCTGCTGCTGATCTATTTCTTCTTCTTCATCCTCGGCTGGGCCCCGGCACCCTTCGGCCGCATCGACACCTTCGTATCGGCGCCCGATACGATCACGGGCTTCTACACGATCGACAGCCTGCTCGCCGGCGACTTCACCGCCTTCGGCTCGTCGCTCGGCCGGCTGATCCTGCCGGTCCTCACCCTCGCCATCGTCAATGCCGGCGCGCTGATGAAGATGTCCAAGACGACCTTCGGCGACATCTATCGCAGCGAGTTCATCGTCCATGCCCGCGCTTCGGGTCTGTCCGAAGGCACGATCCGCCGGATCGCGCTGCGCAACAGCCTGCCGCCGATCATCACGCTGGTCGGCTTCATGTTCGGCTTCCTGCTCGGCGCGGCCGTGCTGGTGGAGACGATCTTCGCCTGGGGCGGGCTCGGCCAGTACGCGGTGCAGTCCGTCGTCAACAGCGACTATCCCGCGCTGCAGGGCTTCGTCCTCGTCGCCGCCGCCTTCATCCTGATCGTCTACACGATCGTGGACATCCTCTACGAACTCGCAGATCCGAGGATTCGCGTCTGATGGCCCGCTTCGTCCGCTATGTCTCGACCCATCCGGGCGCCATGGTGGGGCTCCTGCTCCTCGCGCTCCAGGTCGCCTGGATCCTCTTCGCCCCGTGGCTGACCTTCTATCCGCCGGAGGAAGCCAACCCGCTGATGTCGCTGCAGCCGCCCTCGGCCGAGCACTGGTTCGGCACCGATGTGTCCGGCATGGATATCTACACCCGCATCGTCTACGCGACGCGCATCAACCTCCTGATCAGCATCACCGCCGTCGCCTTTGCCTTTGTCGTCGGCGTGCCGATCGGCCTGCTGATCGGCTTCTACCGCAACTGGATCAGCGGCCTGGTCATGCGGGTCTTCGACTTCATCCAGTCCTTCCCGGTCTTCGTGCTCGGCATGGCGCTGGTCTCGGTCATGGGCCAGGAGATCTGGAACGTCGCCATCGTGCTGGCGGTGCTGTTCATCCCGATGTTCGCCCGCCTCATCCGCGCCGAGGTGCTGTCGCTGCGCGAGCGGCCCTATGTCAGCGCCGCCCGCTGCAGCGGAGCGACGGATCTCTCGGTGATGTTCCGCCACATCCTGCCCAACGCGCTGACGCCCGCCATCGTCCAGGTGTCGATCAGCATCGGCCTCGCCATCCTGCTCACCGCCGGCCTCTCCTTCGTCGGCGCCGGCGTGCGCATGCCGACGCCGGAATGGGGCCTGATGGTCTCCTCCGGCGCGCAGCAGATGATCCTCGGCGTCTGGTGGGTGGCGCTGTTTCCCGGCCTCGCCATCGTCATCTCCGTGCTCAGCTTCGCGCTGCTCGGCGACATGGTGAAGGACCTGGCCGATCCGACGACGAGGGAACGCCCATGAGCGACCGCACTGCCACCACGCTTCTCGAGGTCGAGAACCTGTCCGTCGATTTCGGCGAGGGCACGGAGAAGGCGCTGTCCGACATCAGCTTCAGCCTTGGCCGCGACGAGATCCTCGGCATCGTCGGCGAGACCGGCGCCGGCAAGTCGCTGCTCGCCCGCGGCCTGCTCAACCTGCTGCCCGAGGGCGGGCGCTTCACCAGCGGCGACATCCGCCTCGAGGGCAAGACCGTGTTCGGCCTCGGCGAGGCCGAGCAGCGCAAGCTGCGCGGCGGTCGCATCGCGCTGATCGGCACCAATGCCAAGGCGCTGCTCTCGCCGGTCGAGACGGTCGGCAGCCAGATCGCCCGCGTCCTTCGCGCCCATCGGCCCTGCAGTCGCAAGGAAGCCTGGAAGGCCGCCGTCGACCTGATGACGCAGGTCGGCATCGTCAATCCCGAGCGGCGCGCCAAGGCCTATCCGCACCAGCTCTCCGGAGGCATGGCGCAGCGCATCGTCATCGCCATGGCGATGGTGACCAATCCCGATATCGTGCTGGCGGACGACGCCACGCTCGGCCTCGACGCGACGATCCAGGTGCAGGTGCTCGACCTTCTGGTCAAGCGCTGTCGCGAGCTCGGCGCCGGCGCCGTGATCATCACGCATGATCTCGGCATCGTCGCGCATTACTGCGATCGTGTCGCGATCATGAAGGGCGGCAGGATCGTCGAGCTCGCCGAGGTCGGCGCCTTCCTCGACGCGCCGAAGGAAGCCTATGGCCAGGCGCTGCTCGACGCCGCCCGCGTGCGCCCGACGCCGATGGCGGCCGCGGTCGAGACGCAGGTCGCCGAGACGAGGCACGAGCCGCCACTGCTCGATGTCCAGCGCCTGCTCAAGATGTTCCCGATCGCCGGCACGCAGGAGGTGGTGCGTGCGATCGACGACGTCTCCTTCTCGGTCCGGCGCGGCGAGACGCTGGCGCTGGTCGGCGAGAGCGGCTCGGGCAAGACCACGGTCGGCCAGTGCCTGGTCCGCCTGCTCGAAAGCGATGGCGGCGGCATCACCTTCGACGGCACCGACATCACGACGATGGCGCCGTCCGGGTTCCGCGCCATGCGCCGCCGGATCCAGATGGTGTTCCAGGAGCCCTATGTCGCGCTCAATCCGCGCTGGCCGGTGAAGGCGCTGATCGCCGAGCCGCTGCGTCTCGACCCGACGCTGAGCCGGGAGGCGGCCGACCGGCGCGTGCGCCAGCTGATCGACCTCGTGCGGCTGCCGGCGGCGATCGCCGAGGTCTATCCGCACCAGCTCACCGCCGGCGAGCAGAAGCGCGTCGGCATCGCCCGCGCGCTGGCGACGCGGCCGGATTTCGTCGTTTTCGACGAGCCGACCACCGCGCTCGACATCCGTGTCCGCGCCCAGATCATCGATCTCGTGCGCGACCTGCAGGCCGAGATGGGCATGTCGGCGCTGTTCATCACGCATGACCTCAACTCGGTGCGCTCGCTCGCCCATCGTGTCGCCGTCATGCGCCACGGCAAGATCGTCGAAGAGGGCGAGACCGAGGCGATCTTCTCGGCCGCGAAGGAAGACTACACCAAGGCGCTGCTGGCGGCCGAGCTTCCGGTCGAGCAGGGCGCCGCGCAGCGGGATCGCGCCCAGATGCGGCGCATGGCGGGAGTGGCGGCATGACCGGCAAGGCAGTCCTCGTGACCGGGGCCGCCGGCCTCGTCGGCAATGCGGTGCGGCGGCGGCTCGAGGCGGCGGGCCGGCCCGTCGTGGCGGTCGACCGGGTGGCGCAGAGCGCCGACGGCCAGCCGATCATCCCCTGCGACGTCACCGACATCCACCGCCTGCACGCCGTCGTCGCCGATCACGACATCGACGCGATCGTGCATTGCGGCGCCTTTTCCGGCCCGATGGTGGCGCGCGACAATCCCTACCAGATGGTGCAGGTCAACATCGTCGGCACGGCGAACATGCTCGAGCTGGCGCGGATCCACCGCATGCGGCGCATGGTGTTCTGCTCCTCGACGAGCGCCTATGGCAATACGCCGGAAGGCCCGGTGCCGGAGGATGTCGCGCTCTATCCGACCTCGGTCTATGGCGGCAGCAAGGCGGCGAGCGAGCAACTCGTCTGGACCTATTTCCGTCAGTTCGGCGTCGACGCCGTGGCGCTCCGGCTCTCCTGGGTCTACGGCCCCGGCCGCACGACCGACTGCATCATCCGCACCATGATCGAGGATGCGCTGGCCGGACGCCCGACCCGCGTTCCGTTCGGGGCGGATTTTCACCGCCAGTTCATCCATGTCGAGGACGCGGTGGCCGCGCTGATCCTGGCGCTCGACGCCGGCACCCTGCCGCGCCGGATCTACACGGTCACGGGCGACACCTATCTGACGCTCGGCGAGATCGGCGACGTCGTGAAGAAGGTGCTGCCGCAGGCCGACATCGCGCTCGAGCCCGGGCCCGACCCGGTCGACGAGGTCCATCGCCGATTCGACATCGCGGCCGCGCGCCGCGACCTCGGCTACGCGCCCGCCCTGGACCTTGAGCAAGGCATCCGATCCTATGCCGGCTGGATCGCCAGCCGGACGCCCAATCCGGGAGTTCCAGCATGAACGAGTTTTCGCTTTCCGGCCGCAAGGCGCTCGTCACCGGCGGCAGCCGGGGCATTGGCGGCGAGACGGTCGAGCTGTTCGCGCGCTACGGCGCCGAGGTAGCCTTCTGCCATTATGGCGACGCGGCGAATGCCGAGGCGCTGGTCGCGCGCCTGATGGGCGAGGGCTACAAGGTCCATGCGATGGAGTGCAATGTCGCCGACGAAAAGTCGGTCGACGCCATGGCGGCCTGGGCCAAGGAGACGCTCGGCCAGGTCGACATCCTCGTCAATCTGGCCGGCATCGGCGGCGACAAGGCCTTCGTCGACCTGACGGTCGCCGATTGGGACCAGATGCTCGGCGTGCATCTGCGCGGCACCTTCCTGGTCACGCACCATTTCTTCGCCGACATGCTGGCGCGCGGCTATGGCCGGGTCATCAACTGCGCCTCGCAGCTCGCCTACAAGGGCGCGCCGGGCCTCGCGCACTACTGCGCCGCCAAGGCCGGCCTCGTCGGCTTCACCCGCGCGCTCTCCTATGAGGGCGCGCCGCATGGCGTCACCGTCAACGCCATCGCACCGGGCGCCACCGAGACCGTGCTCCTGAACGGCCTCAGCCAGGAATGGCGCGACATGAAGAAGGCGCAGCTGCCGATCGGCCGCTTCGGCAAGGTGTCGGAGATCGCGCCGACCATCCTCATGCTCGCCTCCGAGGCCGGCGCCTACTATGTCGGCCAGACGCTGTCGCCCAATGGCGGCGACGTGATGGTCTGACGGCCGGCCTTCCTGCAGACAGATTCCCGATCCGGAGAAGGCTCCATGAGCGACTATGATCTCGTCATCCGCGGCGGCACCGTCGTCACGGCGTCGGATACCCTGCGCGCCGATGTCGGCATCCGCGACGGCCGCATCATCGCGGTGGCGGAGCGGCTGGACAGCGCCGATCGCGTCATCGACGCCTCGGGCCTGCTCGTCATGCCGGGTGGCATCGACAGCCATGTCCATCTGGCGCAGCCGGCCTTCGGCGGTCCGGCCATGGCGGACGGCTTCGAGAGCGGCACGCGCTCGGCGATCGCCGGCGGCAACACGACGGTGATCCCCTTCGCGCTGCAGCCGCGCGGGGCGTCGCTCCGCACCAGCGTCGTCGACTATCACAAGGAAGCCGACGGCAAGTCCTATTGCGACTACGGCTTCCACCTCATCATCTCGGACCCGAGCCCGAGCGTGCTCGGCCAGGAACTGCCGGCGCTGGTCGATGACGGCTACACCTCGTTCAAGGTTTTCATGACCTATGACGACCTGGTGCTCAGCGACCGCCAACTGCTCGAGGTGTTCGACTGCGCGCGCGGCTGCGGCGCGCTGGTCATGGTGCATTGCGAGGGCTACGACGCCATCCGCTTCATGGCCGAGCGGCTGGAGGCGGCCGGCAAAACGGCGCCCTACTACCACGCCGTCTCGCGCCCGCAATCGGTGGAGCGCGAGGCGACGCACCGCGCCATCAGCCATGCCGAGCTGACCGACGTGCCGATCATGGTCGTGCATGTCTCCGGCCGCGAGCCGATGGAGCAGATCCGCTGGGCGCAGCAGAAGGGCCTCAAGGTCTATGGCGAGACCTGCCCGCAATATGTCGCGCTCACGGCCGACGACCTGAAGGGCCTCAACATGGACGAGAGCGGCGGCAAATATGTCTGCTCGCCGCCGCCGCGTGACCATGCCAGCTGGGACGCGATCTGGGAGGGTATCCGCACCGGCGTGTTCCAGACCTTCTCCTCCGATCATTGCCCGTTCTTCTACGAAGGCACGATGGGCAAGCTCAATCCGAAGGCGCGCACCTCGTTCCGCTGGGTGCCGAACGGCATTCCCGGCGTCGAGACGCGCCTGCAGATCCTCTACCAGAAGGGTGTCGTCGAGGGCCGGATCACGATCAACGAGTTCGTCGCGCTGACCTCGACCAACCACGCCAAGCTCTACGGCCTCTATCCGAAGAAGGGCTCGATCGCGCCCGGCTTCGACGCCGACATCCTGTGGGATCCGAACCGCAAGGAGACGATCAGCCAGAGCCTGATGCATCACGGCGCCGACTACACGCCCTATGAAGGCATGGAAGTGACGGGCTGGCCGGTGATGACCGTGCTGCGCGGCAAGGTCGTGATGGAGGACGGCAGGATCGTCGGCGAGCCCGGCGACGGCGGCTTCCTCAAGCGCTCGCTCTCGCCCTACGCCGTGCCAGCCGGCACGGCCGCCCAGTGAGGACCGGACTTCCATGACCAAGCAGATTGCCATCATCACCGGCGCCGGCATCGGCATCGGCCGGGCCACCGCCTTCGCCTTCGCCCGCGCCGGCTACCATGTCGTGGTGACCGACGTCTTGGAGGCCGAGGGTCGCGAGGTGGCGGCCGCCATCGCCGCCGAGGGCGGCAGCGCCGAGTTCCAGGCCCTCGACGTGACCTCGACGGAGCGCACCGACGCGCTGGTCGCCGATGTCGAGGCCCGCTTCGGCGGCATCGACGCGATCATCGCCAATGCCGGCATCGCCAAGCGCGTGCCGCTCGCGGATCTCTCCGACGACCAGTGGGACCGCACGCTCGACGTCGACCTCAAGGGCGTGCTGCGTATCATCCGCGCCGCCGCGCCGGGCATGCGCCGCCGCAAGTCGGGCGCGATCGTCGCGCTGTCGTCGATCATGGGCGTCGCCTATGGCTGGGACGAGCATGTGCACTATTCCGCCGCCAAGTCCGGCGTCGTCGGCCTGGTGCGCGGCCTCGGCGTCGAGCTGGCCGCGGACGGCGTCCGCGTCAACGGCATCGCGCCCGGCTATATCCGCACCGCGCAGGCGCTCTCCAAGGAGCATTCGCTCGGGCCGGAAGGCCTGGAGCAGGCGGCGTCCTTCATCCCGATGGGCCGCGTCGGCGAGCCCGAGGATGTCGCCGACGTCATCCTCTTCCTCGCCTCGCCCGGCTCGCGCTATATCACCGGCCAGGTCATCGTCGTCGACGGCGGCCTGCTCGTCGGGCGCTACTGACGGCGCGTTCCACGTCCATTCCAAACCCGAGCCGCGCGCCGACCTCGTTCCGGCGGCGGCTCCCGCGTCGTCGCGGAGAGGGAGCCCATGCCCAAGATTGCCCTGATCACCACCGGCGGCACGATCGCCTCGCGACTCGACGCCGGCGGCCGTGACGTCGTGGCCGGCGTCACCGGCGCGGCGCTGCGCGCCGGGCTGCACGACCCGCTCGACGGCATCGAGATCGTCGTCGACGAATTCAGCAATATCGGCAGCTATGCCATCGATCTGCCGCTCGCCTTCGAGCTGGCGCAGCGCATCAATGTGCATCTCGCCGATCCCGCCTGCGACGGCGTCGTCGTCACCCATGGCACCGACACGATGGAGGAGAGCGCCTGGCTGGCCGATCTCCTGCTCGTCAGCGACAAGCCGGTCGTCTTCACCGGCGCACAACGGAGCGCCGACACGCCGGACACGGACGGGCCGCGTAACCTGGCGGAATCGGTTCGCATCGCCGCGAGCCCGGCGGCGCGCGGCCTTGGCGCGGTCATCGCCTTCGAGCAGGATTTTCACGCCGCCCGCGACGTCACCAAGGCGCATGCCTCCCGCGTCGACACGTTCCGTTCCGGCGAGCATGGCAAGCTCGGCGAGATCGACGGCCAGCACGTCGTCGTCCATCGCCGCCCGCTTTTGCGCAAGTGCTATGTGCCGGCCCGCATCGAGAGCGACGTCGAGCTGATCCGCCTGGCGATGGGCGCGTCCGACCGGGCGCTGCGCTTCGCCGCCTCGAGCGGCGCCAAGGCCATCGTGATCGAGGGATTCGGGCGGGGCAATGCGCCGCCGGCGGTGACGAAGGCGGTCGAGGAACTGGCGGCGGGCGGCCTGCCTGTCATTCTCACCTCGCGTTGCCCGGAGGGGCGCGTGAAGCCGGTCTACGGCAAGGGCGGCGGCAAGGATCTGGAGCGCGCGGGCGCGATCTTCGCCGGCGACCTCTCCGGCCTGAAGGCGCGGATCCTGGCGGCGGTGCTGCTCGGCTGCGGCCTCGACCGCGAGGCGATGCGCGCGGAGTTCACCCTGCTCGGCGGGTAGGGGCGCGTACGACGGGCGCTGGCTCCGTTTCACCTCTTCCTCGGGGAGAGGTGAAACGGATGAACCGTTCTTGGGCTAGGCAGCCGGCCAATGCTCTCAAGCGCTCTTTGCCAGCCCACCCGCCAGCGCCGAAAGGCCGTTGAAGGCGCGGAACGAGCGCTCGACCAGGGCCGGGTCGAGCCCCCGCGCGATCACCACGATATGGGTGCCGGTGATGCCTTCCGGCCAGCGCTCCAGGTGCAGCGGCTTGTGGATCAGGTGCTGCACGCCCTGGACGACGACCGGATTGGCGTTGCCCTCGATCTCGATCAGGCCCTTCAGCCGCAGGATGTCGCCGCCATGGCGGTTCAGCAGCATGGAGAGCCAGAGCCCGAAGCGCGGCCAGGAGAGCGGCGTGTCGGCGCTGAGCACGAAGGCGCGGATGTCGCCGTGGCGGTTGACGTCGTGCGCGTGGCCATGGTGCGCGTCGCCATGGTGGTGGTGATGGCCAGGGTCGTGGTCGTGCGGCGTCGCGGCCCGGAGCCAGCGCGCAACCTCGGCGCCGCGCGCCGCGAGGTCGTGCACGTCGCGCATGAACAGCGCCTCGTCCGCCGGCATCTCCTCCGACAGTTCGAGCATCTCGGCGGCCGGGTTGATCGCGGCCAGCCGCGCCCGCAGGCGGGCGGTCTCGTCTGGCGTCGCGAGGTCGCTCTTCGAAATGATCAGCCGGTCGGCGACGGCCGCCTGACGCCGCGATTCCTCATAGGCGTCGAGATTGGCCGCGCCGTTCGGCACATCGACCACCGTGACGATGTTGCCGACGCGGAAATGGTGCCGAAGCATCGGATCGGCGGACAGCGTCGCCACGATTGGCGCCGGGTCGGCGATGCCGGTCGTCTCGATCGCGACGCGGGAAAAGCGCGGGATCGCGCCGCTGCGGCTGCGCTCGAACAGCGAGAGCAGGGCATCCTTCAGGTCGGTGCGGATGTTGCAGCAGATGCAGCCGCTCTTCAGAAGCACGATGTCGTCGTCGACCGCCTCGACGAGCAGATGGTCGAGCCCGACCTCGCCGAACTCGTTGATGATCACGGCCGTGCCGGCGAGCGCCGGCAGGGCGAGCAGGCGCTTCAGCAGCGACGTCTTGCCGGCGCCGAGGAAGCCGGTCAGCACGTTGGCGGTGATCCGTGCGTCGGCTTCGTTCGTGTCCGTGCTCATGCCATGGCCCTCTCGATCACCTCGATCGTCGCCGGATCGAGCGGGTCGAAGGTCCGACCCGACAGCCGCTCCGCTTCCGGCCAGATGGCGCCGAGATGGTCGACGATCGCCGTCTTGCCGTTGCGCGCCTTCAGCGTGTAGCGACCGGCCCATTCGTCGAGCGCCAGGCCATAGGGCTTGAGGATCCGGTTGGCGGCGCGGGCGCGGGCCTGGCGCTCGGCCGCCGGCGTCCGGCCGCCGGCCATCAGGGCGCCGCCGCCGGTCCAGTGATCGGCCACTCCAAAGGCACCGCACAATCCGCACATGGCTTTTCCTTCGCTCCGTCCGATCCGGGAACGGCGCGGCGGCGGACGTGCCGCCGCGCCGTGTCGTCATCGCGTCAGGACTGCGGCCGCGCGGTGCCGCTCTTCGGGAAGCGGGTGGCGAAGTCCTCGGCGATCTCTTCCATCGTCACGAACTTCACGCCCTCGAAGCCCTTCATGTACTCGAAGAGGCGCTCATGCATCTTCAGCACATGCGGCTTGCCCGAGACGTCGGGATGGATCGTCAGCGGGAAAACCGCATAGTCGTAGTTCTCGTAGACCCAGTCGAACTGGTCCTTCCACATCTGTTCGATGTCGCGCGGATTGACGAAGCCGTGGCTGTTCGGCGAGGCCTTGATGAACATCATCGGCGGCAGGTCGTCGAGATACCAGGAGGCCGGGATCTCGATCAGGTCCGTCTCCTCGCCCTGGGTGTAGGGCTTCATCCAGGCGGACGGGTGCTTGGAATAGTCGATCTTGGTCCATTCGTCGCCGACCGTCACATAGTAGGGATGATGGTCGTTGTGCATCAGCGAGTGGTCGTACTTGATGCCCTTCTGCTTCAGGAGCTCGTTGGTCTTCGAGCCGAACTCCCACCAAGGCGCGACGTAGCCGCGCGGCGGCTTGCCGGAGAGCTTGGTGATCAGGTCGACGCATTTGTCGAAGATCGCCTCTTCCTGCTCGGGCGTCATCGCGATCGGGTTCTCGTGGCTGTAGCCGTGCATGCCGATCTCGTGGCCGGCATCGGCGACGGCCTGCATCTCGGCCGGGAAACTCTCGATCGAGTGGCCGGGGATGAACCAGGTCGTCTTGATGCCCCACTTCTCGAACATCCGCAGCAGCCGCGCGCTGCCGACATGGCCGGCGAAGGCGCCGCGCGAGATGTCGCAGGGGCTGTCTTCGCCGCCATAGGAGCCGAGCCAGCCGGCCACGGCGTCGACGTCGATTCCGTAGGAAACGAAAATCTCTTTCGGCATGGTCTTCCTTTCCAAGCTGCGAGGCCGGGGGAGGCCGGCCCGCTGTTTCAGACGCGTTCGATGATCTGGATGCCGACGCGATCGGCCGTCCGGCTGAGATGGCGGCGCATGTAATAGCCCGCCCCCTCCGGGTCGTTCATCATCAGGGCCTCGACGACCCGCTCATGTTCCGTCACCGGCTCCCAGAGCTTGTCGCGCGAGATCGGCAGCTTGGCGCTCTCGATCAGGACGTTGGCGAAGCTCTTGTGCATGTCGGCGAGCAGCCGGTTGCGCGAGAAGCGGATGATCAGCGCATGGAACTCGAAGTCGATCTGCGCGAAGGCCTCGATGTCGAACTGGCGCGCGGCGGCGCGGAACGCGTTCAGATTGTCGTTGAGCGCCTCGATCTCGGCTTCGGTGTGGTTCATGGCGGCGAGCTGGGCGGCGTGGCTCTCGGCGATGTAGCGGACCTGGTAGACCTCGGCCGGACTGTAGCGGGGGGAGAAGCGCCAGGACGGGGCGGCGGCGGGGTCGTGCGCCTCGTCGGGGTTGCGGACGAAGGTGCCGCGCCCCGGCTCGATCGAGATCAGGCCGAGCGTCGCCAGGATGGTCAGGGCCTCGCGCAGCGTGGCGCGGCTGACATCCAGCTCCTGCGCCAGCTGGCGCTGCGGCATCAGCGCCTCGCCGACGGAGAACTGGCCGCTCTCGATCATCTTGCGGAGCCGCTCGACGGCGGTCTGGGCGAGGGTCGCGCTGGTTCCCGGAGCCTCGCCGGTTAGGGTTCCGGTCAGACCGGACTCGGTCGAATTGTCCTGGAAATCTTCAGTCATTGCCCTGTTTCAATCAATTTCGGCGACGGATCCAGCAAGGCGGATCATTGCAGCTTCGGATTGGTCGGACCAGACTTTCATTTGTGCATCGCGCTGTGCAGTTGCCGCGATTGAGGGCAGGCGGTCGGGCGCCCGCCGGCTTGAGCTTCGTGCCGGATTGGGGTAATCGGTGCCCTGCACGGGACGACTCGTGCCGACGCTGCATTCGGGGACGGCCCCATTATCTCGATCGGAGATAGTGGATTGTCCTGCCTTGCATGCCAGCCCCCGCCCGCCGGTCGCGCGGGCCTCCTCCTCCAGATCCCGAGCGAACGACGCGCGCAATTGCTGCGGCGCGCCCCTGCGCCTGGCCGTCTTCATGCGCCCGGACGATCCGTCCCGGCCCTCGGCGATCTGCATTTCTCCGACATGAAAGGTGCATGATGGCCGGGCCCATCGAGCAATTCGAGATCAAGACGCTGGTTCACCTCGCCGAGCTCGGCGGCCAGCAGATCGGCTTCACCAATTCGGCCGCGTTCATGCTGCTGGCCGTGGTGTCGATCTTCGCCTTTCTCATGCTGTCGACGCGGGCTCGCGCGCTGGTGCCGGGCCGCTGGCAGTCCGTCGCCGAGCTTCTCTACGACTTCGTGCAGAGGACCTTGCGCGACAATGCCGGCCAGGAGGGCATGCGCTTCTTCCCGCTCGTCTTCTCGCTGTTCATGTTCATCCTGGTCGCCAACCTGATCGGCATGTTCCCCTATGCCTTCACGGTCACGAGCCAGATCATCATCACCTTCGCGCTGGCCATGACGGTCTTCCTGACCGTGACCCTCTATGGCCTCTGGCGCAACGGCTTCGGGTTCTTCCGCCTGTTCCTGCCGTCGGGCGTGCCGCTGGCGCTCGCGCCCGTCGTCATCCCGATCGAGATGGTCTCCTACATCTCGCGCCCGATCAGCCATTCGGCGCGTCTCTTCGCCGTCATGCTGGCGGGCCACATCACGCTGAAGGTGTTCGCGGGCTTCGTCACCTCGATGGGGGCGCTCGGCGGCGTCGGCCTCGCGGGCGCGCTGCTGCCGCTCGTCATGATCGTGGCGTTGACGGGGCTGGAGCTGATGATGGCGGTGATCCAGGCCTACATCTTCACCATGCTGACCTGCATGTATCTGAACGACGCGCTGCATCCGGGCCATTGAGACGGGTGTCTTGCCCGGTGCGCCAGGCATCGCTATCTATGGGCGATCGAGGAACGACCTCCCCATATCGGGAAAAATGTCCGGGACGGCCCGGCCCTTTGATGGAGGGCCGCATGGCCTGGGTTTACCTTGTTCTGGCAGGAATCTTCGAGGTCGTCTGGGCCTCGGCCATGAAGCAGTCGGACGGCTTCACGAAGCTCTGGCCGAGCGTCGTCACCATCGTGACGATGATCATCAGCTTCGCGCTCCTCTCGATCTCGATGAAGTCGCTGCCGCTCGGCACCGCCTATGCGATCTGGACCGGGATCGGCGCCGTCGGCGCCTTCTGCGTCGGCATCTTCTGGCTGGGCGAGGCCGCCTCGCTGTTCCGGATCGTCAGCGTCGCGCTGATCCTGTCCGGCCTGATCGGCCTCAAGCTTTCCACGCATTGACGGCAGGTCGCGCGCGCAGGGATCATGCCCTGCGCGCGCGGATTCCCTTGCGGAATGCGGGGCTCGCCGGATAGCCTGACGCATCGTCACGGAGGGCTGAACGGATGTCTGAATTCACGACCACGCGCCGGCGGATCGCCGGTCTCGCGGGCGGCGCCATCGCCGCGACCGCCCTTGCCGGCACGCTGGCCACGCCGGCCGCTGCCGAGCAGGGGAACATGGAGGCGGCGCTCGGCGCGCTTTCCAGCGCGCTCAATTCGCTGCACCGCGCCACGCCCAACAAGGGCGGCCACAAGGAACGCGCCGTGCAGCTGATCGAGCAGGCGATCGCCGAGGTGCAGGCGGGCATCGTCTTCGCCGACGAGCATGGCGGCGGCTGATCCGGCCGCTCGCTCATGGAATCCGCTGAGCCGGCGACGAGGATCCCGTCGCCGGCTTGCCTGTTCTCGCCTCAGGCGCGCTCGGCGCCGCGCGGCAGATAGCGCTCGCGCTTCAGGAACAGGCCCTCGCCCGGCGTACCGACATAGTCGCGGTCCTCGACGATGACCTTGCCGCGCAGCAGCACGGTCTTCGGCATCCCCTTCACCGCATGGCCCTCATAGGACGAGTAGTCCATGTTGTTGTGCATGTCGGACTGGGTAATGACCGTCGACGCCTCCGGGTCCCAGACGACGATGTCGGCATCCGATCCGACGGCGATCGTGCCCTTCTGCGGGAACATGCCGAACACCTGGGCCGGCCGGGTGGCGACGAGATCGACGAACTCGGGCAGCGTCAGCCGTCCCTCGTTGACGCCCTGATAGACCATCATCAGCCGCTCCTCGACGCCGGGCGCGCCGTTCGGGATCTTGCGGAAATCGTCGCGGCCCTTGTCCTTGTGGCCCTTGAACAGCCAGGAGCAGTGGTCGGAGGAAACGGTCTCCAGAACGCGGTCCTGCAGCGCCTTCCAGAGGATCTCCTGGTCCGCCTTGGTGCGGGCCGGCGGGGTGAAGACGAATTTCGCGCCCTCGAAGTCCGGCCGGGCGAGGTCCTCCTTGGTCAGATAAAGATATTGCGTGCAGGTCTCGGCCAGCGCGTCGACGCCGCGCCGCTTGGCGCGCATCAGTTCGTCGAGCGCCTCGCCGCAAGTCAGGTGCACGATGTAGATCGAGGCGCCGACGATCTCGGCCAGCGCGATGGCGCGGGCGGTCGCCTCCGCCTCGACGCGCGGCGGCCGGCTCAGCGCGTGGTAGTAGGGCTCGGTCTTGCCCTCGGCGACGAACTTGTCGCGCAGGTAGTCGGCCGCGTCGCCGTTCTCGGCATGCACCATGACCAGCGCGCCGTATTTCTTCGCCTGTTCGAGCGACTTCAGCAGCGTGACGTCGTCGATCATGTTCATGCCGCGATAGGCCATGAACAGCTTGAACGAGGTGATGCCGCGATCCGGCAGCGTCGCCAGCTCGGCGAAGACGCCGTCGTTCATGTCGGTGATGATCATGTGGTAGCCGTAGTCGATGGCGACCTTGCCCTCGGCCTTGGAGTCCCAGTAGGCGATGGCGTCGCCGAGGCTCTGGCCCTTGTCCTGCGAGCAGAAGTCGATCACCGTCGTCGTGCCGCCGCAGGCGGCGGCGATCGTGCCGGAGCCGAAATCGTCGGCCGAGCGCGTGCCGAAATCGCCGGAATCGAGATGGGTGTGCACATCGACGCCGCCCGGCATCACGTAGCAGCCCTTGGCGTCGACGATGCGGTCGGCGGTATCGAGCGCGCCGCCGATCTGCACGATCTTGCCGTCCTTGATGCCGATGTCTGCCTTTGAGACGCCGCTGGCGGTGACGATCGTTCCGTTCTTGACGATGACGTCCATTCTGTCGGTTCCTTGAGCGCTTGGACGGGGATCAGTAGGCGAGGGCGTGGAGGCCGGCCGCGAGGACGCGAATGCCGGCGACGATGTCGGGAATCGAGGAAAACTCTTCCGGCGTATGGCTGCGGCCGTCCTTCGAGCGCACGAAGATCATCACCACCTTGGCGATGTGCTCCATCTGCTGGCTGTCGTGGCCGGCGCCGCTCGGCATGGTCATGAACGGGATGCCCTGAGACGCCGCCGCCTTCTGGAAGGTCGCGACGAGGCCCGGATCGGACAAGCAGGGCTCGTGGTTCACATAGTGGTTCCAGGAGATCTCCAGCCCGCGCCGCTCGGCGACCTCCTGCATCAGCGCCTCGTGGCGGGCATAGAGGATGGCGCGCTGCTTCGGGTCGGGATGGCGGGCGTCGACGGTGAAGTTGACGCTGTGCGGAACGACGGCCGGGTAGTTCGGCTCGACGACGGCGCGGCCGACCGTGGTGACGGCGGGGCGGCCCATGCGGTGGGCGGTGTTGATGACGCCGGACGCGATCTCGGCGAAGCCCGCCATCGGATCGCGGCGCAAGTCCATCGGGAAGGCGCCGGCATGGTTCTGCTCGCCGGTGAGGGTGACGTTGTAGTGGCGGATGCCGGTGATCGCGTCGACCACCGCGACCGGCAGGCCGGCATGCTCGAGGATCGGCCCCTGCTCGATATGCAGCTCGACGAAACTGTCGATGTCGTCGCGCTTTGCTTCCGGAATGCGGGGGGGATCGAGGCCTACGGCGCGCATGGCGTCGGCCATGGTCTCGTCGTCATAGCCCCGCATCGCCTCGGCGGCGCCCGGCTCGATGCGGCCGGTGATGGCGCGCGAGCCCCAGAAATTGGTCGAGGGGAAGCGGCTGCCTTCCTCCTCGCAGAGCGAGAGCGCCTCGAGCGTGCGCTTCGGCTGGCCGAACTGTTCCTTCAGGACCTTGAGAGCGATCAGCCCGGCCAGCGCGCCGAGCGTGCCGTCATAGCGGCCGCCGGGGCGCTGCGTGTCGATATGCGAGCCCGAGACGATCGAGCCGCCGGGCTCGGTGCCCTGCAGCCGTCCCCAGACATTGCCGACCGCGTCGCGGCTCACGGCAAGGCCCGCCTCCTCGCACCAGGTCGCGTACTGGTCGGTCGCCTGCACCCATTCGGGCGAATAGACCGTGCGCCAGACGCCGGTGCCGGCATAGGCGCCGAACCGGCCCATCTCCATGATGCAGCGCTCCACCAGTTCGGGGTCGATGTGGATCTGGACGTCCTGCGTCACGGGCCTGGCTCCGGGGCTTGATGGGGCTGAAAGGTTTGGCGTTCGTTCTACTAATGGGATATCATTTCTGATATAGATTGCTGGGTAAGGGCGGCGCCGGTCAAGCCCAAAGAGGCGGCGACCGGCGCTGAAGGATTGGTCAGATGCCGATCGCGCGGATGCCGGTGTTGGCGAAGAGGGCCGACGTCCGGGAATGTGTTGACGCCGGCCGTGTCGCGCTGGCATCCGGTAGGAGCGTGGGGCGGACGGCTCCTGTCGCGGCTGCAGGAAGGATCGCGAATGTCGGGTGAAGGCAAGGGGAGCGCGGGCGAAGGGCTCTATCGGTCGCAACTCCAGCAGGAGGGCGCGCGCTGGTATCTGACCGCGCAGGATCTCGAATTGCCGAAGACCCAGCCGCCGGGCCTGGTGCCGGCGCTCGAGAACGCGATCGCGGTGATCGACTATATCAACCGCACGCCGCCGCACATCGCGTCACTGGCGGAGATTTCCGCCAATCTCGGGATCTCCAAGAGTCACTGCCATAACATCCTGAAAACGCTGGTCCATTTCGGTTGGCTCTCCTTCGATGGCCGCGCCAAGACCTACGAGCTGCATTCCGGCATCGTCGCCACCGCATCCTCGCTGCTGGGGTCGCCGCAGTTGAACCGCATCCGATCCGAACTGGTTCAGCTGGTGCAGCGGACCGACATTCCCGCCGTCCTGATCCAGCCGCTGCCGGACGACAGCTTCGTCGTCATCGACAAGTTCGGCGCGTCGACGATGGAGGTCTCCTATCCCATCGGCCACCACATGCCGCGCGATTCCGTCGCCAGTAGCCGGGCCTTTCTCGGCTGGCAGTCGCAGGAGCGGATCGACCGCTGGATGGAGAATTGGCAGCCGATCCGGTACACGGGCGCGACGCTGCTGACCGAGGAGGCCGTGCGGGCCGAATTCGCCGCGACCCGCAAGCGCGGCTATGCTCGCAGCGTCGGCGAATTCACCGAGGGACTGATGGCGCTCGGCATGCCGATCTTCAATCGTTTCGGCGACGTCATCTATGTTTTCACCTGTTCCGGCCTGCTCTCCGCGGTGGCGCCGCGCGAGGAAATGCTGGCGCGCGAGATGATCCGCGCCGCGGTCGACGCCAATCAGGCGATCCTGGGGCGCATGCCGCCCGACTTCCCCATGATCCAGACGCCGCTGGCGATGGGCTAGGCATCCTTCGCCCCAACTCGCGTTACGGCGTGACGGCGATGGGCCCGGCCGGGGCGGTGCCTTTCGAGCAGGACCGGATCCGGCCCGCCAGGCCTTGATCCGGATGTCGCGGCTTTTGGCGTCCCGGCGGTCCTGCCGCTCTCTTCGATAGCTCCATCGCAGCCGAATTCCGCCGCGCGCCCCGCGCGGCGGAGCGCGTTCCTGCGCGCCACCCTACCTCCGGTTGCTCAGCTCTGCATCAAAAGGCGGGTCCGCGACGAGGCAGCTGCATGAATGTTGAGCGGGCTCAAAAATTATGCTTCCGCCGCGTTGACAGCTCCCATCGGTCTGATCTGTAGTGATCGTGCTGTATGAAGCATATCGTTCTTCATAAAGAACGAAGCCACGACGATTTACTCCGGAACAAAACCCGCGCCGGCGCCGAGAGCGCCGCAGCCTTCCTGGGAGAGTGTCGATGATCCAAGTATCCCGCCGCACCATGCTGATGAGCACGGGTGCCCTTGTCCTCGCGGCCGTCATGGCCGGCCCTTCCGGCGCGCTCGCCGCCGACAAGGTGCTGAAGATCGGCCAACTCGGCGTCATGAGCGGCCCCGAGGCCTCCTGGGGCCTCGTCAACAAGTTCTCGGCGCTCGCCACGGCCGAGATGTGGAACGAGAAGGGCGGTATTGAGATCGGCGGCGACAAGTACAAGATCGAGATCGTCTCGGTCGATGACCGCAACGATCCGAAGCTGACCGTTTCCGGCGCCGAGCGCCTGACCGGCGAGGGCATCAAGTACATTATCGGCCCGAACATGGACACGACCGCGACGTCGGTCCGTCCGATCGCCGAGAAGAACAAGGCGCTCTACTTCCCCTACGCCTTCGCCCGCTCGCTCTATACCGCGCCGGCGGAGAATGCCGTGCTCGGCATGGTCGCGAGCTACCAGGTCGCGCCGGTCATGTACAAGATCCTCAAGGAAGAGCGCGGCGTGAAGAAGATCGCCTTCATCGCCCGCAACGATTCCGACGGCCTGCTGCAGCGCGAGGAGGGCGTGAAGGTCGCCGAGGCGCTCGGTCTCGAGATCGTGTCGAAGGACGACACCTACGAATCCAGCATCACCGATTTCTTCCCCGTCGTCGGCAATGTCGTCGCCAAGAATCCCGACCTGATCGTCATGTCGTCGGTCGCGCCGGCGCATGCGCCGCAGATCATGCGCGCCGCGCGCGAGATGGGCTACACGGGCCTGTTCGGCGCGGAATCCGCGCAGGACATGAAGATCATCAACGAGGTCGCCGGCGAGATGGGCAGCGGCCTTATCTCGATCGGCGGCGCCTCGACGCCGGAAATCCGCTCCCCCTACATGGAGGAGTTCATCGATCGCTACACCAAGATCGCGGGTGAGTGGAACGACGAGGCCGGCACCAAGGCCTATGCGCTCGAGATGATCCTCGGCACGCTGCAGAAGGCCGGCCCCGCCGCCATCGACGACATCGAGGTCTTCAAGGCGGCGATCCCCGAGTTCGAGATGAAGAACCCGTTCCTGAAGGAAGACGCGGTGGTGAAGTATGTCGGCACCGCCGACTTCGGCCAGAAGCGCCAGATCGGCGTGCCGATGGTGATCACCGAGACCAAGGATGGCGAACTGACCACGCTGTCGATCGGCAGCGTCGAGTAAGCCCGCGACGCCCGGCCGGCTCCGGCCGGCCGGGCACCCACACCCGCCTCCCTCAATCCAGGTCGGACGCCATGACACAGATCCTCGTCAACGGCATGCTCCTGTCGGCGAATTACGCGCTGATCGCCCTCGGCATCACCCTGATCTTCAGCATCATGAACGTGCTCAACTTCGCGCACGGCCAGATGTTCATGATCGGCGGCTTCGTCGTCTACTACGCCGTCGTGGTCTGGGGCCTGCCGTTCCCGCTGGGCCTGCTCGGCGCCGCGGTGATCGTCGGCGTGATCGGCATGGTGGTTGAATCCGTGTTCTTCCGGCGGGTCATGAAGAACTCCTCGCGCGAGGAGAACACGATGCTGCTCGCGGTCGGCACGGCGCTGCTGCTGGAGAACGTGGCGCTGTCGCTGTTCGGCGAGAAGCAGCGCGGCATCCCGCCGATCATTTCCGGCGTCTACCGGCTCGGCGACGCCTTTTTGCCGGCTAATCGTTTGCTGGTCCTCGGCATCTCGCTGGCGCTGATCGCGGCGGTTCTGCTCTTCGTCAACTACTCCCGCACCGGACGCGCCATGCGCGCGCTGGCGCAGGATCGCACCGCGACGCTGCTGATGGGGGTCGACGTGCCGCGCATCTCGACGCTCGGCTTCGGCCTCGGCGCGGCGCTCGCCGGCATCGCTGGCGCGCTGCTGATCTCGATCTCGGGCGTCAATGCCGGCATCGGCACGGCGATTTCGACCAAGGCCTTCATCATGATCATGATCGGCGGCGCCGGCGTGATGTCCGGCGCGCTGCTCGGCGCGGTGACCCTCGGTTTCGCCGAGGCGCTCGGCTACGCCTTCTTCCCCGGCTCGGTGACCTACCTGATCATCTTCATCGGTCTGATCCTGTTCCTGCTGTTCCGGCCGCAGGGGATCATGGGCAAGCCGTGGGGCTGATCTTCCTCAATCCCTGGAAAGTGGAGACGTGACGATGGCAGCCGTCCTCGACGCCACCGCCGACACCGCCCCGAACCGCGGCACGACCGAGATGCGGCGGTTCCTGATGACAGCCGTGCCGCTGGCGATCGCCCTCTACGGCGTGATCCCGCTGGTCGTCGGCGGCCAGCCCTACTGGCTGAACGTTCTGACCAATGCCTGCCTGCTCTCCTTCGGCAGCCTCGGCGTCTGGCTCACCTTCTCGATCGGCCGGGTCAACATCGCCCAGGGCGCCTTCGCGCTGATCGGCGGCTACACCACCGGCGTGCTGACGACGATGCTGGGCCTCTCCTTCTGGATCGCGCTGCCGCTCTCCGGCATCGTCGCCGCGACCATCGGCATCCTGATCGGCTGGCCGCTGCTCCGGCTGCGCGGCATCTATTTCGCCATGGTGACGCTGAGCCTCACCGAGGCGGCGCGGCTCGCCTTCGTGAATGCCGGCAGCGTGGGGCACGGCGTGCTCAACATCCCCAACCCGCCCGGCATCAACTCGCCGCTCGCCTTCTATCTCTTCGCCGCCACCATGCTGCTGGCCGGCTTTGTCGCGATCTGGCGCCTGAACGTCAGCCGGATCGGCTGGGTGTTCCGCTCGATGCGCCAGAACGAGGAACTGGCCAGCTCGATCGGCATCGACATCGCCCGCTTCCGCGTCCTCGCCTTCGCCATCTGCTGCTTCATGGGCGGCATCGCCGGCGGCTGCTTCGCCAGCCTGCAGCAGAACATCTACCCCCAGACCTACACGGTCGCGGATTCGATCAACTTCATGCTGTACTGCTTCCTCGGCGGCCTCGAATTCGTGCTCGGCCCGATCGTCGGCACCTTCGCGCTGGTGATCGCCTTCGAATTGCTGCGCTCGATCCAGGAATACCAGGCGCTCGTCTACGGCATCCTGATGATCGTCGTCATGCTGTTCCTGCCGAACGGCCTGCTCAGCCTGCGCGGCCTGATCTCCCGCCGCGCGGGAGGCGCCAAATGAGCATTCTCAAGGTCGAGGGCCTCACCAAGCAGTTCGGCGGCCTGACGGCGGTCAACAATGTCAGCTTCGACGTGGACGAGGGGCAGGTCCTCTCGGTGATCGGACCGAACGGCGCCGGCAAGAGCACGCTGTTCAAGCTGATCTCCTCCTTCCTGGCGCCGACCTCCGGCCAGGTCCGCTATCGCGGCGAGGTGGTGAGCGGCCTCAAGCCGCATCTCGTCGCCCGCAAGGGCATCGTCCGCACCTTCCAGGAAACGACGGTTTTCAAGGAGATGACCGCCTTCGACAACGTCGTGATCGGACACCAGCTCGGCCAGCATGCCGGCCCGCTCGGCGTGTTCCTGTCGACGCGGGCGGCGCGCGCCGACGAAGCCCGCTTCCGCGAGAGCGCCGACGAGATCCTCGACTATCTCGGCCTCGGCCACGTCCGCAACGAACTCGCCCGCAATCTGCCGCATGGCTATCTGCGCTCGCTCGGCATCGCCATCGCCATGGCGGCGCAGCCGAAGCTGCTGCTGCTCGACGAGCCCTTCGCCGGCATGAATGTCGACGAGACCGATCGCGCCGTGACCATGGTCGAGGGCATCCGCCGGCGTGGCATCACCGTGCTGCTCGTCGAGCACGACATGCGCGCCGTCATGCGCATCTCCGACCGGATCGTCGTGATCAGCTTCGGCTCGAAGATCGCCGAGGGCACGCCGGAGGAGATCCGCGCCAACGAGGCGGTGATCGAGGCCTATCTGGGCCAGGACGACGAAGCCATCGGCCACTGAGCGGGAGGAGAAGCCATGCGTTATTTCGAAGCCCGCAACCTGACCGTCAACTATGACAAGGTCGCCGCCGTCCGCGATGTCTCCATCGCCTTCGACGAGGGGCAGGTGGTCTCGCTGATCGGCGCCAACGGCGCCGGCAAGTCGACGATCCTGAAGGCCGTCACCGGCCTGGCGCGGCCGACGACCGGCGAGATCTGGTTCGAGGGCGAGCGGGTCGACCGCCTGCCGCCGGCCGAGCTCGTGCAGCGCGGCATCGCCATGGTGCCCGAGGGCCGGCGTGTCTTCCCGCATATGAGCATCCGCGACAATCTGATGATGGGTGCCTATACGCGGCGCGATCGCAACGCCGTCAGCAACGATCTCGAGCGCATCCTGACCCGCTTCCCGCGGCTGCGCGAGCGCATCCGCCAGAATGCCGGGACCTTGTCGGGCGGCGAGCAGGAGATGCTCGTCATCGGCCGGGCGCTGATGACCAAGCCCAAGCTGCTGCTGCTCGACGAGCCGTCGCTCGGCCTCGCGCCGCTGGTGGTGCGCGACATCGCGCGGCTGATCCTCGAGGTCAACCGCGACGAGAAGGTCAGCGTCATCCTCGTCGAGCAGAACTCGCGCATGGCGCTCCGGATCAGCCAGTACGCCTACGTCATGGAGACCGGCGCCGTCGGCCTTGAGGGACCCTCGGCCGAACTGATCGACAACGACCACGTCAAGACCCTCTATCTCGGCGGCTGACGAGCCGCCGCGACTTCTCACGAACCAGGACCAAAAAATGGCCAGAAAACTGAACCTCGCCGTCGCCCAGCTCGGACCGATCGCGCGCGCCGAAACCCGCGACCAGGTGGTCGTCCGCCTGATGGAGATGATGAAGGAGGCCAAGTCGCGCGGCGCCACCTTCGTCGTCTTCCCGGAGACGGCGCTCACCACCTTCTTCCCGCGCTGGTTCATGGAGGATCAGGCCGAGATCGATAGCTGGTTCGAGACCGAGATGCCGAACGCCGCCACGCGCCCGCTGTTCGATCTGGCGGTCGAACTCGGCGTCGGCTTCAACCTCGGCTATGCCGAACTCGTCACCGAGGACGGCAAGGTACGCCATTTCAACACCTCGATCGCCGTCAACACCAAGGGCGAGATCGTCGGCAAGTACCGCAAGGTCCACCTGCCCGGCCACAGCGAGTACGAGGCCTACCGGCCCTGGCAGCATCTCGAGAAACGCTATTTCGAGCCCGGCAATCTCGGCTTCCCCGTCTACGAGGTCGACGGCGCCAAGATCGGCATGTTCATCTGCAACGACCGCCGCTGGCCCGAGACCTGGCGCGTCATGGGGCTCAAGGGCGTCGAGCTGGTCTGCGGCGGCTACAACACGCCGACCCACAATCCGCCGGTGCCGCAGCACGACCATCTGAATTCCTTCCACCACCTGCTGTCGATGCAGGCCGGCTCCTACCAGAACGGCACCTGGGGCGCGGCGGCCGGCAAGACCGGCATGGAGGAAGGCAGCATGCTGCTCGGCCATTCCTGCATCACGGCGCCGACCGGCGAGATCGTGGCGCTCTCGTCGACCCTTGCCGACGAGGTCATCACGGCGGTCTGCGACCTCGACGCCTGCCGCGACATCCGCGAGCAGATCTTCAACTTCAAGGCCCATCGCCAGCCGCAGAACTACGGCATCATCACCGAACTCTGAGGCGCGAGCGCGCGGGGGAATCCACCATGCATGTCGTTGTGCTGGGCGCGGGCGTCGTCGGCGTCACCAGTGCCTGGTATCTGGCCAGGGCCGGCCACGAAGTGACGGTCATCGAGCGGCATCCCGCGGCCGGCCAGGGCACCAGCTATGGCAATGCCGGCCAGATTTCCCCGGCGCTTTCCTCGCCCTGGGCCTTTCCCGGGCTTGTCCGCAAGGCGATCGGCTTCGCCTTCGCCAAACATCCGCCGTTGCGGTTCGGGCGCGTGCCCGACCGCGACATGGCGGCGTTCCTCTGGCGGATGTGGCGCGCGTCGAGCGCGTCGCAATATGTCGATTCCAAGCGCCACATGGTGCGCATCGCCGAGTACAGCCGCGATTGCTTCCGCGAGCTCAGGGCCGAGATCGGCATCGAGTATGCCGGCCGCCAGCGCGGCCTGCTGGTCGCCTTCCGCGACGCGGCGCAGATCGCCGGCTACGACACCGACCTCAGGGTTCTGGACGAGCTCGGCGTGCCCTATCGCCGGCTCGGCCAGGGCGACGTCATGGCGCTCGAACCCAATCTCTCGCCGCGTTCGGGCATCATCGGCGGCGTGTTGCTGGAGACCGACGAAACCGGCGACTGCCACCGCTTCACCCAGGCGCTGGCGGCCGAGGCGGCGGGGCGCGGGGTGCGCTTCCGCCATGGCGAGGCGGTGGAATCGCTCGTCGCCGTCGGCGACAAGATCCGCGCCGTCCGCACGGCCTCGGGCGAGATCCAGGCCGACGCCATCGTCGTGGCGCTCGGCGTCGCCTCGCGCGGCCTGCTCAAGCCGCTCGGAATTGATCTCCCGATCTATCCGGTCAAGGGCTACTCGCTCACCATCGCCGCCGATCCCGATGCGGTCGGGCCGCGCTCGACGGTCGGCGACGAGACCTACAAGATCGGCGTCACCAATCTCGGCGACCGCATCCGCGTCGGCGGCACGGCGGAACTCGCCGGCTATGACCTGTCGCGGCCGGAGGGCCGCTATGCCGGGCTGATCCACAGCGTCAAGGCGCTGTTCCCGCGCGTGCCGGACGAGGCGATCGCCTCGGCCGAGCGCTGGTCGGGCCTGCGCCCGGTCACGCCGGACGGGCCGCCGCTGATCGGCCGGACCCGCTATTCCAACCTCTATCTCAACAGCGGCCACGGCACGCTCGGCTGGACCATGTCCTGCGGGTCCGGACACGTGCTGGCCGATCTCGTCTCCGGCGTGAAGCCGGCCGTCGAGCTTTCCCGCTTCAACCCGATCGCCGCCTGATTTCCGGAGCAGACCGATGAAGATCAAAGTCATCAATCCGAACACCACCTGGACCATGACCCACAAGATCGGCGAGGCGGCGCGCGCCGCGGCCGCGCCGGGCACGGAGATCGTCGCCGTCTCGCCCGAGATGGGGCCGGTCTCGATCGAAGGCTTCTATGACGAGGCGTTCGCCGCCGTCGGCGTCGTCGACGAGGTGCGCAAGGGCGAGGCGGAAGGCTGCGACGGCTATGTCATCGCCTGCTTCGGCGATCCCGGCCTGAACGCCGCCCGCGAGGTGGCGAATGGCCCGGTCGTCGGTATCGCCGAGGCGGCGATGCACATGGCGAGCCTGATCGGCGGCGGCTTTTCCATCGTGTCGATGCTGGCGCGGTCGCGGCCGATGATGGAGCATCTGGTGCACGCCTATGGCATGGAGCATCGCTGCCGCTCGATCCGCATGACCGACATTCCCGTGCTCGACCTCGAGGAAGAGGGCTCGGACGCGCAGGAGCGCGTGATCGAGGAATGCCGCAAGGCGCTCGAACTCGATCATGCCGATTGCGTGCTGCTCGGCTGCGGCGGCATGTCGGACCTGATGGCGAAGGTGACGCGCGAGATCGGCGCGCCGGCGATCGACGGCGTCTCGGCCGGCGTCAAGCTGGTCGAGGGGCTGGTTTCGCTCGGCCTCGGCACCAGCAAGCGCCAGGGCTACGCCAAGCCGATCCCCAAGCCCTATACGGGCCAGTTCGCGCCTTTCGCGCCGGTCGGTTGAGGGGGTGGCGATGAAGGCGATTGGCGTCGATGTCGGTGGCACGTTCACCGACCTTGTCTATTGCGACCTCGAAAGCGGGCGCATCGAGATCCACAAGGTCTCGACCACGCCCGACGATCCCTCGCGCGGCGTGCTGCAGGGGGTGATGGAACTCTGCCAGGCTGCCGACGTGGCGTCCGGCGACATCGACTATGTGTTCCACGGCACGACGACGGCCACGAATGCCGTGCTGGAGCACAAGGGCGTCGTTGCCGGCATGATCACGAACGAGGGCTTCCGCGACATCATCCATATCGGCCGCCACCAGCGCGTGCAGCACTATTCGATCCGCCAGGAATTGCCGTGGCAGGACCGGCCGCTGGTCAAGCGGCGCCACCGCAAGACCGTGGGCGGCCGCCTCGCGCCGCCGACCGGCGTCGAGCTGGAGCCGCTCGACGAGGATGCGGTGCGCCGGGCGGCAGAGGAATTGAAGGCGGAGGGGGTGCAGTCGGTCGCCATCTGCTTCCTGTTCTCCTATCTCAATCCCGCGCATGAGAACCGCGCCCGCGAGATCGTCGCGGAGGTGATGCCGGAGGCCTTCGTCACCACCTCGTCCTTCGTGTCGCCGCAGTTCCGCGAGTTCGAGCGCTTCACCACCGCCGCGCTCGCCGCCTTCATCGGCCCGAAGGTGCGCACCTATATCGAGCACCTGGACACGGCGCTGAAATCCGCCGGGCTGAACGGCGAGCTGCGCATCATGGCGTCCAATGGCGGCGTCGCGACCGCCGCCATGGTCTCCGACAAGCCGACGCTGACGCTGCTCTCCGGCCTCGCCGCCGGCGTGCTCGGGGGCGCGTGGATCGGCGCACTGGCCGACCGCAGCCGGCTGATCACCTTCGACATCGGCGGCACCAGCGCCGATATCGGCATCATCGTCGACGGCATCTATGCCGAGACGGATGCGCGCTCCACCTCGATCGCCGGTTTCCCGCTGCTGACGCCGATGATCGACATCCACACGATCGGCGCGGGCGGCGGCTCGATCGCCCATCTCGATCGCGGCGGCGCGTTCCGCGTCGGCCCGAAGAGCGCCGGCGCCGTGCCGGGCCCGGCCGCCTATGGCCGCGGCGGCACCGAGCCGACCGTCACCGACGCCAATCTCGTGCTTGGCCGGCTCGACGCCGAGGATTTCCTGGGAGGCGGCATGAAGCTCGACGCGGCCGGATCCGCCCGCGTGATCGGCGAGCTGGCGGCGACGCTCGGCCTCAGCCCCGAGGAGGCGGCCGAGGGCGTGCTCACCGTCATCAACAGCAACATGGCGAACGCGATCCGCTCGCGCACGGTGCAGAAGGGGATCGATCCGCGCGGCTTCGCGCTCGTCGCCTTTGGCGGCGCCGGACCGCTGCACGGCGCCGAGGTCGCGGCGATCCTCGGCATCGGCGAGGTGATCGTGCCGCCTTATCCGGGCATCACCTCGGCCATGGGCCTGCTCACCACCGACGTCAAATACGACGCGACGCGGACGCAGTTCCAGGTTTCGGGCGCGGTCGATCTCGACCGGCTCAACGCCGACCTCGCCGGCATGGAGGCCGATCTCGCGGCGCAGTTCCGCGCCGACCGGATCGAGACCGCCGACATGGAGTTCGAGCGCATCGGCGATCTGCGCTATGTCGGCCAGGGCTACGAGTTGAAGATCCCGCTGCCGGCCGGCACGATCGATGCCGAGGCGCTCGCCGGCGTCTTCGCCGCCTTCCATCGGGCGCACACCGCCGAATATGGCCATGCCTTCGCGGCGAGCCCGATCGAGATCGTCAACATCAAGGTGAGCGGCATCGGCCGCATCCAGAAGCTCAGCGAACTGGCGGCGCCCGAGGGGACCTCGGTCGCGGCGGCGAAGGTTCGCACCGGCCCTTGCGCCTTCCGCGTCGACGGGGCGCTCTCGACCTTCGAGACCGCCTTCTACCACCGGCCGCTGCTGCAGGTCGGGGAGGCATTCGCGGGTCCGGCCATCGTGCTGCAGAAGGACAGCACCACGGTTGTTCCGCCCCGCGCGCGCGCCGTGGTCGACCGCTCGGGCAGCATCATCATCACGCTCGGAGGTGCAGCATGAACGCGCCCGTCACCACCCGGCCGTCGACGGCCGACCACATCGACCCGATCACCGCCGCCGTCATCCAGGGCGCGCTCGAGAACATCGCCATCGAGATGGGCCACAAGCTCATGCGCATGAGCTATTCGAGCATCATCCGCGAATCCGAGGATTTCGGTGCCGCGCTGACCGATGCCGACGGCAACCAGCTCTGCGAGTGCAAGATGAGCACGCCGCTGCAGTCGGGCCCGATCCCCGGCTATATTCGCGGCATCAAACGCGCGCTCGCCGCGCGCGGCGAGACCATCCGCCCCGGCGACGTCATCATGCACAACGATCCCTATGGCGGCGCCTCGCACGGGCCGGACGTTTCCTTCACCGTGCCGATCTTCGTCGACGGGGCGCTCGCCGCCTTCTCGGTGACGACGGCGCACCACCTCGACATCGGCTCGGCGACGCCGGGCAGCGCCGGCATCGTCGACGCGGTCGACGCCTATGCAGAGGGGTTGCAGTTCAAGGCGATCAAGGTCTCCGACGAGGGCCGGGTCAACCATGCCGTCTGGCAGATCCTGCGCGACAACATCCGCGCGCCGCAGCTCGTCGTCGGCGACATGGAGGCGCAGATCAAGGCGGCCGAGATCGGCGCCGAGCGCTTCCTGGCGCTGGTCGGGCGCTACGGCATGGAGCAGATCACGGCCGCGGCCGATCACCTGATGGACTATTCCGAGCGGCTGATGCGCGACGCGATCCGCGCGCTGCCGGACGGGACATATTCGGCCGAGACGCGGATCGACGGCTTCCTCGACGATCCGAACCCGGCCCGGCGCGACCTGCCGATCAAGGTCGCCGTCACGGTGGCCGGCGACGCGATCACCGTCGATCTCTCCGGCACCGCGCCGCAGGTCTCCGACCGACCGATCAACATGCCGTTCGAAGGCACGGTCGACTGCGCCATTTGGCTGACGCTGCGCTCGATCCTGCTCGACAGCGCGCTCTATGGCGACGTGCCGCAGAATGCCGGCCTGACGCGGCCGATCACCATCGTCGCCCCCAAGGGCTGCCTCGCCAACCCGATCTTCCCGGCACCGACCATCGCGCGCTTCACGCCCGGCAACGCCATGGCCGACACGCTGATGCGGGCCTTGAGCCAGATCGTGCCCGAGCAGGTCAGCGCCGGCGTCGGCAATCTCCGCGTCGTGTCCTTCTCCGGCTTGAAGGAGGGGCGGCACTGGGTGCACATGGAGATCTTCGAGGGCAGCTATGGCGGCCGCTTCGGCCTGAACGGCATGGACGCGGTCGACACGCTCTACGCCAACACCCGCAACAATCCGATCGAGGACATCGAATCGCACCTGCCGATCCGCGTCGACCGCTACGAGCTGCGCGGCGATGCGCCGGCCGCCGGCCAGTGGCGCGGCGGCATCGGCTCGGTGCGCGAGTTCACGCTCCTTTCCGACGGCGCCTTCTCGATCGAGGGCGACGGCCACAGCCAGCGCCCCTGGGGGCATGACGGTGGCGAGGCGGGTCTGCCCGGCGAGCTGACGCTCGCGCGCGCCGATGGCGTCGTCGAGGTCCTGCCGTCCAAGGTGCCCTATCACGAGGCGCGCCACGGCGACCGCGTGCTGGCGCGCGGCCCGAATGGCGGCGGCTATGGCGATCCGCTGAAGCGAGACCCCGCCGCGGTGCTCGACGACGTGCTCGACGACCATCTCGATACCGCGCAGGCGGCGGCGCTCTATGGCGTCGTGATCCGCGACGGCGCGGTCGACGACACGGCGACGGCGGCGCTCCGCCGGCAGCGGGCGGCTTGAGGAGGGTGGACACCATGCGCGCAATGCTTCTCTCCGCCGCGAACGGCACGCCGGAATCCCTCGCCGTCGTCGAGGTGGCAAAACCGGAACCGGGCCCCGGCGCGGTGCTGGTCGAGGTCGCCTATGGCGGCTGCAATTTCGCCGACACCATGATCTGGCGCGGCACCTACCCGCATCCGAAGGGCTTTCCGATGGTGGCCGGACTGGAGATCGCCGGGCGCGTCGCGGCGGTCAGCCCGGATGTCGCGGATGTTGGGGTCGGCGACCGCGTGGCGGCCTTCCTGGAGGATGGCGGCGGCTTCGCCGAGTTCTGCATCGTGCCGGCCGAGCGCGTCATCCCTCTCCCCGACGCCATTCCGTTCGAGGTCGCGGCGGCCTTCCCCGTCCAGGCCCTGACCGCGTGGCACATGCTGCATACCGTCTCGACGACAAAGCCCGGCGATCTCGTGCTCGTGCATGCGATCGGCGGTGGTGTCGGCCTCTATTTGACCCAGCTCGCGGTGATGGCCGGCGCCACGGTGGTCGGCACGGTCGGAACGGCGGGCAAGGAACGCAAGGCGCTCGATTATGGCGCCGCGCTGGTGGTGAACCGCAACGAGGCCGACTTCGTCACGGCGATCGCCGCCTTCACCGGCGGCAGGGGGCTCGACAAGATCGTCGATTCGACCGGCGCCGGCATTCTCGACGCGAGCTTCGCGCTCATGCGCGATCTCGGCCATGTCGTCAGCTTCGGCGAGGCGGAAGGGCGGCCGCTGCCCAATCTCTGGGAACGGCTGGTGCGCAAGTCGCTCACCTTCACGCGCTTCCATCTCGGCCATGCGTCCTTCGGCTCGCCGGCCTGGAAGGCGGGCATCGCCGATGTGACCGCCGCCGTGGCGGATGGTCGCCTCAAGGTCCCGGTCGAGCAGGTCTTCCCGCTCGACCAGGTGGCGGCCATGTACCAGCGGCTCGAATCCCGAGAGGTCGCCGGCAAGCTCGTGCTTGCCGTCAATCCGGCGCTCTGAACGGACCCGCCTTCAGCGGACCGACGAATAGGCGGTCGGCTGCAGGAACGAGCTCGCGACATTGGCGACGATCAGGCCGTCCTTCTCGCTGTCGGCGCGGGCGGCCTGCCATTCCGGATCGGCCATGAAGGCGTTCCACTTCTGCTCGCGCTCGGCCAGGCTCTCCCAGGCGATCAGGTAGGTCAGGTCGTTGTTGGCCGGGCCGACGAGCGTCGTCCAGAAGCCGGCCTGGCGGATGCCGTGCTTGTCCCAGAGGCGGAGCGTGTGGTTCTGGAAGCGGTTCTGCAGCGCGGGCAGGCGGCCGGGCAGGCAGGAATAGACGCGCAATTCGTAGATCATTCGCTTCTCCGGCGGGATGCGGGGCTTCGGGGAACGGGCTCGGGCGAGACCATTTGGGGTCGAAGACAAGCCGAGTCGACACGCCGATGCAAGGTCCCTGCGGGCGCGGTCCGGACCCGGCAGCCTGTAGTGGGCCTGATCATAGTTGTTCTAAACTGACATTCCCTAGCGGAATGTGCTAGTTTGCCGGCGGAGCACGACGATCGGGGCAGGGCGCCCGCGGACGGATGCGCGGCTCCTGGGAGGCTGTCATGATCCTGCGGGGCATTGGCGCGATGCTGGCCCTGGTCGCGATCCCCGCGGTCGCGGCCGCGGAGGGCGATGTGGCGCTCGGCCAGAAGGTGTTCCTGAAATGCAAGGCGTGTCACCAGATCGGCGAAAACGCCAAGAACGCCGTCGGGCCGGAGTTGAACGGCCTGTTCGGCCGGCATTCGGGCGCGGTGGAGGGCTACAAATACACGGATGCCAACAAGAACTCCGGCATCGTCTGGGACGAGACGGTGTTCCGGGAATACATCCACAATCCAAAGGCAAAGGTTCCGGGCACCAAGATGGCCTTTCCCGGCCTGAAGAACGACGCCGACATCGACAATTTGATCGCCTACATCAAGCAGTTCGGTCCGGACGGGAAGAAAATGTGAGCGGGCGCCGTCCGGTCCTGCCGGATTCGCGCGCCATGGATGGACCTGCTCCCTTGGATCGGGTCGTGATGCGGGCTAAAGTAGAGAAAGCAGAAAAAGGATGGCCGCCGGCGCTCGCGGGCGCATCGGCGACAGTAAGCGTATCCACTTCATTCTGATCCAATGCCGCATGGCGGGGCTGTTCTTGGACGAACGGCTCTTGGCTGGGATGAAAAAAGGGAATGCTGATCGCGATTGTCCTTGCTCTGGTGGTTCTGGGATCGATCCTTTTCCATGTCCTGAGCCCGTGGTGGTTCACGCCGATCGCGTCGAACTGGGGCTATATCGACGACACCATCAACCTGACCTTCTGGATCACGGGCATCGTCTTCGCCGCCGTGGTTCTGTTCATGGCCTATTGCGTCTGGCGCTTCCGGCACCGGCCGGGCCACCGCGCGGCCTATGAGCCGGAGAACAAGCGGCTCGAGACGTGGCTCGCCGTCGTGACGAGCCTCGGCGTCGCCGCCATGCTGGCGCCGGGGCTCGTGGTCTGGGCCCAGTTCATCACCGTGCCGGCGGGTGCCGCCTCGGTCGAGGTGGTTGGCCAGCAATGGCAGTGGGCCTATCGCCTGCCGGGCAAGGACGGACGGCTCGGCGCCGCCGATACGCGGGCCGTGACGGCGGAGAACCCGCTCGGCATCGATCCGGCCGACCCGGCCGGGCAGGACGATCTGGTCGTGCAGGGCGGCGAGCTTCACCTGCCGCTCGGCAAGCCGGTGGCCCTGCTGCTCCGCTCGGTCGACGCGCTGCACAATTTCTACGTGCCGGAGTTCCGCGGCAAGATGGACATGATTCCCGGATCGGTCACGTACTACTGGATCACGCCGACCCGCGCCGGCACCTTCGAGGCGCTCTGCGCGGAGCTGTGCGGCGTCGGCCATCCCTATATGCGCGGCACGGTCGTGGTCGAGGCGGAAGCCGACTACCAGGCCTGGCTCGACCAGCAGCAGACATTCCAGCAACTGACGACGCCGGCGGAGACGAGCGCGATCGACGCCCGCCCCGGCGCGCGGCCGCCGCTCTAGGCGCGGCCGCCCGGCGCATGTGCGCCGGCTGGACGGCAAGGGGGCGGGGTCGCCCCGAAATCGAGCGAGGTGACGCCTGATGGTGGATCTGACGCATGGGGGGCTTGGCGGGGACGGACATGCCGCGGGGCATGCCGGCGAGCTCGAGCTCTACCACCCGACGAACTGGGTGACGAAATACGTCTTCTCGCAGGACGCCAAGGTGATCGCCATCCAGTACGGGCTGACCGCGCTGGCGATCGGCCTGGTGGCGCTGGTGCTGTCCTGGCTGATGCGCATCCAGCTCGCCTATCCGGGGGCGCTCGCCTTCATCGACGCCGACCGCTACTACCAGTTCATCACCATGCACGGCATGATCATGGTGGTCTACCTGCTGACGGCGGTCTTCCTCGGCGGCTTCGGCAACTACCTGATCCCGCTGATGCTCGGCGCGCGGGACATGATGTTCCCGTATCTGAACATGCTTTCCTACTGGATCTACCTCGTCGCCGTGCTGGTGCTGGCGGCCGGGTTCTTCGTGCCGGGCGGCCCGACCGGGGCGGGCTGGACGCTCTATCCGCCGCAGGCGATCCTCGCCAACACCCCCGGCCAGCAATGGGGCATCATCATCATGCTGGTGTCGCTGATGCTGTTCATCGTCGGCTTCACCATGGGCGGCCTCAACTATGTCGTCACCGTGCTGCAGGGCCGGACGAAAGGCATGACGCTGATGCGCATGCCGCTCACCGTCTGGGGCATCTTCACCGCGACCGTGATGGCGCTGCTCGCCTTTCCGGCGCTGTTCGTCGGCGCCGTCATGATGCTGTTCGACCGGCTGCTCGGCACCAGCTTCTTCATGCCGTCGATCATCGCCATGGGCGAGCCGCTCGACACGGCCGGCGGCAGCCCGATCCTGTTCCAGCACCTGTTCTGGTTCTTCGGCCATCCCGAGGTCTATATCGTCGCGCTGCCGGCCTTCGGCATCGTCTCCGACCTGATCAGCACGCATGCGCGCAAGAACATCTTCGGCTACCGGATGATGGTGTGGGCGATCGTCGTCATCGGCGCGCTCTCCTTCGTCGTCTGGGCGCACCACATGTATGTGAGCGGCATGAATCCGGGTTTCGGCTTCTTCTTCGCCACGACGACGCTGATCATCGCCGTGCCGACGGCGCTCAAGGTCTACAATTGGGTGCTGACGCTCTGGCGCGGCGACATCCATTTCACCGTGCCGATGCTGTTCGCGCTCGGCTTCATCGTCACCTTCGTCAATGGCGGCCTGACCGGGCTCTTCCTCGGCAATGTCGTCGTCGACGTGCCGCTTTCCGACACCATGTTCGTGGTGGCGCATTTCCACATGGTGATGGGGGTCGCGCCGATCCTCGTGATCTTCGGCGCGATCTATCACTGGTATCCGAAGATGACCGGCCGCATGCTCAACGACGCCATGGGCAAGATCCACTTCTGGGTCACCTTCCTCGGCGCCTATGCGGTGTTCTTCCCCATGCATTATCTCGGCCTGCTCGGGGTGCCGCGGCGCTATTTCGAATCGGGCGACATCAGCTTCGTGCCGCCCTCGGCGCAGACCCTGAACGAGTTCATGACCATCGCGGCGCTCGTCGTCGGCGCGGCGCAGATCCTGTTCCTGTTCAACCTCGCCTGGAGCCTCCGGCACGGCAAGCCCTCCGGCGGCAATCCCTGGGGCGCCACCACGCTCGAATGGCAGACGCCCGAGACCCCGCCGCCGCACGGCAATTGGGGTGCGGAGCGTCCCGTCGTCTATCGCTGGGCCTATGACTACAGCGTGCCCGGCGCCGCCAGCGACTTCCTGGCCCAGAACGATCCGGGCCCCGGTCCCGCGGCGGCGGCCCCGATTGGGGAGGGTGGGCGATGAGCGTCGTCCTCGTCTTCCTGCTCCTGGTCCTCGGCATCGCATTCTGGTGGCTGGTCCGGCAGGGGCTGTTCTCCAAGCCGTGGGTCGAGGTCGGCGTCGCCGGCGGCATGCCGATCGTCGAACCTTCGCCGCCGCGCGCGGCGCGGGTCGGGCTCGCCGTGTTCCTGGTGGTGATGGGCTCGCTGTTCGCGCTGACCGTCAGCGCCTATCTGATGCGCGCGGGGCTCGGCGACTGGCGGCCGGTGCGCCTGCCCGGCATCCTCTACGTCAACACCTTCACGCTCGTCGTCAGCAGCCTGGCGCTGGAAACGGCGCGGACGGGGGCGCGGCGCGGCGATCTCGCCAGCGTGCGCACCGGGTTGCTCGCCGGCGGTTTCACGGCGCTGCTGTTCCTCGCCGGCCAGCTCGTCGCCTGGTGGCAGTTGAACGCCGAGGGCTACTATCTCGCCAGCAACCCGGCCAACGCCTTCTTCTATCTCGTCACCGCGCTGCACGGCCTGCATGTCGCGGGCGGGCTCGTCGCGCTCGGCCGGGTGACGGGGCGGATGCTGAAGGGCGCCGGCGTCGCGGCGCTCAGCCTCGGCGTCGGGCTCTGCGCCACCTATTGGCACGCGCTGCTCGTGATCTGGCTGGTTCTGATGGGGCTTCTCACCAGCTGGATCGGCGATTTCATCCTGATCTGCCGTCAGCTGCTGGCATAGGAGGCGGGCATGGTCGAACACCTGGCCGACGACCGCATCATGCAGGACAACCCCGCGCCGCGCGCCGCCCCGGGCTGGCGTGGCTTCCTCGCCGACTGGGCCTCGGACCAGAGCTCCTTCAAGGGCGTGTCCTGGGGCAAGGCGATGATGTGGGTGTTCCTGCTCTCCGACACCTTCGTCTTCGGCTGCTTCCTCGTCGCCTACATGACGGCGCGCATGTCGACCGTGGTGCCCTGGCCCAATCCGAGCGAGGTGTTCGCGCTCGAGATCGCCGGCACCTCCATGCCGCTCATCCTGATCGCGATCATGACCTTCGTGCTGATTTCGAGCAGCGGCACCATGGCGCTCGCCGTGCATTACGGCTATTTGCGCGACCGCCGCAAGGCGGGGCTGCTGATGCTGCTGACGGCTTTCCTGGGCGCCTGCTTCGTCGGCATGCAGGCGTTCGAATGGACGAAGCTGATCCACGAGGGCGTCCGGCCCTGGGAGAACCCCTGGGGCGCGGCGCAGTTCGGCTCGACCTTCTTCATGATCACCGGGTTCCACGGCACGCATGTCACCTTCGGCGTGATCTTCCTCGTGATCCTGGCGCGCAAGGTGCTGCGCGGCGATTTCGACAGCGGCCGGCGCGGCTTCTTCACCAGCCGGCGCGGCCAGTACGAGTCCGTCGAGATCATGGGACTCTACTGGCACTTCGTCGATCTGGTGTGGGTCTTCATCTTCGCCTTTTTCTACCTCTGGTAGGAGGTTCGCATGGCCGACGTGACCGCGCATGCCGACACGCAGCATCACCCCGTCAAGCTCTACCTGGTTGTCTGGGGATGGCTGTTCGTGCTCAGCGCCGGCTCCTACATGGTCGACTATGTCGGCGTGCAGGGTTGGCTCCGCTGGTCGCTGATCCTTGTGTTCATGCTGCTGAAGGCAGGGCTGATCGTCGCCTTCTTCATGCACATGGCCTGGGAGCGGCTGACGCTGATCTACGCGATCCTGCTGCCGCCGCTCTTGATCCTGGTTTTCGTCGCCATCATGGTGGCCGAGTCCAACTACACGCTGCTGACGCGGGTGATGAACTTCGCGGGCGGCACCTGAGCCCGATCTCGCGCCCTGCGCGCCGCGCGCGCAGGGCCGAGGCGCGGCTCCGGCCCGGTCGTTTCACGTGAACCTGTCATGTGCCGGGCGGCGACAGGCGGCGGCGGGCGGCGCTGCGCGCCCTCAGCCGCGCCCGCTTCTTCGCCTCGCGCGCATGGGTGCGGTTGACGATGATGTTGAGGGCCTCGTTCAGGCGCGACTGCCAGTCGTCTCCCGAGGCCTTGAAATGCTCGATGACCCGAGCGCTCAGCGTGAGCGAGGTGGTGACGAGGTCGTCGCCGGCCGATTTCGATGGTCGGCGCTTTGTCGTCGGCGCCGCCTCGTCAGCGGCATCCTCCATCGTGTCGTCTTGTGTCGTGTCCGAAGCAGGCATGAGCAGCCCCCCGATATGGCAAACTTATTATCATGCTCAACCTGCCCTTGCGTCATGATTTATACAGTGAACTCGGTCACACCCTGTCGCCGCCTCATAGCAGCGCCTGACCGATATCGGCGATCAGGTCCTCCGCCGCCTCGATTCCGGCCGAGAGCCGCACCAGTCCGTCCGAGATGCCGACCGCCTCGCGCTGCGCCACGGGGATCGACGCATGCGTCATGGTCGCGGGATGCTCGATCAGGCTTTCGACGCCGCCGAGGCTCTCGGCCAGCGTGAACAGGCGCACCCGTTCCAGGAAGCGCCGGGTGCCGGCGAGGTCGCGGTCGAACTCGACGCTGATCATGCCGCCATAGGCGTGCATTTGGCGCCTGGCGATCGCGTGCTGCGGATGGCTCGCGAGGCCCGGATAGATCACCCGCTTCACGTCGGGCCGCGCCTCCAGCCACTTGGCGATGGCGAGGCCGTTCTCCGAGTGCCGCTGCATCCGCAGCGCCAGGGTCTTCAGGCCGCGCAGCGCCAGGAAGCTGTCGAACGGCCCGGAGATCGCGCCGACGGCGTTCTGCAGGAAGCGGATCTGCTTGGCGATCTCGGCGTTCGAGCCGACCACGACCGTGCCGCCGATCATGTCGGAATGGCCGTTCAGATATTTGGTCGTCGAATGCACGACGATGTCGATGCCGAACTCGAGCGGGCGCTGGATATAGGGGCTGGCAAAGGTGTTGTCGGCGACGGTGATCAGGCCGCGCCGTTTCGCCAGCGCGGCGACGGCCTCCAGGTCGACGATCCTGAGCAGCGGATTGGTCGGCGTCTCGATCCAGATCAGCTTCGTCTCCGGCCGGATCGCGGCCTCGACGGCGGCGAGGTCGGTGAAGTCGACGAAGGAGACGTCGAGGCCGGCCGAGCGCTTGCGCACCTTGTCGAGGAGGCGGAACGTGCCGCCATAGAGATCGTCGGTGGCAACGATGTGGTCGCCGACGGAGAGAAGTTCCAGCGTCGTGGCGATGGCCGCGAGGCCGGAGGCGAAGGCGAAGCCGGCCGTGCCGCTTTCGAGATCGGCGATGGCGCGCTCGAAGGCGAAGCGGGTCGGGTTCTGCGAGCGGCCATATTCGAAGCCCTTGTGGACTCCCGGGCTTTCCTGCGCATAGGTCGAGGTGGCGTAGATCGGCACCATGACCGCCCCGGTCAGCGGATCGTGGCTCTGGCCGCCATGGATGGTTCGGGTATCGAAGGCCAGTCGGTTCGTCATTTCCGGCTTGTTCAAGGCGCCAACCTCTCGTGATTGATCAGGTCCATGCGGGTAATCAGGCCGACGAATTCGTCGCCATCCATGACGATGGCCACCTCGTCGCGTTCGAACACGGGCAGTAGCGCGTCGATCGGCTCGCCGGCCTGCAGCGTATTGAGGTCCGTCACCATGGCGTCGCGCACCGAGGCGCTGAAATCGCCCCGCCTTTCGTGACCGAGCCGGCGGAGGCCGTTCAGAACGTCGCTCTCGTCGAGCAGGCCGATCAGGTTGCCGTGCTCGATGACCGGCAATTGCGACACGTCGGCCGAGCGCATGCGGGCATAGGCGGTCGAGAGCGTGTCCTCGGGCGCGACCGTCACCGTGGCGCCGTCGGCATAGGTGCGGGCGACGAGGTCGCGCAGATTGTTGTGGCGGATCTTCTCGATCAGGCCCTGCTCGGCGACCCAGACGTCGTTGAACACCTTGGAGAGATATTTGTTGCCGCTGTCGCAGACGAGGGTGAGGACCCGCTGCGGCGTCGTCTGCTCGCGGCAGAAGCGCAGCGCCGCGGCCAGCAGCGTGCCGGAGGAGGAGCCGGCGAGGATGCCCTCCTGCGCCAGCAGCGCGCGCGCCGCCGCGATGCTCTCGCGGTCCGAGATGGTATAGGCGGCCGATACCAGCGACAGGTCGCAGTTCGGCGGCACGAAGTCCTCGCCGATGCCCTCGACGGCCCAACTGCCCGGCTCGATCGTCTCGCCCGTATTGACCAGCGGCGCCAGGATCGAGCCCTTCGGGTCGGCCAGCACCATCCTCGTCTTCGGCGAGGCGCTCTTCAGGAAACGGCCGATGCCGGTCAGCGTGCCGCCGGAGCCGACGCCGACGACCACGGCGTCGATGTCGCCGTCCATCTGCTCGAGGATCTCCGGCCCGGTCGTCGTCTCATGCGCCAGCGGGTTGGCGGGATTGGCGAACTGGTTGACGAAGAAGCCGCCGGTCTCGGCGGCGATGCGGGCGCCCATGTCCTGGTAGTAGTCCGGATGGCCCTTGCCGACGTCGGAGCGGGTGGTGCGCACGTCGGCGCCGATGGCGCGCAGATGCTGCACCTTCTCGCGCGACATCTTGTCGGGAACGATGAGGATCAGGCGATAGCCCTTGGGCAGCGCCACCTGCGCCAGGCCGAGGCCGGTATTGCCCGCCGTCGCCTCGACGATGGTGCCGCCGGGCTTCAGCCTTCCGTCGGCCTCGGCGGCGCGGATCATCGAGAGCGCGATGCGGTCCTTGATCGAGCCGCCGGGGTTCTGGCTCTCCAGCTTGACGAACAGCCGGCAGGGGCCGGTGTCGAAGGTCGTCAGCTCGACCACCGGCGTGCGTCCGATCAGGTCCAGACTGGAGCGTACCGGTCGGGGGAGGGGGAGGTCGGGGGGTAAGCGTTCTGTCATGATGCCCTCTACAGGCCGCGCTGGTCGGCTCCTGAGCATGTGGCGCCTCCACCCCACAGGACAAGGCCAGTTGTTCCGCCGATGACGCCGCCGACGCAAAAACATGCCTTCCGCCGCCGCCGGGAATGCGCCGTCGAAGGAGGCTGGCGCGCCGCGCCGCTCGGGATATGCTGGGCGTCCGGGAAGGTCGGCGACCGCCATGCGCATTTGGCAGCTTGCCGATTTGCCGAAGTCATTATAACGTCCTTACGTCATAACAGAATGATGGCCGGTTGCACCGCCGGACCGTCGACATTCGAACGGAGGGGTACCGTGACGATCAGACCGTTGATGGGCTTGTTTCTGGGTTCCGCCATGGCCGCTTTCTCGAGCGTGGCCTGGGCGGAGGACGTAACCGTGTCGTTCCTAACGCATTGGCCGCCGGAGACGGTCGCCAAGCTCGAGGCCGCCGCCGCGACCTATGCCAAGGATCATCCGGGCGTGAAGGTCGAGGTGCGCGCCGTGCCGTTCGGCGACCTGCTGACGACGCTGCGCTCGCAGGCCGGCCAGGCCGGCGGGCCGACGATCGCCGGCATCTATGATCTCTGGTTGCCGGAGCTGGCGCGCGACAAGCTCGTGAACGCCGCGCCGGAGGCGAACGCCACCGACGTCACGACCAACTGGCCGAAGGGCGTCGCGACCGCCGCCAGCGTCGGCGGCACGGTCTATGGCTATCCGAACGAGATCGACGTCTACGCGCTGAACTACAACAAGAAGCTGTTCGAGGAAGCCGGCATCAAGGAAGCGCCGAAGACCTGGGACGAGTTCGTCGCCGCCGCCGAGAAGCTGACCGACAAGGACAAGGGCCAGCAGGGCTTCGGCATGATCAACTCCTGGGCGGCGGGCGTCGTCCATCCCTTCGCCTCGCTGCTCGCCTCCAATGGCGGCGCGCTGATCGAGGACGGCAAGCCGCAGCTCGACAGCGAGAACACCAAGGCGACCTTCGATCTCTACGAGAAGCTGATCCAGTCGGGCGCCTCGGTCGCCACCATGGGCACGGCCGACGCCAACACGACCGGTCCGTTCCTCGATAATTTCGTCTCCGGCAAGACCGGCATGATCATCATGGCGAACTGGTGGGAATCCGCGCTGAAGGCCGGCATGGGCGACAATTTCGCCAATGTCGCGACCGCGCCGATCCCGGTGGGCCCGAAGGGCGACGGCCCGCACTCGATCTCCTATTCCTGGATGACGGTCGTCTCCGAGGGCGCCTCGGACGCCGAGAAGAAGGCGGCCTGGGACTTCCTGGCCTGGTTCAACGGTCCGACCTCGGGCGAGAGCGGCGCCTCGGCCATGGGCGACCTGCTGCAGTCCATGGGCATCCTGCCGTCGCGCACCTCCGACGTCGCCGCCTTCGCCGACCGGCTGAAGACGCCGTTCCTCGCCGGCTATGTCGATGTGCTGTCGGAAGCCCGTCCGTTCCCGACCGTGCTCGGCGGCCAGGAGTTCACGGAATCGCTGCAGAGCCACATCGAGGCGGTGCAGTTCGGCAAGGCGACGGCCGCCGAAGCCGCCGCCGCGGCCCAGGCCGACGCCGTCTCGATTCTCGAGAGGGCCGCGCAGTAAGGCTTCTTCTGGCGCCCCTCTCGCGTCATCCCCGCGAAGGCGGGGATCCATTCGGCTACCCGCTAAGGGTCGGCCGAATGGATGCCGGGTCAAACCGGGATGCCTCCGGAGGGGGCCGCGTTCCCCAACCCTCTCCCGCGAAGGGGGAGGGTACGGGGAAGTCATGCCCTGGGCTGCCATGCATAGAGAACAAGCATACCGATGACCGGTCTTCGAAAATCGACTTTCGCCATGCTGGCGCCGGGGCTGGGCCTGATCGTCGTCTTCATCCTCGTGCCGATCGCGCTCACCGTCTGGCTCGCCTTCACCAAATGGTCGGCGCAGACGCCGTTTTCGACCGCCGCCTTCATCGGCCTCGACAATTTCCGCGAGATCTTCGGGTCGAGCTCCGTCGGACGCGACTTCAAGGGCGCGATGGTCAACACGGCGCTCTATTCCCTCCTGTCGATCGCGCTGATCCTGCCGCTCTCGGTCGCCTTCGGCATGCTGATCCACCAGGCCGAACTCAGGGGCGCCGACATCCTGCGCACCATCCTGTTCGCCACCTATATGGTGCCGATGATCGCGGTGGCGCTGGTGTTCTCGAAGCTCTATTCGCCGTCCGAAGGCCCCATCAACCAGATCCTCTCCTGGGTCGGGATCGGGCCCCAGCCCTGGCTGTCCTCGCCCGATACGGCGCTCGTCTCCGTCGTGCTGCTGAATGTCTGGCAGCAGGTCGGCTACTTCACCATTCTGATCATCGCCGGCCTCACCCAGATCCCGACCTCGGTCTATGAGGCGGCGAAGATGGACGGCGCGCGCGGGCCGGCCCTGTTCGGCCACATCACGTTGCCGCTGCTGAAGCGGACGCTGCTGTTCTCGGGCGTGATCGCGCTCATCAACGCCGTGCAGGTGTTCGAGCCGGTGGCGCTGATCACCCAGGGCGGGCCGGTCGGCTCCACCAACGTGATGACCTATCATATCCGTCGCGTCGGTATCGAGCGCGCCCAGGGTGGCCTCGGCTCGGCCATGTCGGTGACGTTGCTCCTGGCGCTCGTCGTCACGGTCACCGCCGTCTTTGCCTTCGCGCGTCGGGAGGAACGGCGATGAACACCCAGGGACGTCTTCCCGCCGCCGGCGCCAATGCGAATGGCTGGCGCGCCTTCCTCTATCTGCTGATGATCGCGATCGCCGTCGCCTCGGCGTTCCCGCTCGTCTGGATGGTGCTTTCCAGCCTGAAGACGCCGGCCGAGGCGATGCAGACCCCGCCGGTCTGGATCCCGCAGACGCCGTCGCTCGAATCCTATCAGAAGGTCAATGAGCTGATCCGCGTCGGGCGTTCCTTCGCCAATTCGGCCGTGATCGCCGGCGTCACCACCGCCGGCATCCTGCTGACCTCGCTGATGGCCGGCTACGCCTTCGCGAAATACCGCTTCCGCTATCGCGAGGCGCTGTTCGCGATCACCATCGCGACCATGTTCCTGCCGCCGATCGTCACGCTGATCCCGCTCTACCGGCTGGTCGGCTCGATCGGGCTCAACGCCAGCCTCGCCGGCGTGATCATCCCCAACCTCGCCAATGCCTTCGGCATCTTCCTGATGCGCCAGTTCATCGCCGGCGTGCCGGACGAGCTCTTGGAAGCGGCGCGGCTCGACGGCGCCTCGGAGTTCCGCATCCTGTTCCGCATCGTCGCGCCCGCCGTCGCCCCGGCGCTGGCCGCGCTGGCGCTGTTCGCCTTCGTCTACCACTGGAACAGCTATCTCTGGCCGCTCACCGTGCTGCAGGGCAATTCGGACAATTACCCGATCGTGATCAGCCTCTCGCGGCTGCTCTCCTACAACCGCTCCGCCGTCAATACGGGCCTCGTCATGGCCGGCGCGACGCTCGCCGTGCTGCCGCCGCTGGTCCTGTTCGTGTTCCTGCAGCGCTTCTTCGTCCGCACCATCACCGCCTCCGGCATGACGGGGCAGTGAGAATGCGGGTCGCCCCTCCGCTGCGCCCGAGCTGAAAATTCGGCGCCGAGAGACCGGCGCCGAGAATCCAGCGACAAGAATCCAGCGCATCGCCTTCGAAACCCACTTGCCACGCGACGGCATCCCGCTAAAGTGATTACGACGTTATAACGACATAAGCACTGTCGAAGAGGGGAAGACCGGTTATGTTGAACGTTCGCAGACATTGGAAATCAGCCGCGATCGGCGTCCTGGCGCTGGCGGCATCCGCGCTGCCGGCCACGGCCGGCGAGGTGACGCTCTGGAGCTGGCGCACCGAGGACCAGGCGGCGATGGAGAAGATCTTCGCCGCCTTCACCGCGAAGAACCCTGACATCACCGTCAAGCTGCAGTTCACGCCCGACGCCGATTACCAGAACCGGCTGTCGACGGCGCTGCGCGGCGGCAAGGGGCCGGATATCGCCCAGCTCAAGGCCTATGGCGAGTTGCAGCCGCTGGTCGACGGCGGCTATCTCGACGCGCTCGACGACAGCGTGCCTGCGCTGAAGGAATTCACGCCCGCGGCGCTCGGCGGTTCGGTCGGTGTCGCCGACGGCAAGGTCTATGGCGTGCCCTATTCGACGCCGGTGATGGGGGTCTTCTACAACACCGAGATCTTCGAGAAGAACGGCGTCGCCATCCCGAAGACCTATGACGCGTTCGTCGCCGCCTGCGAGAAGCTGAAGGCCGCCGGCGTGCTGCCGATCGCCGCCGGTGGCGCCAACGGCTCCGGCTGGGCGCTCGAGATCAATGTCGGCGTCGTCGGTCCCGCGGTCTATGGCGCCGGCTTCTACGACGAGATGATGAGCGGCAAGGCGAAGTTCACCGATCCGCGCTTCGTCAAGACGCTCGAGAAGGTCAAGGCGCTGCAGCCCTATTACTCGGACGGCTTCGCCGGCGTCGACTACACCACCGCCACGCAGCAGTTCATCTCCGGCAAGGCGGCGATGTTCTTCGGCGGCGCCTGGGAGAATGGCAGCTTCAAGGCCCAGAACCCGGACCTGAAGTTCTCGATCTTCCCGTTCCCGGCCGACAAGGACGAGGGCCAGGTCGCCGTCTCGGCCTTCTCCGACGGCTCCTACGGCCTGGTCTCGGACAGCGAGAACAAGGAGGACGCCACCAAGGTGCTCGCCTTCATCGCCTCGCCCGAATTCGCCCAGCTCTTCGCCGACGAGCTCGGCTGGCCGCCGGCCCGCTCGGGCGCCATGGCGAACGACCCCGTGCTGAAGTCGATGCTGGAGATGCAGACGAACGCCACGCCTTACCTGACCCTGGTCGGTTTCCGCTGGCAGACGCCGACGGCCTCGTCGGTCGTGCAGGCCGAGATCATCGACATGATCGAGGGCAAGATCGCGCCGGAGAAGCTCGCCGCCAATGTCGACGCGGCCGTCTCGGCCTGGTTCAAGCCGAGGGAGTAGGGCGGCCCCTTGGCCCCTCCCCCTTGTGGGGAGGGGTTGGGGAGGAGGTACCCGCTCCCTCCCACCGATTTCGATCCATCAGGAAAAGCCGGCGCCGGTACCCCCACCCTGGCCCTCCCCGCAAGGGGGAGGGAACAGGCAGGACGGCGCCCCTGAACACCCGCGCCGCAGGAGGGCGAGCATGTCGACAAATCGCCTTCGGGGCGCGCCGATCGATTGGCCAAAACACCGCGCCGCAGCCCTCTTCGTGCTGCCGGCGCTGGTGATCTACTGCCTGTTCGTCATCTATCCGCTGGCGAGCTCGCTCTGGGGATCGCTGTTCGAATGGCGCGGCTTCCGCATGCGCGGCTTCGTCGGCCTCGACAATTTCGCCCGCCTGTTCGTCGAGCCGAGCTGGACCAAGCTTTCCGGCGCCTTCACGCACAATGTCTTCTGGTTCTTCGGCATCATGGTGCTGCAGAACGGGCTCGGGCTGATCTTCGCCTATCTGCTGTTCCTGCGCGGTCGGGGCACGGCCTTCCTGCAATCGGTGTTCTTCTTCCCCGCCGTGCTGTCGCCCGTCATCGTCGGCGCGCTGTGGCGGCTGCTGCTGACGCCGGACGGCGCCGTCGAATCCCTGCTGCACAGCCTAGGCCTGCTCGAGGGCCGGCTCACCATCCTGGGCGATTCCACCTGGGCGCTCTGGGTGCTGATCGCGGTCGACGCCTGGAACTGGATGGGCCTGCCGGTGCTGATCTTCACCGCCGGCCTGCGCCAGATCCAGCCCGAGGTGTTCGAGGCGGCGCGGCTCGACGGCGCCGGCAATGGCCGCATCCTGTGGTCGATCGCGCTGCCGCAGCTGGTGCCCTCGATCTCGTCGCTGACGACGCTCACCTTCATCAACACGTTCAACCAGTTCGACCTCGTCTATGTGATGCAGGGCGTGCAGGGGAACCCGAACTTCGCCACCGACACGCTGGTGACCTACTTCTTCCGCCTCGCCTTCGGCGCGGAGGGAGCGGTCGGCATCACCGATATCGGCCTGGCGCTGGCCCTCGGCACGCTGCTCTTCCTGCTGCTGACGGTCGTGACGATCGGGCTGCTGCGCTTCTTCGAGCGCCGGACGGTGAGGCTCTGATGACCAATCTCGACGTCGCGCAGCGGATCCGGCAATTGCCGGGCTGGATCGTCCTGGCGCTCTGGGCGCTGGTGGTGGCGGTGCCGCTCTACATCCTGATCGTCTCCTGCTTCAAGACGACGGCGGAGATCTATGGCGACAAGTTCGGCCTGCCGACGAGCTGGACGCTCGACAATTTCGCCAATGCGTGGACCCAGGCGCAGTTCGCCCGCTACATGTGGAACTCCTTCGCCGTCACCGGCGGCGCCGTGATCCTGACCCTCGTCGTCTCGGCGATGGCGGCGTTTCCCTTGAGCCGCTACCAGCTCGGCTGGTCGTCGCCCGTCCTCGCCTTCTTCCTCGCCGGCGTCATGCTGCCGATCCGCCTCGCCTCGGTCGAGCTGTTCACGCTGATGAAGACGCTCGACCTGCTCGACAGCCGGCTCGGCCTGATCTTCGTCTATTCGGCGATCCGCATTCCCTTCGCCGTCTTCATCCTGGCCAATTTCATGCGCGTCCTGCCGAAGGAACTGGAGGAGGCGGCGCGGCTCGACGGCGCCAAGGAGTGGCGTATCCTGTTCCGCATCATCCTGCCGACGATCAAGCCGGCGGTGGCGATCGTCGCCATCTTCACCGCCATCGCCGTCTGGAACGACTTCTTCTTCCCGTTGATCTTCATCTTCGACGACGACTACAAGACGGTGCCGCTCGCCATCACCACCTTCATCGGACAGTTCCGCACGGATTGGGGCATGGTCGTCGCCGCGCTGGCGATCTCGATGATGCCCGTGCTCGTCATGTATCTCCTGCTGGCGCGCCAGATCCGGGAAGGCGTCGGCGCCACCGGAGGTTTGAAATGATCGACGACCGCATCTATGGCGGCAACAGCCTGCTCGTCGTGGGGGCGCATGCCTTCGACGCCGAGGTGATCGCCGGCCCGCTGGCGGCCGCCGCCGCCAAGCGGGGCCTCGCCGTCACGCTCCTGCATCTGACCATGGGCGAGCAGGGCCACACCTCGCTGTCGCCGGCCGCCTATGCCGAGCAGAAGCGCGCCGAGGCGGACCGCTTCTGCGAGAGGCTCGGCATTTCCTGGCGCGAGCTCGGCTATCCCGACGCCTTCCTGCCGGACAATGACGCGGTGGCGCTCGAGGTCGCCGACGTCATCCGCGAACTCCGGCCCGACACCATCGTCACCCATTGGCAGGGCAGCTGGCACAAGGATCACCGCGCCGCCGCCAATGCGACGAAAACCGCCGTTCTCTACGCCGCGCTGCCGACGCTGGAACGCGCCCATCCGGCCTTCAGTCCGGGTCTGCTGCTCTTCGGCGAGAACTGGGAGGACGACGAGGGCTTCGTCGCGTCCGAGCTGGTCGATGTCAGCGAGGGCTTCGACGTCTGGCGCGAGGCGATCACCGAATATGAGCTGGCGCGCGGCCTCTCCTCCTTCCCCTATGTCGACTATTATTCGGCGCTCTACCGCATGCGCGGCTGCCTGAACGGCACGCAATACGCGCAGGCCTTCGCCACCACCTCGCATTCCTTCAATGCCGGCGGCGGCATGTTCAACGGCCGCAGGCGCCCGTCGGGCTGCGGCTGCGGAGCGCGGGAATGAGCGCCGTGTCCCAAGTCATCGTCTCGCATGTTCTCGCGCTCGATCTCGGCGGCACCAGCCTGCGCGCCGGCTTCGCGCCGCTCGCCGCGCCGGACGCCTTCGAGGCGGTCGAGCGCTGGCCGGCGCCGGAGAGCGCCGAAGCGTTGCGCGACAAGGTGCTGGCGCTGATCGCCGCGCGCGATGGCGCGGCGCCGATTGCCGGCATCGGCATCACCATTCCCGGCCTCGTCGAGGGCACGGTGGCGCGCTGGGTGCCGAACCTGCCGCATCTCGACGGCGTCGACCTCGCCGTGCTGCTCGCCGATGCCTCGGCGCCGGTCGCCGCCGGCAATGACGCGCAGATGGCGCTTCTCGCCGAGGCGCAGCTTGGCGCCGCGCGCGGGCTCGACGACGCCATCCTGCTGGCGATCGGCACCGGCATCGGTTCGTCGGTGCTCGCCGGCGGCCGGATCGTGCGGGGCGTGCGCGGCGGCGCCTGCTCGTTCGGCTGGGCCGCGGCCGATGTTTCCGATCCCGGCGAGGACCGTTCCGGCTGGCTCGAGCGCCAGGCGGCGGGCCGGGCGCTCGACCGGCAGGCGCGCGAGATCGGGCTCGCCGACGGCGCGGCGCTGATCGCGGCGGCGCGGCAGGGCGACCGGCCGGCCAGCCTCGCCATCCATGCCGCCGGCACGGCGCTGGGCACGGCATTGGCCGGCGCCGTGGCGCTGCTCGATCCGGCGGCCGTGCTGCTCGCCGGCGGTGTCTCCGAGGCGCTTGACGTGCTGGAGCCGTCGCTTCGCGTCGCGCTCGACCGGCAGCTGCCGCCGCATCTGCGCGGCATTGAAATCAGGTCCGGCCAGTTCGGTCCGCAAGCCGGCCTCGTCGGCGCGGCGGTCGCGGCGGGGCGCGGGGCCGAATGGTGGAGGGTTCGATGACCGATGGACTGATCACATCCCTCGACCGGCGCCGGCCGGAGCCGCTCTGGCACCAGGCCGAGCGGGCCATCCGCGCCCGCATCGAGGACGGCGAATGGCCAGCCGGATCGCAGATCCCGGCCGAGGACCGGCTGTGCGAGCTGCTCGGCGTCAGCCGCATCACGGTGCGCCACGCGCTGCGCAATCTCGAGGCGCTCGGCCTGCTCCGGCGCGAACATGGGCGCGGCACCTTCGTTCGCAGCGCCACCGTCGTCGCCGGCGTGCGCGGCCTGACCAGCTTCACCGACGAAATGGCGGCGCTCGGCCTTACCGTCGGCTCGCGCATGCTGGCGCAGGAGATCGTGCCGGCGAGCGTGCCGGTCGCGGCCGCGCTGGAGATCGAGGAGGGAGAGCCGGTCGCCATGGTTCGCCGCCTCCGCCTCGGCAACGGGTCTCCGATCGGCGTGCAGACCGCGCATCTCCGCCTCGACCGCGTGCCCGGCCTGCTCGACGAGGACCTTTCCGGCAGCTCGCTCTACGCACAGATCGAGCGCCGCTACGGCATCAAGCCCTTCGAGGCGACCGAGACCTATCGCGTCGGCGCCGTCGGCCCCGAGGACGCCGTGCTGCTCGAGATCGAGGCCGGCAGCCCCGCCTTCATCGTCGAGCGCCTCGCCGTCGATCCGCGCGGGCCGTTCGAATTCACCCTCTCGATCATGCGGGGCGACCGCTACGAGATCCGCTCCACGCTCAGGATCTGACCTGTCGTTCCGAATTCCATTCCCCCTCACGGATCATTCAAGGAGACCATGATGTCCGATTTCTACCTGCACCGCCTGATCAAGCTGATCGAGAAGGCCGGCTCCGCCAATGACGCGGCGCTCAACGAGGCGGCGCAGCGCTTCTCCGAGTCGCTGGCCAAGGGCGGCCTGATCCACCTGTTCGGCTCGGGCCATTCGGTGCTGCCGACCCAGGAGGCCTTCCCGCGCTACGGCTCGTTCGTCGGCTTCAACCCGCTCACCGACCCGCGTGTCATGTGGCACAACGTGCTCGGCGCCGGCGGCGTGCGCGAACTGCTCTGGCTGGAGCGGACCGAGAACTACATCGACAAGTTCCTCGACCACCAGCCGCTGAACCCCGGCGATTCGATCATCATCTACTCGCATTCCGGCACCAACTCGGCCGGCATCGAGACGGCGCTCTACGCCAAGGCGCGCGGCCTGTTCGTCGTCGCCGTCACCTCGAAGGCGAACGACAAGCCGGCCAAGCACTCCTCGGGCAAGCGCCTGAAGGACGTCGCTGACGTCGTCATCGACACCAACTCGCCGGTCGAGGACGCCATCGTCCCGATCGAGGGCTGGAGCCGTCCGGTCTCGGGTTCGTCCACCGTGCTTGCGATGATCCTGACGCATGAGCTGATCGCGCGCACCGCCGACCAGCTGTCGAAGAAGGGCGTCGAACTGCCGGTCTTCGCCTCGCCGACCATCGAGGGCGTCACGCTGCACGACACCGACGTGATCTACGGCATCTATCGCGAGAAGATGATCGAGGCGCAGCAGAAGCACCTGAAGACCTTCCAGGACAAGATGAAGGGCTGATTCGCCCCTCTCATCGGTCGATTGGGCGCCGCGCACCCCCAGGGTGGGCGGCGTTTTCTTTGGGCGAATGGGTTCGCGTCGGCTTCGCCGCGCTGTGCCCTTCGCGGAATTTTTCCGAAACCGACCGGCGTGGTCGATCGTGCCTGGCCGCCGTCGCTCGCGCGGCATGGCTTTTCCCGGCCGGCGGACGTCGCGCCAAATCCCTCCCGGGTCCGGCACGCTCATACACGATCGAACGAGTCGGGTTTGTTGACAGAGCCGCCCGGTTCCACCAACCTTGTCGTCGGCGGCGCGCAAACGATGGCCGCCGAACGGATGGAGATGGATCGGGCGACCGCGCGAGCGGCGCGAATGACCGGGAGAGACCCTGCATGTCCTACGCCTTCGATTGGCCCCGCGCTCGCGCGGTGGCGCCGACCGCCGATATGGGTGCGCTGCCGTCGCCGCTGGCTCCCGATCCTTCCGACGATGCCGAAGGCGGCCTGGCGGGCGGCCTGCCGCTTGGCAAGCCCGACAAGGACGACGACACGACCTCCGACATCGTCTGGACGCTTGCCTACTGGCCCTGGCTGTAGCTAGTCGAAGCTTGTCGGCCGCCTGGAGCCGGCCGGGCTTCGAGGATGACAGCATGAATGCCGCGATCAGGACCCGCGCGTTCGGCGCGACGGCGTCGGCGAGCCGCGACGGCCTGCCGGAGGTGACGAGCGAGACCGGCGGGCGGCTTTCCGTCGTCACGCGGCCCTCGGCCGAGGGCTTCAGCCCGGTCGACCTGCTGGCGGCGTCGCTCGCATCCTGCATCGCGATCAGCGTGCAGGCGTCGGCGCGCGCCGAGGGCTGGCTCGCTTCGATCGAACGGGTGACGGTCCGGGTTATCCCGGAGAAGGCGGGGGATGGCCCGTCGCGCATCGCCCGCTTCGTCACCACGGTGGCGATCGACGGTCCGCTCGACGCGGAAATCAAGGCGAAGCTGGTCGCGGCGGCCGAGACGATCTGCACCGTCAGCAACACGCTGCGCGCCGGCGCGGAGATCGGCGAGGGCTGAGCCGGATGTCGCGCCCCGGCGATTGACGCTTCCCTCCTTTCGATGCGATGCCGTCTTGGAAACCCGCGCGGCGCGGCGCGGCGATGGAGGGGCGGCCCGATGAGTGAAGACCAGAACCTGTTGCAGGAATTGCTCGATCAGGAGCAGAGGCTCGTCTTCGACCGGTTCGACAACGATACCGCGATCGAACTCGGCACGCGCATCATCGAACGGGCGCGTCGCGACGGGCTCGCAATCGTCGTCGAGATCGCGCGCGGCGAGCAGCGTCTCTACTACTGCGCTCTGGCCGGCACCTCGGCCGACAATGAATACTGGGTCGCCGGCAAGACGGCGGTCGTGCGGCGCTTCGGTCACTCCTCCTTCTACATGGGCGAGCGGGCCCGGCAGCGCGGCGTCGACTTCGCCACCGCCCAGGCGCTCGACCCGCACAAATATCTCGCCCATGGCGGCGCCTTCCCGATCCTGGTGACGAATGTCGGCATGGTCGGCACCGCGACGGTCTCGGGCCTGCCGCAGGCCGAGGACCACAAGCTGGTGGTGACCGTGATCGAGGAATTGCTGGCCGAGCGCGGCATCGGCGAGGGCCGGGCGGAGGTCTGGACGGCCTGAGGCCCCGGGGCGTGCCATTGTCAGCAGGCCATAGCGTGCTAGGCTGAGCCCTAGGCTGGCGGCTTTCCAGGCGATCGGAGTTCCCATGCGGTCCCTATTCGGAATCGTCTTCGCGCTGGGCTTCCTATGTCTCGGCGTGCTTTCCCCCGTGTCCGCCCAGGACATGCGCACGCAGGTCGTGAAGTTCGAGAGGGGGACATCGTCCAAGACAATTGACGACACGATCGTCGGCCGGCAGTCGGTCCGCTACGTGCTCGGGGTCTCGGCCGGGCAGCGGATGAGCGTGCAGCTCGATTCGAGCAATCGCTTCAACTTCTTCAGTGTCACCGCGCCCGGTGCCGATGCCGCCCTGTTCGTCGGTTCGGAATCCGGCAACAGCACCTCGTTCGTCGTGCCGTCCAGCGGACAGTACGTGATCGACGTCTATCTGATGCGCAACGCCGCCCGCCGCAATGAAACGGCGGACTACCAGCTGACGGTTGCCGTCGAAGGCAAGCCGGCCGCTTCGCGACCGGCGCCGGAGCGTGGCGATTTCGCCGACGGCCTCGCCGGTGGTCCGGATTTCTGGGAGGTCGCCGGGGTGCCGCCGGGCGACCGTCTCAACCTGCGGGCCGGCGCGTCGGCAAGCGAGGCGGTTCTGGGCACGGCGAGAAATGGCGCCATCCTGCGCAACCTCGGCTGCCGGATGAATGGCGGCACGCGCTGGTGTCGGGTCGAGAGCCGGGACGGTGTCCGCGGCTGGGTCGCCGGCCGCTTCCTGCGCGAAGCGACCGGATAGTCCGCAGACTCTCCGGGGGAGGGCGGCAGAGCGCGCCGACCGAAGCGCCCCGACCGAGATCAGACGAAACTGGCGCGGTCCGGGTGGTCCCGCAGCAGCGCGGCCTTCAGCTTCTCGATCGCGCGGCTCTCGATCTGGCGCACGCGCTCCTTGGAGATGCCGAGCGTCTCGCCGAGGGCCTCGAGCGTCGCGCCTTCCTCGCGCAGCCGGCGCTCGCGAAGGATCCGGACCTCGCGGTCGGAGAGGGCGTTCATCGCCTCGTTGAGCCAGGTCACGCGTCGTTCCGTGTCGATCACCTCGCCCACCGTCTGGTCCGGCAGGGGCATGTCGTCGACGAGGAAGTCCTGCCGGTCGGCGGTCGAGGATTCGGCATCGTGGATCGGCGCATTGAGCGAGGTGTCGGAGCCCGACAGCCGCGCATCCATCAGGGCGACGTCATTCGTGGAGACGCCGACGGCGATCGCGATCTGCTGGTAGATCTGCTGGTTGGGCACGGCGACCGACCCCTGCGACAACTTGGCGCGCAGCCGGCGCAGGTTGAAGAACAGGGCCTTCTGGGTCGAACTCGTGCCGCCGCGGACGATGGACCAGTTGCGCAGGATGTAGTCCTGGATCGAGGCGCGGATCCACCAGGTGGCATAGGTCGAGAAGCGCACCTCGCGCTCCGGCTCGAAGCGCGCCGCCGCCTCCAGCAGGCCGACATGGCCCTCCTGGATCAGGTCGCTCATCGGCAGGCCGAAATGGCGGAAGCGCGCTGCGAGTGCGATGACGAGGCGCATATGCGAGGCGGTCAGCCGATGCAGGGCCGCCTGGTCCTTGGCTTCGCGCCAGCGGACGGCGAGCGCGTGTTCCTCGTCCCGCTCGAGATAGGGGGCCTGCATCGCCGCCTTGACGAATTGTCGTCCGGAGATTGTCGATGTGCCCATCCGACCGCTCCCTTTTGCGAGCCCCACACTCAGCTAATCCTGAGAATACGATCCGGTTCCGAATTCGGGCGACACACATTGGCGTGATGCAAAGGGGGGGCGGCCCGTGATCGGCGCGGCCGGTGGAGAGGCGCTACGGGCCCGCAAACGAAAACGCCCGGCGGAGCCGGGCGTTCGATCGCTGTCGCGAAGGGGCGGCGAGGCTCAAGCGGCCTCGTCGTGCTTCTCGTCGTCGCCGTCGATCTCGGCGGTGGGCTCCTCGTCGGCCTTGCCGCCGCGGCGCGGGCTCTTGGCGAGGTTCTGCTCGATCTGCCGGACCGCCTCGGTCTCGGAAATCTCGCTGACCGCCGCGATCTCGCGCGACATGCGGTCGAGGGCCGCCTCATAGAGCTGGCGCTCGCTGTAGGACTGCTCGGGCTGGGTATCGGAACGATAGAGATCGCGAACGACCTCGGAGATCTGGATCAGATCGCCGGAGTTGATCTTCGCCTCGTATTCCTGCGCGCGGCGGCTCCACATGGTGCGCTTCACGCGGGCGCGGCCACGAATGGTCTCGAGCGCCTTCTTGACGATGGTCGTGTCCGAAAGCTTGCGCATGCCGACCGACGTCGCCTTGGCGACGGGGACGCGCAGCTTCATCTTGTCCTTCTCGAATGCGATGACGAAGAGTTCGAGCTTGATGCCGGCCACTTCCTGCTCTTCGATGCCGACGATCTCGCCGACGCCGTGCGCCGGATAGACAATGTGTTCGCCGGTCTTGAAATCGGAACGCAGAGTGGTCTTCTTGATGGTGGCCATACGCGTATTAACTCCGTTAAATTGGCGGGCCCGGCTCGCCAAGCCAAAGCCGGATTTTGACGAACCCCGTCTCATCCATGGCAGAAGCGGCCCGACCCGGTTCCGGAACGCGCCACGTCCCGGAGGCGGACCGGTCGGGCCCGCTCATTTCGCATGTCAGCCGATCAGGAAGACGCTCTTCACCCGGTGCTCATGCGCGAACAACATCGTCAACGATCCCCGGCCGGCGCGCGCACGTCGCGTCAGGACGGTCAATCGCTTCAATGTTGAGGGTTGTTCACGAACGAAACACCAAAAGGTGCGGTCACGCCGTAGGTGGATGCCGACTGTGTAGGTATATATATCACAAAATACCCAAAAATCAAAGCATTGCGGTCGCGGCGCCGGAATCGGCTCGCCGCGTCGAAATCTTCGATCCTGTCGGGGCGCGCGCGGCGCCCCCGCCTCAGTCGCCTTCGCCGGGCTTCTCCGAGAACTGCGTCTCGAGCTTGTTGTCGATGCCGTCGAACTCAGCCGCCTCGGGCAGCGGGTCCTTGCGGACGGTGATGTTCGGCCACTTCTCGGCATATTCGGCGTTGAGCTTCAGCCATTTCTCGAGGCCGGGCTCGGTGTCCGGCTTGATCGCCTCCGCCGGGCATTCGGGCTCGCACACGCCGCAGTCGATGCATTCGTCCGGATGGATGACGAGCATGTTTTCGCCCTCGTAGAAGCAGTCCACGGGACACACTTCGACGCAATCCGTATATTTGCAGCGGATGCAGTTGTCGGTCACGACATAGGGCACGATCGTCTCCTCGGGCACGCAGGCTTCAGGCGCGCTCCGCCGGATGGGTAAACGCTTTGGCGGGACGGTGCAAGGATCGCGGATGCCGCAGTCGCCCCGTCGGGCCGAACCTGTTTTCTCAATCTTCGTCGTCGCTTGGAAAAATCTCTCCACCCCCGGCGGGTGTCTCGGAATGGAACGCGTCGAGCGCGCGGCGATCGCGTTTCGTCGGCCGCGGACCGCCGCGCTGGAGGGGCTGCGCGGACGGCGAAAGCTGAGCCGGCGGCGTGATGTCCTCGTAGAGGCGCTGTGCCTCGGGGGCGGGACCCCGGCGTGTGCCGGGGTCGAGGATGCGGATCACCCGCACCTGGCGCTCGAAGGCGATGGTGAGGACATCGCCGGGCCGCACGAGGCGGCTCGACGCGTCGATCTTGTCGCGGTTGACGCGGACCTTGCCACCGGTCACCAGCTTCTGGGCGATCGAGCGGCTCTTGGCGAGACGCGCGAACCACAGCCATTTGTCGATGCGCTGGCGTCCGACGTCCTCGTTCATCGCCGCTCCGCGTCCGTCCTAGCCGCCGCGCTTCTTGGCCTCGAGATCCGCCTTCAGCGCCAGAAGCGCGGCGAACGGCGAGTTCGGGTCGACGGGGCGGTCGCGCCGGGGTTCCTCGCGCCGCGGCTGCGGCGTCTGGTTCTGGCGGAACTCACCCTTGCCGCGATCCTGCCGATCCGGGTTGCGGCGTCCCTCGCGCTCGCCCTGAGGACGATCGCCACGCTCGGGGCGCGGCCCGCGCTGCTGCTGCGGACGGCCCTGGCGACGGCCTTCGCGCTCGCCGTCCTGGGGGCGGCCGCGTCCCTCGCTGCGTCCTTCTTGCCGCTCGCCCTCGGCCCCGGCCTGGGCGGCCTGCGGACGGCGGTCGCGGCGATGGTCGCGCTGCTGCGGACGACGGTCGAAGCGGCCGGGCCGCCAGACGTCGATCATCTCCGGCTCGGCCGGCGCCGCCTCGGCGGCGGTCTCGGTCACGATCTCGGTCGTCGTCTCGGTCACGGTCGTCTCGACAGTGGTCGTGTCCACGGCCGATGCGGCGTCTGCCTCTCCGGCCTCCGCCATGACCTCGACGCTCTCGGTCGTCTCGGTCGTGGCCGTCTCGACAACAGGAGCGGCTTCCGCGCCTGCCTCCGGGGCGGCGGCTTCGGCGAACTCGGCCGGAGCCTCGGCGGTCGTCTCCGCGACCGGTTCGTCGGAAGCCGTCGCCTCGGCGATGTCCGCGGCCGTCTCCGCCGGAACCCCGGCGGCGGGCGCCGGCTCGGGCGCTGCCTTGGGCGGCGCCGGGCGACGGTCCAGACGGTAGCCGAGCGATTTCAGCACGCCGGCGAAATCCTCGCCCGAGCAACCGAGCAGCGAGGTCATCGCCACGGTGATGGTGAAGCCGTTGCCGTCGACGGCGCCCTCCGGGGGCACGAGGTTGTCGGAGGTCGGCTTCCAGGCGATCAGCGGCCGGATGATGTCGGCGAGCCGCTCGAGGATGTCGATGCGGACGGCGCGGTTGCCGGCGATGCGGTAGCCGACCACGCGGTAGAGTGGCCGGGCGAAGCTCGGATCGACCGGCACCGTGGTGCGGCCGGTGGCCGAGAGCTGCGGCAGCTCGGCGAGGCCGGGCGCGTCGAGGCCCTGGTTCTTCAGCGCCCACAGCATGGCGTTGAGCGCGCTCGGCGCCGGCTTCAGCAGGGCCGGCACGTAGATGTGGTAGGCGCCGAAGCGGACGCCGAGCTTGCGCAGGCTCGAGCGTGCCTCCTGGTCGAGCGCCTTGATGTCCTCGGCGATCTCCGAGCGCTCCAGCACGCCCTGGCCCTCGACGAGGCGGAAGGCGATGCCGCGCGCCGGGCCCGACAGCTCGATACCGGCGAGCAGCTCGAACAGCGGCTTCAGGAGCGTCTCGATATGGCTCTTCAGCCAGATGTCGACCCGGTCCTGCACCCGCTCGCGTGCCGGGCCGGTCAGGCCTTCATCGGCGAGCAGAACGAGGCGCGGGCGCAGGGCATCGTCGGTGGCGACGATCTTGGCCACCGGCGCGCCGAGCCAGCGCAGCGTGCCGTCGGTCGACAGCACGAATTCGGGGTTGGGCGCGTTGCCGATCTTCTCGGCTCGGCGTTCGATCTCGCCGGCCAGCGCCTTTTGCGCCACGGCGCCGATCGCCTTGGCGTCCGGTCCGTCGGCCTGGGGATCGGGCGTGAAGCGGAAACCCTGCAGGCTTCCGACATGCTGTCCCTCGACCAGCACATCGCCGGAGGTCGTGATTTCTGCTTCGAGCATGGCGTTTTCTCTGAGCCGCTTCATCAGTACACTTGTGCGCCGATCCACGAAACGCTGGGTGAGCCTTTCGTGGAGCGCATCGGAAAGACGATCCTCTATAGCGCGCGTGCGCTCCTGCCAATGGCGAGGATCGCTTAGCCAGTTAGGCCGGTTTGCCGCAAAGGTCCATGTCCGAATGTGGGCAATGCGGTTGGCGAGCGTATCGATATCGCCATCCGTGCGATCTGCAAAGGCGACCTGGCGTTGAAACCAGTCGTCCGGCACCGCGCCGTCGCGGGCGACGAAGGTGAAAATGTCGCCGACGATCTCGGCATGATTGGCCGGCGCGATGCGGCGATAGTCCGGCGTCTGGCAGATGTCCCAGAGCAGCTCGATGCGCTCGCGACGGTTGGCGAGCGCCCGGATGCCCGGATCGCGGCCGACGATTTCCAGCACCGTGACGTCCTCGGCCGGCGGCGCCTTCGACAGGCCCTCATGGCCCGGCGGACGCTCCAGACTGGCGCGAAGGCTGTCGATCGTGCGGAAATCCAGCGCCCGGTTGCGCCATTGCAGCGTGCGGACGGGCGCGAACTGGTGGCTCTCCAGCGCTTCGATCAGCTCGTCCTCGAACGGGTCGACCTGGCCGGTGACGCCGAAGGTGCCGTCGCGGGTGTGGCGGCCGGCGCGGCCGGCGATCTGGCCGAGCTCCGCCGCCGTCAGGCGCCGGTACTGGAAGCCGTCGAACTTTCTTTCCTGCGCGAAGGCGACATGATCGACGTCGAGATTGAGCCCCATGCCGATCGCGTCGGTGGCGACGAGAAAATCGACGTCGCCGGACTGATAAAGTTCGACCTGGGCATTTCGTGTCCGCGGGCTGAGCGAGCCGAGCACCACCGCTGCGCCGCCGCGCTGGCGCCGAATCAGTTCCGCGATCGCATAGACCTCGTCGGCCGAGAAGGCGACGACGGCGGTGCGGCGCGGCAGGCGGGTGATCTTCTTCGAGCCGGCATAGGTCAGCATCGACATGCGCGGCCGGGTGATCACGTTGATCCCAGGCAGCAGCTTTTCCAGGATGCCGCGCATGGTGGCCGCGCCGAGCAGCAGCGTCTCGTCGCGGCCGCGCAGATTGAGCAGCCGGTCGGTGAAGACATGGCCGCGGTCGAGATCGGCGGCGAGCTGGATCTCGTCGATCGCCAGGAACGAGGCGTCGGTGTGGGAGGGCAGGGCCTCCACCGTGCAGACGCGGTAGCGCGGATGCGGCGGGATGATCTTCTCTTCGCCGGTGATCAGCGCGACGGCGCCCTCGCCGACCCGGGCGGCGACGCGGCCATAGACCTCGCGCGCCAGCAGGCGCAGCGGCAGGCCGATGACGCCGGAGGAGTGGGCGAGCATGCGCTCGATCGCCAGATGCGTCTTGCCGGTGTTGGTCGGACCCAGAACGGCGGTGACGTTGCGCCCGCCCGCACCGGCGCCGATTGGTTTCGTCCGTTCATTCATCTCGCGGGCAGTCTCACTTCCAACTCACCGGACGCTGCCGCTGTTTCATGTCGAAACAATGAAGCGCTCGTTCCTCGGCTGTGAAAGGCCCCCGGTTAAACATTGGAACCTTTCTGGAACAAACGATGTCCGAATCACTGACTCGCGGACAATCGCGTTCTGTTCACCACCATATATGTGCGGCGCGGCGGGAACCGCCACGAAATAGTGCCGGCCGGCTCGCGCCAGACTCGCTGCGAGAGCCCGCGGCGTTAACCTTTGGCGGCGCGGGACGACATCCTTCGGGCTCGCGGCGATGGCGCGCCATGGTTAGCGAAAGATGAATTCCGCCAGGTCATTGCGTCGTCGGCGCGTTAACGATCCGACCGAATCCGGAACGGATGAGGCACGAATCGCTGCCGTTCCGTCGTTCTCGGTTCGTCCCGGCACGTCGGCGAGGTGCGAGAATAACATTAAATTTTTATAATATGGTTCTGTAACAAATATAGAGTATATTTGTCTGGACGCCTTATGGTGTTTCAATATTTCCATTTCTTCATGAAGGGATTTGAATCCATGATTCGCCGTTTCGTGCTTGCCGCTGCACTTCTCTCCCCCATCGCCAGTACTGCGCAGGAATTGCCGACGGCTCCCTATCTGCCCCTCGATTTGGCAACGAAGGCTGCACAGGCCGCGCTGGATGCCTGCGCGGCGGAAGGCAGCAATGTAAGCGTCGCAATCGTGGCGCGCAGCGGCGCTACCCAGGTCCTGCTCAAGGCCGACAATTCCGGAGCGCATACGGGGTCCAGCGCCGAAGGCAAGGCGTTCACCTCGGCCGGCCTGGGACGCGACACGGCCGGCGTCGCCGGCTTCATCGCCGCTCAGCCGGCGAATAGCGGCATGCGCGACATGGATCCGCGAATGGTCATCCAGGCAGGCGGCCTGCCGATCAAGTTCGGCGATGCGCTGGTGGGCGGCATCGGCGTCGGTGGCGCGCCCTCGGGCGATATCGACGCGAAGTGCGCCGCTGCCGGGCTGAAGGCGATCGGGGCCGCCGAGTAGTTTACGGACCCAGGCAGCCCCCGGCCGGTGGCTGTTCCGCTCGAGACCGTGGCGAGCGGGCTCTGGATCCCTGGCCATCTCCGGGGTGGTCCCGCTGCCCGCGCGCCGCGACGCTTCCGCTCCCGCGTTAACCGTTGCGGGCGAGGCTGTTCCGATTCGAGACGGGGCGGCGGTCCTGCCGCCCCGCTTCCGGTTGGCGCATCCTTCGTGGCTTCGCTCACGCGAAGCACCTGTGGATGATGGAGGAGTGGGTCAATCGGCATTGCCGCGCCTGCGCGGCTCCTGCCTACTCCGCCGAGGCGCGCTGGGTCTCGGCGGCGCCGACGAAGCGCGAGGCGTGGATGGTCAGCATGCCGACCTCGGTGCCGATCTGCATCCGGTAGGGGATCATGATGCCGAGCGGTTCGACCGGCGCCAGCCAGACCTCGAGCGCCTTATTGTTCTGCATGTATTCGATCGCCTCGCGCGAAGGGCGATGGCCGGCGACGGGCACGTAGCGCGCCGCGCAGACGGCGACGGCTCCCTTGTAGGAGCCTTCCTGCCCGCTCACCTCGGCCGTTCCCTTGTAGGAGAGCCTGACGTCGAAGCGCTGCCAGCCGTCGAACACCGGAACGGTGCGGTTGCAGGCGGCGCCCATGCTGCCCTTCGGCAGCGGCACGATCATCGCGCTCAGCGGGTCGAGGATGTTGCGCTTGTGCTGCGGCAGCAGCGGCACGCGGTCGGCCTTCTTGGCGAGCGGCGGCATGGCGGCGACCTGCTGAATGGTGCCGGCCTTCATCAGCATCGAAACGGTCGAGTTGCGCCGGCCGTTCTCGCTGGTGTCGAGCAGGTAGGCGCCCGGCAGCACGCGGGTGCCGATCATGCGGCCGCTGCTCTTCAGGTAGCCCTTGCCGTCCGAGACGAAGCGGCTGACGCCGCTGGTCGTGCCGCGCACGGTGATGGTGTAGCCCTTGCCGTCGAACTCCGTCTCCAGCGCGAAGCGGCCGATGGTCAGGCCGCCGAGCAGGATGTTATAGGTCGCGTCGACCGTGCCGTTCGGGGCTTCGCCCTTTCCGGGAGCGGCGAACGCGAGCGGCGCGGGCATGGCCATTGCCGCGGCGAGGGCGGGCAGGAGCAAGGCGCGCGGGAAGCGGGGCGATTTCATCTCAAGCTGTTCCGTCGAAGAGGCCTGCCGTCGTTTTCCGCGCCGTCGCGGCGGGCGCCGGCCATGCGCCTGTGATAATGCCCCCAAATCACTTGGCGTGATTCTAGGTGATTTGCCCCGCCTTAGTCACTAGTGATCGCGCGCTGCCTGCTTGACGGGCGTGGCTGGGGTCACTATGAGAAGGCCACTTTCCGATACCCCTGCCGCGGCGGGCGCTGATGTTGCGCCTCGTGGCGGAATAGAAGGATCTTTGTTATGTCTCGTGTCTGCGAGTTGACCGGTAAGGCCGTGATGACCGGCAACACCGTCAGCCATGCCAACAACAAGGCCCGTCGCCGTTACCTGCCGAACCTGGTCAACGTGACGCTGATCAGCGACGCGCTCGGCCGCAGCTTCAAGCTGCGCGTCTCGGCTCACGGCCTGCGCTCGGTCGAGCACCGCGGCGGCCTCGACGCCTTCCTCGCCAAGGCCGATTCGAAGGAACTCTCCTTCCGCGCGCTGACGCTGAAGCGTGCGATCGCCAAGAAGCTCGCGCAGGACACTGCCGCGGCGGCCTAAGGGGCCCGATATGATCAAGCTTGGTCACGTCATTGCGGCCGCCTCCATGGCGGCCGTTGTCGTTTTGTCGAATGTCCTCGTCCAGTATCCGGTCGAGGCCGTCGTTGGACGGCTGCAGCTCGCGGATATCCTGACCTGGGGCGCGTTCACCTTCCCGCTCGCCTTCTTTGTCAGCGATCTGACCAACCGCCGCTACGGCCCGCGCGTGGCGCGGCTCGTCGTGCTGGTCGGCTTCGTCTGCGCCGTCGCGGTGTCGGTGAAGCTGGCGACGCCGCGCCTCGCCGTCGCCTCGGGCGCCGCCTATCTGTTCGGCCAGATGCTCGACATCAGCCTGTTCAGCCGCCTGCGCCGCATGGCCTGGTGGCGGGCGCCGCTCGCGGCTTCCGTGTTCGGCTCGATCGTCGACACGGCGATCTTCTTCACGCTCGCCTTCGCGCCGTCCGCCGCCTTCCTCGGCCCGAACGACGCCTTCGCGCTGGAGCCCGCGCCGCTGCTCGGTTTGCTCTCCGTCGAGACCGCGCGCTGGATGTCCTGGGCGCTGGGCGACCTGACGGTCAAGCTCTGCGCCGCACTGATCCTGCTCGCGCCCTATCGCGCGCTGATGCGGGTCGTGCTGCCCTGGCCCGAGGCGCAGGCCCGGCCGGCCTGAGCCGCGTCGATCGCCGCCTTGCAAGGAAGAAGCCCCGCCTCGGCGGGGCTTCTTCTTTTCAGGCGACCGTGTGGAAGCGCATGTCGCCGCCGTGCAGGAAGCAGGCCCTGTCGAACAGCGACAGGTCCAGCGGGTTGGGCAGGCGCACGTCTTCCAGGCCGGGGAACGGTTTCCGCGCCGGATCGTAGCGGCGGTCGATCTGCGCGATGAAGACGAGGATCAGGCCGCGCGCGCGGGCGAAGGCCCGGAGGGCGCGGACCTGCTCGATCAGGGGCGGGCTGTCGCGCCGCTGGTCGAGGAGCTGCAGATAGTCGATCACGACGAGCGTGCGCGGCGGGGCCGCCGCCAGTGCGTGGATGATGTAGCCGGCGTCGATGGCGTCGGAGCCATCGAAGGCGAAAAGGCCGCCCGTCGCCATCTCCGCCGCGCCGATCGCCGCGAGCCGGTCGCGGACGTCCGGCTCCGCATATTCCAGCGTGAAGAAATAGCTGCGCTGGCCGGCCTCCGTCGCCTCGCGGGCGAGCTGCAGGCCCATCAGCGTCTTGCCCTGGCGCGGCCGCGCGCCGACGAGCACGAGGTCGCCCGGCGCGAGGCGCGCATAGAGCTTCGCGGCCGGCGAAAGCGCCGCGGCGCGGGCGGCGAGCAGGCTCCAGGCGGAAAAGCCCTCGCGGGCGGCGATGCGGTCGAGGGCGGCATGGAGCGGAATGCCGGCGCTGCGGGAAAGCAGCCTAGCGTCGCGCTTCAGGCGATGGATGGGGGCGGATGGCGTCACGGTCAGAACCTCCTATGCGAGCCTCTTTCGCAATCCCTCCTTATGCGTGGCGCTCGAACAGTCGGTTCGGGAACGAAGCAGCGCCCGGCATGAGACATGCTGTCCCGGTGGAGGGGGGAGGCGTGGGCGACGCCGGAATCGGAGCATAGCCGAAGCCGCGTCGCCGGAAAATCGGCCGCGCGGCAAAAAGCGGGGAAGAGCGGTCAGTTGACGGCGCTGCCGGTGACGTCGGCGGGGCCCTGCCAGATGAACTCCAGCATCAGCGTCCGCTGCAGCAGGCTCAGATTGTCGTCGGAGACCAGCGTCACGCGCGCCCGGCCGTCTTCGTCGGTCGAGACGGCGAGGCCTTCCATGTTGTCGATCTGGCTCAGCATGTCGGCCTCGAGCACGACGGGGCCGTCGACCACGGCGCCGGGACGGATCCGGTCGCCGGGCAGGCGGCGCAGGCGCATGCCGACGCCATAGGGCACCACGACCCGCCGCTCCAGGATCAGCAGGTCGCCATTCGGCAGGAAGGCGCCGTCGGTGACGTCGTAGTCGCCGCTCCGGACGACGGAGAAGGTGCCGGCCAGCGGCCCGCCGACGATCCAGGCGCGATGGTTGCGGGCCGGATCGAGCGAGCGCTCGGCGACCAGCACTGGCGCGCCGGCGAGCGGGCCGTCGACGGGCGCCAGCGCCACCGTCTCGAGGCCGCGATTGCCGACGATCTTCCGCCCGGCGCGGGGAAACTTGACGACTTCCGGCCGCGCCGTGGCGAGGGCGCCGGGGCTATCTCCCTTCGGGCGGTAGAGGCGCAGTTCGTTCGCCTGCTCGAACGAGACATAGGCGGCCTCGCGGCCGTCGATTGTCGTCAGCCGCAGGCCCTCGGCGTCGGAGCGGTTCTTGGTGCCGAAGGGCTGGCCCTTGGCGTTCAGCATTGGCGCCCAGCGCGCGTTGCGGATGCCGACCAGGCGGCCGTTCTCGCGCTCCAGCGCGCCGCTGAACCAGTAGCCGGTGTCGGAGATCGCCAGGAAGCTTTGGCCATCGGCCCGGAAGTCGATGCCGGAGAGGCCGCCGAACTGGCGGTTGGGCGAGGTCAGGACCAGCCCGCCGGCGAAGTCGAACTCGCCGAAGGTCTGTTGCGCGCGGCCGATCAGGAACTGGTCGATGCGGCTGGTGCGTATGGTCTCGGGCTTGAAGCCGGCGGCAAGGGCGGCGCTGGGGGCGAGGCCTGGCGCCAGGCTTGGTGCCAGGCTCGCCGAGGCGGCGAGGAGCAGCGCTGCGAAGGCTGCCCGCGCGCCGTTCATCGCATCGCCACCCGTCGTCTGGCGCCGCCGCGCGCCGGCTGCTGCTGGTGCTCGTCGAAGAGCTCCGCCAGCTTTTCCGTCATCGCGCCGGCCAGCTCCTCGGCGTCGACGATGGTCACGGCGCGGCGATAGTAGCGCGTCACGTCGTGGCCGATGCCGATCGCGATCAGCTCGACCGGCGAGCGGTTCTCGATCTCGTCGATGACGTAGCGCAGGTGGCGCTCGAGATAATTGCCGGTATTGACCGAGAGCGTGGAATCGTCGACCGGCGCGCCGTCGGAGATCATCATCAGGATCTTGCGCTGCTCGGTGCGGGCGAGCAGGCGCTGATGCGCCCAGTCGAGCGCCTCGCCGTCGATGTTCTCCTTGAGCAGGCCCTCGCGCATCATCAGGCCGAGATTGCGCCTGGCGCGCCGCCAGGGCGCGTCGGCGGCCTTGTAGATGATGTGGCGCAGATCGTTGAGGCGGCCGGGCGCGGCCGGCTTGCCGGCCTGCAGCCACGCCTCGCGCGACTGGCCGCCCTTCCAGGCGCGTGTCGTGAAGCCGAGGATCTCGACCTTGACGCCGCAGCGCTCCAGCGTGCGGGCGAGGATGTCGGCGCAGGTCGCCGCCACGGTGATCGGCCTGCCGCGCATGGAGCCCGAATTGTCGAGCAGCAGCGTCACCACCGTGTCGCGGAAATTCGTGTCCTTCTCGATCTTGAAGGAGAGCGGCTGCATCGGGTCGGTGACGACGCGGTGGAGGCGCGCCGGATCCAGCATTCCCTCTTCGCGATCGAAGTCCCAGGAGCGGCTCTGCTGCGCCATCAGCCGGCGCTGCAGCCGGTTGGCGAGCCGCCCGACCGCGCCCTGCAGGTTGGAGAGCTGCTTGTCGAGGAAGGCGCGCAGCCGGTCGAGCTCGGCCGGATCGCAGAGATCCTCGGCCTTGATCGTCTCGTCGAAGCGCGTCGTGAAGGCCTTGTAGTCGATGCCGGGCGGGGCGTTGGTGAAGGGGCTGTCGGGTCGCGTCGCCTCGCCGGCGTCGCGTGCATCCTCCGAATCCTCGCCGTCCTCCTCGTCCTCGGCGCCGGCCTCGGTCGTCTCGGTCTCGCCGGCCTCGGCCTCGTCGCCGGTCGTCTCGGCCTCTTCCGAGGCGTCGCTGTCGCTCTGCTCGGCGTCGTCGGACGGGTTTTCCTGCTCGGCGCCGGAATCGTCCGATGCGTCGCCCTGCTCCTCGTTCTCGTCCTCGTCGCCCTCGCCGAGCTCGTCGGCCATCTCCAGCGAGGCGAGCAGCGAGCGGACGGCCGAGGCGAAGCGCTTCTGATCGACGAGGGTGTCGGCGAGCTTGCCGAAATCCTGGCCGGCCTTTTCCTCGATCCAGTCGCGCCAGAGGTCGACGATCTTCTCGGCCGAGGCGGGCGGCTTCTGCCCGGTCAGCTTCTCGCGCACCATCAGCGCGACGGCGTCTTCCAGCGGCGCTTCCGAGCGCTCGGTGATCTCGTGGAAATTGCCGCGGTGGTAGCGGTCCTCCAGCATGGCGGCGAGGTTGCCGGCGACGCCGTCCATCCGCTTGGCGCCGATCGCCTCGACGCGCGCCTGCTCGACCGCGTCGAACACGGCGCGGGCGTTCTTGCCCTCGGGCGCGGCGGCGCGATGGATCGCGTCATTGTGGCAGGCGAGGCGGAGCGCCATCGAATCGCCGAGGCCGCGCGTCACGGCCACTTCCGCCGCGGTCGGCTTGCGGGCCGGTTCCGGCAGGCGGGCGCGCATGCCGGTCAGGATCGGCCGGTCGTTCGAGAACGAGACCTCGAGGTCGGGCTTGCCGGAGATGGCGCGGACGCAGCCGGCGACGGCGCGCTTGAACGGCTCCGTCGTTGCCTCGCCGGGTCTCTGTCTCGGATCGCTGTTGCTGCCGCTCATGCTTTCATCCTCACCCCCGTCCGCCGTGGCGGAGGGAGCGCTTCGCGTTCCGGGTGCGCCGGTCGGCCACGCCCGGCCGCGCCGTCCGGTCGGAGCCGGCCGACGTGGCGAATCTAGGGCTGCATCAGCCCGGCCGGCAAGCTTCTCAGCTCAGCACGACATTCGCGGCCGATTCGACCAGTTCCTCGCCGAAGGCGCGCTGGTAGAATTCCGCCACGAGCGAGCGCTCGAGCTCGTCGCACTTGTTCAGGAACGTCACCCGGAAGGCGAAGCCGATGTCGCCGAAGATCTCGGCGTTCTCGGCCCAGGTGATGACCGTGCGCGGGCTCATCACCGTCGAAAGGTCGCCATTGATGAAGGCCTGGCGCGTCATGTCGGCGAGGCGCACCATGCGGCCGACGAGCGCGCGGCCCTTGGCGTCGGCGAAGTGCTTCGCCTTCGAGACGACGATGCCGACCTCGTTGTCGTGCGGCAGGTAGTTCAGCGTCGTCACGATCGACCAGCGGTCCATCTGCGCCTGGTTGATCTGCTGCGTGCCGTGATACAGGCCCGACGTGTCGCCGAGGCCGACCGTGTTGGCGGTGGCGAACAGGCGGAAGGCGGGGTGCGGGCGGATGACGCGGTTCTGGTCGAGTAGCGTCAGGCGTCCGGCGGATTCGAGCACGCGCTGGATCACGAACATCACGTCCGGGCGGCCGGCGTCATATTCGTCGAAGACGAGCGCGATGTTGTGCTGGTAGGCCCAGGGCAGGATGCCGTCGCGGAATTCCGTGACCTGCAGGCCGTCCTTGATGACGATCGCGTCCTTGCCGATCAGGTCGATGCGGCTGATGTGGCTGTCGAGGTTGACGCGCACGGCCGGCCAGTTGAGGCGCGCGGCGACCTGCTCGATATGGGTCGACTTGCCGGTGCCGTGATAGCCGGTGACCATGACGCGACGATTGCGGGCGAAGCCGGCCAGGATGGCCAGCGTCGTCGTCCGGTCGAACAGATAGTCCGGATCCGCGTCCGGCACATGCTCGTTCGCTTCGGAATAGGCCGGCACCTGCATGTCGGAATCGATGCCGAAGACCTCGCGCACGGAGATCGTGGTATCGGGCAGGGCGGTGCGATCAGTCGTCGTCTCAGTCATGTCTGCTCCGTCGCATCCAGCGGACGCTTGCGGTCGGGTTCAAGGCAGGAGGGCCAAGCTGATTTTCCGTCTGCGGGCGCCGACGGACCATGAGCGTCCTTCTAGCAGAAGCCGGCCGCTTTGAGAAAGTTATATGCCTGAATGATTTCGCGCAGCCGGTCCTCCGAACTGCGATCGCCGCCATTGGCATCGGGGTGGTAGATTTTCACCAGCGACTTGTAGCGCGCCTTGATCTCGACGCTGGTCTCGCCGCCCTCGAGATCGAGCGTGTCGAAGGACTTGCGTTCGAGCGCCTTCAGGTGGCGCGCCGGCTTCGGCGGCTCCTTCACGCGGCCCGCCGTGCCGTCGAACATGTCGAACGGATCCTGCACGCCGCCGCTCCAGTCGCGCGCCGCATGGCTCTTGACGCGCTCGCGCTGCTCGCCGGCGCTGTTGACGCCCATCGTCCAGGTCGGCCGGTGGCCGGTCAGCGAATCCTTCTGGTAGGCGGCGATGTCGTCGTCGCGCATGCCGGAGAAATAGTTGTAGCTCTTGTTGTAGAGCCGCACGTGGTCGATGCAGAAATGGTGAAACTGGCCTTCGCGGTTGCGCCCCATCGGCGCCTTGTGCGTGCCCGCGCGGTCGCAGCCCTCCCAGCCGCAGATCGGCGTGGAACGCTTCAGGACCGCTTCATCGACGGTCGGTTTGATCCGGATTCCGTCGAACAATTTTGAATCGAGCTTCATGGTGCGATTATGGTAGCCGCCCCGCCGACCGACAAGGCGACGTTTCGCCAAGTGAACGAGGTTCTCTGAATGGATACGAAAGAGCGGATCGCGCAGGCGCTGACAAGTGCCCTGTCGCCGCAGAGCCTAGATGTGATCGACGAGTCGCATTTGCACAAGGGGCATGCCGGCCACCGGCCGGAGGGCGAAACGCATTTCCGCGTGAAAATCACGGCCGAGGCGTTCCGCGGCAAGAGCCGCGTCGACATCCATCGCAGCATCAACGCCATCCTCGCCGACGAACTCGCCGCCGGCGTGCACGCCCTGGCGATCCAGGCCAAGGCGCCGGAATAGGGGGCGCCAAGAGGCGAAGAGGCCAAGGGGCCAAGAGGCCAAGAGGCGCTGCCGGCTTCGCACCGTCGTCTCCCCATCCTCGCCGTCATCCCGGGCCCCGACCCGGGATCCATGCAGCCGGGTGAACGCCGCTGGGCGCCATGGCGCGAACGGCGCCCGTCGCGCGGACGGATGGATTCCTGCTTTCGCAGGAATGACGGGGCGCGTGGGGAGCAACGCTCGCCTCTCCCATGGGAGGGGTGAGGGCCTGCCGGTTTCCTGGGAGCTCACTCCGTCAGCTTGTCGGTCAGGAACGCCTGCACCGCCGCCGGCGGCACGTCCCTGGCGATGAAGGCCTGGCCGACGCCTCGGGTCAGGATGAAGGTCAGCGTGCCGCGCGAGACCTTCTTGTCCTGCGCGATCCGCTTCATCAGGTCGTCGGCGTCCGGCAGGCCGCCCGGTACGTCGGAAAGCCGCGTCGGCAGGCCGACCGCCTTCAGATGCGCCTCGACGCGGGCCCCGTCGTCCGGCGAGCAGAGGTTCATGCGGGCGGAGAACTGGTGCGCCAGCACCATGCCGATGGCGACGCCCTCGCCATGCACGAGGCGCTGCGAGTAGCCGGTGGCGGATTCGAGCGCGTGGCCGAAGGTGTGGCCGAGATTGAGCAGCGCCCGTTCGCCGGTCTCGTGCTCGTCGGCGGCGACGACCTTGGCCTTGGCGCGGCAGCTGGTCGCGACCGCGTGCTCGCGCTCGGGCCCGCCGGCAAGGATGCCCTGCCAGTTCCTTTCCAGCCAGGCGAAGAAGCCGGCGTCGTCGATCAGGCCGTATTTCGCCACTTCCGCATAGCCGGCGCGGAATTCGCGGGGCGAAAGCGTGTCGAGCACACCGGTATCCGCGATGACGAGATCCGGCTGGTGGAAGGCGCCGACGAGGTTCTTGCCCTCGGCGGTGTTGATGCCGGTCTTGCCGCCGACGGAGCTGTCGACCTGGGCGAGCAGCGAGGTCGGGATCTGGACGAAGCGCATGCCGCGCCGTGCGATCGCGGCCGCGAAGCCGGTCAGGTCGCCGACGACGCCGCCGCCGAGCGCGATGACGATGTCGCCGCGCTCCAGTCGGGCGGTGAGGATGGCGCGGGTGACCGTCTCCAGCGTCTGGAAGTTCTTCGAACCCTCGCCGGGCGCGACGATGACGGGCACGTGACCGATGCCGGCGGCGTCGAGCGAGGCGGCGAGGGTGGCGAGATGCAGGTCGGCGACCGTCTCGTCGGTCACGATGGCGGCGCGCACCTTCGGCAGCCGCTCGGCGATGGCGCGGCCGGCCCCGGCGATCAGGCCGCGGCCGATCAGGATGTCGTAGGAACGGCTGCCCAGCGCGACCGGAACCGAGGTGATGGCGGCGGTATCGGCGGTCATGGATCAGTCTTCCTGCGTGGGGGCCTCTGTCGCCAGGAAGGCGAGCAGGGCTTCGATGATTTCGTCGGCGACGATCTCGTGCGTCACGTCGCGCGACAGGATGTGGACGTCGGCGAGCGCGTAGACCGGGTCGCGCTCGGCCATCAGCCGGCGCATCGTGCCCTCGGGATCGGGCGTCTGCAGCAGCGGGCGGTTGGCGCGCTTGCGCACGCGGGCCATCAGGACGTCGAGCTCGGCGCGCAGCCAGATCGAGACCGCGCCCTCGGCGATCGCCGCGCGCGTCTCCTCGTTCATGAAGGCGCCGCCGCCGGTCGCCAGCACCTTCGGGTTGCCGTCGAGCAGGCGCTTGATCACCCGCCGCTCGCCGTCGCGGAAATAGGCCTCGCCATGCTGGGCGAAGATCTCCGGAATGGTGGCGTCGGCCGCCTTCTCGATCTCGGCGTCGGCGTCGATGAAGGGGAGCTGCAATTTGGCGGCGATGCGCTTGCCGACCGAGGTCTTGCCGGCTCCCATCAGCCCGACCAGCACGATGGCGCGCGGACCGAGCCGGCCGACCAGATCGGTCCCGGGCGCCTTGCCCTCGTTCTCTGGAACGATGCCCTCGATCATGCCGCAGCTCCTGTCCGACCCCAGCGAGGTAGAACCGGACCCGGGCGACGCTGTCAAGCGTGCGCCGGCCCCGGCGCGCCCTGGCGGCGCGGCATGCACGGCGGATTCGGCCGCGCGCCCGCCTGCCATCGACCTTGCCATCGGCGCCCGGACGCGGCCATAACGGTGGACCAACCCCCGGAGGTCCGTCGCCGGTCCATGCCGACCCTGTCGCGCTTCATCCTCGCCTGCATCCTGCTCGTGCTCGCCGGCTATGCCGTCGTGTTCGCGCTGGCGAATTTCGTCGAGCCGACGCCGCGCGAGATCTCGATCCGGATCCCCACCGACAAGCTGTTGCAGGAGCCATGATGGCCGCGAAGTCGAAGGGCGGGCGCTCTCAGGCCGGATTGCATCATCTCGAGGCGTTTCTCGAGATGATGAGCGCCGAGCGGGGCGCCTCGCCGCACACGCTCTCCTCCTATCGCCGCGACCTCGAGGACTATGCCGATTTCCTCGTCGGCCGCGGGCTCGATTTCGAGCGGGCGACGCTGGCCGAGGTGCGCGCCTATCTGGTCGATCTCGAGACGCGCGGCTTCGCGGCGTCCTCGGCCGCGCGCCGGCTCTCGGCGCTCCGGCAATTGCACCGTTTCCTGTTCACCGAGGGCGTGCGCGGCGACGATCCCTCCGGCATCGTCGAGGGGCCGAAGCGCAAGGTGCCGATTCCCAAGGTGCTGTCGGAGGCCGAGGTCGACCGGCTGCTCGCCACGGCGGAGGCGAATGTCGGCGCCGCCAAGACGGCGGCGGCGGCGCTCCGCGCGGCGCGGCTCGCGGCGCTGCTCGAGACGCTCTACGCGTCCGGCATGCGCGTCTCCGAGCTGGTGGCGCTGCCCGCCTCCGCGGCGCGCCCGGACCTCCGCGTGCTGATCGTGCGCGGCAAGGGCAACAAGGAGCGCATGGTGCCGCTGACCGGCCGCGCGCGCGAGGCGATCGCCCGCTATGTGGCGCTGCGCCGCGAGCATGAGGGCAAGGCGCCGAGCGGCCAGTGGCTGTTTCCGTCCTTCGGCGACAGCGGCACGCTGACGCGGCAGGCCTTCGCGCGCGACCTCAAGGACCTCGCGGCGAGCGCCGGCATTGCCGCCGCGCGGGTCTCGCCGCATGTGCTGCGCCATGCCTTCGCCAGCCATCTGCTGCAGAACGGCGCCGACCTCCGCATCGTGCAGCAATTGCTGGGCCACGCCGATATCTCGACGACGCAGATCTATACCCATGTGCTGGAAGAGCGGCTGCGCGCCCTCGTCGCCGATCATCATCCGCTGGCAAAAACGTGATCGCCGTCACGTCTGACGGTCGCGTCAGCTTGACACCGCCGGGCCTTGCGGCCAGTGTGCGCCCACTTTTGGGGAGGTCTGTCCGGCCGCCCACACTAAGCCATGTTTGTACGGCTTGAAGGTCTGGATGCGAACCTTTCTTGAATTCGAAAAACCCGTCGCCGATCTCCAGGGCAAGGTGCAGGAACTCCGCGCCATGGCCGAGAAGGGCGATGCCGTCGCGGTCGGTGACGAGATCGCCAAGCTGGAGGTGAAGGCCGGCCAGGCGCTCGCCGACATCTATGCCAAGCTGACGCCCTGGCAGAAGACGCAGGTGGCGCGCCATCCCGACCGGCCGCATTTCGTCGACTACGCCAAGCGGCTGATCACCGATTTCACGCCGCTCGCCGGCGACCGCAAGTTCGGCGAAGACCAGGCGATCCTCGCCGGCTTCGGCCGCTTCCGCGGCCGCCCGGTCGCCGTGATGGGCCAGGAGAAGGGCCACGACACCGAAAGCCGGCTGCGCCACAATTTCGGCATGGCCCGGCCCGAGGGCTACCGCAAGGCCGTGCGTATCATGGAACTCGCCGAGCGCTTCCAACTGCCGGTGATCGCGCTGGTCGACACCGCCGGCGCCTATCCCGGCATCGACGCCGAGGAGCGCGGCCAGGCCGAGGCGATCGCGCGCTCGACCGAGGCGGCGCTCGGCCTCGGCACGCCCAACGTCTCCGTCATCATCGGCGAGGGCGGCTCCGGCGGCGCGATCGCGATCGCCACCGCCAACCGCGTGCTGATGCTCGAGCATTCGATCTACAGCGTGATCTCGCCGGAAGGCGCGGCCTCGATCCTCTGGCGCGACGGCAGCCGCGCCCAGGACGCCGCCACCAACATGAAGATCACGGCGCAGGACCTGTTCCGCTTCCACGTCATCGACGAGATCATCCCGGAGCCGATGGGCGGCGCCCATCGCGATCCCGACGCGGCCGTCGAGGCGACCGGCAAGGCGATCGAGCAGGCGCTCGCCAGCTTCCAGGGCATGTCGGAAGCGGAGATCAAGCGCCAGCGTCGCGAGAAGTTTCTCGCCATCGGCCGGTCGCTTTGACACGATTCCGCCCGTCTTTCAGCCTATTGAGCATGTGATTCGGTCCGTGCGTCCCTGATCGGGGCGCGCGGTCGTCTTGAGACGGGATGGAGCGACTTCGCGCAACGGGCGGGGGCTCCACAGGGGTGTCCATGTCAGGTTCCGTGTGGTCGGGTTCCGCGTTTACGGGTTCCGTGTTGTTCTCGCGTCTTCGCAAGGCCGCCCTGGTGGTCGTGGCCGGCCTCGCGCTCGCCGCCTGCCAGGATGCCGGCGTTCCCAAGCACATGAAGCCGCTCCCCGCCAAGATCAAGGCGAAGATGGAGCAGCTCAACATGGATGCGAAGGCGCCGATCTATATCCGCTCCTTCAAGGAAACATCCGAATTCGAGGTCTGGAAGCAGCGCCGCGACGGCACCTACGGCCTTCTGAAGACCTATTCGATCTGCAAATGGTCCGGCAAGCTCGGCCCGAAGATCAAGGAAGGCGACCGGCAGGCGCCGGAAGGCTTCTATACGGTCCGGCCCGGCCAGATGAACCCGAATTCGAGCTATTACCTCTCGTTCGACATCGGCTTCCCGAATGCCTTTGACCAGTCGCTCGGCCGCTACGGCACCAATCTGATGGTGCATGGCGCCTGCTCTTCGGCCGGTTGCTATTCGATGACGGACGAATCGGCGGGCGAGATCTACTGGCTCGCCCGCGACTCCTTCATCGGCGGCCAGCGTTCCTTCGAGGTGCATCTCTATCCGTTCCGCATGACGGCCGAGAACATGGCCCGGCATCGCAACGATCCCAACATGCCGTTCTGGCAGATGCTGAAGGACGGCAGCGATCATTTCGATGTCACGCGCAAGCCGCCCGTCGTCGGCGTCTGTGACAAGCGCTACGTCTTCAATGTCAGCACCGGCGGCAAGCTGAACGCGTCCGCGGCCTGTCCGTCCGACATGCGCGTGCCGGAATGGCTCGACGCCGCGGTCAAGCAGAAGCAGGCCAGGGACCAGCAGACCTTCGTGGCGATGGTGGCCAAGCTCGACGGCCAGGACCAGGTCGCGGCCTCGAAGGCCGTCACCGACGCCGCCGCCCGTCAGGCGTCGGCCGAGGCCGAGGCGGTCGCCGCTTCGCCGGCCGCCTTCGCGAACCCGGTCGTTGTCGAGGGCAACGCCGCTTCGCTGGCGATCGGCGGCGTGCCCGCGCCCGAGATGCCGCTGCCGGTGCCGTCGCCCGTCCGCATGACGATGGAGCCGGCCCAGGCCGCGCCGGCCGAAGCGGTCAAGAAGCCGAGCTTCTGGGACAAGTTCAAGCGCCGCCAGCCGTCGTAAGGCGGGCGCTTTTCGCGGGGGCTCCCGTTAGCGGCAATCGCCGGAAGTCCCCTCATTCTCGCCGTCATCCCGAGCTCTCGGCTGAATGGGTCCCGGGTCAAAGCCCGGGATGACGCCGGAGCATATGGCGGACAACGTGCCAGTCCTGTCCGGTCGCAAGGCCGCCGTTCGGGGTAAGCCTCCCATACCGAGGTGGCTGTACTCTCGTCCTATCGCAACACCTTAAGCTGGTGTTGCACTTCGTTTGTGAACTCAGGGGATCCATGGGGCCTCGGCCGATGCATGCTCGGAGTTCCCTCCCCCTTGTGGGGAGGGCCAGGGAGGGGGTGCCGGCTCCGCCTCGACGAGGGGCGGGGCCTTCGCGGCAGCTTTCTCCGGACCGAGGTGGCCCCCAAGGGGGAGGGAGGCTGTGTGTCCCTGCACCCGAGCTCTTCGGCCCAACGCTTTCCCAATCCCCCAAAAGAAAAAAAGCCCGGCATCTGGGGGATGCCGGGCCTGTGGTGACCGCTTGGGGCGCGGGCTTTGTCTCAGGCGAGCTTGCCGTGGCAATGCTTGAACTTCTTGCCCGAGCCGCAGGGGCAGGGGGCGTTGCGCTGCAGGCGGCTCCAGGTCGACGGGTCGTTCGGGTCGACGCCAAGCGCGGCGAAACCGGCGGCGGCGTCGGCGTTCTGCAGCAGCGGCTGGTCGAACTCGTTCTCGCCGGAAAGCGGATCGAGATGCATCGCCTGCATGTCGTCCATGTCATCCGGCGCCAGCGGCGGCGACTGCATGATCTCGACGCGCATCATCTGCGCCGTGACGGCCTCGCGCAGGCTCTGCAGCATGCTCTCGAACAGCTCGAAGGATTCCGTCTTGTACTCGTTCAGCGGATCGCGCTGGGCGTAGCCGCGGAAGCCGATGACCTGGCGCAGATGGTCGAGGGTGACCAGGTGCTCGCGCCACAGATGGTCGAGCGTCTGCAGCAGCACGGCCTTCTCGACCTGGCGCATGACCGTCGGCGAGAAGCGCTCGGTGCGGGCGGCGGCGGCTTCGTCGCCGGCCTTCTGCACGCGTTCCAGGACCTCGGCGTCGGCGATGCCGTCCTCGGCAGCCCAGGCCTCGATCGGCAGGTCGAGATTGACGGCGGCGATCAGCGCCTCGTGCAGGCCCTTGGCATCCCACTGCTCGGGATAGGCCTTTTCCGGGATGTGCTTGGCGACGAGTCCGGCGATGACCTCGTTGCGCATGTCGTCGACGGTGGAGGCGACGTCTTCCTCGGCCATCAGCTCGATGCGCTGGTCGAAGATGACCTTGCGCTGGTCGTTCATGACGTCGTCATATTTGAGCAGGTTCTTGCGGATGTCGAAGTTGCGCGCCTCGACCTTCTGCTGCGCCTTCTCGAGCGCCCGGTTGATCCAGGGATGGACGATCGCCTCGTCCTCCTTGAGCCCGAGCTTCTGCAGCATGCCGTCCATGCGCTCCGAGCCGAAGATGCGCATCAGGTCGTCCTGCAGCGACAGGAAGAAATGCGAATGGCCCGGGTCGCCCTGGCGGCCGGAGCGGCCACGCAGCTGGTTGTCGATGCGGCGGCTTTCATGCCGCTCGGTGCCGATGACGTAGAGGCCGCCGGCGGCCAGCGCCTTGTCCTTCAGCGTCGCGATCTCGGCCTTGATGGCCTCGATCCGGCGCTCGCGCTCGGCTTCGTCGAGCACGTCGCCGAGCTCGCGCTCGATCCGCATTTCCAGATTGCCGCCGAGCTTGATGTCGGTACCGCGGCCGGCCATGTTGGTGGCGATCGTCACGGCGCCGGGCACGCCGGCCTGGGCGACGATATAGGCTTCCTGCTCGTGATAGCGGGCGTTCAGCACCTGGTGCGGCACCTTCTCCTTCTTCAGGAGCTCCGACAGCAGTTCCGACTTCTCGATCGAGGTGGTGCCGACGAGCACGGGCTGGCCGCGCTGGCTGCAATCCTTGATGACGCGGATGATCGCCTTGTACTTCTCGTTGGCCGTGCGGTAGACCTCGTCGTCATCGTCGATGCGCGAGACGGGAACGTTGGTCGGGATCTCGATCACCTCGAGCCCGTAAATGTCCATGAACTCGGCCGCTTCCGTCTGCGCCGTGCCGGTCATGCCGGCCAGCTTCTCGTACATGCGGAAATAGTTCTGGAAGGTGATCGAGGCCAGCGTCTGGTTCTCTGGCTGGATCTTGACGTGTTCCTTGGCCTCGAGCGCCTGATGCAGGCCTTCCGAATAGCGGCGGCCCGGCATCATGCGGCCGGTGAACTCGTCGATGATGACGACCTCGTCGTCCTTGACGATGTAGTCCTTGTCGCGCTGGAACAGCTTGTGGGCCCGCAGGCCCTGGTTCACGTGGTGCACGACGGTGACGTTCTCGACGTCGTAGAGCGAGTCGCCCTTGAGCAGGCCGGCCTCGGTCAGGAGCTTCTCGAGCTTCTCGTTGCCGGCCTCGGTGAAGTTGGCGGTGCGCTGCTTCTCGTCGATCTCGTAGTCTTCCGGATCGAGGCGCGGAATGAAGGCGTCGATCGTGTTGTAAAGCTCGGAACGGTCGTCGAGCGGGCCGGAGATGATCAGCGGCGTGCGCGCCTCGTCGATCAGGATCGAGTCGACTTCGTCGACGATCGCGTAGTGATGCGGGCGCTGGACCATCTGGCCGAGCTCGTACTTCATGTTATCACGCAGATAATCGAAGCCGTACTCGTTGTTGGTGCCGTAGGTGATGTCGCAGGCATAGGCCGCCCGGCGCTGGTCGTCGTCGAGGCCGTGCACGATGACGCCGACCGACAGGCCGAGGAAGCGGTAGAGCTTGCCCATCCACTCGGCGTCGCGGCTGGCCAGGTAGTCGTTGACGGTGACGACGTGCACGCCCTTGCCGGTGAGCGCGTTCAGGTAGACCGGCAGCGTCGCCACCAGCGTCTTGCCTTCACCCGTCTTCATTTCGGAGATCGCGCCGTCGTTCAGGACCATGCCGCCGATCAGCTGCACGTCGAAGTGACGCATGCCGAGCGCGCGCTTGGCGCCCTCGCGCACGGTGGCGAAGGCGGGGATCAAGAGGTCGTCGACCGACTTGCCGGCCGCGATCTCGCGCTTGAACTGTTCGGTTCGGGCGCGCAGCTCGTCGTCGGAGAGCTGCGACAGCTCGGCTTCCAGCGCGTTGATCTGGGCGACCTTCGGTCGGTAACCCTTGACGCGGCGGTCATTGGCGGAGCCGAAGATTTTGCGCGCGAGCGAGCCGAGACCGACCATTGGTCATCCTTGATGTTGGTCCGGACCGCCCGAAGAGGTGGTGGGCGCCGGGTTTTCAGGTGTCGGCGCGATCCCGTCGGCTGCGACGGAGGCCGGAAACCGCTAGGCGCGCTGTCACCCCAGACGTCACAGCGTTCTGGACGCCGAGTTCCGAGACAGATAAGAGGGGGCACAATGGTTGTCAACGTGGACACCAGCGCGTGCAATGCCCGGAAAATGCCGGAATTGCAGCCGATCCACGCAGTCGAACGCGGCGGGCAGTGCCTGCGCGCCGTCTGATCCCTCCGTAACGGAACAGGACAAGTCCATGACGTCTCGTGTTTCAACTTCCCTGACGGCCCTGCGCGGCCCCGCCCTGGCCGTGCTCGGCCTGATGGCGATGGCGCTGCCGGCGGCGGCGCAGGACGCGGCGCCGAAGGACGCGGCCCCGGCGGCCGCTCCGGCTCCGGTGGATCCCAAGGCCGTGGTCGCCACCGTGAATGGCGAGCCGATCACCGAGGCCGACCTGACGCTGGCCGGCGAGGACTTCGCCGAGGAGCTCGCCAAGGTCTCGCCGGACCAGCGCCGCAAGGCGATCCTCGACGTGCTGGTCGATCTGCGCCTGATGGCCGGCGCCGCCGAGAAGGACGGTCTCGACAAGTCCGAGGAATTCCAGCGCCGCCTGGCGCTGCTGCGCGCCCGCGCGCTGCGCAACGAGTTCTTCCGCACCAAGGTCGACAACGCGGTCTCCGACGAGGCGGTCAAGAAGCGCTACGAGGCCGAGGTCGCCAAGATCGTGCCGGAGGAAGAAGTCCACGCCGCGCATATCCTGGTCGAGACCGAGGACGAGGCCAAGGCGATCATCAAGCAGCTCGACGACGGCGGCGACTTCGCCAAGCTCGCCGAGGAGAAGTCGAAGGATCCGGGCTCCGGCAAGATGGGCGGCGATCTCGGCTTCTTCACCAAGGGCAAGATGATCAAGGAGTTCGAGGACGCGGCCTTCGCGCTCGAACCCGGCAAGTACACCGAGACGCCGGTCAAGTCGCAGTACGGCTTCCACGTCATCAAGTCGATCGAGAAGCGCAAGCAGCCGCTGCCGACCTACGACCAGGTCAAGGACCAGGTGCGCCAGCTCGTGCTGCGCGACACCTTCGTCGAGACCGTCTCCAAGCTGCGCGCCGACGGCAAGGTCGACATCACCGACCCGGCCCTGAAGGCGGCGCCGGCGACCGCGCCGGCCCCGTAGGCCAGGGCGCTGACGAAGGGTTAACGGATCGCTAACGGAAGGGCCGGACATCGTCCGGCCCTTTCCTTATGGGCGACGGCCGGAGCGGCGCCGAAACGGCTTGCGTGTGACCAAGGCTTCGGGCAGAGGGTTGGCTTTCCCGTGCCCGAAACAGCCGAGGCATCATGTCCACCGCCGTCTCCCCGCTCGCCGTTCCCTTTCCCAACATGCCGCCGATCGAGGGCGTCCGCTTCGCGACGGCCGAGGCCGGCATCAAGTACAAGAACCGCCTCGACGTCTTCCTGGCGCTGTTCGCCGAGGGAACGACGGTCGCCGGCGTCTTCACCCAGTCGAAATGCCCGTCGGCGCCGGTCGACTGGTGCCGGGAATCGCTCGCCGGCGGCACGGCGCGCGCGCTCCTTGTCAATTCCGGCAATGCCAACGCCTTCACCGGCAAGAAGGGACGCGAGACCACCGGCCTGCAGGGTCAGTACGCAGCCGAGGTGGCGGGCTGCCGGCCGAACGAGGTCTTTCTCGCCTCCACCGGCGTGATCGGCGAACCGCTCGACGCCGCCAAGTTCGCGGCCGTTCTGCCGGATGCCGCGAAGCGCGCGGCCCCCGGTCCCTGGGTCGACGCCGCCCGCGCCATCATGACCACCGACACCTTCCCGAAGGGCGCGACCCGCGCGGTCATGATCGGCGCCGGCACGGTGACGATCAACGGCATCGCCAAGGGCGCCGGCATGATCGCGCCCGACATGGCGACAATGCTCTCCTTCGTCGCCACCGACGCGGCGATCGATGCGCCCGTCCTGCAGGCGCTGCTGTCGAAGGGTGTCGAGGGCAGCTTCAATTCGGTCACGGTCGACAGCGACACCTCGACCTCCGACACGCTACTTCTTTTCGCGACCGGCAAGGCGGCGGGCGCGGAGCGGATCTCCGATCCGGCCGATCCGCGCCTGGCGGCATTCGCGGCGGCGCTGGACGAGGTCCTGCTCGACCTGGCCCAACAGGTGGCGCGCGACGGCGAGGGCGCCCGCAAGCTGATCGAGGTGCGCGTCGAGGGCGCCGTCTCGGACGCCTCGGCCAAGCGCATCGCGCTGTCGATCGCCAATTCGCCGCTGGTGAAGACGGCGGCCGCCGGCGAGGACGCCAATTGGGGCCGCGTCGTCATGGCGGTCGGCAAGGCCGGCGAGCCGGCCGATCGCGACCGCCTGTCGATCGCATTCGGCGACACGCGTGTCGCCTTCGAGGGCGAGCGCGACCCTCACTATTCGGAGGCTGTCGCTTCGGCCTACATGAAGAACAAGGAGATCGTGATCACGGCCGGGATCGGGCTCGGTAGCGGCCGGGCCACCGTCTGGACCTGCGATCTCACCAAGGACTATGTCGCGATCAATGGCGATTATCGGAGCTGACACTGCCGGACAGGACGGGGCGCTGCCGACGACGCTGGCGGTCGAGGCCGCGTGCCTTTCCGCCTGGCCGGCGGTCAGCACCGTGCATGACGGCGCCTGGATCTGGCGCTTCGCGCATGGCTACAGCAAGCGCTCCAACTCGTTCCAGAGCCTCGATCCGGCGGATGACGACGAGGCCGACCGCCGGATCGCCTATCTGGCGGCCCTGTCGGTCCGCAACGGCATCGAGCCGGTGTTCCGGGTCACGCCGCTGGCAGGCCCGGGCGTGGTCGACACGCTCGACCGGACCGGCTGGGCGCCGTTCGACGAGAGCCGCGTGCTGGCGATGAACCTCGCGGGGCACGACTTTGCGCGCGAGGGCGATGTCCGTTTCTTCGATCCGACCGATCCGCGCTGGTTCCGCGCCCAGACGGCGTTGAGCGCGGCCTCCGGAAAGACCGTCGAGATCCTGAAGACGCTGCTCGGCCTGATCGCGCCGGAGGCGCGCGGCATCGTCGCCTACGCGCAGGACGGGACGCCGGCTGCCACCGCGCTCGCCGTCAACGCCGGCGGCATCGGCGTCTTCCTCAACGTCGTCACCGACAAGACCAAGCGCCGGCAGGGCCATGGCCGCCGCGCCATGCAGGCCGCGCTCGGCTGGACGATCGAGAACGGCGCGCGTCACGCGGCGATCCAGGTGACCGCCGACAACGAAGCGGCCGGCTGCCTCTACGAGGATCTCGGCTTTGTCGAGCAGTATCGCTATCACTACCGTCGCCCCGCCTGATCCCCGCTTCGAGGTTCCGATGTCACGCCGTCTCGTCCTGGTCGTCGCCTGCGCGCTCGTCGATCCCGACAACCGAATCCTGATCGCGCAGCGGCCCGAGGGAAAGGCGCTCGCCGGTCTCTGGGAGTTTCCGGGCGGCAAGGTCGATGCCGGCGAGACGCCGGAGGAGGCGCTGATCCGCGAACTGCGCGAGGAACTGGGCGTCGAGACCAAGACGGCATGCCTGGCGCCGCTGACCTTCGCCAGCCACACCTATGACGATTTCCATCTCCTGATGCCGCTCTATGTCTGCCGCCGCTGGACGGGCTTTCCTCGGAGTCTCGAGGGTCAGGCGCTCAAATGGGTGCGGGCCAAGCAGTTGCGCGACTACCCGATGCCGCCGGCCGACGAGCCGCTGATCGCGCCGTTAATCGAGCTTTTATGAGTTTGCGCCAGCCTGACGCCTGAGGGTGCCGCATCGCGCGGCGCCGCGTACTGTCGGGCAAGGACCAGATGCGCGCGATTGCCGGACATTCCCTGCGACGCCTGCTGCGCGACCGGCGCGGCGCGATGCTGGCCGAATATGGCCTGATCATCGGCGTCGTCCTGCTGGCGCTGGTCGGCGTGACCATGACCTGGGGCGGTATCGTCGCGCTCTGGGAACGCGTCACGACGCTGGCCTTCGGCGCCTGAGGCCGATTCCCAGCTCGGCTATTTCTCGTCCCGACCGGTTTCCACCGCGTCCTTGCGTGCCGCCTCGATGGCGTCGGCAAGGCGCATCTTGGCCGAGCCCGGCTTCAGCGGCTTGGGCTGGCTTTCATGCGGCGCCCAGCCCGAGAGGGCGATCAGTTCGAAAGTCGCGCGGACCCGGCCATCGGCGTCCGAATAGCGTTCGGCATAGAGTTCGGCGGCGCGGGCAAGGATGGCGCGGGTGAGCGGCCTCGGATCGCGGGCGACGAGCGCATTGGTCGCGCCCATGGCGCGCAGGTCCCGCATCAGGTGGAACATGCTGTCATAGCGCACGGTCAGACGGTCGCTGTCGGTGACCGGCAGCGCGAATCCGGCGCGCTGCAGCAGCCCGCCGATATCGCGGATGTCGGCGAAGGGCGCGACGCGCGGCGCAGCGCCGCCGCGAATGTCGCTCTCCGCCGAGGTCAGGACGTCGCGCAGTTCCTGCAGCGTGTCGCCGCCGATCAGCATCGCCAGGAACAGGCCGTCCGGCTTCAGCGCCCGACGGATCTGGGCGAGCAGGCCCGGCAGGTCGTTGATCCATTGCAGTTGCAGCGCGCTCACCGCGAGGTCGAGCGAACCGGGCGCGAGCGGCAGGGCCTCGGTCTCGTCCAGCCTCAAGCGTTCGACATGGCCACCCTGGCCGGCTCCGGCGAGCGCCTCGACGAGCACGGCCGACTGGCTGTCGATATCGGCGGCGTGGCTGAACTGGCGGTTCACGGCCGTCAGGCGCTCGGCGAGGTCGGTAGCGGCATGGCGAAGCAGGAAGTCGCTACCCGGCACGGCCATTCGCCCGGCCCGGGCACGGTGGCGTTCGAGGAGCGTGCGGTCGAAGATCTGGGGGGCGCCGGACATGGGATCTGCTTCGTTTGGGGCTTTCCGCGGCGGTTATGGTCCTCGATGACCTTCTGGTCAAAGACGAACTGCATTACGCTGCGTCATCTTTGGGAGCGGGGCAGGGGCGATGCGGGTCTCTCTCGGGGCATTGGGCACGCAATTCGTCGCCGCCGGGCGTCGCCTGGTGGATCTGGCGATGCCGCCGGCCTGCATGGCCTGCGGACGGCCGGTTGCCGAGTCCGGCGCGCTCTGCGCCGGTTGCTGGGGCCGCCTGCGCCTGATCGAGCGGCCCTTCTGTCCCCGGCTTGCCATTCCCTTCGGCTACGACATCGGGCCGGACGCGCTCTCGGCCGAGGCCATCGCCGATCCCCCGCCCTTCGCCCGGATGCGCGCCGTCGCCGTCTATGACGACGTGTCGGGCCCGATCGTGCAGGCGCTGAAATACCATGATCGCACGGAGCTCGCCCGCTCCATGGCGGGCATGATGGCGCGCGCGGCGGCCGACCTGGCCGAGGCGGCCGATCTGGTCGTGCCGGTGCCGCTGCACCGCGGCCGCCTCTGGCGTCGGCGCTTCAACCAGTCGGCGATGATCGCCGCGGAGGTGGCGCATCGGATCGGGCGGCGGCACGCGCCCGAACTGGTCGCTCGTATCAAGGCGACCCGGCGCCAGGTCGGGCTCAAGGCCGCGGAACGCGCCGCCAACGTGCAGGGCGCGTTCCGCGTGCCGGCCGAGGCTCGTTTCGATCTGACCGGCCGCCGTGTTCTCCTGGTCGACGATGTCTACACGACCGGGGCTACGGTGAAGGCCGTGACGCGGGCGCTACTGCGCGGCGGCGCGGTGGCGGTCGACGTCGTCGTCTTCGCGCGGGTTGTCGAAGGGCTTGGCTGAGGCCTATATAGGCCTCTCCCATTCACCAGGAACGAACATGGTCGACGTGATCATCTACACCCGGCAGGCTTGCGGTTTTTGCACCGCCGCCAAGCGTTTGCTGGAGCGGAAGGGCGTTTCCTACGTGGAATTCGATGCCACGGGAAAGCCGGAATTGCGGCAGGAAATGATCGAGCGGGCCAGCGGTCGGACGACCTTCCCGCAAATCTTCATCGGCGGCCGCCATGTCGGTGGTTGCGACGATCTGCATGATCTCGACGGCCAGGGCCGTCTGGACCAGTTGCTCGCGTCCTGAGCACGTCCCATACCTCACAGTCAGTCAAGGAGAGAGCCGATGTCGAGCTTCAAGGCGGCTTGCGTCCAGATGCGCAGCGGTCGTTCGGTCGCGCGGAATGTCGATGATGCGGAGGCGTTGATCCGCGCCGCCGCCGCCGCCGGCGCCGGCTACGTGCTGACGCCGGAAATGACGACGATCCTGGACCGGGACAAGCAGGCGCTGCTGGCGGCCATCGGCCCGGAGGAGATCGACCCGTCGCTGCAACGCTTCCGCGAGCTTGCCCGCGAACTCGGCATCCATCTGCATATCGGCTCGATGGCGATCAAGCTTCTCGACGAGCACATCGCCAACCGCTCCTTCCTGATCGCCCCGAACGGCGCCATCGTCGGCCGCTACGACAAGATCCACATGTTCGACGTCGACCTTTCCGGTGGCGAGAGCTATCGGGAATCGGCGACCTACCGGGCGGGCGACAAGGCAGTTGTCGCCGACCTGCCCTGGACCAAGCTCGGCCTGACGATCTGCTACGACGTCCGTTTCCCCGCCCTGCACCGGACGCTTGCCAGGGCCGGCGCGGCCGTGCTCGCCGTTCCCGCCGCCTTCACCAAGAAGACGGGCGAGGCCCACTGGCACGTGCTGCTGCGCTCGCGCGCGATCGAGACGGGGTCCTATGTCATCGCCGCGGCGCAGGCCGGCCATCATGAGGACGGCCGCGACACCTTCGGCCACAGCATGATCGTCGATCCGTGGGGCAAGGTCCTGTCCGAGGCCGATGACCAGCCGGGCTTCATCATCGGCGAGATCGATCCCGCCTTCTCGGCGACGGCGCGCCAGGCCATACCCGCGCTCGCCAACGCGCGCGATTTCTCCCTGCCGGAAATGCCGCAGGTCGGCTCCTTCGTGATCTGACGCGCAATCCCCATATCGAGTCCATGATCCGGTACAACCTCGTCTGCGTCGCAGGCCATGACTTCGAAAGCTGGTTTCGTGACGCGGGTGCCTTTGACAAGGCGTCCGCGGCGCATGCCGTCGCCTGCCCGGAGTGCGGCACGACCGACGTGGTGAAGGCGCTGATGGCGCCCTCGGTCGCGACGGCGCGCAAGCGCGAGGCGGCGGCGATGAAGGTTGCCGCGCCGGATCCGCGCCAGGCGGCGATCCGCGAAATGGTGCGGCAGGTGCGCCAGCACGTGAGGGAGAATGCCGACTATGTCGGCGACAAGTTCGCCGAGGAGGCGCGCAGGATCCACTACCAGGAGACCGAGGCGCGCGGCATCTATGGCGAGGCCTCGCCCGAGGAGGCGCGTTCGCTGATGGAGGAGGGGGTGGAATTCCTGCCGCTTCCGACCCTGCCGGAGGACGGCAACTAAAGCGCCTTCGAGCGAAGTGGATACCGGTTCGCGGGAAGGAAACGCGACCAAACAAGGCGCTGCAGCCGTTCGGCGACGCTGAAAGTCTCGAGCGGGCCGCCCTGCGCATGCCGGCGCGGCGGAGCAGCGCCTAGTTCGAGGCCGCGGCTGCCGGACGCTCCGCCGAGAGCATGTAGTTGACGTCCATGTCGGACGAGATGCGCCACTGGTCCCTGAGCGGATTGTAGACGACACCGGCTTCGGCCGCGAGTTCGAGGCCGTTTTCTGAAAGCGCCGCGCCGAGTTCTGCGGGACGGACGAGCTTGTCGTAGCTGTGCGTGCCGCGCGGCAGCCAACCCAGCACGACCTCGGCGCCGAAAATCGCCAGAGCCCAGGCCTTGGGGGTGCGGTTGATGGTCGACAGCACCATCAGCCCGCCCGGCTTCACCATGGACGATGTCTCGCGGATGAAGAGATCGAGATCCGCGACGTGCTCGACGATCTCCATGGCGAGCACGATGTCGAAACGCTCGCCGGCGCCGGCGAGCGCTTCGGCCGTCGTTGCCCGGTAGTCGATGGAAAGGCCTGCCTCACGCGCATGCAGCGAGGCCACGCCGATATTGGTGGCCGACGCGTCGGCACCGACCACCTCGGCGCCGAGTCGGGCCATCGGTTCGGACAACAGTCCGCCGCCGCAGCCGATATCGAGCACGCGCAGCCCCGCGAGCGCCTTCGGATCCCGCGCGTCGCGGCCGAAGAGCCGGGCAGCCTCGTCCTTGATGAACCCGATCCGGATCGGATTCAGCCGGTGCAGGGGGGCGAACTTGCCTTTCGGCGCCCACCATTCGCCGGCGATCGCCGAGAAATGCGCGATCTCGTCCTGGTCGACCGTCGTCGCCGACGGGTCCGCGGGCGCGGTTCGGGAGGGGGCGGAATCGGGCGCGGTGGACATGGGCGGCTCCTTCTAACGCGGAACGTCGTCGGCACGGCGGGCGAAGTCAAGCCGCGCCGGCGAACCGCGTCCGATCGCCGTGGTCATGGGAGGCGACCCGGCGTTCTGCAATTCGCGATTGGCGGCCTGTGGCGTTTAGCCGTCGCCGTTGCGGCTTCATCCCGAAGCCGCTATGAAGGCGCCCGTCCAGCCAATTGCTGAGCTGGAACTCTTTCAATCTCTTCCGCTTCTTCTGCGGAACCTGCCCTTCAAAGGTTGATGATGGCCCGGCTGGTGATGAAGTTCGGCGGAACGTCCGTCGCCGATATCGAACGCATCCGCAATGTGGCCCGTCACGTCAAACGGGAGGTTGATGCCGGCTTCCAGGTCGCGGTCGTCGTCTCGGCGATGTCGGGCAAGACCAATGAACTCGTCGCCTGGACCCGCGATGCCGCTTCCATGCACGATGCGCGCGAATACGACGCCGTTGTTGCCTCGGGCGAGCAGGTGACCTCCGGCCTCCTGGCGATCGCGCTGCAGGAGATGGGCATCAATGCGCGCTCCTGGCAGGGCTGGCAGATCCCGATCCGCACCGACGCGGCGCATGGCGCCGCCCGGATCATGGACATCGACGGCTCTCGGCTGATCGAGCGGCTCGAGCAGGGCCAGGTCGCGGTGGTCGCTGGCTTCCAGGGCCTCGGTCCCGACAATCGCATCGCGACGCTGGGCCGCGGCGGCTCGGACACGAGCGCGGTCGCGATCGCCGCCGCCATCAAGGCGGACCGCTGCGACATCTACACGGATGTCGACGGCGTCTACACGACCGATCCCCGGATCGTGCCGAAGGCCAAGCGCCTCGACCGCGTCTCGCATGAGGAAATGCTGGAGATGGCGTCGCTGGGTGCGAAGGTGCTGCAGGTGCGCTCCGTCGAACTGGCCATGGTGCATGGCGTCCGGACCTTTGTGCGGTCCAGCTTCGTCGACCCGCGGGACCCGCGGCTCGCCGATCCGAACAATCCCCCAGGCACCCTCATTTGCGACGAGGACGAGATCGTGGAAAAGCAGGTTGTCACCGGCATTGCCTATGCCAAGGACGAGGCCCAGATCTCGCTGCGCGAAGTCGCCGACAAGCCGGGCGTCGCCGCGGCGGTGTTCGTGCCGCTGGCCGAGGCCAACATCAATGTCGACATGATCGTGCAGAACGTCTCCGAGGACGGCACGACGACCGACATGACCTTCACCGTGCCGACGGCGGATTTCGATCGCGCCTGGAAGGTGCTGGAGACCGCGCGCGACTCGATCGGCTATACGAGCGTCCAGGGTTCGCGCGACCTGACCAAGGTGTCGGTCATTGGCATCGGCATGCGCAGCCACGCGGGCGTCGCCGCCTCGGCCTTCAAGGCGCTGGCCGGCAAGGGTATCAACATCCGCGCGATCACCACCTCCGAGATCAAGATCTCGATCCTGATCGACGCTGCCTATACCGAGCTCGCCGTGCGTACGCTGCACGCGCTCTACGGGCTCGACGCCGCCTGATCACAGCCGAAGGAGGCGTGTGATACACATTGTGTCTTCTGCCTAACTCGTGCCACGACTAGGTAGGAAAGCATGCCCGAGCGCGGCCGAATCGGTTGCGCCCGGAAGCGGATTTCGGTGGTCGAAACCCGCTCCAGTTCAAGCATTGAGGAAGGCGGACCATGCGGGGCTCACTCGCCGGGCCGCGCGTCCTGCTCCGTCGCCTGCGCGAGATCATGGCGGAGCCGATCAGCGCGCAAGACCGGCTCGACAAGATCGTCGCCCAGATCGCGGCCAACATGGTCGCGGAGGTGTGCTCGGTCTATGTTCTCCGCGCCGATGACGTGCTCGAGCTCTATGCGACCGAGGGCCTCAATCGTTCCGCGGTCCACCATGCCGGCCTGCGCGTCGGCCAGGGCCTTGTCGGCCTGATCGCCTCCGAGGCGCGGCCGCTCAATCTGCAGGATGCGCAGAGCCACCCGTCCTTCGCCTATCTGCCGGAGACGGGCGAGGAGATCTACAACGCCTTCCTCGGCGTGCCGATCCTGCGCGCCGGCCGGACGCTTGGCGTCCTGGTCGTGCAGAACCGCGCGCACCGCACCTATTACGACGAGGAAGTCGAGGCGCTGCAGACGACGGCGATGGTGCTGGCCGAGATGATCGCGGTCGGCGAGTTGCAGGGCCTCGCCCGGCCGGGCACCTCGCTCGACGTCAAGCGTCCGCTCTCGCTCAAGGGCACGCCGCTGTCGGACGGTATCGCGCTCGGCCATGTCGTGCTGCACGAGCCGCGCGTCGTCGTCACCCAGCTGATCGCCGAGGATTCGGATCGCGAGAGCCAGCGTCTCGAGGCGGCGATCGCCAGCCTGCGCCTTTCGGTCGATGACATGCTCTCGCGCGACGATATCGCGCTCGCCGGCGAGCATCGCGACATCCTCGAAGCCTATCGCATGTTCGCCTATGATCGCGGCTGGGTCCGCCGCATGGACGAGGCGATCCAGAACGGCCTCTCGGCCGAGGCCGCGGTCGAGAAGGTCCAGAGCGATACGCGCGCGCGCCTGCAGCGCCAGACCGATCCCTATCTGCGCGAGCGGCTGCACGATTTCGACGACCTCGCGAACCGGCTTCTGCGCGAGCTGATGGGCAAGTCGCACGGGCCGGACGGCAAGAGCCTGCCCAAGGACGGCGTCATCGTCGCGCGCAACATGGGCGCCGCCGAACTGCTGGACTATGACCGCAACCGCCTGCGCGGCCTGGTGCTGGAAGAGGGCGGCGCGACGAGCCACGTGACGATCGTGGCGCGCGCGCTCGGCATCGCCACGATCGGCCGCGCCGCCAACATCGTCTCGCTGGTCGAGAATGGCGATCCGATCATCCTCGATGCCGATACCGGCGAGGCGCATGTGCGCCCGCCGTCCGACGTCGAGGCGGCCTATGCCGAGAAAGTCCGCTTTCGCGCCAAGCGCCAGGCGCAGTATCGCCTGCTGCGCAACAAGCCGGCTGTGACGCTCGACGGCCACCGCGTCGCGCTCAACATGAATGCCGGCCTCTTGGTCGATCTGCCGCACCTCGCCGAGGCGGGCGCGGAGGGGATTGGGCTGTTCCGCACCGAGCTGCAGTTCATGGTCGCCTCGACCATGCCGCGGCTCGACGAGCAGACGGCGCTCTATGCCGCCGTCCTGAAGGCGAGCGGCAATCGTCCGGTCGTCTTCCGCACGCTCGACATCGGCGGCGACAAGGTGCTGCCCTATATGCGGATGCAGCCGGAGGAGAATCCGGCGCTCGGCTGGCGCGCCATCCGGCTCGGGCTGGATCGGCCGGGATTGCTGCGTATTCAGCTGCGGGCCTTGCTGCATGCCGCCGGCGGTCGCGAACTGCGCATCATGCTGCCCATGGTCACGGAGGTGGGTGAGATCCACCGGGCGCGGGCACTGCTCGATCGCGAACTGGCGCAGTTGCGCCGGCATGGCCACAAGGAGCCGTCGCGCATTCTGCTCGGTTCGATGATCGAGGTGCCGGCGCTGCTGTTCCAGCTCGATTCGCTGATGCGGGCGGTCGACTTCGTCTCGGTCGGATCAAACGATCTGCTGCAATACATGACGGCGAGCGACCGTGGAAACACGCGCGTCGCCAGCCGCTTCGACCCGTTGTCGCGGCATTTCCTGCGCACGTTGCGGATGATCGTCGATGGCGCGGACCGCCATCAGACGCCCGTGACGCTTTGCGGCGAGATCGCCAGCCGGCCTCTGGCGGCGATGGCGCTGGCCGGCATCGGCTTCCGCTCGCTTTCCATGTCGGCCGCGGCCATCGGTCCGGTCAAGGCGACCATGCTGGCGCTCGACGTCGGCAAGCTCAAAGCCGTGCTCGATCCCCTGCTTGCCCTGGACGATGGCGAGGACGGCGTCCGCGCGGCGTTGACCGCCTTCGCCGAATCTGAAGGCGTACCGATCTGACTACGATGCTTCCAAGTGGACTTCCCTGGGACAAGATCAACCACCTCGTCGCGCGCGCCGAGGTGATCGATCAGAAGCTGGCCGCGACCAGCGACGGCGGCACGCTGGTGCAGCTGTCGAAGGAGCGCTCCGAGCTGGAGGATATCGTCGAGGCCGTGCACCGGCTGAAGGCGGCCGTGGCGGAACGCGAGGCGCTGGATGACCTGGCCGGCGATCCCGAGATGGCGGCGCTCGCCGAGGAGGAGCGTGGCGCGCTCGAGGGCCGGATCGAGGAACTGACGCAGGAGATCCGCATCCTGCTGCTGCCGCGCGACGCGGCCGACGAGAAGAGCGCCATTCTCGAGATCCGCGCCGGCACGGGCGGCGACGAGGCGGCGCTCTTCGCCGGCGACCTCTTCCGCATGTACCAGCGTTACGCCCAGTTGCATGGCTGGCGGATGCAGGTCCTGTCCGAGAGCGAGGGCGAGGCCGGCGGCTACAAGGAAATCATCGCCGACGTGACCGGCAAGGGTGTGTTCGCGCGGCTGAAGTTCGAATCCGGTGCCCATCGCGTCCAGCGCGTGCCGGCCACCGAATCCAGCGGCCGCATCCATACCTCGGCGGCCACGGTGGCGGTCCTGCCGGAGGCGGAGGACGTCGACATCGACATCCGTCCGGAGGACGTCAAGATCGACACGACCCGCGCCTCGTCGGCCGGCGGCCAGCACGCCAATACGACCGACACGGCGGTCCGCATCACCCATATCCCCACCGGCACCGTGATCGTCGTCGCGGGACGGTCGCAGCACCAGAACCGCGCCCAGGCGACGCAGATCCTCAGGGCGCGCCTGTTCGACATGGAGCGCGAGCGCCTCTCCTCCGAGCGCGCCGCCGACCGCAAGGGCCAGGTCGGATCCGGCGATCGGTCCGAGCGCATCCGCACCTATAATTTCCCGCAGGGACGGGTGACGGACCATCGCATCAACCTGACCCTCTACAAGCTGGAGGCGGTGATGGCGGGCGATGCGCTCGACGAGATTATCGGCCCCCTGATCACCGAGCACCAGGCCGGGCTGCTCGCCGCGCTCGATTCATGATGGGCAAGCCCGCGACGCTTGCCGCGGCGCGGCGCGACGCGACGCGGCGCCTGGCGGCGGGCCTCGGCAGCGGTGCGACGCCGGCCCTCGACGCGCGCCTGCTGGTCGCGGCCGTGATCGGCGTCGCACCCGACCGGCTGATTCTCGTCGATGACCGGCCGCTCTCCACAGAGGAGGCGGAAGCGGTCGATCGCGCGGTTCGGCGCCGCCTCGCCGGCGAGCCTGTCGCCCGGATCGTCGGCGTCAAGGAATTCTGGGGCCTCGACTTTCATCTCGCCGAGGCGACCCTGGTGCCGCGCCCCGACACCGAGATCCTGGTCGAGACGGCGCTCGCCTGGATCGAACGGCAGGGCCGGGGCGACGATCCGTTGCGGATCGTCGATATCGGTACGGGCAGCGGTGCCATCCTGATCGCGCTTCTGAGCGCGCTGCCGAACGCGGTCGGGCTCGGAATCGACCTGTCGGAAGCCGCGGCGCAGGCCGCGCGCGACAATGCGGCGCGGCTCGGTGTCGCGGCGCGCAGCCATTTCATCGTGGGGCGCTGGTCGGAGAGTTGCGGTCCTTTTGATGTAATTGCCTCCAACCCGCCCTATATTGAGAGCAATGTCATCCCGACGCTGGATCGCGAGGTCAGGGACCACGATCCGATCCTGGCGCTGGACGGAGGCGCGGACGGGCTTGATGCCTATCGCGCGATCCTCGGCGATCTCGATCGCGTCATGGCGCGGGGCGGTGCGGCGTTTCTGGAAATCGGTTTCGACCAGGCGCAGGCCTTGAGGGTGCTGGCCGGCGAAGCGCGGTTCGAGGCATCGGTGCACCACGATCTTTCCGGTCAGGATCGCGTCGTGGCGTTGTCGCGGTTCGATGGAAGGCGCGGGCTGGAGGATGGATTGGCGGCCATAAGGCACCGCCCGGAATAATCCGCTTGGAAATCAGGCACGAAACAGCTAGTTTCCGAGCCGCCGCAGATGGATTTGATGCGACTCCCGAACGTCGAAGCTTTGGCCGCGATCGAGAGCAGCGCGGTTAGGGGCCACCGGATTGGCCATGAGGGTCGGATCGGGGGAGATCGGCCAGGCTCTGGTAGCTCGAACGTCATCTCTACTCGGTACGACACGAATTCCCGGACGCCCCGCCTTGGCGGTGGCCAGGCTGCCCCTCGATCCGCAAGCGGATCCCGGCTGCACCGATCTGCGGAATGGTGATGATCGCCTTCGCCGGTTCCGGCCTCTCGAGCTTCGGCCCGAGACGCCCCGATCGACGGAATTGTCCCGACCGGCGTTGCGGTCGATGAGATTGTTTGACCTTGTTGGTCACGGAAGAGAAAATTCATGAGACAAGGACAGCAGAACAACAACAATAACAAGCGGATGCGCGGGCGGAACAACAATAACAACAACCGCAAGGGCCCCAACCCGCTGACCCGCTCCTACGAGAGCAACGGCCCGGACGTGAAGATCCGCGGTACCGCGCTGCACATCGCCGAGAAGTACGTGACGCTGGCGCGCGATGCGCAGTCGTCGGGCGATCGCGTGATGGCCGAGAACTACCTGCAGCATGCGGAGCACTATTTCCGCGTGATCGCTGCCGCGCAGGCGCAGAATCCGCAGAACAGCCAGCAGCAGCCCTTCTATCGCGCCGATCAGGAGGACGACGGCCTGGACGAAGAGGACGATCGCTTCAGCGAGCGCTTCGGCCAGCCGCACCAGCATGAGCGCGTTCAGCAGGGCGAGCGTCAGCCGGGCCGCGAGAACGACGGCAATGCAGTCGGGCCGAGCGATCCGCAGCCCTTTGTCAACGGGACCAACGGCAACGGCCAGGGCGAGGGTGGCGACCGTCAGCCGTCCGACCGGCCGGAGCGCTTCGAGCGTCAGGGCCGCCAGGATCGGCAGGAACGTGGTGAGCGCCAGGACCGTGGCGAACGCCAGGACCGCGGTGAGCGCCAGGAACGTGGCGAGCGCCAGGAACGTGGCGAGAACCAGGACCGTGGCGAGCGGCAGGATCGCGGCGAGCGCCAGCCGCGCAACGAGCGCGGCGATCGTCGGGACCGCTCGGATCGCGGTGATCGGGGTGGCCGTGGCGAGCGCAACGATCATTCGCAGCTGCCGCGTTTCGTCACCGGCGGACCGTCGCGTCCGGCCGCCGAACAGGCGCAGCCGGTCGTCGAAGCGGAGAAGGACGGGTTTGTCGAGGCGCCGGCCGTGTTCGAGACAGCGCCCGTGACCGTCGCCCCCGTCGAAGCGGCGCCCAGCGTCGAAGCTGCGCCGGTCGCCGAAGTCGCGCCGGCGCCCGCGCCCACCCGCCGTCGGGCGCCGAAGGCTGAGCCTGCCCCGAAGGTGGAGCAGCCCGCGCTCGATCTCCAGGAGCAGCCCGCAGGGACTGCCGACACCGGGGAAGAGGAATTCCGCCCGCGCAAGCGTCGCACCACGCGCAGCCGCGCCCGGACGGCCGACGCGGCCGAGGCCGGCGCCGAGCCGGCGCTCGCGACGGAGCCGGTCGGCGAGGAATAGGCTGCGGCCGCCTTCTTGATCCATGCCAATGCCCGGGCGTCATCGCCCGGGCATTTTTGTTTGCGGGCAGCGCGCCGGCGCCGTCCCGCGCTGGGTTGACGCGGGACGGGATCTGCCCGCCATAATTGTCGTGCTCGCCCCTTCTGTTGCGCTGCGGCCACACCATATTACCGATGGCGGCAGGCCACGCATGGATGTCGCCGGACGCAAGTCCATATCTTTGGAGCGGCCCATCTGCGCTTTCGAGGCGGTGGGACCGAGTCAGGAGGCTCAGATGAATTTCGAGAATTATTCCGAGCGCGCGCAAGGCTTCATCCAGTCGGCGCAGACGCTCGCCATGACACGAGGCAACCAGCAGTTCACGCCCGAGCATCTGCTCAAGGTTCTTCTCGATGACGAGGAAGGCCTTGCCGGCGGTCTGATCGACAGCGCGGGTGGCCGTTCGCGCCAGGCGCTGGCGGCGACCGAACGCGCGCTCGAGGCGATGCCAAAGGTTTCCGGCGGTGGGGCCGGTCAGCTCTATCTCGCGCCGCCGCTGGCGAAGGTGTTCCAGCAGGCGTCCGATCTCGCCAAGAAGGCCGGTGACAGCTTCGTCACGGTCGAGCGGCTCCTGCTCGCGCTGGCGCTGGAGAAGGATGCGAAGACCGCGGAGATCCTGAAGGAGGCCGGTGTCACGCCGGTCGCGCTCAACCGCGCCATCGAGCAGCTGCGCCAGGGCCGGACGGCCGACTCGGCCGGCGCCGAGGGCCAGTACGACGCGTTGAAGAAATATGCTCGCGATCTCACCCAGGTCGCGCGTGACGGCAAGCTCGATCCGGTCATCGGCCGCGACGACGAGATCCGCCGCACCATCCAGGTCCTGTCGCGCCGCACCAAGAACAACCCTGTTCTGATCGGCGAGCCGGGCGTCGGCAAGACGGCGATCGCCGAGGGCCTGGCGCTCCGGATCGTCAATGGCGACGTGCCGGAGAGCCTGAAGGACAAGCGCCTGCTGGCGCTCGACATGGGTTCGCTGATCGCCGGCGCGAAGTATCGCGGCGAGTTCGAGGAGCGGCTCAAGGCCGTGCTCTCGGAGGTGACCGCCGCCAATGGCGGGATCATCCTGTTCATCGACGAGATGCACACGCTGGTCGGCGCGGGCAAGGCGGATGGCGCGATGGACGCGTCCAACCTGCTGAAGCCGGCGCTCGCCCGCGGCGAACTGCATTGCGTCGGCGCGACCACGCTCGATGAATACCGCAAGCATGTCGAGAAGGACGCGGCGCTCGCCCGCCGGTTCCAGCCGATCTTCGTCGGCGAGCCGACCGTCGAGGACACGATCTCGATCCTGCGCGGCATCAAGGAGAAGTACGAGCTGCATCACGGCGTGCGGATCACCGATTCCGCGCTCGTGTCGGCGGCGACGCTGTCCAACCGCTACATCACCGACCGCTTCCTGCCCGACAAGGCCATCGATCTCGTCGACGAGGCCTCGGCGCGGCTGCGCATGCAGGTCGATTCCAAGCCCGAGGCGCTGGACGAGCTCGACCGCCGCATCATCCAGCTCAAGATCGAGCGCGAGGCACTGAAGAAGGAGACCGATCCGGCGTCGAAGGACCGGCTCGAGCGGCTCGAGAAGGAGTTGACGGACCTCGAAGAGGAATCGTCCGCCTACACCCAGCGCTGGCAGGCGGAGAAGCAGAAGCTCAACGCCGCGCAGAAGCTGAAGGAGCAGCTCGACCAGGCTCGCAGCGACCTCGACAAGGCGCAGCGCACCGGTGATCTGGCCAAGGCGGGCGAACTCGCCTATGGCACGATCCCGACGTTGGAGCGCCAGCTTGCCGAAGCCGAGAAGGCGCAGGCGAACACGATGATGGAGGAGGCGGTGACGCCCGACCACATCGCACAGATCGTCTCGCGCTGGACCGGCGTCCCGGTCGACAAGATGCTGGAAGGCGAGCGCGAGAAGCTTCTCCGCATGGAGGATGAACTCGGTCGCCGTGTCGTGGGGCAGGGCGAGGCGGTGCATGCCGTGTCGACCGCCGTGCGCCGGGCCCGTGCCGGCCTGCAGGATCCGAACCGGCCGATCGGCTCGTTCCTGTTCCTCGGCCCGACCGGCGTCGGCAAGACGGAGCTGACCAAGGCGGTCGCCTCGTTCCTGTTCGACGACGAGACCGCGATGGTGCGCATCGACATGTCGGAATTCATGGAGAAGCACTCCGTGGCCCGGCTTATCGGTGCTCCTCCTGGCTATGTCGGCTACGAGGAGGGCGGCGCGCTGACCGAAGCCGTGCGGCGCCGGCCCTATCAGGTCGTGCTCTTCGACGAGGTCGAGAAGGCGCATCCCGACGTCTTCAACGTGCTGCTGCAGGTTCTCGATGACGGCCGCCTCACGGACGGCCAGGGTCGCACGGTCGACTTCAAGAACACGATCATCATCATGACCTCGAACCTCGGTTCGGACTTCCTGGCGCATCTGCGCGACGACGAGGATGTCGACAGCGTGCGCGAGCAGGTCATGGCGGTGGTGCGCGCGCACTTCCGGCCCGAGTTCCTGAACCGGCTCGACGACATCATCCTGTTCCATCGCCTGAAGAAGAGCGAGATGGGGCGGATCGTCGAAATCCAGCTCGGCCGTCTGGCCCGGCTGCTCGACGATCGCAAGATCACGCTCGAGCTCGACGACACGGCGCGGGCCTGGCTGGCCGAAAAGGGTTACGACCCGGCCTATGGCGCGCGTCCGCTGAAGCGGGTGATCCAGCGCTATGTGCAGGATCCGCTGGCCGACAAGCTGCTCGCCGGCGAGATCGCCGATGGGGCGCTCGTCAAGATCACGGCGGGAACGGACAGGTTGCTGTTCCTGCCCAAGGGCGAGGCCCGCTCCGAGGCGGCTTAGTCGACGCCGATCGAGCGTATGAAATCGGGCCGCGCTGCCGAAAGGGCAGCGCGGCCCTTTTTTTCATGGCCTGGTTTCAGGCCCCACTACTTGGCCCATTCCTCAGCGGTTTCCCGGACGGGCGCGGGTCCGCCAATGGGCGTGCAGCGCAGCCACGTCGCCGGAGCAGAGGAGCGGCATCGCGGCGCTGAGCGCCTCGGGCTCCCAGTCCCACCAGGCCATCTCCAGCAGCATCGCGATCGCGTCCTCGCCGAAGCGCTTGCGGATCACCCGCGCGGGATTGCCGCCGACGATGGCATAGGGCTCGACGTCGCGCGTCACGAGCGCCCGGCTGCCGATGACCGCGCCATGGCCGATGCGGATGCCCGGCATGATCATCGCCTCGGCTCCGATCCAGACGTCGTTGCCGATCACCGTGTCGCCGGCGCCTCGATAGGCGTTGACGGCGCCGTCGAAGGCCGGCTCCTCGGGTAGGAAGAAGAACGGGAACGTCGAGACCCAGTCGTTCCGGTGTCCCTGATTGCCGGCCATCATGAAGCAGGCGCCGGTGCCGACGGAACAGAAGCTGCCGATGATCAGCCGGTCGACGTCGTCGCGGTCCGGCATCAGGTAGCGGGCGCAGTCGTCGAAGGAGTGGCCGTGATAGTAGCCGGAATAATAGCTGTGGCGGCCGACGACGATATTGGGATTCGTCACCTGCTCGGTGAGCGGCTTGCCCCGGAAGGGGCTGTCGAAATAGTTCATGATCTTTTCCATGCGGCCACATGCGGGCAAGCGCTTGCTGCCCGGCGGCCGTTGCAAGAGAGGAGCCCGCCCTGCGGGCGGATGACGGGAGAGGGCGAATGCCGCTTCGACGAGCGGCGGGTCGCCTAGGTTCTTCGCGTCGCTCTGTCGCTTTCCGGAAGCATCATGGAACTCGTGTTGCGGAGCATGCTCAATTGGCCCTGCGCGGCATGCTCAGTTGGTCGCTTCTTCCTCGATCGCGACCGCCGCGACCTTGGAATTGGCGGGCGTGCCGATCAGCGTGTCGATGCGCGCCTTTTCCTGCTTGAAGGCGGTCAGGATCTGGCCCTGCAGAACGCGGCCACGCGGCAGACGCACGCGCAGCGGATCGACCGGCTTGTCGTTGATGCGCACCTCGTAGTGCAGATGCGGGCCGGTCGAGAGACCCGTCGAGCCGACATAGCCGATCAGCTGGCCCTGCCGGACCTTGGTGCCAGGGCGGATGCCCTTGGCGATCGCCGATTGGTGGCCATAGGCCGATTCATAGCCGTTGGTGTGCCGGATCAGCGTGAAATTGCCGTAGCCCGAACTCCAGCCGGCTTTCTCGACCGTGCCGTTACCGGCGGCGAGGATCGGCGTGCCGCGCGGCGCCGCCCAGTCGACGCCAGGATGCAGGCGCTTGTAGCCGAGAATGGGATGCTTGCGGTAGCCGAAATTGGACCGCAGCACGCCGCCATTCATCGGCTTGCGGATCAGGAACTTCTTGGCGCTGCGGCCTTCCTCGTCGAAATAGTCGACGACGCCGTCATCGGGCGAGCGATAGCGATAATAACGCTTGGTCGCGCCGTCCAGCGTGATGGCGGCGTAGAGGATTTCCTCGTCGTCCTGGCCGCTGTCGGCCTCGGGCAGCGAGTGGAACACCTCGAGTGAATCGCCCGGCGACACGCGCGACTGGAAATCGACGTCATAGGAGAAGATGTGCACCAGCTCGGTGATGAGCGGTTTCGGGATCTTCTGTTCCAGCGCCGTCTCGTAGAGGGCCTGGTAGAGCCGCGGCATCGGTCCGTCATGGCTCGGGGCCGGCTGGTCGGCGGTCTCGAATTCGTCCGTCGATGTCTCCGGCTCGTCGGCGCGCACGAAGGTGTCGTCGTCGCGGCGGGCGACGGTGGCCTGGTGCGAGCCTTCCTCATAGATCGAGACGCGCATCGGCCGCTGCGTCTCGCCTTCGGAGGAGTAGAGGATGCGCACCTTCTGGCCCGCATGCAGGTCCGAAAGGTCCATCAGGTCGGACATCGCCGCGACGATGCTGGCGCTGTCCGCCGCCCCGACATTGTTCTCCGACAGGATCTCGTCGAGCGTCTCCTTCTTGTCGACGACGGCGATGCGCTCGTCCGAGGCGAGCGCCGATCCGCTCTTGGAGACGAAGGAGACGTTTTCCGGAACGATGCGGACGCCGAGCGCGGAGAACGGGTCCGTGCCGCTCTCGTCGAAGGAGAAGCGCTCCGGGTCGACATAGGCGAGCGCCGCAACCGGCAGGTTCCCGGCGACCGTCGTCTGGATCGAGGCGCGCGCGACCTGCTCCGCCTCGGCCGGGCTGAAGCTGGGCTCCTCGTCGTCCGGCGCCTGGTCGAGCGGGAAGTCGACCACCTTGATCGATACCTCGCCCTCGACATTGACGCCGTAGATCTGGTCCTGGTCGGGGCCGATGGTCACCTCGCCGCCGGGCTCGCCATCCCCGTCGCCGCTCGAGCCGATATCCGCGCCATCCGCGATCAGCCCCTCGTCGCCGCCATCGCCGGAGGCGCCCTCGTCCTGGATGACGTCGAGCTTCTCCGCCCCGGCGCGGGCAGGCTCCTCGTTGCCGCGCCGGTCGCCGGCCGCGGCGGCCACGATCTTGGCGGGATCGTAGGGCGGCACGTCATCGCTCAAGGCGGTGATCGTCGTCGCGATCGAGGTCGAGATCTTGGCGAAGGGCTTCAGCTTGATGAGGTCGCGATCGCCCTGCTTGGTGACGGTGCTGACCTGCACGACCTGCCGGTCGGAAGCCGGCTCGCGCGCCATGCGGATGCGGTCGCCCTTGGAGCCGTTGGTGAGCGGCACGTCGCCGCCGGCCTCGGAGGCGCGCAGCGCGCGCCCGGCCTCGGGCGGGAAAGCGAGTTGGTGACGCCCGTCCAGCGCCGCCATCAGGGCGCCGCCCATCAGAATGGTCGAGGTGAAGCCGGTGAGCACGGTGCCGGTCAGCCAGCGAATGCTGATGCTGCGGCGCTGCGGCAGGCCTTCGCGCGTGTCGCCGACGGAAAGAGGCGGCTCGCGGCCGAGGTCGATTCCCGTGCCGTTCGGGCCTTTCGCAGGCGCGCCGTTGCGCGTCGATCCCTTCACGGTCCCGTCTACTCCCCGTCGTGGACGGCTTGGCAGCCGTCTGTATCATCCCGGTCGTCTGGCGAATGACGAAGGAACTTGCCGTCAGAGTCGCTCCAAGTCAACGCGGCCAACGCGGTGTCCAAGGGCGGGCGCTGGACCGGCGCGCCACGGGGCCGGTTCGAAGCGCTGCTTCGGTTCGTCGCCTCCCGTGGAGTCGTCCCTCATCGTGTCAGCAATATGGCCTGCCTTGGTATTTGCCCGCGGGGGAGGCCGAGCCGTCGGCAGCAGGGCGTGGAGGGTGGAGGGCAAGGAGAAGGAGAAAGAGAAAGAGAAGGAGAAGGAGAAGGAGAAGGAGAAGGAGAAGGAGAAGGAGAAGGAGCCTTGGGACGCCCGTGCCATTTCCTTGCCCTGCATTGATGCGGGGCCTCGGCGCCTGCGGCAGGCCCAGGGGGCGGCCGCTTGCCACCATTCCTGCGCGAGCGCGCGTCGGCGCCGCGGGGTTGGGGAGCGAGCCGGGCCGTCGGTACGCGGGCGCCTTGCTCTGGCGGCTTTTCGTTCTGCTCGGCGCTTCCTCCTGGTTAACGGAAATTAACGATTTCAGTGATTTAGCCTGGATTGGCGGGGTTCTGCGGTTTGCGTGGGGAGGTTTGGCGGCTTATCCCCAGGGGGAGCTGCGGTGCGGGAGAATTCGCTCGAATTGTCGGAAATTGGAGTTGACGGTTTTGGGAGTGGGGCCTATAACCCGGCTCA
>Ga0182735_1000093_pt1 | contig 124639 bp, 110 predicted proteins | sample eDN5th30CKraftMG_FD_128524 | JGI IMG/M metagenome (GOLD analysis project Ga0182735, IMG submission 128524) | Enriched Miracle-Growth compost microbial communities from Emeryville, California, USA - eDNA 5th pass 30_C Kraft MG (version 2) (version 2) ... | reverse complement strand
CAGTATTCCCTTGAGAGCCGTGGAAGACCACCACGTCGATAGGCCGGGTGTGGAAGCGCAGCAATGTGTGAAGCTTACCGGTACTAATAGCTCGATTGGCTTGATCGTTCTCATTAATCAATGTCCGTAACGACCATCGTTACAGGTGCAGATCAAATAACCAGATTTTACCTCAGCTGTTTTTCGCCGATCTGGTGGCTATTGCGCGGTGCCCAGAACCCGATCCCATCCCGAACTCGACCGTTAAACACTGCTGCGCCAATGGTACTAAGTCTCAAGGCTTGGGAGAGTAGGTCGCCGCCAGGTCTGCCAAAAACAGCTCAGTCTCAATACAATCCACCGATACAACAAAGCCCCCGCCCAAAAGCGGGGGCTTTGTCGCGTTTAGGCGCCGCTAGAGCCGGTGAAACCGCGCGTCGGATCCCCCACCAGCCGTCATCCCGGCGTTAGAGCCAACGCTCAAAAATGTTCTGGCGATGAAAGCGCAGGAACTCGGCAGCAGGACGGAGCGAAGCCTTGCGCGGTACGGCGGCTCGATTGTGTACGGCCAGCTTGCGCATGAAATCGGGAGAGGCCTGCTGCGAGACGATAACCTCGAAATTGTCCGACAGGGTCCATAGGCCTCTGTCGAAGTGCCAATGCACGTCCCGTTCCAGCGCCAGGGCGTTGATCACCGTGTCGGGGCCGCCATATTGCACGGGCAGAATATGACACGCTTCAAGCGCGGGTGAACCTGTCCAGGGATCATAGGAGGCATATTTCAGAATAGTACAACGGTAGCCATAGGCTTCCAGCACCGCCAGACGCAGCTTGGGATCCCGTATGGTCGTTTCGACCAGGTGCAGGCGACGAGGCTTTGTGAGCATATCGCCATGCACAGCGTCCATAGAGGCGCCATCTTGCTGCAGGCCGGCTTCTCTGTGTGCAGCCTGCACTATCGCATCAAATTCCGTTGGCCTCAGACGACGTACCGTCTGCGCATAGGTCGCTCCCAGAAACGTTCCGTCCTCCAGAGTCGCAGCCGCTTCGTAGGGTCGCCCTTCCCATCTCAAGGGAACGGGAACGCGAAATGGTTCGATCTCAGTCAATGTCAGAATGATCCAGCCCGCCCGTATGGGGTCTGGGTTGGCATCGCTCAGCAGCGCCGTTGCGAAATAGCCGGCGTTTCTATCCTCACGTGGCGCGTTCAATAGAACTTCGGTCAACAGCGTTTCTCGGACCAGCGGCCAGAAAGAGGCTCTGACCCGCATGACGGCATTGCCAGCCGATAAGGTCTCCGATCGCATGGTTATGGCCACGTGTGTCAAGGCGCTGCTGTCGCTGATTTCGTTACAGCGACCCTAGCCCTGATCACGATGAATACGGGAAAACCCGTATCTGCTAGTTAACGCCCTGTTGGAGCGCCTCCCTACGCCGCCGAAACGCTCCGGCGTGCGGCCCATTCGGCGAGAAAGATGCCGAGGATGATCAGGGCGCCGGCGAGGAGGTGAAAACCCTGGAGCTGTTCGCCGAGAATGACGACCGAGCCGAGCGTGCCGAAGACCGGAATCAGGTTGATGAAGAGGCTGGCGCGATTGGGGCCGATGAGTTCGACGCCGCGGACATAGAGCATCTGGGCGAGAATCGAGGGGAAAGTGAGGACATAGAGAACGATCAGCCAGCCGTGGGGCGTGATGTGGACGACGCTCGCGAAGAAAGCGCCGAAACCGCCGCCAAGCGTCGCCTGATAGACGAGGGCGGCGAGGATGGCGCCGCAGAAGGTGGCGGCGAGAAAGCTCAGCCAGCCGAGCGGCGGACGGTAGCGCAGCAGCAGCGAATAGATTGCATAGCCGAGACAGGCGAGGATAACGAGCGCATCGCCGAAATTGATATCGAGCTCCATGATGCGGGCGAGTTCGCCATGGGTGGCGGTCAGGGCCACGCCGATGACCGTCAGGGCGACGCCTATCAATTGCACCAGCCGCACGCGCACGCGGAAGAAGATGAAATTCCCCAGCATCACGAAGATGTTGACCGCCACCTGCTCGATCGAGGCGTTGACGCCCGAAGTGAAATAGGCGGCCACATACATCAGGATATTGAAGGTGCAATAGCCGAGCGCGCCATAAAGCAGCAGCAGCGGCATATTGGTTTTGAGCCGGGGCCAGTCGCGGCGGATGCTGGGGCCGGCGAAGGGCAGGATGAACAAAAGCGCCCCGACCCAGCGCAGAATTGTCAGGCTATAGGGGTCGATGTGACCGACCGCGAGCTTCCCGGCGACAAGGTTGCCGCCCCAGAAGGCGGAGGTCAGGGTGAGAATGAGGATGGGTTGATCCAGCAGCCATGCCGAAATGCCGCTGTTTTGGAGGGTTTGCGGCTTTGTCATCGTCGCTCTTGTGATGTAAGGAACGTCGGACTTAGCAGTTATTCGGCCGCAAACAAACCACCCGGGCGGGCCGTTGCACGGATGTCTAAGGACCAGAGCGGAGCAGGGCCACGTCCTGCTTCTTGGTGTGCTTATCTTTGAGGACAAAGCGAATGGCAAATGTGGTTGTCGTCGGCTCGCAGTGGGGCGACGAGGGCAAGGGCAAGATCGTCGACTGGCTTTCGGAGCGTGCCGATGTGGTGGTGCGCTATCATGGCGGCCACAATGCCGGCCACACGCTGGTGATCGACGGGGTCAGCTACAAGCTGGCTTTGCTGCCTTCGGGGCTGGTCCAGGGCAAGCTCAGCGTCATCGGCAACGGGGTGGTGGTGGACCCCCACCATTTCGTAACCGAAATGGCCAAGCTGCGCAGCCAAGGCGTCACCATTACCCCCGAAGTGCTGCGCATTGCCGACAATGCGCCGCTGATCCTGTCGCTGCATCGCGAGCTCGATGCCATTCGCGAGGATTCCAATTCCGGTCTCAAGATCGGCACCACCAAGCGCGGCATCGGCCCCGCCTATGAAGACAAGGTTGGCCGCCGCGCCATCCGCCTCGTCGATCTGTCCGAACCCGATACGCTCCGGCCCAAGATCGAACGGCTGTTGGCGCATCACAATGCGCTGCGCCGCGGCATGGGGCTGGTCGAGATCGAGGTCGAGACCATTCATGAAGAACTGCGTTCGGTGGCGGCCGAAATCCTGCCCTTCATGGATCAGGTCTGGCGCATTCTCGACGAGAAGCGCCGCGACGGCGCGCGGATTTTGTTCGAAGGCGCGCAGGGCGCCTTGCTCGACAATGATCACGGGACTTATCCCTTCGTGACCTCGTCCAATACGGTTGCCGGGCAGGCGGCGGCCGGTTCGGGCCTCGGCCCCACGGCGATCGGCTATGTGCTCGGCATCACCAAAGCCTATACGACGCGAGTCGGCGAAGGGCCGTTCCCTTGCGAGCTCGATGACGAGATCGGCCGGCACCTGGCGACGGTCGGCCATGAGGTGGGTGTCAATACCGGCCGGCCGCGCCGCTGCGGCTGGTTCGATGCGGTGCTGGTGCGCCAGACGGTCAAGACTTCGGGCATTTCGGGCATAGCGCTGACCAAGCTCGACGTGCTCGATGGGCTCAAGGAGATCAAGATCTGCGTCGGTTACGAACTCGACGGATCACGCATTGATTATTTGCCTGCCTCAATGGGAGCACAAGCGCGGGTTAAACCCATCTATGAAACGCTCGAAGGGTGGTCGCAGACCACGGCCGGGGCGCGCAGCTGGGCGGAGCTGCCAGCGCAGGCCGTAAAATATGTCCGCTATATCGAAGAGCTGATCGGCGCACCGGTCGCGATGTTGTCCACCAGTCCTGAGCGGTTGGACACCATTCTCGTCCATGACCCATTCCAAGACTGAGTTTTTTTGCTACAAGTCGATGGCAATTCATGAGTAAAAAGTAGCAATGGCTGACTACAAAGAGCTGCTGCGTCGCGCCATTTCGGCGCTGCCTGAAAATAACGGAGCCGCACGCCGTGCGGTCTACGAGAAGGCGCGCTCAGCCCTGGTCGGCCAATTGCGTGCGATCGACCCGCCACTGCCGGCCCGCGAAATCACCCAGCATCGCCTGCAACTCGAAGACTGCATCCGCCAGGTCGAGCAGGAAGCCAGCGAAGCCGTGATTACTCTCGGACGCGAAGCAGGGGCGGGCATTCGTTCGCCCCTGCCGCCGGCCGCACCGACGCCGCCGGTGGCCGACATGCCAGCTCCGCCTCCGGCGGAGCCGAAGGCTGCTGCCCCCGTCGAGGCGGCCGAGCCCAAGCCGGTGGTTCACAAGCCGGCTGAAGGCGAGGAACCGGCCAAGTCGGAAGGCCCGTCATCAATCGAAGACATCATCAGCCAGGCCGAAGCTGCCGGGGCTGAAAAACAGACCGAGGCTGAGGGCGACAAGCCGGAAGCAGACGCGCCCGATACCGGCGCGGATGCGCCTGCCGAGGCGCCGAGGTCATCGAAGCCCGAACGGCCCATTCCCACCATTGTCAGCCGCGTGGAAGTGACCAGGAATGGCCCGACTTCGCCGGTGCCGGGCACAGGTCCGCGGCCGGTGAATACGACGTCGCGCGGGCCGATTTTTGAGCCGCGCCGCGAAGCCATTCCGCTGGCCGCCAATATTGCCGGCGAACCGGTGCGAGGGGGACGCGCCGAGCCGCTGATCGGTGGCGGTCAGGCCGCGATGCGACAGCAGGCGACGAAGTCCCTGACCCTGGTTGAAAGCGCGCCTGTCGAGGCGGCGCTGTCGACGGTGCGCGAGGTCGAAGTCGAGCCCGTGGTCAATCCGGCGACGGTGCCGGATACGCTCGAGGCGGAAGGGGCCATCGAACGCGCCATCGAAACGCTCGACCGCGAGGCGCGCGGGGAAACGGCGCAGCCGGAGGTTGAAGACAAGGCCCCGAGGCCGCTCTTCGACAAACCGAAAGCCGAAGCCAAGGCGCCGGTGGACGAAGCCGAAAGCGATGCGGGCGATACGAGTTTTTCGTCCGGCACGACCGGTCGCCGGAGTGGTGCGGGCCTGACCATTTTCCTCGTCGTCTTCGCGCTGCTGCTGGCAGGCGTGGGCGGGGCGGGTTTCTGGGCCTGGCGCGAAGGCTATGTCGATCTCGACCAGATGTTCGGCCAAGGGGAAGCGGCCATCACCGAGACGGCGGAACTGACGCCGCCGCCCGCATCCAATACGCAGACGCTCGATACCACCGAGACGCTGGCGCCGCTCACCGGCCAGCCGACCGGGCCGGGCAATACGGCGCCGGCCACCACACCGGAACCGACAACCGCGCTTGAAGGCCTCGAAGAGGACCGGCTGGCGCCGGAGCCGGGCGAGGGCGAAGCCACGCTGCCCGAGCCGGGCGTGGGCGACGACAAGACCGAAGAGCGCCTGCCCGGCGGTGATCCGGCGGTCGCCGCAGTCGACGATCCGGCCGCTTCCGTCGATCCGGAAGTGCTGGCCGGCAGCCAGTCGCTGCTGCTCGAAGCTTCCGACGATGGCCGCACCGGTGCAGTGCCGTTCTCGGGCACGATCGAATGGAGCGAGGGCACGGACGAGATCGGCCTGCCGACGCTGATCGGTCATGCCAATATTCCGGCGCGCAATCTCGGGGTCGATCTGACCATTCGCAAGAATTCGGACCCGAGCCTGCCGGCAAGCCATCTGATGGAAATCGACTTCGACGTCAGCGACAGCTTTGTCGGCGGCAGTATCGCCGGGCTTCCCGGCGTGCTGCTGAAGAATGAGGAACTGGTGCAGGGCACGCCGCTGGTCGGTGCTTCGGCGCGGGTGGTCGGCAGCTCCTTCCTGTTTGCCCTCAGCGCTTCCGACACGGATGCGCCGGCCAATGTGGACCTGTTGAGCAAGCGCAAGTGGATGGACCTCGCCGTGATCTACGGCACCGGCAAGCGCGCCATCATCACGCTCGAAAAGGATGACGAGGCGCAGGCCATGTTCACCAAGGTTTTCGATGCCTGGAGCCAGGCGGCGGAGAACGATTGAGGCTGATAGCCTCCTTCAGTGGTCCCTCCACGAAGCGTCATCCCGGCGAAAAGCCGGGATCCAGTTTGAACGATGCCGCGAAGGAAACTGGTTCCCGGCTTTACGCCGGGATGACATGCGGTGGATGGTCTACCGCCTAAGCCAGCACAAACCGGTTATCCACGATGCGATAGTGGCGGCTGGCCAGTGCGTTGATATCGTCCTGATGGTGGCTGACGAGAATGGTGTGCCAGCCATGCCGCTCGGTGAGATTGCGGACCAGCAGGCGCGTCGATTGCCGCGTCTCGTCGTCAAGTGCCGAAAACGGCTCGTCGAGCAGCAGCACCGGACGGTTGCGCAACAGCGTGCGGGCGAGGGCCACGCGCTGTTTCTGCCCGCCAGACAGGGTGGCGGCGCGCTGAGGGCCGATATCTTCAAGACCCACTTCAGTCAAAGCCCGCGCTATGCGTTCAGCCGCCTCATGACGCGGCGTGCCGGCGGGCAGGCCGAGCGCGATATTGCGGCTCGCGCTCAAATGCTCGAACAGGCTTTCGCTCTGCAGCAGGAGGGAAATCGGCCGCTCCTCCGGCGGCAAAGGCAGCAGGTCCTGGCCATCAAGCGTCAGCCTGCCGCTCGATGGCGTCAGGAAGCCGGCGAGAAGATCGAGAAAGGTCGATTTGCCGGCGCCGCTGGCGCCGGAGACGGCGGTGACGATGCCGGGTGCGGCTTCCATGGAAAAGACATAGGGCGCGACCTGGCGGGGATGGGCAAAGGTCAGGTCTTCAGCGCGCAACATGGGCGAGCCTTTCGAAAAGCCGGGGCAGGGCGGTGAAGGCGATGATGGTGCCGATGAGCAGCAGCGCCGCGATGGCGGCGGCATCATTGCTGCGATAGGCGCCGAGGGCACGGAACATCATCAGCGGCAGGGTTTCGAAATCCTGCGTGCCGAACAGGGCGATGACGCCGAGATCGCCGAGCGAAAAGCAGAAGGCGAGGGCCAGCGCCACGCCGAGATCGCGGCCGAGCAGGGGATATTCGACGAGACGGAACTGCCGCCAGCCGGAAAGGCCGAGCGCGCGCACCAGCTTGCCGCGCGTGCGCATGATGGCATCGAGCGGCGGCCCGAGCGTGGCGACGGCGAAGGGCAGGGACAAAAGCGTATTGCCGAGAATGACCACATAGCGCGCGGCGACGCCCGGATTGACCCCAAGCGACCGGACCAGCAGGAAAAAGCCCAGCGACAGCACGACGGCCGGCACGGCGAGGTAAGCAAAGGCGGGCACGCCGAGCAGCGTGCGCATGGCGGAATTGGCAGAGGCGGCACGGGCGAGGCAGAGCAGCAGTGCCAATGTCACCGCCGAAACCGCCGAGACTCCGCCGATGACGAGGCTGGTGGCAGCGGCGCGCCAGAAGGCAGGGCGGCTGAGCAGTTCCGCCATGCCGGCGGAAAGCCCGTCGAGCAGCACGGATAGCAGGGGCAGCACGAAGCCGAGGGTGGAGACGGCCAGGACCGCATATTGCAGTGCCCGTGCGCCGGCGCCGTCCCGCCATTGCGGGGCGCTGGAATGGCCGAGGGCTGTCGGCACGGGGGCAAAGGCGGATGCGGCGAAGATGACGACGGAACAGACGCCGATCTGCGTCAGCGCCAGCAGGACGGCGCCGCGTAGGTCGAAATCCTGGCGGACGGCGGCATAGATGGCGACTTCGAGCGTCTGGTTGGCCGGCCCGCCACCCAGCATCAGGACGATGGGGAAGCTGGTGAAGGCGAGCAGAAAGATGATGGCGCCGAGGCCGGGCAAGGTGCCGCGCATGGCCGGCCAGTCGATGACGCTGAAGCGCTGCCAGGCCGCCAGCGCGAGGCTCTGGCCGATCTTGAGGCGGTTGGCCGGGATGGCGTCGAGCCGCGCCAGCAGGATACGGGCGGCGAAGGCGCCATCGAGAATGACATGGGCAAACAGAATACCCGACAGCCCGAAGGCCGGATTGCCGATGGAAGTGCCGAACAGCGCTTCAGAGACCTGATTGATCCAGCCATTGCGCCCCCAGATGGACAGGAGCCCAAAGGCGACCACCATGCCGGGGGTGACGATGGCCGAGGCGAAGAGGCCGACGACGAGGTCGCGGCCGGGGAACCGCAGGCGATTGAGGCACCAGGCGAGCGCCATGCCGACGGCGAGCGACAACCCGGTGGTGAGCCCGGCCTGAATGGCGGTCATGCGCAGCAGATGCGGAATATCGATGCGCGAGAATCCACTATCGGCTTCGTTCGAGGCCGCCGAGAGAATGGCGAGCAGCACAGCGGCGATCAGGCCCGCAATGGCGAGCGCCAGCGCGGTGCCGATGATGATGCGTATCGGGCGCGGGGGAAGCGCGCTCCCCACCCGGGAGGGGGAGGGAGCGCCGATGGTGGAGAAAGACACGGCCGGTGCCTATTGAATGGCGGTGAGCATCTCGTCGATCCAGGCCCTGGAATTGGCCGTGATCTCGTCATCGTCGATGGTCAGCGTCTTCTCCGGCTGCGGCAGGGTCGAGAAAGTCGGATCGACGGCATCGCCGAGATCGACCACCGGGAACATCCAATTGGTGCCGGGAATGCCTTGCTGCCCCTCGGGGCTGGCGAGATAGGCGAGGAACTGCTTGGCGAGCTCCTGCTGGTCGGAGGATTTCAGAATGCCTGCCACTTCGATCTGCGGGAAATGGCCTTCCTCGAACAGGGCCGCGTGGATGGTGTCGTCATTCTCGGCAATGATGTGATAGGCGGGCGAGGTTGTATAGGACAGCGCCATATCCGCCTCCCCATCGAGGAACAGCGAATAGCTTTCCGACCATTCACGGGTCACCGTCAGGATATGCGGTTTGAGCCCGGCCCAGATTTCGGGCGCGCGGTCGCCATAGGCGGCCTTGATCCAGAGGACGAGCCCGAGGCCCGGCGTGGCCGAGCGCGGGTCCTGGATGACGATCTTGAAGTCTTCCGGCAGCGCGATCAGCTCTTCGAAGGATTTGGGCGGGGTCTCCACCCGGTCGGTGTCATAGACGAAGGCGAAATGGGCATAGTCGAAGGGCACGAATTGCTGGTCGGTCCAGGCTTCGGGCAAAGCAAGGTCGGCGAGGTCGAGCCCATGATCGGCGAAAAGGCCGGTGGCGCGGGCTTCGCCGGCGATGGCGGTATCGAGGCCGAGAATGAGATCGGCCTCGGTGGTCGCCCCTTCGAGCTGCACGCGGCGCAGCGTGCCGATGGAGCTGTCGGCGGCGATGAATTCGACGGTGCAGCCGCCGCACCGGGCTTCGAAACCGGCCTTGAGGCCCGGCCCCGGTCCCCATTCGGCGGCGATGCCGTCATAGGTATAGATGGTGAGCTTGGGCGCATCCTGGGCGGCCTCGGGAAGTGCGGCGGCGCCGAAAAGGACCGCAAGCGCAATGGAAGTCAGTTTGACCATGGGTCACCCCTCATTGGTGCGGTCATGATTGAGGGGGATGTCAATGGTGGGACGCCGCTTTTGCGCCCTTGCCATCTCGTACTTCCTCCGCCAGCATGACCTGGTTCAGGTTCAATGGGTAACTCTCAGCTCCGGACAGACCGGAACACCCCAGCGAGACGCTCAACAGTTAATGAGAGTTTTGTGACAGTGCAAGAGACTTCCATGCGCGCGTCCGAGAGCCTGCCCATCGTGTTTTCGCAGCCCATGGCCATTGTCGGCGGCGGCACGGTCGATCCGGGGCTGCTGCACAGGCTGGCCGAGCGCGGCGTGGCGCTGGTGGGTGCGGATGGCGGCGGCGACGTAATCGGGGCGGCGGGTCTGGCCCCGGCGGCGATCATCGGCGACCTCGATTCCCTTGCCGACCGCGCCCATTGGGAGGGCAGAACGCAGGTTCTGCATGTGCCCGAACAGATCACCACCGATTTCGAAAAGGCGATCTATTCGACCGAGGCGCCGGTGACCATCGCCCTCGGCATGACCGGCAAGCGCTTCGATCACACCATGGCGGCTTTGCATGTGGTGTTGCGCTATGCCCGCGCGCGGCGGATTATTCTGGTCGATGAACATGATATCGCCCTCGGCGTCAGCGGGTCGCTGCGCTTTACCGCGGAAAAGGGCGAGCGGGTCTCCATGCATCCGCTGGAGCCGGTCAGCTTCACCCATACCGAGGGGCTGCTTTATCCGCTCGATGGGCTGACGCTTGCGGCAGGAGTGTTGACGGGCGTGTCGAACACAGCGCTGGGCGGGCCGGTGGTGGTGGAGCCGGCGACGGACGGGGTGTGGCTGCTCATTCTCGACAAGGGCCGGCTGTGGGATCTGATGGCCTTATAAATCCCGGATCGTCACCCTCGAGCTGGACCCGAGGGTTCTTCAAGGCGCGCATAAGAAAACACCCTCGGGTCAAGCCCGAGGGTGACGATCGGTCAGAGGGTGAGCGACGGTGAAGCGCTCAGGCGTCGGCGCCCGCCTGCTGGCGGGCGGCATCCTTGACGGCGTCCTGCACCTTTTCGAAGGCGCGGACCTCGATCTGGCGGATGCGCTCGCGGCTGACGTCATATTGCTGGGCCAGTTCCTCGAGCGTCGAGGGATTATCCTGCAGGCGGCGGGCCTGGAAGATGGCGCGTTCACGCTCGTTGAGCACGCTCATGGCGTTGTTGAGCAACCCCATGCGCTCGTCGAATTCCTCGCTTTCGCCCAGCGTGGTTTCCTGGTCGGGCGTATCGTCGACCAGCCAATCCTGCCATTCCGACGAGCCTTCATCGGCCCGCATGGGCGAATTGAGCGAGGCATCGCCGGAGAGCCGCGCATTCATCGACACCACGTCGTCCTCGGTGACGTTGAGGGTGGTGGCGATCTGCTTGATCTGGTCGGGATGCAGCGCACCGTCGTCGAGAGCGGCGATCTGGCTCTTCACCTTGCGCAGGTTGAAGAACAGTCGCTTCTGGGCGGCGGTGGTGCCGATCTTGACCAGCGACCACGACCTGAGGACATATTCCTGGATGGCGGCACGGATCCACCACATGGCATAGGTCGCGAGGCGGAAGCCCTTATCGGGCTCGAATCGCTTGACCGCATGCATGAGCCCCACATTGCCCTCGGAGATCACTTCGGAGATCGGCAGGCCATAGCCGCGATATCCCATGGCGATCTTGGCGACGAGACGCAGATGCGAGGTAATGAGTTTCTGGGCAGCCGCAGGATCGGCATGCTCCTTGTAGCGCTTGGCCAGCATGAATTCTTCATCCGGTTCCAGCATCGGGAACTTGCGGATTTCCTGAAGATAGCGGCTCAAGCCACCGTCTGAAGACAGAACGGGCAGGTTAGATGATTGGGCCATGGACGCACCCCTTTCTTGTCCCCCGCATTCAACGGGCGGAATCCTCCAAGGTTGCCCGAAGGCGCAACCAGAGAGGTCGTGTGTTATATAGGCGACCGTTCGAGGATTGTAAGAGGCACGAAACGCGCAGGGTAGCGCATCGGTTCCATGCGACAATCACCTTATCGTGCGAAGGCTTTGTCGTAATCCTCGAGCGCCGCCCGCAGCGCCTCGATATCGGGGGGCAGGGGCGCCTCGAACACCATTTCCTCGCCCGTCTCCGGGTGCTCGAAGCCGAGTTCGGCGGCATGGAGCGCCTGGCGCCCGAGGGCGGCAACGGGCGCCGCGATCTCCGGCGGCAATTTGTTGATCTTGGTCGCATAGCCCGAGGCATAGACGGGGTCGGCCACCAGCGGATGGCCGATATGGGCCATGTGGACGCGGATTTGGTGGGTACGGCCGGTTTCGAGCTGGCACTGCACGCGGGTAATGTCCCAGCCATCGCCGCCATAGCGGCCTTCGACCATGTAATGGGTGATAGCTTCGCGCCCGTCGCGGCGCACGGCTTGTTTCAGGCGGTTGTTCTGGTCGCGCCCGAGCGGCGCGTCGATGGTGCCGCGCGCGCTTTCGGTCGTGCCCCAGACAAAGGCGATATAGGCGCGGTGGAGCGGCCCCGTACGGCCGTGATCGGCGAATTGCTCGGACAGGTGCCGATGGGCGAGTTCGGTCTTCGCGGCCACCATGACGCCGGAGGTGTCACGGTCCAGCCGATGGACAATCCCTGGACGGCGGACGCCGCCAATGCCCTTGAGGCTTTCCCCGCAATGATGGATCAACGCGTTGACCAGCGTGCCCGAAGGACTGCCGGGGGCGGGATGCACCACCATGCCGACGGGCTTGTTGACGACGATGAGCTGATCGTCCTCATAGAGGATGTCGAGCGGGATATCCTCGCCCTGGGGCTCGGGGTCTTCCGGCGGCGGGGCGACAAGGGTGATTGTCTCGCCGGCCTTGACGCGATATTTGGGCTCGCTGAGCGTGGTGCCGTTTACGGCCACCGCGCCGTCCAATATCAGGTCCTTGAGCCGGTTGCGGCTGAGTGCCGGATGGGCCTTGGCGAGGACGGCATCGAGCCGGCCGCCGGCAAGGTCCGCCTCGACCACGAACGCGATCTCCTCGCCCTCAAACTCTTGGCCTTCCAACTCTTGGCCTTCAAACTCGTCACCGGAATCCTGCATGAGCGATCCTTACAATACTGGGCCCAGCGGGCCGAACGGACCCGAACCGCTATCGCCGGAAGCGCAGGCCATGCTGGGAAAAGCGCGCCGATCCTTCGGTATATCGATCGGCATTCTGTTGCTGGGCTTTATGGCGATTGGCTTCGCACTTGTCTATCGCGTCATGCGCGATGCGCCACCGCCCGCCATCGCCGCCGAAGTGTCGCTGCCGGCCGGTGCGGAGGTGGTCTCCGCAGTGGTTGCGGAAGGGGCGATCAACGTCACCTATAGCCTCGACGGCACGGTGACGCTGGCGCTGTTCGACCAGGGTACGGGAGAGCTCACCCGCTCGGTGGAGATCACCAGACCATGACCTTCCCCAATCGTCACCCTCGGGCTTGACCCGAGGGTTCTTCCTTTTGCCGAGCCCCGCAAGTGAAACACCCTCGGGTCAAGCCCGAGGGTGACGACCGAGGGTAGGATGTTGGCCCAGGGTGACGGGCGGTGAGAGGCCGTAGCGGTAAACGACCCCATAGGCGCCTAAGCCGCCCGCCGCCCGAATTTCGCCTCGATGATGCCCCGATCGAACGGCTTCATCATATAGTCGTTCGCGCCGGCCTTGAAGGCCAGGGCAATCGCGCCGATATCGTTCTCGACCGTGCAATAGACGATGCGCGGCTTGTCGCCGCCGATATAGGCGCGCAGCAGTTTCAGGAATTCGAGCCCGCCCATGACCGGCATGTTCCAGTCGAGCAGGATGGCATCCGGCATTTCCTGCCGGCATTTGTCGAAGGCTTCCTGGCCGTCCTCGGCTTCCTCGACGACATAATCCATATCTTCGAGAATGCGCCGGGCGACTTTGCGCACGACGCTGGAATCGTCGACGATGAGGCAGGATTTCATATGGGCGCACTCTCGGCACGGACTGATGCCGGCCGATCATGCGCCCAAGTGCCTACGGATTGGTTAGCATCAGTCCTCGGCTTCGGTGGCATTGGTCAGGGCCAGCCATTTGCGGTCGGCCGCGGCCTTTTCCGCCTCGAAGGCGGTGACCATCTCATAGGCGTCCTTGCCGAGGATCAGCCGCAGCGGCGGCTCGGGCAGGTCGGCCACCTGCAGCAGCACGGCGGCAGCCTTGTCCGGGTCTCCGGCCGGCTTGAATGTGCCCATGCGGAGGAAATCGACGAATTGGCCGACGCTTTGCTGGTAAGGTTCGCTGACCGGCGGAATGGTCATCGAGGAACCGGCCCAATCGGTGCGGAAGCCGCCGGGTTCGACAATGGTGACCTTGATGCCGAACGGGGCCACTTCCATGGCCAATACGCCCGAAAAACCTTCCACCGCCCATTTTGCCGCCTGATAGGCTGACAGACCGGCATTGTGAATGCGCCCGCCGACAGACGAGATCTGGATGATATGGCCGCTGCCCTGCTGGCGCAGCAGCGGCAGCACAGCCTTGGTGACGAAAACTGTGCCGTAGAAATTGGTGTCGATTTGCGCCTTGAAATCGGCTTCGGTCACGTCTTCGACGGCAGCCATGTCGCCATAGCCGGCATTGTTGACCACGATATCGAGCCGGCCGAACAGGCCATGCGCCTCGGCGACGACGCGCTTGACCGCCTCATTGTCCGAAACGTCGAGAGACAGGGTGCGCAGCGTTTCCGGGTAGCGCGCGGCCAGGTCGGTGAGTTGCTCGGGCTTGCGCGCGGTGGCGACGACGCGGTGGCCGGCGGCGAGTGCGGCGGTGACGATGGCGCGGCCGAGCCCGCGCGAGCTGCCGGTAACGAACCAGACTTTGCTCATGGCATTTCTCCTTGCTGCGGGCGCCGCCTTCGTGCCAATCGTGGCTGGAGGGCTGGTTTCCGCGTTCCAACTAACTATTTAGTTAGATACGAACCGGGAGATAGGTTTGCTCTCGATAGTTGTCAACCAACCGGTTAGTTGGAAAGTGTGAAATGGCCGGAGATGCCGCCGAAACCCGTAAACGCCTCCTGGCTGCCGCGACCGAGGAATTCGCCACGCGCGGCATTGCCGGCGCACGGGTCGACCGGATCGCGACGGAGGCGGGCGCCAACAAATCGCTGATCTACAGCTATTTCGGCAGCAAGGAAGGCCTGTTCGCCGCGGTCTATGATGCCCAGGTGGTGCTGACCGTCGATGCCGTGCCGTTCGAGGCGGCCGATCTCCCCGGCTATGCGGGCCGGCTCTACGATTATTATCGCGTCAACCCGACCGTCTATCGTCTCACCGCCTGGTCGCGGCTGGAACAGCCGCAGGCAAGGTTGAAAATGACGAACGCGGTCGAGGCCGGCTCGGCATCCACTTCCCGCAAGCTCGCCGCCATCGAAGCCGAGCAGCAGGCCGGACGCCTCACCCGGCGCTTCGCGCCGCCCGAGCTGCTGAGCCTGGTCCTGTCCATCGCCAGCATGTGGAATGAGACATCGCCGGAATATTCGGCAGGCCTCGGCGTCAGCGTCGAACGGCAACGCGCCAGCGTGGTCGAGGCCGTCCGGCTCCTGCTGGCCTAGGATTAATCTATATTCCGCGTTTGCGGCGATAACCCCTCACCCGTCTGGCGCTTCGCGCCATCCACCCTCTCCCTCAAGGGGAGAGGGGAGGCCAGGCTAGGCACTATGCCCCCCTTCTCCCCTTGAGGGAGAAGGTGCCCGAAGGGCGGATGAGGGGTCGGAGGCTACAGAATGCGTCGAATTCGATCATTCTTGCGGTTGCGCCGTCAGGCCGCGATGGCGGCCTTGGGGATCGCGTTCATGAAGAACGCATCGTTCTCGAGCCCGATGGTGATTTCCATATCGGTCATGCGCGCGAGAATGCCGGTGTAGAAGGGCTGGATGCCGCGGGCGTCGACATGGCCGTCCTCGGGCATGCCCGAAAGCAGGCCCGGCGCGCCGGCGGGGATCAGCGTCTTCTGGCGCTTTTCCGGGTCGCTCGTGGTGACGAATTCGAATTTTTCCTGGCCGGCCTCGCCGCTGATGGTCGCCGTCACCGTGCCGCCGCGCGGCACCGAGGTCGAGGCGATCAAGAGCATGTTCATGAACAGCTTGGCCTTGTGCTTGGGCAGAAGGATCAGCGGTACGTTCCATTCGAGATCGGCCTTTTCGATCTCGAACAGCAGGCGGGCGACGCGTTCGCATTCGCGCGTGTCGATATCGGTGCCCGAGGTCGAGGAGGCGCCATAGGCGAGGCGGGCGAATTCGAGCTTGGCGCGGCTCTGCTTGGCGGCGCTGGCGATGAGGTCGCGGGCGCCATCGGCCATTTCGGTCTGCGCCGGATCGTTCAGCACTTCGAGCCCGTTGCCGATGGCGCCAATCGGGTTGATGAGGTCGTGGCACACACGGCTGCACAGCATGGCCGCAAGATCGGTTGCCTTGAGCTCGATAATGTCGGTCATGCCCGGTTCTCCGTCTCCAATAGAATCATTTATCCGCACATTAGAGCGGGCGAGGCTAATGCACTATTGCGTGCTGAGCGATTTGGACAGCGTCTGCCAATTGGCGGCGCCCTTGAGGCCGGCTTCGTCCTGGGCCAACAGGAACGCTTCGCGATTGCCGGCCGAATAGAACAGGAATAACCGGTCCTTGAAGACGGCGTAGATATGCGGGTCGCCATCGGAGATGAAGCCGCGCGCCATGCTCATTCCGCAATGGCCGCCATATTGAGGGGCGTAGATGTCCGGCGCGCGCTTGAACACCTCCATATTGGCGGCGCTGGCGAAATGCCAGGGCACGCCTTTCCAGCGATATTCGTAATCGCTGCTGCCGGGCAGGGGCTCCGCCTCGGTGAAATAGGAGACCGGGTCCATGCCGTCCATGGCGATGCCGGTCAGCGGATTGGTGACGATTTCGGTGACGATGGACTGCGCCGGAACCGGCCCGGAAGCGCCGGCCAATAGAGGCAGAACTAAGGCAAGCATGGTTAAGATTTGTTTAGAGATTTGCTTCATCATCGCACCAAATGAACGGCACGCGCCGCCTGCCTTCGAATGGCCGAGAGTTTGTCCTCAAAACTTAAAGTCTTCGTAAGCATAGCGTCCTGTCCCGGAGATCACGGCCATGCTCAAACGTCTGTCACTGCTTCTGACCCTCATTGCAGGGCTCATGGCGCCCATGCCGACCGCCTTCGCCCAGGCGGGCGGCGCGGTGAGCGATACCTATTCGGGCGAAGAACTGGTCGCCACCGGCGGCGCCTTCTTCGGCTCGGTGGCGCAGGGGCTGGCCTCGCTCATCGAGCGGGCGGTGGGCCAGTTTGGCCTGCCCAATGGCTATATTCTCGGCGAGGAAGCCGGCGGCGCCCTGTTTGCCGGTGCCCGCTATGGCGAAGGCACGCTCTATACCCGCAATGCCGGGCAGATACCGGTATTCTGGCAAGGCCCGAGCCTCGGCTTCGATATCGGCGGAGACGGCTCCAAGGTGATGATGCTCGTCTATAATCTCTCCGCCGTGCAGCAGGTCTATGGCCGTTTCGCCGGCGTCGATGGCTCGGCCTATGTGGTCGGCGGGCTCGGCATGACGGTCATCAAATATGGCGACGTGGTCATGGTGCCGATCCGCTCCGGGGTCGGGGCAAGGCTCGGCATCAATATCGGCTATCTCAAATTCACGCCCGAGCCGACCTGGAACCCGTTCTGATCCTGCGCCATTGTGACAGCACAGCCCATGGCCGGGGTCTTGCCCCGGCTTTGTCGTGACGTGATGGGCTAAATCCGCTAAGGATGGGACAAATTGGCGGACGGGCCGCGCAAGGCCCCTGCCGGAGTGCGCATATGGTCATCGAAAACGTCATGTATTTTGCGCTGGGCCTGCTCGCTGCGGGTCTGCTTGCGCTGATCATCATGCCGGCCGTGTGGAACCGGGCCGTGCGCCTGACCAAGCGCCGGATCGAGGCGGCCACCCCCATCACCATGGCCGAATTCCGCGCCGACAAGGACCAGTTGCGCGCCGAATTCGCGCTCACCACGCGCAAGCTGGAAATGACCATCGACTCCCTGCGCCGGCGGCTCGCCGAACAGGTCAGCACGGCCGATGGCAAGCTGATGGATTTGACGGCGCTCAAGACCGAGCGCGAGCAGCATCTGGCCGAGGTAGCGGAACTCGAGACGCGCGAATTGAGCCTGCGCAGCCGGGTCATGGAGCTCGAACGCGAGACCACCGATCTCGGCCAGCGCCTGCGCATGAGCGAGCGTGATCTCAATGCCCGCACTGCCGAGGTCGAGGCGCTGCGCGAGAGCCTCCACAATGCCTTGCCCAAGGGGACCGGCGCCGAGACGCAGGCGCTTTCGGGCGATTATGATGCCGATATCGTGCGGCTGTCGACGGCTCTGCTCGTCGAGCGCAAGCGTGCTGCCTTTCTCGAAGAGCATGCCCGCGATCTCGTCGACAGGCTCGCAACCTCCGGCCGGCGCAATGCGGAAACCAGCGCCGCCATCGAGCGCCTGCGCGAGGCGCTGGCGGCAACGCCCGAAAGCTCTGCCGATCCGGCGGAACTGGTCGCGGCGGAAGCCCGCCTTGCCAATGCCGAAAGTACGCTCCAGGCCATTCTGGCGGAGGCCGAAGCGGAATTCGACGCCGCCAACGGCAGCGGCGAGCCGCTTCTGGCCGAACAGCTCAAGCGCGAGGACGAGCTGGAAGCCCTGCGCATGCGGGTGGTCGCCATCGAGCACGCCATCCTCACCGAAGATACGTTCGATACTGCGGCGCTCCGGGGCGGCCTTGCCGAAGTCGCAACCCGCGTCAGCCGTCTGGTCTATGCGCCGGAAGCCGAGCCCGCCGCACCGAGCCCGGTCGAAGAAAGCCTGTTCGACCGCGTGCAGCGTTTTGCCGACGAAGAACAACAGGCCGCACCCGTGCCGCCGCCTGCGGCCAAGCCCCGCCGCCGCGGCAACCGCGTCTCCGACCGCCTCTCCCCGCTCAAGGAAGTCCAGAGCGGCCGCTAGGCTTTGGCGTATTCAGCTCGCCTTCTGCGCAAGATGCTGCCCTACCGCCGACCGTCACCCCGGCGAAAGCCGGGGCCCAGTTTGAACGATGCCGCTCCGAAAACTGGTTCCCGGCGTTCGCCGGGATGACACGCAGTGGGTTGATCTACTCTAAAGTCGGCCGGCGCGGCCGAGCATGACCTGGCGTTCGCGCTCATTGCGGGTCAGGGCGGCGGCGGTTTCGAAGTCCGCCCGCGCTTCCTCGGTCCGCCCCAGCTTTTCCAGCAGATCCCCGCGCACGCCGAACAGCGGCGGATAGGATTTGAGGATCGGTTCGTCCGCTATGGTTTCGATCAGCGCGAATGCTGCCGCCGGCCCTTCCGCCATGGACAGGGCCACGGCGCGGTTGAGTTCGATGATCGGCGACGGGGTGACCTGCGCCAGCCTTGCATAGAGCGCGGCGATGCGGGGCCAATCGGTGTCGGCGGCGCGGTGGGCGCGGGCATGGCAGGCGGCAATGGCGGCCTGCAGCGCATAGGGGCCGTCGGCGCCGCCAAGGGCTTCGGCCTGTTCGAGTGCGGCAAGGCCGCGCCGGATCAGCAATTGGTCCCAGCGCGCGCGATCCTGGTCGGCGAGCAATATGGCCTCACCCGCAGCATCGGTGCGGGCAGCAAGGCGCGAGGCCTGGATTTCCATCAGGGCGACGAGGGCATGCACTTCCGGTTCTTCGGGTGTCAGCCGGGCGAGGATACGGCCGAGGCGCATGGCTTCCTCGCAGAGCTGCGGCCGCATCCAGTCACTGCCGGCGGTGGCCGAATAGCCTTCGTTGAAGATGAGATAGAGCACGCCGAGTACCGAGGCCAGCCGTTCCGCCCGTTCGGCGCCGCGCGGCACCTCGAAGGGAATATTGGCCTCGGCGATGGTCTTTTTGGCGCGGGTGATGCGCTGGCCGATTGTCGGCTCGGCGGCGAGAAAAGCGCGCGCGATCTCTTCGGTGGTGAGCCCGCCCAGCAGCCTCAGGGTCAGCGCCACGCGCGCTTCGGGCGACAGGATCGGGTGGCAGGAGGTGAAGATCAGCCGCAGGAGATCGTCGCCCACATCGTCGTCGAGCGCGTCGTGGATGCGCTCGACTTCGTCCGGCGCATCGGTCTCGATGCCGTGGCCGACCTCTTCGAGCTTCCGCGCCGCCATCTTGTTGTGGCGGAAATGGTCGATGGCGCGGCGCTTGGCGGTCTGCATCAGCCAGGCGCCGGGATTTTTCGGCACGCCGGTTTCCGGCCAGCTCTTGAGCGCGATGACAAGGGCGTCCTGCGCCAGTTCCTCGGCCATGGAAATGTCACGCACCATGCGCGTCAGCCCCGCGATCAGGCGCGGCTGCTCGATCTTCCAGACGGCGGTGATGGCGCGATGGACTTCGGATTCACTCGTCATGGGCGCGGATCAAACCAGCATCGCTCAATCGCCGCAAGTCCCGACCCGGGTAGCGAGAGGGGAGGGTGGTAAGCTCAGAGTGGCGAGCCGGGATAATGTGGGGGGTGATGATGATCGCCGGGTAGACACAGCGCCAAAACCAAAACCCCGCGCATCGCTGCACGGGGTTTGAACGGGGACCGAAAAGGAGCGGGATCAGGCGCTTTCGGAATATTCCTGCTCGTCGGGCTCGCGCAGCACATAGCCGCGGCCCCAGACGGTTTCGATGTAGTTCTTGCCGCCGGTCGCAACGGAGAGCTTCTTGCGCAGCTTGCAGATGAACACGTCGATGATCTTGAGTTCGGGTTCGTCCATACCGCCATAAAGGTGGTTGAGGAACATTTCCTTGGTGAGCGTCGTGCCTTTGCGCAGCGAAAGCAGCTCCAGCATCTGGTATTCCTTGCCGGTCAGATGCACGCGCTGGGTCTGGACCTCGACGGTCTTGGTGTCGAGATTGACGGTGAGGTCGCCGGTCTGGATGACCGACTGGGCGTGGCCCTTGGAACGGCGGACGATGGCGTGGATGCGCGCCACCAGCTCGTCCTTGTGGAAGGGCTTGGTCATGTAGTCGTCGGCGCCGAAACCGAGACCGCGGACCTTGTCCTCAATGCCGGCGAGGCCGGACAGAATGAGAATGGGCGTCTGGACCTTGGCGACGCGCAGCGTGCGCAGTACCTCGTAGCCGCTCATGTCGGGCAGGTTCAGGTCGAGCAGGATGATGTCATAGTCATAGAGCTTGCCTAGGTCGACGCCTTCCTCACCCAGATCGGTGGTGTAGACGTTGAAACTTTCGGATTTCAGCATCAGCTCGATGCTTTGCGCTGTCGCGCTGTCGTCCTCAATAAGGAGTACCCGCATTCCAATCCCCTTGTCATTTCGTTCCTGCTGGAACTGCGAGGCATGAAGGACATTGCCCGCCCCACGCCAACCCTACTGGATATGACTGAACCCTAAGCCCAAATAGTTAACAAAGTTTAATTCCGATCCGCAATACGCAAAGAGCGGTAAGGTGAATTAATATTAAGCCATTGATTTTTAAGGGTTAATCGCACTTCATTTTCTTAATGAAGCACTTTAAGTCGGAGAGCTAAGAGACTCTTTGGACTCAAGCATTTAGGGGTGGAATGAGGGGTCGGAGGCGAACGGATTCTGGAGGGCCTTCCACGACGTCCTGCACTGCTGGTAACGCTTTTTGCTTAACGTTCGGTTACGCTCTGATTCGTGGTTGATTCGGAGCAGGTTAACGATGAAGGCGCTGGTTTCCGCCATCGAGGCCATCGACGATGTCGAAGTTTTCGGCCGGGTGAAATCCGTGCAGGGGCTTCTCGTCGAAATCGTCGGGCCCGTGCGCGAATTGCGCGTCGGCGGGCGCGTGCTCATCGAAACCGCCCATGATGGCGAATTGGCGGCCGAAATCATCGGCTTCAAGGATGGGCATGCGCTGTGCCTGCCATTCGGCCAGCTCACCGGGGTGCGCCTCGGCTGCAAGGCTGTGTTCCAGCGCAATGACGGGGCGGCCTTCCCGGCCATGTCCTGGCTCGGGCGCGTCGTCAATGCCGAAGGCGAGCCGATCGACGGCAAGGGGCCGCTGGCGCGCGGCGGCGTGCCCTATCCGCTGCGCCAGTCGCCGCTCGCCGCCCATGATCGGGTGCGGGTGGGCGAGCCGATCGATCTCGGCGTCAGGGTGCTCAACACCTTCACCACCGTTTGCGAAGGCCAGCGCCTCGGTATTTTCGCCGGCTCCGGCGTCGGCAAGTCGGTGCTGATGAGCATGCTGGCGCGCAATACCGATGTCGATGTGGCGGTGATCGGGCTGATCGGCGAGCGTGGCCGCGAAGTGCACGAGTTCATTCAGGAATATCTGGGCGAGGCCGGTATAGAGCGCGCCGTCGTCGTGGTCGCGACCTCCGACGAAGCGGCGCTGATGCGCCGGCAGGCGGCCTATCTCACATTGACGCTCAGCGAATATTTCCGCGATCAGGGGCTGAGGGTCCTTTGCATGATGGATAGCCTCACGCGCTTTGCCATGGCGCAGCGCGAAATCGGCCTCGCCACCGGCGAGCCGCCCACAGCCAAGGGCTATCCACCCACCGTCTTCACCGAATTGCCGCGCCTACTCGAACGCGCGGGCCCCGGCACCCCGAGCACGGGCTCCGTTACCGGACTTTTTACCGTTTTAGTCGAAGGTGACGATCACAATGAGCCCATTGCGGATGCCGTGCGCGGTATTCTTGATGGGCACATCGTAATGGAGCGCGGCATTGCCGAGCGGGGACGCTACCCCGCCGTCAACGTGCTCCGGTCCATATCGCGCACCATGCCGGGATGTGTTCCGGTCGGTTTTCGTCCGGTCCTCAGTAAGGCGCGCGAGCTCATGTCGATCTATGCCGACATGGAGGAACTGATCCGGCTAGGGGCATACCGGAAAGGGTCAGATCCGAAAGTGGACCGTGCCATCGCCATCAACCCGCAGCTGGAAGCGTTTCTCAGCCAGCAGCGGGAAGAGACGACCACGATTGCGGACGGCTATGACATGCTCGAGGCGATCGTGGACGAGGCTGAGGCACCGGTCTGAAGGAGCGGGGGTCATGCTCCGGAACTGGCTTGGTGTGTAAGGAGTACAGGTCGTGAAATCGCGCAGCGAGAGCCTTATCCGGCTCAAGAAATTCGAGGTCGACGAAAAGCGGCGTCAGGTCATGCAGATCGAAATGATGATCGCGGATTTCGAGCGCATGGCGACCGAACTCGATCAGCAGATCGAAATCGAGCAGCAGAAGACCGGCATTTCCGATGTCGCCCATTTCGCCTATTCGACCTTTGCCAAGGCGGCGCTGACGCGCCGGGACAATCTTCTGTCCTCGGCCGGCAATATGCGCGAAAAGCTCGAAGCCGCGCAGGACACCCTGGCCGAGGCGATCGAAAATCTCAAAAAGGTCGAGCTCCTCGATCAGCGCGAACATCAGCGCGAAACGGCCGAGCAGCTCAAGCAGGAACAGGCCGATTTCGACGAAGTGGCCCGCCTGCGCTTCACTCGCAAATAAGCCGGTCCTTTTCTGCCGCTTGCCGAGGCCCGCTCATGCGGGCCTTTTTCATGGCGTGTTTCAGGGCGCGATCACCATGCGCTGCAGCGCCCGCTCGCTCTCATAGGTCGTGGGGTCATAAGCGGGCTGGTTTTCGAGCTCTTCGCGGGTGGCGTTGAGGAAAAGATAGCGCGCCCCGCCGATATCGGAAGAAAGGGTGAGGTTATCGAGGCCGACCGCCACGGGCTTGGCGCCGATCCCGAGAAAGCCGCCGACATCGATCACCAGGGCATCGATATCGTCGCCGAGCATCACCACATCGCTGATCGTGCCGATCTGGGCATCATTGGTGCCGTAGACGCCGATGCCGCGCAGCTGTTCGGGCGAGAGATTGGCGCTGGCGATGGGCGTGTCGCCCTCGGCCGGCTGGTTGGGCTGGTCTGTGGTCAGGTCGGGGTCGACCGGCACGTCATTGGGGTCGCCTTCGACCAGTTGCGCCTCTTCCTCGGCCGGTGACAGCGCAGCGCCATCCGTCTCCTCCTCGCTGTCCGACCAGATGAAGGCCGGTGCCGCCTCAAGGGCTTCGGGCGTGGTTTCCAGCACCCAGCGATGGGCGCCGTCGGGCAGTTCCGACCATTGAAGCTGGGAAAAGTCGATGGCGACATCCTTGTCGCCGATACCGAGAAAGCCGCCGACGCCGATGATGACGGCCGATATGCCCTGGCCGGGCGTAATGACCATGTCGCTGATGGCCCCGATCATCTCGGCATCGGGCTCGGCCGAGGTGAAGACGGCATCGCCCAGAAGCATGGAAACGAGAAGGTCCTGCGTGCTGGCGCTATAGCCCTGCGACAGCATGGTCGGCGGGGTCAGCCCGCTCTGTTCCAGCTCGGATGGGCCCGACGGCGCGTTCTGCGCCACGGCGGGGCCGATGAGCAGGGGGGCGAGGACGCAAAGGATGATGAAGGGACGCTGCATTCTGGTTCTCCTTGCGGGGAGAACGTCATATCGGGCGGGATGTTCCGGGTGGTGAGGCCGGCCCTTGGGCCGGCCTCGATCATGTCGATTACGGAGCCGGGGTGACCGGAGCCGGAGCCATGGCATCGGGCGCGGGGACGGCGCCATCAGCCGGTTCGTCTTCCTCCCAGACGAAGTCCGGTGCGGCGGTCAGCGCATCGGCGGTGGTCGGCAGCACCCAGCGTTCGGTGTTGTCGGCGGCAAGGGTGAACTCGAGCGACTGGAAGTCCACCGCTACCGCCTTCTCGCCGATGCCAAGGAAACCGCCGACCCCGATCACCACCGCGGTGATCTGGCCATTTTCATCGAAAACCAGGTCGGAGACATTGCCGATCTCCTCGCCCTCTTCACCGGCCGACGAATAGACCGGCTGGCCGATCAGGCGCGTGCCGAGATTGTCGGTGTCGGCCGCGGTATAACCCTGCGAGAGGTCCCAGGGCTCGTCGACATCGGTTTCCTCGGGAGCGGCCACATCGAGATCGCCACCCGGGGTGGGGGCCGTGTCGGCGGGCGCGGCCGGCTCAGCAGGCGTCGCCGGTTCAGCCGGTGTCGCGGGCTCCGCCGGAGTTGCGGGTTCGGCGGGCGTCGCCGGTTCAACGGGCTCGGCGGGCGTTGCCGGTTCAGCGGGTTCGGCAGGCGTTGCCGGCTCGGCAGGCGCAGCCGGGGCGGCAGGTTCTGCCGGCGGCGTGGCGTCCTGGGCAACGGTGCCTGCGGACAGCAGCACAGTGAGGGCGGTAGTGGTCAACAAGGTGCGGATCATTGTAGGCTCCGTGGGTTCATTGCTTTGAACAGGGTCGTGCGGCGCAAAACTTGCAGGTCGCGTGCCGTACGGCCCATGTGCTTCGACAACGCCGCAATCGAAGCAGTCGTTCCGTCGCCAATTCCACGATGACATTGAAAAGGCCGGCGCGCATGGCGGCCGGCCTTCTCCGCCTCCCTGGGCGGTTATCGTTCCTTGAAGCCCGCCAATATGATGGGCAGGGCTCCAGACATGGACGAGGATAGCGCAACCATGGTGTCGCGCCACCCTCGGGCTGGCGTCAACCTTAAGAGCCTGTTAACGGCCCGGCCGCCGGTCAGCCCTCATAGGTCCGCATGGCGCGGTGCGGCATGCCGGCATCGTCGAATATCTCGCCGAAAGCGGTGAAGCCGAGCTTTTCGTACATGCCGAGCTTGTCGGTCTGCGCAGTCAGGTAAAAGCGGTGCTGGCCCTTCTCGCGCATGAAATCCATGGCCGCAAGGATCATGGCTTTGGCAGCGCCCCGGCCGCGCCAGCGTTTCAGCACCGCGACCCGGCCGATCTTGGCATGTTCGGGCTTGTCGATGACGCGCAGCGTGCCGACCACCTCGCCTTCGAGAATGGCGACGAAATGGAAGGCGGTGAAGTCGTCGGCATCGTGCTCCAGTTCCTCCGGCACGTGCTGTTCGTGGACGAACACCTCGCGCCGCACGGCGAAAGCGGCGTTGCAGAGGGGCGAGAAAGCGGGAACCTGGAGGACGGCAATGGTGTTGGCGTTCGTCATGGCATGTCACGGAAATGAAAGCGGTGGCGCCTGTTTACCGCACCCGCGCCCGGCCGCAAACCGGGCAATCGGGCAGGCCCGTTCCCCCATATTGACACCGGTTTCGTGATCGTATCGGTTGGGCGCCCATACCCCAAGGACCAGACCATGACCGACCTTTCGGCTTTCCCCATCACGGCTCGCTGGCCGGCGAAGCATCCCGAACTGCTGCAGCTTTATTCCCTCGCGACGCCGAACGGGGTGAAGGTGTCGATCATGCTCGAAGAGACGGGGCTTGCCTATGAGCCGCATTATATCGACATCATGCAGAACGAGAGCTGGACGCCGGAATTCCTGTCGCTGAACCCCAATGGCAAGATCCCGGCGATCCTCGACCCCAACGGGCCGGGCGGCAAGCCGCTGGCCCTGTTCGAATCCGGCGCCATTCTCATCTATCTCGCCGAAAAGACCGGCCAATTCCTGCCCGTGGACCCGGCAGAACGCTATCAGACCATCCAGTGGCTGATGTTCCAGATGGGCGGTATCGGCCCGATGTTCGGCCAACTGGGCTTCTTCCATCGTTTCGCCGGCCGCGAATATGAAGACAAGCGGCCTTTCGAGCGCTACCGCAAGGAATCCCAGCGCCTGCTCGGCGTCATCGAACAACGCCTCGCCGGCCGCGACTGGATCATGGGCGACGAATATACCATCGCCGATATCTCCATGCTCGGCTGGGTCAACAACCTCATCGGCTTCTATGAAGCCGCGGAAGTCGTCGACTATGCCAGCCTCAAAAACGTCCCCGCCTGGCTCGACCGGGCCCTCTCCCGCCCCGCCGTCCAACGCGGCCTCGAGCTTCCGAAGCGGGACTGAGGCATCGCCGCTGTTTGCCAAGGGCGGCATTGCCTCCCTATCCCGGATCGTCACCCTCGGGCTTGACCCGAGGGTTCTTCACTTCACAAAACCCGGTAAGTGAAACACCCTCGGGTCAAGCCCGAGGGTGACGATCCTGCCTCTTAGACACTCCCCACCGTCTTCAGCCGGATGCGCGGATGCACCTCGTTCTGGCTCATCACCACGGTCTGCGGACGGAACCGCTCGATGATGGCGCGCACATGCGGGCGTACCGAGGGCGAGGTGATGAGCACCGGCAATTCGCCCATCTGCGCGGCCTTCTCGAAACCCTGCTGCACGGCGACGATGAATTGCTGCAACCGCGACGGCGCCATGGCCAGGTGCCGGTTCTCGCCCTCGCCGACCATGGCTTCGACGAAATCGCGCTCCCATGTCGGCGACAGCGTCAGAAGCGGCAGATTGCCGTCCGGGCCGAGATTGGCGGCGCAGATCTGGCGCGACAGGCGCGAGCGGACATGTTCGGCGATGAACTGGGTCGAGCGGTTGGGGCCGGCGACCTCGGCAATGCCTTCGAGAATGCTCGACAGGTCGCGGATGGAGATGCGCTCATTGAGCAGCGCTTGCAGCACGCGCTGGATGCCCGAAACCGAAATCTGGCTCGGCACGATGTCTTCGAGCAGCTTCTGCTCTTCCTTGGGCAGGCCCGAAAGCAACGACTGCACATTGGCGTAGCTCAGCAGATCGCCGACATTGGCCTTCAGCACTTCGGTCAGATGCGTCGAGATGACCGTCGACGGATCGATGATGGAGAGGCCGCGCAATTCGGCTTCGTCGCGCAGTGCCGGCTCGATCCAGGTGGCGGGCAGGCCGAAGGTCGGCTCGGTGGTGTGGTGGCCGGGCAGGGTGATCTCGCGGCCCATCGGGTCCATCACCATCAGCTGGTTGGCGAAGATCTGGCCGTGGCCGGCTTCGACTTCCTTGATGCGCACTTTGTAGTCGTTGGGTTCGAGCTGCATGTTGTCGAGAATGCGCACCGGCGGCATGATGAAGCCGAGTTCGCCGGCGAGCTGGCGGCGCAGCGCCTTGATCTGCTCGGTCAGGCGGTCGGACCCGTTCTCGTCTTCCTTGACGAGGTTCAGAAGGCCATAGCCGAGTTCGAGCTTGAGTTCGTCGATCCTGAGGCTCTCGGTGATGGGCTGTTCGGCCGGTGCCGCGCCTTCGGCGGTGGCGCCACCCTTCTGGATGGCGCTGGCGATGGCAGCTTCGGCGGTCGCGGCGGCCTTCTTCTTCGACGAGCGCCAGGCGAGATAGCCGACGCCGCCGGCGAGAGCGATGAAGGGCAGGAAGGGCATGCCGGGCAGGAAAGCCAGCACCACCATGACGGCGGCCGACATGCCGAGCGCCTTGGGATAGCCGGTGAACTGGCTCGACAAAGCCTTGTCGGCGGAGCCGGTGACGCCGGATTTCGACACCAGGATACCGGCCGCGGTCGACACGATCAGCGCCGGAATCTGCGAGACGAGGCCGTCACCGATGGTCAAGAGCGTATAGACATTGGCGGCTTCCTGAAAGGAGATGCCTTCCTGCACCACGCCGATGATCATGCCGGCGATGACGTTGATGAAGGTGATGATGAGCCCGGCAATGGCGTCGCCGCGCACGAATTTCGACGCACCATCCATATTGCCGAAGAAGGCGCTTTCGCCCTCGAGCTCGGCGCGGCGTTTCTTCGCCGTGTCCTCGTCGATGAGCCCCGCCGACAGATCCGCGTCGATCGCCATCTGCTTGCCCGGCATGGCGTCGAGATTGAAGCGGGCGGAGACTTCCGCGATACGGCCCGAACCCTTGGTGATGACGATGAAGTTCACCAGGATCAGGATGGCGAAGACCACGACGCCGATGACGAAATTGCCCCGGGTGATGAAATTGCCGAAGGCCTCGATGACGTGGCCGGCGGCATCCGTGCCGTTATGCCCGTCCGACAGGATGAGGCGGGTGGTGGCGAGATTGAGCCCGAGCCGCAGCATGGTCGCGATCAAGAGCACCGTCGGGAAGGACGAGAATTCCAGCGGCTTCTGGATGAACAGCGCCGTCATCAGGATCATGACCGAAAACACGATCGACACCGCCAGCAGGGCGTCGAGCATCAGCGGCGGCATCGGCAGGATGAGGATGACGATGATCCCCATGACGCCGGTGGCCAGCGCCACATCGCCCGAACGCAGCGTTTCGAAGACGGAACGCAGGCTGGGCAGCGAGAAGGACGGCCGCGGCGAGGAGGGAATATCGGTCATCTAAATCGGCTCGGAATGAAAAAACGCGGAAAAGCGGTCAGGCGACGGAGCGTTCGCCGGGGCCGGGAACATAGGTGCCCTCCTCGGCATATTGGTTGAGCTTGTTCCGGAGCGTGCGGATGGAAATGCCGAGGATATTGGCGGCATGGGTGCGGTTGCCCAGGGTGTGCTCCAGCGTCTCGAGGATCAGGTCGTGCTCGACATCGGCGACGGTGCGGCCGACGAGAGCGCGCGAGGCGCTGGCGGCGGCCTGGGCCAGTTCCGTGGCCGGCGAATGGGTGCGCGCCACATCGAGGAGGCCCGTGCCGTCCGGCATCAATATGGCATCGACGCCGATGACATCGCCCGAGGACAGCAGCACGGCGCGGTGGAGGGTGTTTTCCAGCTCGCGCACATTGCCCGGCCACGGCGCGCGCAGCAGCGCATCGCGCGCATCGGGGCTGAGGCTGCGCGGCGGCAGGCCATTGGCCTTGGCATATTTGGCGACGAAATGATCGGACAGGGCGGCGATGTCGCCGGGCCGGTCGCGCAGGGCCGGCAGCTTGAGATTGACGACGTTGAGGCGGAACAGCAGGTCCTCGCGGAACTGGCCCTGCCGCACGGCATCGACGAGATTGCGGTTGGAGGTCGCGAGAATCCGGATATCGACCGGAACGGGCTTCGAGCCGCCGACACGGTCGATCAGCCGTTCCTGGATGGCGCGCAGGAGCTTGGCCTGCAGGCGGATGTCCATTTCCGAGATTTCGTCGAGCAGCAGCGTGCCGCCATCGGCTTCCTCGAACTTGCCGATGCGGCGGGCCACGGCGCCGGTAAAGGCACCCTTTTCATGGCCGAACAGCTCGCTTTCGAGCAGCGCTTCGGGAATGGCGGCGCAATTGACCGAAATGAACGGCTTGCCGGCGCGGCGCGAATGCGCATGGACATATTTGGCGATGACTTCCTTGCCGGTGCCGCTTTCGCCGGTGATGAGGATCGAGGCATCGGACGGGGCGATCTGGTCGGCCATCTTCACCACGCGGGTCATGGCCGGATCGCGGAACAGGAATTCGGTGGTGTCGCGGGTGACGGCGGCGATCACCGCGGCGATCAGCTCGGCATCGGGGGGCAGGGGGATATATTCCTTGGCCCCGGCGCGGATGGCGTTGACGGCGGCCGAGGCATTGGTCTCGACGCCGCAGGCGACGACCGGAATGGAGATGCGTTCGGCCTCGAGCGCCGCGATCAGGGCGCCGATATCCATCATCACGTCGACCAGCAGCAGGTCGGCGCCCTTGCCGGAGCGCAGCGAAGCCAGCGCGACATCGATGGAGGGCGCATGGGCGACCCTGGCGCCGCCGGTCATGGCGAGCTTGGTGGCTTCGCTCAACTGGCCTTCGAGGGTTCCGACGATCAGCAGTCTCATATCCGGACTCCTTATTGCGGCTTGACGATCTCGGTCATGGTGACGCCGAGACGGTTTTCGACGAGCACGATCTCGCCGCGCGCCACCAGGCGCTCATTGACGAAAATCTCGACCGCTTCGCCGACCTGGCGGTCGAGTTCGACCACGGTGCCGGTATCCATGCGCAACAGCTCCGAGACCGGCATCTTGGTGCGCCCGAGCACCACGGAGATGCGCACCGGCACGTCGAAGACGGCTTCGAGATCGGCGGCGGTCTTTTCCGCATAGCCTTCCGGGCTGCCGGCGCGGCCGGGCGCGGCCATCTCCTCGAGGGAGAGGTCGCGGGTGATGTCGGTTTCGTTGCCTGCGCTCATTGGTGGTCTTCCTGCTCGGTGCGGCCCTGGCCGTCATAGGCGGCGAGATAGGCCGAAATCCTGTTGTCGATATCCTGGTTGATGGCGCCGAGATCGCGCACGAGGCCGCCTTCGATCCATTCGATGCGCCCGTCGCCCAGGCCCTGCTCGGGATCGCCCATGACGATCAGCCGGCCGGCAAAGCCGGATGTGGCCATGTGCTCGGTGGCGATGTCGCGGATGGCGTCGGCGATGTCGGGATGGCAGCGGATCACCAGATGCGGCACGCCCGTCAGGTTCTGCATGCATTCGGCGATGAGGGCGTCGAGTTCGGCCGCCGGCTGGCGCTCGATCAGGCTGATGGCGAGCTTGCGCCCCACGGTGGCGGCGAGTTCCACCGCCTCGCCCAGATGGGTCTTTTCAGCCATGTCGAGCGCGCGCGCCATTTCGGCCGAGCGATCGGCAAGGGCGGTGGCGGCATCGGCGACGGCCTTGGCGGACCGGTTGGCGGCGCTCACCTCGCCGGCGGCGAAGCCGTTGGCATAGGCTTCCTCGCGGGCCTGGTCGATGAGCTGGGCCACCACATCTTCCGGCACGGCGGGGGCCGGCGTCTTGGGGCGATGGGTCAGGTCGAGATCGAAGGTGAAGCGTGCGAGCTGGGCCATGGCTTACGCGACCATCTGTTCGTCGGCTTTGGACTTGATGATCATGATCTCGCCCTTGGCCGCCAGGTCCTTGGCGGTGGACACCATGAGCGATTGCGCATCGTCCACGTCCTTGAGGCGGACGCGGCCCATGGCCTCCATGTCGTCCTTGAGCAGCTTTGCCGAGCGCGCCGACATATTGGAGAAGAACATGTCCTTGATCGGCTCGTTGGCGCCCTTGAGCGCCAGGGCGAGATCCTTCTTGTCCATCTTCTGCAGCAGCGTCTGGATGGCGGAGGGCTCGAGCTTGACGAGGTCTTCGAAGGTGAACATCAGCGCCTTGATGCGCTCGGCATCGTCGCGGCTGGCGAGTTCGAGATTGGTCAGGAAGCGCGCTTCGGTCTGGCGGTCGAAATTGTTGAAGATTTCGGCCATCTGCTCATGGCTGTCGCGGCGCTTGGCATGGCTCAGCGTCGACATGAATTCGGCGCGCAGGGTCGACTCGATCTTTTCGAGCACTTCCTTCTGCACCGGATCGAGCGCCAGCATGCGCTGCACCACGTCGAGCGCCAGTTCGTTCGGCAGCTCCGCCAGCACGCGGCTCGCATGTTCGGTGGCCATCTTGCTCAGGACCACCGCCACGGTCTGGGGATATTCGTTCCTGAGATAGGTGGCGAGCACGTCTTCGGGCACGTGGGAAAGCTTTTCCCACATATTGCGCCCGGCCGGGCCGCGGATTTCTTCCATGATCGCATCGACCCGGTCGGCCGGCAGGAAGCTGAGCAGCAGCCGTTCCGTGGTGTCGGTGGTGCCGATCAGCGAACCGTTGGAGGAGATGCTGGTGACGAATTCCACCATCAGCTCGTCGAGCATATGCGGGGTGATCGGCCCGAGCCGCACCATGGCGCGCGACAGCGTCCTGATATCCTCTTCGTCGAGCTCGTCGAAGATCGGCTTGCCGAATTCCGGCCCGAGGGCGAGCATCAGCACGGCGGCCTTTTCGTCGCTGGCGAGACTGCGCTGGTTGTCGTCATTGCCGAGCACGAGCTGGGCCTGCGGGGTGGATTGAGAAACAAGGGCCATGATTATGCTGCGCTCTGAAGCCAGTTCCGCACGATATGGGCGGCCTGTTTGGGATTTTCCTCGACCAGTTCACCCACCTGCCGCAGCGTCTGGAGCTGGTGCTCGCCGAGCGCCTTGGCATTGGAAATCCAGGTCGGCGCCATCTGCTGCGGGGCCAGTTCGGGGCCGGCGGGGATGAGCTGTCCATCGGCGGCGAGCATGGTGTCGCCGCCGAGCTCGGCCGCCATGGGCAGGGCCAGAGGCTGCGGTTCCGGGGTCAGCACGCGCTTGAGCAGCGGGCGCATGACGAAGAAGATCAGCGCCAGGGCGATCAGCAGGGTCACGCCCATCTGCGCGCCGTTCATCAGGTCGTCGCGGGTGAAGTTGAACAGCCCCGTATTGGCGTCGGTGCCGGCATCGTCGAGATTGGGGCGCTCGGCGAACTGCATGTTGACGACTTCGACGGTGTCGCCGCGTTCCGGCGAGAAGCCGGCGGCGGAGCGCACCAGCGTCTGGAGCTGGGCCATTTCTTCCGCCGAGCGCGGCACATAGGCCGCATTGCCATTGCCGTCATCGGTATAGACGCCATCGACGACCACGGCCACCGACAGGCGCTTCAGCGCGCCGGCTTCGGTGATCGCCGTCTCGGTGGTCTTGTTGATCTCGTAATTGGTGACTTCCTCGCTCGACGTGCCCTGCTCGCTGGTGCCGGTGCTGGCATCGTTCTGGCTGGCGCCGGGCAGTTCGTTGGCGACGCTGACCTGGTTGTCGGTGCCGGCGGTGCTGTTGGCTTCCTCGCGCAGCTGGCTCGAACGGACCACCTGGCTTTCCGGGTCGAACCGCTCGGAGGTGACGGTCGAGCGGTTATAGTCGAACTCGGCGCTGACCTCGACGCGGGCGCGGCCGGCGCCGACGACATTGGCCAGCATTTCCTCGATGCGGCGGCGCAACTGGCCTTCATAGGCGACGGTGCGTTCGGCGGCTTCGCCCGACAAGGCGCCGGCCGCATCGTCGGCGGTGCCCGAGGCGAGAAGATTGCCGGAGCCGTCGACGATGGAAACGCGATTGGGGCTCAGCCCTTCGATGGCGGCGGCGACGAGGTGCTGGATGGCGCGGATTTCGCCATTGGACAGTTCCCCGCGCACGGCGAGAACGATCGAGGCCGACGGGTCCTTGCGCTCGCGGCGGAACAGCTCGCGCTCGGGCAGCACCAGATGCACGCGGGCGCTGGTGATGCGGGCCAGCGAGGAAATGGTGCGGGCCAGTTCGCCCTCGAGCGCGCGCACATTGTTGATGTTCTGGACGAAGCTCGTCGCCCCCAGCGTGCCCTGCTGGTCGAAGATTTCATAGCCGACCTGGCCGCGCGTCGGCAGGCCCGATTCGGCCAGCGACATGCGGGTGGTGGTGATCTGGTCGCGCGGAATCAGGATAGTGTCGCCATCGCCGCGCAATTCGAAGGGAATGTTGAGGGTCTGCAGTTCCGTGACGATCGCCGAGGAATCCTCGAGCGACAGCCCGGTATAGAGGGGGGCCAGCGACGGCGACGATGCCCGCATGACCAGAAAGCCGAAAAAACCGAGGATAAGCACTGCGACCGTCGCCATGGCGGCGACGCGGGCAAGGCCGAGACGGTTAAGAAATTGAGCTAAATTATCCACGCGAAGTATCCGATTCCTGCCTCTATGCGAGGGCGCAAAAACGCTAAGCGGCCACCGTTAGGCAAAAATTACCTAGCCGATGGTAAATTTTGTCTTAACTCCCGTCGCAAAATGGAAAAATAGGCGGCAAAAACTGCCGGTCAGGGTGATGAAAGGATGAAACCGATGCTGAAAATTCTCGGGCGCGTGACCTCGATCAACGTCCGCAAGGTGCTCTGGGCCGCCGACGAGTTGGGGCTCGTCTATGACCGTGAGGACTGGGGCATGCCCATTCGCGACCCCAAGGTGCCCGAGTTCCTGGCGCTCAATCCCAATGGGCAGGTGCCGGTGCTGATCGACGACGATTTCGTCCTCTGGGAGAGCAATGCCATCCTCGTTTACCTTTGCGAGCGGGAGCGCGACTTCAATCTGTGGCCGACCGATCTCGAAGGCCGCGCCCGGGTGCTGCAATGGCTGTTCTGGCAGGTGACCGAGCTGAACCCGGCCTGGCGCTACGCCGTCAACGCGCTCATCCGGAAAACGCCGGGAATGGATGATCCGGTTAAAATCGAGCGCTCCATCGCCGACTGGACCGCCGAGATGGAGATTCTGGAAGCTCGGCTTGCCGAAACCGATGCCTATGCGGCCGGTGCGGATTTCACCCTTGCCGATATCGCGCTCGGCCTTTCCGTCCATCGCTGGTTCGGGACGGCCTTCGAAAAGAAGAGCCTGCCGGCGGTGACCGCCTATTATCGGCGGCTCAAGGCCCGCGATGGCGGTCTCGCCTATATGGGCGAAGCTACGCCATAAACGAAAAGCCCGCCCCGGGCTTTTCGGGGCGGGCCGTAATCTCGTGGTGGCGAACCGGCTCAGCCTTCGCGGTAGTGCTGAATCCAGGTGGTGCGCAAGCCGGCAAGGCCGTGCTTGTCGATAGCCGCCTGCCAGTTGAGAAATTCATCGACGCTCAGCGTATAGCGCTCACAGGCCTCTTCGAGACTCAGCAAGCCCCCGCGCACGGCAGCGACAACTTCGGCTTTACGGCGGATGACCCATCTCCGCGTATTCTTCGGCGGGAGGTCTGCAATCGTGAGCGGACTTCCGTCCGGCCCGATAACGTACTTAACGCGGGGACGCATTTGTACGGTCATTTTACTCTCTACTGAACCTGACCATATGACAGGCAGAGTAGAGGGCCGCGCTTAAAATTTGACTAAGGGGAAACTTACAACAAGTTAAGAACGTGCCGCTATTGGGTTTTTCCCGCTGGAGCTGGGCCGGCGCAGGGCGCCAGCCCGTCAGGATCACTGCAATATTGGCGGCTAGACGAACATGTTGACGCCGCTGGCGCTCAGGTTGCCGCGATAGAGATTGACCGTGGGGCCCCCCTCCTCGCTCTCGCCGGCCGATTGCCCGCCGGCGAAATGGCCCGGGCGGCCACGGGTGTCATCGCCGGTGCCGTTCTGGCCGAAGCCGTTCTGTTTCAGCGAAAATTCCAGATTGGTCTTGGCGCTGTCGAGGCCGGCCTGCTGCAAGGCCTTTTCGAGGCCGCGCTGGTCGCGCTGCATCAGGTCGAGGGTTTCGGCCCGCTCCACCGTCAGCCGCGCATGCACCTGGCCATTGGCATCGATATCGAGCTTCACGTCGATGCGTCCCAGTTCCGCCGGGTCGAGCCGGACCTGGAAGCGCGAATGCCCGTCATGGACCTGCCGCACCAGTTCGAAGGCGAGCTGGGGCAGGTTGAGCTGCTGCTGGCTGGTCTGGTAGCCGGGCTGCACCGGCCGGGCCGCGGCCACTACCGGCTCGGCCTTGGCCTCGGGGGTCGTCGGGGCATTGGCGGTGTTGACCGCCTGCGCGTCGGGCGCATCGGCCTCTATGGTGACGGGGGGCTGCTGCGCGGCCTGCTTGGTCACGCGCGGCGGCGCCTCCTTGGGCTCCGCGAAGGCAGTCAATTTTGTCTCGCCGGTTTTGGGCGGTTCGGTGCCGGCGGCTTCGGTTTTGGTGACGCTGAGACCGGGTTCGGCGATCTTCACCTCGGCCTCTGCGAGCGTTGCGGTCTCGGGCGTCGATGGTTGTGGATTGGTTGTGGCCTTGGGCAGGCTGGTTGCGGCCTTGGCGATGTCGCTGGCAAGGGCCACCGTCTCGTCGGGCGCCGTATCGCCCAGCGCCACCACCAGCGCCCCGAGACGCTCGCCCAGCGCCATCATTTCGGGCTGTTCGGTCTCCGCCAGCAGCGATTGCGCCAGCGGTGCAAGCACCTTTTGCAGCTCCGCCTGCATTGGCTCGCCTGCCACCGCCGGCCGCGTCGCGATGGCGGCAAGCTTGTCGGGCGTCGGCGCCTGCTCGAGCTTCAACCCCAGCGCATCCGCGAGTTTCTGCACCGATTGAGTAAGGTTTTCAAGCAGTTCCGGATCAGGCTGGGCGCCGCTTTCCACCACGGAGCGAAGCGCCGAAAGCCCTTCAATGACGGCCGCCAGCGCATCGGCGGTAGAGGTTGTCGCCTCCGATGCCTCCGGCTCCACGGCTTCCGGTTTGTCGTTGCTTTCCACCCCGGTTGGGCGAGCGGTCTCCTCCGGCACGGTCTCGCGCCGGCCGGGAACCTTGGCGGTATCCAGCACGCTCGAGAACGCGGTTTCACTCCGCTCCGGTACAGCCGCCTGCGGCTTGGCCGGCGCCGGCGCGATGGGAAGGGTCATCGGAATTTGGGGCACGCTGGGACAACCTCTGACAACTATATCCCCCGCCACGACGCAAGCGCCGTGCCAAATGCGCAAGCCTTTGAAAAACAATGGCGATGGCAATAATTCAGGAGCCGTTTTCCCGGTTTTGCCCGGGCAGGATGTGCCGCCCCCGGGCAAAAGCTGCCGGGGTCGCCAGTTGCGCCGTGCCCGTCAAGAGCGTAAAAGCCGCCCATCAATCCGCTGGCCCTTGAACCCAACCGGTCCCTTAAATGTTGAACTCGCTTGATATCGCCAAGCGTCCCGAAGACACGCGCGTCGTCGTCGCGATGTCGGGGGGCGTCGATTCCTCGGTCGTTGCCGGCCTCCTCGCCCGCGAGGGCTATGACGTCGTCGGCGTCACCCTCCAGCTCTACGACCATGGCGAAGCCACCCATCGCAAAGGTGCCTGCTGCGCCGGCCAGGATATCCACGATGCGCGCCGGGTCGCGGCCACGCTCGGCATCCCGCATTACGTTCTCGACTATGAGCAGCGCTTCAAGAATGCGGTGATCCAGCCCTTCGCCAATGCCTATCAGCAGGGCGAAACGCCGGTGCCGTGCATCGCCTGCAACCAGTCGGTCAAGTTCGTCGACCTGATGGCGGTGGCGCAGGATCTCGGCGCCGACGTGCTGGCAACCGGCCATTATGTGCAGAGCCGGCTCGGGGCCGATGGCCGCCGCCAGCTTTTCCGGCCGGTCGATGGCGATCGCGACCAGACCTATTTCCTGTTCGCGACCACACAGGAACAGCTCGATTATCTGCGCTTTCCGCTTGGCGGCATGGGCAAGGCCGAGGTGCGCGAACTGGCGCGCGGCATGGGCCTCGAAATCGCCGACAAGCACGACAGCCAGGACATCTGCTTCGTGCCGCAGGGCAAATATGCCGATATCATTCGCAAGATGCATCCCGAGGCCGTGGCCCAGGGCGAGATCGTCCATCTCGACGGCCGCGTTCTCGGCACGCATGAGGGCATCGTCAATTACACGATCGGCCAGCGCAAGGGCCTCGGCATCGCCGCGAGCGAGCCGCTTTACGTGGTCAAGCTCGATCATAAAGCCGGCCGCGTCATCGTCGGCCCGCGCGAGGCGCTCAAGACGCATACGGTGAGGCTGCGCGACGTCAACTGGCTCGGCCGCCGCCCGCTTGCCGAGGCCAGCGCCGGCAATGGCGCGCCGGTCGAAGTGAAGGTGCGCTCGACGCGCGGCCCGCAGTCGGCGGTCATCCAGATGCGCGGCGAGGATGTCTATGTGACGCTGGTAGCCGGCGAATACGGCATCTCGCCGGGACAGGCCTGCGTGTTCTACGCCGATGACACGGCAATTTCGGAAGTGCTGGGCGGCGGTTTCATCGCCGAAGCCGTGCCGACTGTGTTTGCGGCTTAATTTCTCCCCAACCGCAAACGCTTTCCCCGGGCTTGAGCCGGGGATCATTCGCCGCATCCAGCGCGCTGGGAGCGGCCCGCGGATCAAGTCCGCGGGAAGCGGCGGTGGGTGGAAAAGCCGCCTCACTCCAGCGGAATCGCATCCTCCGGCGCGATGCCCTGTTCGGCCTCGATGGTATCGTACATGCGCCACATGCCGAAATTGCTGACAAAGGTCGCGACGATGGTGACCACCGCCAGGGCAATGAAGATGGCGATGAGAATCCGGCCATTATTCCTGCTGGGTTCGGGCATTGGCGGTATCCAAAAAAATTCCGGTAAGCACCCAAGGATGAGGTGCCGAGCGTCGTCTTAGCATTAGAATGCAGATGAGGTTAAGGTCCGTGTGGTGTTCGCCCCGGTGATGGAACGATCGAGCCAGATGTCGACGGTGATCGACCCCGCCGAGGAAACACGGCGGCTGTTGGCACTGGCGCAGAAGGGCGATGGCGCGGCCTTCGCGGCACTGATCGAAGCCCATTACGACCGCATCTATCGCATCGCCTATCAATGGTGCGGTCACGGAACCGATGCCGAGGATGTGGCGCAGGATGTGTGCATCAAGCTCGGCCAGGCCATCGGCCGGTTCGATGGGCGCTCGGCATTTTCGAGCTGGCTCTATCGCATTACGCTCAATGCGGTGCGCGACATGCAGCGCGCAACGAAACGGCGGGGCCGGCATGCCGACGCGCTGGCTCTGGTGAGCCCCGAAGATTTGCCGCCGGATCAGGAAGATGCAGCCACCGCCACGCAATTGTGGAGTGCCGTGCGGGCGCTGCCCGAAAAGCAACGCGACGCGGTATTGCTGGTTTATGCGGAGGAGATGAGCCATGCCGAGGCCGGCGCGGTGATGGGCTGCAAGGAGGCGACCGTCTCCTGGCACATTCACGAGGCCAAAAAGACGCTGAGAGGCCTGCTATGAGTGATGACGAACTGACATCGCTGAGCGGTATCGAGCCGCCCTGGCCTTCGGCGGAAGCGCGCCAGCGTGCGCTCGCAGCCGGCATGGCCGCTTTCGAGGCCGCCAAGACTGAACAACCCGAAAAAATCATAGCCGCACCCCAAGGAACAGTCCGGCGGGGTCGTCTCATGTCCATCATCGCTTCCTTGAAAGGGAACTGGATCATGGACATGCGTCTTCCGCTCGGTACTGCCGCCGTCGCGCTCATCCTCCTGCCGTTGGGCTGGCAGCTCTATTCCACCACCTCGATGACCCCCGGCAGAATGCCGCTGGTGGAAGAGACTGCCTCCACCCCTGCCGCGTCCGGCAGCACTGTCGATGCGGCCGCACCGGAGCCGGCTTCTTCCGCTGCGGCCAAGGCTCCTATGCTTGCCGAGCCGCCCCCGCTTCCGGAGGCCGCTGCCGATATGGCGATGGAAGCTGCTCCTCCGCCCATGCCAATGCCCGTCGCTCCGCAATTGGGTGCACGCGCCCAGGGCGAAGCCCTGTTCGCGCCCATGCCCTCCGTGGTGGCGCGCCAGGCCCAGCCCAGCGGCGATGTCTTCACGAGTTTCGACGAGTCACGGCTGAAAGTCGTAGCGGAAGAGCCGGTTTCGACTTTCTCCATCGATGTCGATACGGCCAGCTATGCCTATGTCCGCCGCATGCTCGAAGACGGCAATATGCCGGCGCCGGATGCGGTGCGCATCGAGGAAATGATCAATTATTTCCCCTATGACTATGCTCCCCCCGAGACGGCGGAAACGCCCTTCAAGCCGACCATGGCGGTGTTTCCGACCCCGTGGAACAGCAAGACGCAACTGCTTCATATCGGCATCAAGGGCTATGAGCCGCCAGCCGGCGAGGACAAGGCCTCGAACCTGGTCTTTCTCATCGACACATCGGGCTCGATGGACATGCCCGACAAGCTGCCGCTGCTCAAGCGTGCCTTCGGCCTTCTGGTCGATCAGCTTTCGGGCAATGACACGGTCTCGATCGTCGTCTATGCCGGTTCGGCCGGCGTGGTGCTGGAGCCGACACCGGCGACCGACAAGGCCGAAATCTTGTCCGCGCTCGACAATCTCGCGGCCGGCGGCAGCACGGCGGGCGCCGAGGGCATAGAGCTCGCCTATCGGATGGCCGAGGAGGCGCATGTCGAAGGTGGCATCAACCGGGTGATCCTCGCCACCGATGGCGATTTCAATGTCGGCATCGCCGATCCGGAAGAACTCGAGGATTTCATCAAGCAGAAGCGCGATAGCGGAGTGACATTGTCCGTTCTCGGCTTCGGCCGCGGCAATCTCGACGATGCGACCATGCAGGCGCTGGCCCAGAACGGCAACGGCAATGCCAGCTACATCTCCAATTTCCGCGAAGCCCAGAAAGTGCTGGTGGAGGAGGGCGGCTCGACCCTCGACATGATCGCCAAGGACGTCAAGATTCAGGTCGAGTTCAATCCCGCCACCGTCGCCGAATACCGCCTCATCGGCTATGAAACCCGCGCCCTCAACCGCGAGGATTTCAACAATGACGCGGTCGATGCCGGCGACATCGGCGCCGGGCACACGGTCACCGCCATTTACGAGATCACCCCGGTGGGTTCGGAAGCGGTCGATCCGCTGCGCTACGCGCCCCCTGCGAGAGCCGCAGAATCGGGCCGGGAGCTGGCCTTCCTCAAGCTGCGCTACAAGCTGCCAGACGAGGATGTCAGCCAGCTCATCGAAATGCCGGTGACGCCCTCACTGGTCCATGGCGATATCGCCGATGTCAGCGACGACATGCGCTTCGCCGCCGCCGTCGCCGCCTTCGGCCAGAAGCTCAAGGGCTCGAATTATGGCGATATGAGCTGGGACGCGATCGCCGATCTGGCGCAATCCGGCAGGGGCGCGGATGAAAGCGGCTATCGGGCGGAATTCATGCAATTGCTCAGAACGGCGGAATTGCTGAAGCCGGACGGGGAATAATCCTCCGACCGCACCCTCGGGTATCCTCGGGCTTGACCCGAGGGTTCTGCACTTCCCTTAAATCGAGTGCCCGACCTCGTGGTTCGAGGCGCCATGGCGCACCTCACCATGAGGTCTCAGGTGCTCCCTCTAGGTCCCGAATTCTCGCTTTCCCAGTGGTCCTCATGGTGAGGCGGGAGCGAAGCGACCCTCGAACCACGAGGACGTGGCAAAGACCCTCTCACACCAGCGGCTTCAACCCCGCCTCGATCTCGGCCCGCTGCGGCTCGAGAAACGGCGGCAGCGCCAGGCTCTCGCCCAGCGTCTCCATCGGTTCATCCGCGGCAAAGCCCGGGCCGTCCGTCGCGATCTCGAATAGGATGCCATTGGGTTCGCGGAAATAAAGCGAGGTGAAGTAGAACCGCTCGACCTCGCCGCTATTGCGCAGGCCGAACTGGCCGACCCGGGAGATCCACTGGCGCAGCGTCTCCTCGTCCGGCGTGCGGAAGGCCACGTGATGCACGCCGCCGGCACCGGGCCGCACCGGCGCCAGATCGGGCTCGACCATCACATGCAGCTCTGCATTCGGGCCGCCTTCGCCCATCTCGAATACATGCACTTCGCCATGGCGTTCGCGCGCCGGATAGCTGCGCACTTTGCGCATGTTCATCACCTGGGTCAGCACTGCCTCGGTGCGGTCGAGCCGCGGCACGCTGAGGGTGATGGGGCCGAGGCCGATGATCTGCCGTTCGGCCGGCACCGGGCTTTTGACCCAGGGTTTAGCTTTGTTGACCGCGTCGATGACCATGCGGAAACGCTGGCCTTCAAAATCCTCGAAATCGAGCGAAAGATGCCCCGCGCGCTCCTTGATGGCACCGACACCGATATTGCGGTTTTCTAGATGCCCCTTCCACCAGTTCAGCGTCTCCTCGCTGTCGACGCGCAGCCCCGTGCGCACGATCGAATGCGTGCCGCGCTTTTCCGGCGGCGTGTTGAAATCGAAGAAGGTCAGATCCGCGCCCGGCGAAGCGACGCCATCGCCATAGAACAAATGATAGGCGCTGACATCGTCCTGGTTCACCGTCTTCTTGATGAGCCGCATGCCGAGGGTCTGGGTGTAGAAATCGAGATTGCGGCTCGCCTGTGCGGTGACCGCCGTCAGATGGTGGATGCCATCGAGTTCCAGCGCCATTTTCGTCTCCTGAAGGTAGCGGGCCGGGCCCGCATTTCGGATCAAGACATAAACCGCCTTGGCTTTCCGGAGCAGAGCCTGGGGGCCAACACAGCGTCGCCATTTCCCGAACGAACGCATCGAAGCGCAACATGTTCATGGTTTTGCGCATTGGTCTTGCATGCCGATACCGATGGGAGGTCCGGATGAGTACGCATACGGCCGAGATCGAAAGCCTCGCCGAGGCGCGCGCGGCGATCGAGGATTGCCGGCGCTGCCCGCTTTACGAGCACGCAACGCAGGCCGTGTTCGGCGAGGGACCGAAGCGGGCGACGATCATGTTTGTCGGCGAGCAGCCGGGAGATCAGGAAGATCTGGCCGGACGCCCCTTTGTCGGGCCGGCGGGCAAGATGCTCGATGGCGTGCTGGAGCAGGTCGGGATTGATCGTTCGCGCGTCTATGTCACCAATGCGGTCAAGCATTTCAAATTCGTGCCGCGCGGCAAGCGCCGCATTCATCAAAGGCCGGATGCCGGCGAAATCCAGGCCTGCCGATTCTGGCTCAACCTCGAGCTCACCCTCGTCCGGCCCAAGGCCGTGGTGGCGCTGGGGGCGACGGCGGCGCAGAGCCTTCTCGGCAAAAGCGCGACGATCTCGCGCCTGCGCGGGGCGCCCATCCTCCGCCCGGAAAGCCCGCCGCTCTTCGTCACCATTCACCCTTCCTATCTCCTCCGCATACCGGATCGCGACATGGCGGGGCGCGAAAGGGGGAAGTTCGAAGCCGATCTCACACTTGTGCGCGACTATGTGGCCAGCGCATAACGGCGCTTGACAGCGGGAGGCTGCAAATCTAGTAAGTCCGCGCGCCTCCAGAGCGCCGCCGGTTTTTCACCGTGCCCTGGGGCGGAGTAGCTCAGTTGGTTAGAGCAGCGGAATCATAATCCGTGTGTCGGGGGTTCAAATCCCTCCTCCGCTACCACTTTGTATCATCGAGAAAGAAGCCCGGAAGCCTTGACGTTTGCCAGCATTTGGTAGGCGCAGCGCCGGATATGTGTCACCGCAACGTGACACCGTCCAGACGCGAGGTTCCACGTCCAATGGCACGGGCCGCTTACATCATCAAAAAAGACGGGCGATACTGGTTTCAGAAGAGATTCGCGGTTGTGGCAACGGCCTGCCTGAGGCTGGGCAGCCACTGTCGCGTGGCGTTGCGGACATCGGATTACCGCGTGGCAGTCTCACGCATGTTGAAGGTGGCGCAACTGGTGCAAGAGTTCGAATCCCTGCCCGACATTTCTTCGCGCGCATCGGCGCTCATGACCGACATGCAGCGGCTGAATGCCAAAATGGATTCCGATAGCTTGGTTGAACGTCGAGCCGTTGAAACACTGGTGAGCCGTCTCATCGCGGAGGCAAGGCTTCGTGCGCATCCATTGACCGCCGAACCATCCGGCTTTTGGCCGGCGTGGATGGGTTTCGTCAATGCCAACGTCCTGCTTGAAACTACACAGGATGCCGCGCCGCAACTCCGCCGCCCGGTGACTACGGTCTCCTCTTCCTTGCCTGCCCCGAGCCAGGTCGCGTCCACGGTGCCGCCGCAGGCACCACCCAAGCTCGCGCCGGTTGAGTCTGCCACAACCGGTGACCTTCATAGTGGATCAACGCTCTCGGAAGTCCGCCGGGCGTTCCTTGAGCAGCGGCGAGTTGCTGAGGGGGATGGCCGTGCCGAGGAGGACACCGGCATCGTCATACAGTTCCTCATCGACTTCCTAGGTGACAGGCAGATCGGCACCATTGTTGCTGCCGATCTATTGCGCGTCGAAAATGCCCTGCCGAGAATACCTCATCCCCATGGCGTGCCGAAGCCCGCGCAGGTTCCTTGTATCAGCGCTGGCCTTACGCCGACCAGAATGGGTGGGAAGGCCTGAAGGCAATTTCGAAGACCCGATTGCGCAATGGCTGGCACCGAGCCTTGCAAGCGTTCTTCGGTTAGGCTCGCGGCAAGGGCATATATTCCGGCCCGGAATATGTCTTCAGGTTAACGGCAAAGGAAAACCGGGCGGAACAGGAACGGGATGCTTGGAAGCCCGAGGAGATATTGAAACTCTTCAGCTTGCCCCTATTCACCGGGTGCCGCACGGCAGCCCATCATTGGGAGCCCGGCAATGTCTTCCTGCAAAACCATCTCTACTGGGCCTATCTCCTCATCTTCTTCACCGGCATGCGGCCCTCCGAAATCGGAAAGCTTCGCCTCGAGCAGATCATAGAAATTGAAGGGGATTGGTACTTCGATTTCCGGGGGGCCAGTGCGTCAGTTGCCGCGACAAGCGTGAAGAGCAAAGCAGGGCGCCGCTTGGTACCGATCCCCCGCCTGCTCCTCGATTTGGGCTTGCTGGAACGCAAGGCGGCGCTGCTCGCGAAGGGTGAGGCGCGGCTCTTTCACGAGTGGAAGGTCTATATCAACAAGAAGTCGGGGCGCGAAATGTGGGGCCACGAATTCTCGAAGAGTTGGCAGTATATCAAGGTCAAGTTTGGTTTTGGTCGCGAGGCGCTGACCCTGTACGGCGGCCGTCATACTAGGGCCACTTGGTATGATGAGGCTGGCATTCCTCAAAGAGTTCGAATTAGGCTTCTTGGCCATGCGCCGACAAGCGTTGCTGAGCGGTATGGCGCCATCCATGTCACGCCTGATGAAGCCAAGTTGGTCTTGTCCAAGACAAATCAGGTAGAAGAAGCAATCGCCGAAATACTAATCGAAGCGAAGCTGAAGGCGGATTATGGTCATTTGACTGCAGCTCCACTGTAGTTTGCGTTTAGGTGGCTTCAAGAAAGTGTGTGCTGGATCGTAGCTCATTAAGGATTGTGTTGAAGAATTTATGACGTCAAAGATACAGCGCTTATTAGACATTCTGGAGCAAAAGGATGGCGCGTCTTCCTTGGATGGTGTATGGAAACTTATAAATTCAGCGCTCGCTGAAGCGAATCCGCAAACGGATACTGGTGAGCTTTGGACGATTCCTGCAAAAGATGCGCCGAGCGTCAAACGCTATGGACCGGATGGCAAGGCTATTCGACTAATCGCGCACTATGTTTACGTAAACGCTTCAGGTGCTTTCCAGATTGTCGACCTTTGGAAGGACAAAGCTCCCATCTTTACGAAAGCCAGTCGCGATGGCACGCCATTTATCGAAGGCGAGAGCTTCCTTGACAAACCAGATTCCAAAGAGGCCCCCACAATCTAGCCGGTGCTTCTTCGGGGCTGGAATTCTGACGCCTAGCAGCCCAGAGTGCACTACCCAGCCTCGAGGTCTTAGGGTCGCACGTTCGCTGTGAGTCCCGCGGAGTGGTACGGGAAGGGGTTGAGCTGGTGGGCCGGCGCGATCCTCGCCCAGCCCGGCGTAGCTTAAGAGGAGGTGGGTTGGAGCGCAGGGCGCGACAGCCGGCCCGACAGATCAAGGCAAAAGGCGGAGTGGGGTCCCAAGTCGCGCATAGCGCGACTTGGGCACGACAACTTGTGCCGACCCCTGACCCGGTCCGCCGCTGACCGCGAACCGATAAAATTGCCAAAGTCAGCTTTCCCGGCGCTTAACGCATCTTGAAGCGGGCCGGCGCGCCAGGATTGCATAGCGACCATGTCCACACTATTGTGGACGAAATGAAACTGAAGAATGTCGAATCGGCAATCGTTGACGCGGCGCGCTCTCCAAATTGGTGGGCCGTCCCTGAAGCTATCGCGAACTGGCGTGACCAGGGCGAGGCGACGACGGGAATGGTCTTTTGGCGACGGGCCGCAGCGTCAGCAGGGAAGTCGGAGCATGCATTGCGCCAAATGTGCGGCGCCTATGACTTTGTCCGCGCTCACTCTCCTCACATGCCCCCAGACTTTGTTGCGCTGGCTCTCGGGCGGCCCTACACGCATCTGGAATTGCTCGCGCGCATTGCTGAATCCGACTTTGAACGCGCCGCCAGCCTCATATTTTCTCCTGGCAATGTTCAGTCAGTTCGCGACCTGCGTAAGGTCCTCGACGAGGTGCGGGCCCAGTCGACAGACGACACATCCGCCTTGGTAGAAGGCCAGCAGACGCGAAGCCACGCTTTGGCGATTGTCGCAGACCAAATGCCAAGGCTAGTCGCTCCGCGGTCCGTGGGGGTCATACGATTTCAAAAATGGTCTGGCACGACCGCTTCGGTTTCCCCGTCACTGGTGGCAATTCGCCTCAGGCCCGATGGGCGCCCCGAAGCAGTCGGGGTGTTCGTTTCGGTCAAGCCTAGTGTTGACGCGTTACATCGCGCAATCGCGCGCGTGGGCTGGGATTCGACGTTCTTCGATGTGTACTGGCTCGCCGTGCCGACACCCGTCGCCTCCGAAGCGGGTGCGCTGGTACGCCAGTACCGCTTAGACAATGTCGGCCTTGTGACGTTTGACGCCGCCTCGTCTCTGCTCACGCTTGCATTCGCGCCTACGGAAGGCGCACCGGCGCCTGATCGCCGCGGCCTGCTGCGCCTCCCAGAGCGCTACCGTCGCTGAAATTCCAGAACTTCCGGAATTCCGGAATTGAACAATCTCGAGATTGGACCGCACATGGCCTACGACCCCGACAAGATCTTTGGAGAAATTCGGAAGCTCCTCGAAAACGCGCCCATTGGTGACAATCCCAGCCGTACTGAAATTTGCCAGCGCCTGGTCAATGACGGAATCGTCCGGTCGATGGGCACCGCGCACAAGTATGTGGGCGCGTTCTTTGCGGCCGATTCCATCAAAGCCGAAATTGTAGCGCCGGACATCGACACGTCCGTTCTTCCAGAACGTGTGTACAGCGCTTTTGTCGACCTTCTAGATTCCGCCGCACGGCTCAAGAACGAAGTTGGTGCAGCCCTTGATGACCTTACGCAGCGGTCATCTACCGCCTTCGCCAAAATGATGACTGCACACGATTTGGCCCAGCAGGCCGAGATCGCAGAACTTGCGACCGAACTGGAGGCATTGCGCGCTGAAAGGGACGACACGCGTGAACAGTTGGACGTGGAGAAGGCGCATCTCGATGAGCTGATCGCCACCATCGCCGAGATGGACCATGCTCTCGATATAGCTACGGAGCGTTGAGGCTGATCTGCGCAAGTTGCTTGTGGACCAGGATGTGAAGATCGCGGTGGGCGCGCGCGCATGACAGACGACAAGAAGGCCGTTCCATCCGTTTCCGTCACCTACACGCAAAGCGGCAAATCGGCGAAAGCCAATGCACTCGGCATGAGGCCGATGCAGGAGCGCGCCTATGAAAAGCGCGGCGAGCAATATTTGCTCATCAAGTCCCCGCCCGCTTCCGGCAAGAGCCGGGCGCTCATGTTCATCGCACTCGACAAGCTGGCCAACCAAGGCTTGAAGCAGGCCATCATCGTCGTACCGGAAAAGTCCATTGGCGCGAGCTTTGCTGATGAGCCTTTGACCAAATACGGCTTCTGGGCTGACTGGGCGGTGGTTCCGAAATGGAATCTCTGCAACGCCCCCGGCGAGGACGGCGGCAAGGTCAATTCCGTCAGCGCTTTTCTCGGTAGCAGCGACAAGGTGCTGGTCTGCACCCATGCAACCTTTCGCTTCGCGCTTGCCAAGTTTGGTGCGCAGGCCTTCGATAACCGGGTAATCGCGGTGGACGAGTTTCACCATGTCTCCGCCGACGCCGACAGTAGACTCGGCCAGCATCTCAGCCAGCTCATTGAGCGTGGCAGTGCCCACATCGTCGCCATGACCGGCTCATATTTCCGAGGAGACGCCGTGCCGGTGCTGATGCCGGAGGACGAGGCGAAATTCCGGGAGGGCACCGTCACCTATACATATTATGAGCAGCTCAACGGTTACGAGTATCTGAAGCAGCTCGATATTGGCTATTTCTTCTATTCCGGCTCCTATGCCGACGACATTCTCAACGTCCTCGACCCCGCCGAAAAGACCATTATCCACATCCCTTCCGTCAATTCGCGCGAGAGCACGAAGGACAAGATCAGGGAGGTCGAGCACATCATCGAGGCCTTGGGCGACTGGCAGGGAACCGACCCCGCGACCGGCTTCCAACTGGTCAGGCGCGCCGACGGCAAAGTGCTGCGCATCGCCGATCTGGTCGATGACGACCCCAACAAGCGCGACCGGGTTTCCGCTGCCCTCAAAGACCCAAGCCAGAAGAACAACCGCGATCACGTCGATATCATCATCGCGCTTGGCATGGCCAAAGAGGGCTTCGACTGGATTTGGTGCGAACACGCTCTGACAGTAGGCTACCGCTCCAGCCTTACGGAAATAGTGCAGATCATCGGGCGTGCCACGCGCGATGCGCCGGGTAAAACCCGCGCCCGCTTCTCCAATCTCATAGCTGAGCCGGATGCGTCCGACGAGGCCGTGACCGAAGCGATCAACGACACGCTGAAAGCTATCGCCGCGAGCCTGCTGATGGAACAAGTGCTTGCTCCTCGCTTCAATTTCACGCCCAAAAATCCACAGGGCGGGCCGATTGAGGGCTTCAACTATGGTGAAGGCGGCTACGCGCTCGACAAAACCAATGTCGGCTTCAACGAGGACACCGGGCAATTCCACATCGAAATCAAGGGCCTTGCGGAGCCGACCAGCAAGGAGGCCGGACGCATTGTCCGCGAAGATCTCAACGAGGTGATTGCTGCCTTCGTGCAGGACAAGACCGCCATCGAGCGCGGCCTGTTCGATGACGAGCTTGTGCCCGAAGAACTAACCGTTGCCCGTATGGGCAAGATCATCAAGGACAAGTATCCCGACCTAACAGACGAGGATCAGGAAGCGGTGCGCCAGCACGCCGTGGCCGCCCTCAAGCGCGCCGCCGAAGAAGTTGCTAATCGCACCCCGGCAGCAGACTTCGCGCAGTTCAAGCCGATGTTCGAGCGCGTCGCCAGTGACATTGCCAGCGGTTCTCGGATCACGCAGCTGATACGCAAAGACGCGGGATTCCTTAAGGCGGACATTCGGGCCGGAGACTTCTTCATCCTGGGCGGGCAGACCGCCTATGTTGCCGAAATCGGTGAGCCCATCCGCGCCCCGAATGGCGAAACCGACGCCCGGCTCCGCGTCATCTATTCGAACGGCACGGAAAGCAATCTGCTGCTGCGCTCGCTACAGCGCGCTCTCTACAAGGACGAGGCCAGCCGCCGCGTGTCTGATGCTTCTGCCGGGCCGCTGTTCACCGGCGAGGCCGAGGACGGCGATCTATCGAGCGGTACGATCTATGTTCTGCGCAGCAAATCCGATCTTCCGCTCGTCGCCCAGCATGGCGACGTGCTGCACAAAATCGGCGTGACCGGGGGCGACGTGGCCCGACGTATTGCCAACGCCAAGCTGGATGCGACCTTCCTGCTCGCCGATGTGGAAATCGTCGCGACCTACAAGCTCGCCAATATCAACCGCACCAAGCTCGAAAACCTGATTCACCGCATCTTCGACCCGGCACGGCTCGACATCGAAATCCGGGATCGTTTCGGCAATCCCGTTATTCCGCGCGAATGGTTTCTTGTCCCGCTTTTTGTGGTCGATGAAGCCGTCGAGAAGATCAAGGATGGCAGTATCACCGAGTACCGCTACGATCCCGAGCTCGCTGCACTTGTCAGGAGCATCGCATAGGCATGCCCTCAATTCAGGAACTTCAACCCCTCGTTGCCGAGCCGAGGGAGGCCCTCGATGCAGAATACAAGGGGTGGCTTGACCTCACGACAAACGACCACAAAGCGGTGCTCGCCAAGGCTGCTATTTCCTAAAGTGGAACAGCGCCGAACCTAAGAGGTCGATTGACCATTCCGGTGATAATGTGACAGGGATACGTATCCGGGTTGCGCTGCTACAGGCGAAGCCCCAGGATTTCTGGCTTTTTTGGCGTAATTGGTAGCGCGTCCCTCCTCCGCTACCACTTTGTATCATCGAGAAAGAAGCCCGGAATCCCTGACGTTTGCCAGCTTTGGTAGGCGCAGCGCCGGATACATGGCGCGGGCCGTTTACATCATCAAAAAAGACGGGCGCTACTGGTTCCAGAAGAGATTCGCGGCACACGCAGGACGCTCGAGCGGAGCATTGCTCCTCATATCAAGCGGGATAGCGTGTTGAACGACCCAACAGAAGAGCGGCGTACCGGTGAAGCGGCCGGACGGAGTAGCGGACGTCGGCTACGCGCCGACGCTCAACGGAGTATTGATGCCATAGTTGCGGCGGCACGAGAGCTGTTTACCACGAAGGGGGTGATGCAACCACGCGGGAGATTGCCGAGCGGGCGGACGTCGGCATGGGGACGCTTTTTCGCCGCTTTCCTCAACGTGCGGATCTTGTAGAATCCGTCTTTCATAGTGAAATGAACGCATGCGCGGGCGGCGACGTTCATGGCCTCCCAATATCCACCATTCGAAGCTTTAGCCAAATGGATGCAAGTTGATACGGAGTTTGTTGGCACGAAACGGGGGCTGGCTAAAGCTCTTAGCTCTGGCGATCCCGTATTTGTCGGCCTGTTTGCCCGTTTCGATCAGCACCTTCGTCCCGCAGGCCGGCAGCTTATGAGGCTGCGGTAGAAGCTGGGGTCGCAAGGCCGAATATAGACGCCACTGAGCTGCTGTGCGCTGTCTCCACACACTCTGTATGTCTACATACGAGGGCAAACCTGATCATGCGAGTAAGACGGTGGATCTCCTCATAGAGGGACTTCGATTGCCACATTGACACAGCGCTCTTGAGATCAACAGGCTTTCGCCTTGGGTATCAAGATGTCACTGACCATCGGGTAGGGGCATCTTTGGAGCCTTCATGTGCTCGACGACATGAGTGGATGCTTGCCCTGCTGCCGCAGTGGATTCTCGGTGCTCGGCCAACCGGTGCATTATGGGGCGTTGGATCCCTGCAGCCGCTAAGAGCGCCCCATCGAAATTGTTTCGGAGCGGTGAGACACCTTTATCGCAGGCCATTGTAATTAATTATACATAAGTCTAGCTTTTAGGAGATTCTGCCATGATGGTCGATAACCAGTCACAAGGCGGCAACGAATAGCACACAAGAGAACGGAATGATGATCGGCATGAAGCAAGAGCATATTCTGGTACGGGCAGGCTGTTCCATCTTTTCAAGACGGGACCTTGCCGACCCTGATGCGCCTTGGCTGGTCTTTTCGAACTCGCTCATGACCGATCACACCGTCTGGGAGAACCAAGCCTTACATTTTGGAAACCGCTATAACATCCTACGCTACGACCAGAGGGGGCATGGTCGCTCGGATGCCCCTGCTGCAGTGACGTTTGAGGCATTATCCGGCGATGTGGAGGCGCTGCTGGATGCCTTCTCCATCGAAAAATGCATCTATGTGGGGCTGTCAATGGGCGTGCCAACCGGGCTTACCTTCGCCGGCAGGAATCCGGGTAGGTTGGCCGGGTTGGTGCTGGTGGATGGGCAAGCGGCAACCCAGCCCACTGGTCGCCAGACCTGGCAAGGGCGTATCGACTTTGCGCGTGAGAACGGCATGACCGCAGTAGCAGATGACACTGTAGGACGGTGGTTCTCGGACGATTTCGTCAAGTCCGGCGGCGCTGAACCACTTCGCCAAGCTGCGGGTCGGATGCGGGTTGAAGGCTATTGTGCCTGCGCGGCCGCTCTGCAGGCTTATGATTTCAGCGGTGAAGCGGCGGCACTCACGGTCCCCGTATTGCTGCTGGCTGGCGCAAATGATGGAGCCATGCCCAGCACGATGGAGGCTCTCGCAAAGACTATTCCCGGGGGCCGTTTCGAGACAATTCCCGATGCGGGACATATCCCGAATGTGGAGCAACCTGATCGTTTCAATGCGGCAATGGAGGCGTTTCTTACCAGGTTGATCCTAAAAACCAGCTAATTGACTTTTATAAAGGCGGAGGATAAATCGAGATATGTGAGGAGGTCCAATCACCATGAAGCTGCACTGGTCGCCCCGGTCGCCGTTTGTCCGCAAGGTGATGATCGTCCTTCATGAAACCGGCCAACTGGCCGATGTGGACTGCGTGCGGACGGTGGTGGCCATGACGAGCCCGCCCGGTTCCGAGATTCTCTCGGACAATCCCCTGGGCAAGATTCCCACTCTGGTTCTCGATGACGGTAGTTGCCTCTTCGATTCGCGCGTCATCTGCGACTATCTCGACCAGCGAGCCGGCAGCAGGCTTCTGCCCGATGCGGAGCGTCTCAGGCACCTGCGCTGGCAGGCGCTCGGGGACGGGGTGACCGAAACCCTGCTGCTCCTGCGCACCGAATTGCAGCGCGATCCGCCCCATGAAGGATTGGTCGAAAACTATCGGCGCAAGCTCGCGGCGAGCTTCGCGGCCATCGAGGCCGAAACCGACACGCTCGACAGCGTGCCTTTTGGCCTTGGGCATATTGCGCTGATCTGCGCCATCGGCCAGCTCGACTTTCGCTTCGGCAAGAGCCGTCGGCGCGAAGCCTTTCCGCGCTTGTCGCAATGGGCTGCCCGCCTTGCTGAACGTCCATCAATCGCTGCCACTGCCGTCAAGGATGACGGTCCCCAGGCCGGCACCGACACGACCTCTTTCCTGGATTTTACCATAGTCTCATGACCAAGCCCCTTGCCGGAATTCGCGTTCTCGATCTTAGCCGTGTGCTGGCCGGCCCCTGGGCGGGGCAAATGCTGGCGGATCTGGGGGCAGATGTCATCAAGGTGGAGCGCAAAGGCGTTGGCGACGATACGCGCGGCTGGGGGCCGCCTTATCTCAAGGATGCTCCGGAAGCCCGCTCGCGCGAATCCGGTTATTATCTCTCGGCCAATCGCGGCAAGCGCTCCATCGAGATCGACTTCAATGATCCACAGGACATCAAAACTGTGCGAGCGCTGGCGGCGCGCTCCGATATCCTGCTTGAAAACTTCAAGGTCGGCACGCTGGCGCGCTACGGTCTCGCCTACGCGGATTTGCGCGATCTCAATCCCGAACTCATCTATTGCTCGATCACCGGCTTCGGCCTGTCCGGGCCGCGCAGCAGCCAGGTGGCCTATGACTTCATGATCCAGGCCATGGGCGGTCTCATGAGTGTCACCGGCGAGAGCGATGAGCGCAATGGCGGACCGCAAAAGGTGGGGGTGCCGATCGTCGACCTGATGACCGGCATGTATGCTTCCATCGCCGTGCTGGGCGCCCTTGTCGCGCGCGATCGGACGGGCAGGGGTGACCATATCGACGTGGCCATGCTCGATGTTTCTGTGGCGATGCTGGCCAATCAGGCGATGAACTATCTCGTTTCCGGGAAGTCGCCGATACGCCGCGGCAATCGCCATCCCAATATCCAGCCGCAGGATGTCTTTGCGGTGCGAGACGGACATCTGGTGCTGGCGGTGGGCAATGACGAGCAGTTCCGCCGCTTCGCCCAGGCCATCGGCCAGCCCGATCTGGCGGACGATCCGCGCTATGCTCAGAACGCCGCGCGCGTCGACAATCTTGATACGCTTCATCCGCTGATCTGCGAGGCGCTGCTGACCCGCGACCTTGACGAGTGGATCGCCATTTTCGGCGAACACGGCATTCCCTGCGGCCCCATCAACGATGTTGCGCGGGTGTTCCGCGAGGAACAGGTGGTGCATCGTGGCATGCTCGCCACCATCACGGACACGGCGGGGCGGGACGTGCCTCAAGTGCTGAGCCCGATGAAGTTCGCCAACCATCCGCTGGATTTCGACCGCGCGCCGCCCCGGCTGGGCGAGCATACGGCTGAGGTGCTGGCCGAAATCGGAGGCTGACCGATGGCGCAGGATTACGGCTTTCCCGTCACCGCCATTTTGCGCATTCCCCTGCCCGAGCCCGAGCAGATGACCCCCGACCAACTGGCCATCCACAGCGCTGTCGTCAAGGGGCCGCGCGGGCGCATGGTCGGACCGCTGCGTGCCGTCGTGCACAGCCCGGAACTTGCGGATCGCTGGCAGCAATTCGGCGAATTCGTGCGCTATCGCACGGTCCTGCCCGAGGATCTGAAGGAACTGGCAATTCTCGTCTGCGGCCGCCACTGGAACAGCGACGTCGAATGGGCCGTGCATCGGCGCGCTGGGGAGAAGGCCGGGCTGTCCACCGACATCCTTGCGGCCATCGAGGCGGCCGGTCCGGTCGTGTTCGCGCGGATCGAGGAGCGCGAGGTTTATGAATTTTCCCGTCTCTTGCTGGGTCACGGTCAGGTGCCGGATGCGGAATATGGGGCCATCCGCTCGCGATGGGGTGATCGCGGCGTGGTCGAACTGACCGCCATCGTCGGTTATTACAGCATGGTTGCCCTGATGGTGAATGCCCACCTCGTACCGGTGCCGGCAGAAGATGGCCCGGGCATCCGGCCACTGGGGCCGAACCGTACTGAGTTGGCGCAAAGCGAGTTGAGGCCATGACCATAAGGGATCAGCACATTACCCAGGCGGCCAAGGATCTTTATTCTTGGGCGCTACGCCGCGTGCCCGACGACACCAAAGCGGCGCTGGCGCGGGCCCGCGAAGCCGAAACCAACGAGACCGCACGCAAGACGCTCAACATGATGCTGCACAGCGCCAGCGCCGCCGAGACGGCGGACCGCTATGTGTGTTCCGATGCCGGCATCCCCGTATTCTTCGTGCGTATCGGCTCCCAGGCGGACTGGACGGCCAATATCAAATCGGCCATCCGCGCCGGCTTCGACGAATTGGTGGAAACCATCGACCCGCCGCTCCTCAAGCATGTCACCAACCCTCTGACGCTCGAGCGCGGCTACCACGGCAAGGATATGCCGATCGTCACGTTCGATCTGATCGAGGACGCGGATTATATCGAGATCATCTGCTCGCCAAAGGCGTTGGGGTCCGGTCGCTGGGCCGCGATGGAACTCTTCACCTTTCCCACGCTCGAAACCATCGAGACCTATATTCTCGACGTTGCCATCAAGGCCGGCTCCCAGCATTGCCCCCCGGTGGTGATGGGCGTGGGCATCGGCGGCACGTTCGACTATTGCGCGAAGATGGCCAAGGAAGCCACGCTGCGCGAGATCGGCCAGAAGCATCCGGAGAAGATGGTCGCCGATATGGAGCAGCGGCTCTATGAGGCCGTGAACGCTCTCGGCTACGGCCCCATGGGCACAGGCGGCGACACCACCGTTCTCGGTGTGCATGTGAACTATGCCGCCGGCCATGGCTTCACGCCGGTGGCAGTGGCGTTCAACTGCTGGATCAACCGCCGCTCGATCGCCCGCATCTATGGCGACGGCCGGATCGAGCGGGTGGAATAGCCGTGCGCAATATCGTTCTGCCCGCTACGCGCGCGGCCGTCGCCGAGCTCAAACTGGGCGAGATGGTGACCGTGAGCGGCCCGATCGTGGTGACCGCCGGCATCCCCACCCATCATCGTATTCTCGACTCTATCGAGCAGGGACAGCCCACGCCGATCGCGCTCGAGGAGGCGGCCTTCTTTCACCTCGGCAGCTATAGCCGGGAGACGGAGGAGGGGTTTGAAATCCTCTATATGAATCCCACTACCAGTACGCGCTTCAACCCGCTGATGCCCCGCATCATCCGTCATTTCGGATTGCGCTGCGTCGGAGGCAAGGGCGGGCTGGACGATGAATGCGCGCGCGCCCTCAAGGATGTGGGCGGCGTCTATCTTTCGTTCCTGGGCGGTGGCGCGCCGATCATTTCCTCCGCCATCCGCCGCATCCGTCAGGTTGCCTGGGACGATTTCATTTCACACTACCGCCTGGTGGAACTGGAGGTGGAGGCGCTTGGTCCGCTGACGGTGGCCATCGATGCCCGCGGCAACAGCCTTTATCGCAATCTGGACGATGCGGCGCAGGCGCGGCGCGCCGCCATTCTCGATCGCATGGCCCAGCAGCGCCCGGGCCAGTGACAATAACGCCGCGGAACAACGCGGCCGGAGGATTCCATATGCAGCAGACAATGGCCGAAAAAATCGTGGCGCGTGCCGCCGGGCGCGACAGCGTGGTACCCGGCGAATATGTGACTGTCTCCCCAGCTTATACCGTGTGCCAGGAAATCTCCTGGGCGCCGCGCAAACGCATCATGGAACAGGCCGGCACCGCCCGGCTCAAACGGCCGGACAAGGTGGTGATGGTCGTCGACCACACGACCTCCGCCGCCATGGGTACGCCTTACTACAAGGCCCATCGGGAGATGCAGGACTATGCGCGCGAGGAGGGGGCCCATTTCTTCGGTCCGGGCTCGGGCCTGCGCCATCTGGTGATGACGGAGCGCGGCTTCGCCAAGCCGGGCGATCTGGTGTTTTCGGACGAACCCAATATCGCCACGGTCGGCGTCGTTGGCGCGCTCAACATCGCCATGTCTTCCGAGGTGGTGGTGTCGCAGTTGACCGACGAGAACTGGGTTATGGTGCCTCGTTCGGTGCGTTTTGTGCTCGAGGGGCGCTTCGCCCGTGGTGTCATGGCGCGGGATCTCGCCCAGCGCATCATCCATGACTTCGCCCAGACCGACACGCTGAGCCAAGCCTGCATAGAATATGCTGGGCCAGCCATTGCCGATATGAGCCTCGATGAACGCCAGAGCCTTCTGGCCTGCTCCTATCATGCGGGTGCCGATAGCGCCTTGATGCCGGTGGATGCGCTGGCGCTCGACTATGCCCGGGCGCGTGCCTCGGATGCCTTGATCGCGCCGCTCGCCAGCGATCCGGGTGCCCGGTTCGATTTCGAGCAGCACTATGATCTGTCCGGGCTCGAGCCCATGATCACGCCGCCGCCCGAGTTGCATACTGCCGCTCCTCTCGATTCGTTCAAGGGCCTGCGCATCGACCAGGCAGCCATCGGCTCCTGCGCCAATTGCCGGCTCGACGACATGCGGGCGGCTGCCGATATCCTCAAGGGCCGCAATATCGCTCCGCACGTGACTTTCTATATCACGCCGGGCAGCCGTGAGGTCTATGCCAGGGCCGCGGCCGAGGGGCTGCTGGAAATCTTCATGGCGGCAGGCGCTACCGTACTTGCTCCCGGCTGCACCACCTGCTGGGGCTATGAGGGCTTTCTCAACGCCGGTGAAGTGCAGCTCTCGACCCACCAGATGAACTATCACGGCCGCAATGGCAGCCGCGAATCGCGTTCCTATCTTGCCAGCCCCTATGTGGTGGCCGCTGCCGCGGTGGCCGGTGAAGTCGTGGACCCGCGTTCACTGCTCGGGTAGATGCCGCCGCCTTCAGCGCAGCTTGATGTCGAAGCGCACCAGATGCCCCTGATAGATGCCCTTGGCGATGAGGATGGCAAAGCCGTCCTCGTCGACCACGCGGCGATAGACATAGGCCACCGGAGCGTTGAGCGGCATGTCGAGCGCAGAAGCCGTTTCCACATCGGCGGTGCCGATCACCAATGTCTGCTGGGCGTCGGAGACCTTGATGCCCGGAATATCGTGCACCAGCCGCAGCGCCGTCTTGGTGCGGATGTCTTCATCGCTGACAAAGGGGCGCAGGCGCTCGTCGATATAAACCTCGGTCAGCAGAAACGCCGTATTGTCCCGCCAATGGCGGCGCTGCAGTCGGCGATAGCGCGGCGCGAGCGTGCCGATCAGATAGGGCATCTCGTTGATTTCCACGTCCGCCTGGTCGTCGAGCACCTCGATACGGGCATCGGCGGTGGGCTGCAGCAGGCCGGACCAATCCGTGCCCACCGTGCACCAGAGTTCGGGCTGCGGGCGGGCCCGCACGAATGTCCCCTTGGCGCGGAAGCGCTCGATCAGGCCGTCGCGTTCGAGCTGGTCGAGCGACTGGCGGATGGTCGCGCGCGCCACGCCATATTCGCCCGAAAGCTCTTCCACGGTGGGTATCTGCGAGCCAATCTTCCACTGCCCCGAATCGATACGTTGCCGGAACAGCGTCGCCAGCTGGATATATCGGGAGACACTGCTCCTGTTGAGATCAACATTGCTCATCGGCTTGCCTGGCGCTCAAGTGTACAGCTCGGATTTGTGAAAACGGAAAGCGGCGCGTGCATTGGCAGACTATAGGGCGTGACCGCCTAACGGCCAACAAACACCGGTGGGCGTTTCTCCACAACGGCAAGGGCGGCCTCGCGGGCATCGGCGGTGGTCATGAGGCGCGTGCTGTAGGACTGCTCAAGTTCATATCCTTCGTCCACGGGCATGAATTCGGCACGATTCATGGATTCCTTGCCCAGACGCAGCCCCAGCGGCGCCTTCTGTGCGATGATCCGGGCCATGGCTTCGGCCGCTCCCTGCAATTCTTCGGCCGGATGGATGGCGTTGACGAAGCCGAAGCGGTAGGCCTCCTCGGCGCTGATCGGCGTGCCCGTGAACACCATTTGGCGCAATATGCCCTGAGGCAGGTGGCGCCCCAGATGCGCCGTGCCCCCACAACGGCCGACATTCACCTCGGGCAGGCCGAAGCGGGCTTCGGGCGTAGCGAGGCGGATGTCGCAGACCGAGGCGAGGACGCATCCCGCGCCCAGGGCAGGGCCGTTGACCGCGGCGATCACCGGCACGGCGGCATGACGAATGGCCGCGAAGGTGCGACGCACGATCTGCGCCCGGCCCGGATCCTGCTCCACGGTTGCGGTAACGAACTCCTTGAGATCGAGCCCGGCGCAGAATGCCTTGCTGCCGGCACCGGTGAAGATGATGCAACTCACCTCCGGATCGGCAGCGACGGCGGTGAAAATGTCGGCGATCTCGGCGTAAAGATCGATAGTCAGCGCGTTGACCGGAGGGCGATCAATGGTGATTTTGGTCACCTTGTCCAAGCGTTCGACCATCAGCGACATTGTCCAATCCTCCACGGCCGGGACATAAAAACTATAAAACTAGCTAATTGAACATAAAGGGATTGACAACCCCCGCGGGGAAGGGGTCACCTATAAAGGTCAATAGATTGTATTTTAGGTCGAGGCCGGACGATGTCGCAAGCGTCACCGATCGGAACGGTTCACAGCCGCAGGGTTGGGCCCATTGCGATCATCACCATCGATTTCCCGCCGCTCAATCTTGGTTCTCAAGCCATGCGGCAGGCCCTGCTCGCGGCGCTGGAGAGCGTCGAGGCGGAGGGGCTCGAGGGGGTGGTGCTGACCGGCGCGGGCACGGCTTTCGTCGCCGGCTCCGATTTTCGCGAATTCGATGCGCCGCCTCAGGAGCCTCACCTTCCCCGGATTATCGCGGCGCTTGAAGCCTTGCCTGTTCCCGTGGTGGCGGCCATACGGGGTGCGGCCTTGGGGGGCGGGTGCGAACTGGCCCTTGGCTGCGATTGGCGGGTGGCTGCGCCCGATGCGGTTATGGGCCTGCCGGAGGCTACTCTCGGGCTTATTCCAGGCGCTGGCGGGACGGTGCGCCTGCCTCGCCTTGTCGGCCTCGAGGCCGCAGCCGAACTGGCGTCATCGGGCCGACGGATCGATGCCGGCGAAGCCAAGGCCATAGGGCTCGTCGATGTCATAGCCGAGGGTGATCTTCTCGATGCGGCCATCGCCTGGCTCGAAACGCATCCGCAAAAACGCCGGGCGGCAGACCTACCGATCCATGCGCTTGACCCTGGCGAAACAGAGACGTTGCTGCGCCCCGTAGAGCGCCGGGCGCGGGGCGCCATTGCCCCGGTGGCGGCTGCCCGCGCCGTCTTGGAGGGCGCCCGATTGCCACCCGGCGAAGCTTTGGAGCGCGAGCGCTCCGAATCGCTGCGGTTGCGCGTGGGGCCGCAATCGAAGGCCTTGCGCTATCTGTTCCAGGCCGAGCGTCGGGCCGGGCGTGTGCCAAGGGGCGTCGATATCCGCCCTATACAAATCGTGGGTGTGGTTGGTGCGGGGCGTATGGGGACCGACATCGCGCTGGTCCTCGCCACTGCCGGCCTGACTGTCAGGCTGGTGGAGGCCCAGGAAACAGTCATCGCCCGTGCGCGCGAACGCATCGCGGCAGAGGCGCGGCGTCTGGCCGAACGCGGCAAGATCGAGAACCAGTCCATATTGGTCGAGCGTATCGGTTTCGCATCCCTTGAGGCGCTGGCCGATTGCCAACTCGTTGTGGAGGCCGTGCCCGAGGATATGGCGCTCAAGCGCAGTCTGCTGACCCAACTCGAAGCGCTCGTGCCAGTCGAAACGATATTGGCGACCAATACCTCCTATCTCGATATCGACGCCATGGGCGAAGGGCTGGAGCATCCCGAGCGGCTCGTGGGCCTGCATTTCTTTAATCCGGCGACGGCTCTCAGGCTTGTGGAGGTCGTGCGCGCAGAACGGTCCGGCGCCGATGTCGTGGCCAGTGTTCTGACCCTTGCCCGCAAGGCTGGAAAGCTTCCCATCGTGACTGCCGTCGGCGAAGGCTTTGTCGGCAATCGCGTCTTTGCCGCCTATCGCCGCCACTGCGAATATCTGCTCGAGGAAGGATGTCTGCCGGCCCGGATCGACCACGCCATGCGGGCCTTCGGCGTGGCCATGGGACCCTTCGAAGTGTTCGACCTGGCCGGGCTCGATGTCGCCTGGGCCATGCGCAAGCGCCTGGCGCCGACCCGTGATCCGGAGGAGCGTTATGTCGATATTCCTGACCGGCTCTGCGAGGCGGGGCGCTTGGGGCGCAATGCGGGCCGTGGCTGGTATGACTATGTGGATGGCAAGCCGGTGCCGAGCGCCGAAGTCGGCTCCATCATCGAGCAGGCATCAGCCAGCAGGGGCATCAAGCGCAGAATGTTCGAGGACAATGAAATCGTCGAACGTCTGCTCGCAGCGATGGCCAATGAGGGGCTATTGTTGGTGTCCGAGGAGATTGCTGGCCAACCAGCCGATGTGGATGTCGCATTGTGCAATGGTTTCGGCTTCCCCCGGCACGCCGGTGGCTGCCTGTATTGGGCCGCGTCACTGCCTGCAGGCGAGTTGGCAGGCCGGCTGGAGGAGATCGCGCTTCTGAGCGGTCGGCCTAGTGCGGCTGCGGACCCGGCTATGCCCTCCATTCTCGAGGGGCTAAACAAGATACATTGAAAAGGTCATTAAACCAATCTATAGGATGTATGCGGTCCGAATGGACCCTGGGAGGAGAAGTATGAAGACCATCGTTACATTCGGCCTTGCCGCCGCCGTCCTGGTCACGGGGAGTGTTGCTGCCTTGGCCCAGGATTATCCAACTCGTCCGATCACCCTGGTAAATCCCTATTCCGCAGGTGGCTCCGCCGACCTGATCGCGCGGACCCTGGGCGAATATATGGGTCGGGCGCTCGGTCAGCCGGTCGTGGTGGAGAACCGCACCGGCGCGGGGACGGCCATTGCCGCCACCTATGTTGCCGGCGCCGCTGCAGACGGTTATACGCTGCTGCTGGCGGGCTCGCCGACCTTCGTCATCACTCCGGCACTCAACCCCGACGCCGGCTATGATGGCATGAACGACTTCGAATTCGTGTCCATGGTCGCCAACGTACCTAACGTGCTGATCGTCTCCAAGCAGTCAGGCATCACGACTGCCCAGCAGCTCGCCGATCATGCCAAGGAGGCCCCGGACACGGTTGCCTATGCGTCCGTGGGCGGGGGCAGCCTTCCGCATCTGACCGGGCTGATGTTCGCGGACGAGATCGGCGCACAGATGCTGCACATTCCCTATCCCGGCGTGGCACCGGCCACGGTGGACTTGCTGGCCGGCAATGTCGATACCGGCTTCCTCAACCTTCCCGCGCTCATGCCGCATATCCAGAGCGGCGATCTAGTGCCGCTCGCCGTGGCCGCGACCGAGCGTGCTAAGCAATTGCCCGAAGTCGAAACTATGGGGGAACTCGGCTTTCAGGATTACGAGATGGGAACGTGGTACGGCGTTGCCGTTCCTGCCGGAACGCCGGCGGATATCGTGGCCAAGCTCGATGCAGCGGTCGGAGAGGCTATGGCGACGCCTGAGGTGCAGGAGCGTCTCGAGCAGCAGGGCGTGGAGCTGTTCTACAAGAACAGCGCCGATTTTGCCGCCTATCTCGATGCCGATGCAACGACAGTCCTCTCCCTGATCGAAAAATCCGGTGTCAGGAACGCTCAGTAAGCGAAAGCGGCGAGGGCGTGCTCATGCGCTCTCCCGCTTGCTGCGGCCTGCGGTCTTGCCGTTGAGCGCCATCGGTCTTCCCGGCAGCACGCCCGATGACGTCTGGCAGCATCGACAGTTCGGGCGTTTGCACAACACAATAGGCCGATCTGGACGTCGGCTAAGGAGGACAGCGTGAGCAAGCTAACGGGCAGGGCGTGGCGGCTCGGCGACAATATCAGCGCCGATGATGGCATCATCGAATATTCCCAGGTACCCGATCTTGGCAGTTTCGATATTCCCGCGCTCAAGGCCATGTGCTTTACCAGGCTTCGTCCCGAGTTCGTTGCCGAAGTGCAGCCCGGCGATCTGGTGGTCGCCGGCAAGAATTTCGGTCACCACAGCCATCCTCACGCCTGCGTGGCGATGCGCGAAAGCGGCATTGTCGCCGTGGTGGTGGAAAGCACCGACTCCGCTTTCGTGCGCAAGGCGCTCAATGTCGGCCTGCCGATAGTCTCCTGCCCGGGGATCACCGCCATTGTTTCCGATCACGACACCGTCGAACTCGATATTGCCGGCGGCACCGTGAGGAATGCCGAAACCGGCCAGGCCCTTACCTTCCGTCCCTTCGCGCCGCAAATGATAGAAGTCTGGCAGGCGGGCGGTCTTGGTACCGCCCTCAAGTCGAGACTGTCCAAGGATGCACGCAATGACTGAACACACCCGGTCCCGCGGGGGCGTCAACGTCTGGGAACTGGGCGTTGCCGCCGTCTTCTTCCTCATCGGCGCCTATATGGCTTATGAAAGCACTCAATACGGCATCGGCACGATCACCCGCATCGGTCCGGGCTTCTTTCCGCTCTGTATTGGCGTGCTGCTGATGGGCCTTTCGGTTGCGGTCGGCTTCGAGGTGCGCCACAGCCTCGCCGAACCACCTGCCATCCCGCTGCGTATCATCGCGACCGTGGGCGCGGCCCTGCTATCCTTTGCCCTGCTCGTGAACCTTGGCGGCCTCGTGCCGGCGACCTTCGCGGTAATTTTCATCAGCCGCTTTGCCGAGCCGGGCAACAGCCTGCGTACGTCCTTTCTTCTCGCGGCCTGTCTTGCCCTGATTGCCTGGCTCGTTTTCATCGTCGGCTTCAAGCTGCCGCTCAAAGCCCTTTGGTGGTAACCATGGATCTGTTCTCCAACGTCGCCCTCGGCTTCGAGCGGGCGCTTTCGCCCGATGCTTTGCTGTTCTGCTTCTTCGGCGTCACCATCGGCACCTTTGTCGGTGTTCTGCCCGGGGTGGGCGCCATGGCCGCGGTGGCGCTGTGCCTGCCGATCACCTTCTATCTCGACCCCACCGTCGCCCTGATCATGCTCGCGGGCATCTTCTATGGCGCCCAGTATGGCAGCTCGACCGCTTCGATCCTGCTCAACATTCCGGGCACCGTCACCTCGGCCGTCACCTGCCTCGACGGTTATCCCATGGCGCAGCAGGGGCGGGCGGGGGTCGCCCTGTTCATGGTGACCATGACCTCGTTCATCGGGGGCTCCATCGCCATCGTCCTGATGATGTTGTTCACGCCGGCGGTTGCCGCGTTCGCGCTGCAATTCTCCTCGGCTGAATATTTCATGATCATGGCGATGGGGCTTCTGGCGGCGGTGACCATCTCCCAGGGCTCGGTGCTCAAGAGCCTTCTCATGGTGGTGGTGGGTCTGGCGCTGGGGACCGTGGGCACGGATAGCGGCTCGGGCGTCATGCGCTTCACGTTCGGCTTTCTTCCCTTGACCGACGGCGTCAGTCTCGTGGCGATCGCCATGGGCCTTTTCGGCGTTGCCGAAATCCTCGCCAGCATCGGCCGCAGCGAGGGCAGGGGTGCTACCCCCAAGAACATCACTTTCCGCTCGATGGTCCCGACCAAGGAGGATATCAGGGCGTCGGTGATGCCGACCCTGCGCGGCACGGGACTTGGCGCCCTGATCGGCGCGCTGCCCGGTTCGGGCGCCACCGTCGCCACCTTCATGGCCTATGCCGCGGAAAAGAAGGTGGCCAAGGATCCCACACGTTTCGGCAAGGGTGCCATCGAAGGGATCGTGGCGCCGGAGGCGGCAAACAATTCCGCCGTGCAGGCGGCTTTCATGCCCACCTTGAGCCTCGGCATTCCCGGCGACGCGCTGATGGCCTTCCTGCTCGGCGCCATGATGATTCATGGCATTGTCCCGGGGCCGCGATTCCTGGTGGACCAGCCGGTGATGTTCTGGGGTCTGGTTGCCAGCTTCTGGATCGGGAACATCCTGCTGCTCGTGCTCAATATTCCGTTGATCGGCGTATGGGTGCGTATTCTGGCCATTCCCTACCGTATTCTCTACCCGGCCATGCTGTTCTTCATCTGCATCGGCGTTTTTTCCATCAACTATCAGGTGTTCGACGTCGTCGCCGTGCTGATCTTTGGCGCTATCGGTTTTGCCATGACCAAGTTCGGCTACCCGCCGGCGCCGATCCTGCTTGGCTTCGTGCTCGGCCCGATGATGGAGGAGCATTTCGGGCGAGCACTTCTCATGTCTCGCGGCTCGTTCAACATCTTCTGGCAGCGTCCCATTAGCGCCGTGTTGCTGGCCATCTCGCTGGGGCTCATTCTCTATGCGCTCAAAGGTGTGGTGAGCCGCGTCCGGACCGGTTCGGTCGCCGTGGAGGAAGCCAGCCGTGATCTCTGAGGAAGAAGTGCTGGTCGTGGCGCCCATCCCTCCGGAGCTCGAGCAGCGCCTTGGCGCCGATTTCCGTTTGCGCAAGCAGCAGCCCGGTAACGGTGAAAGCCTGCCGCATCGGGTGGCAGTGACCACCAGCATGGCCGGTCTCGACAACGCGCTCATGGAGCGTCTGCCCCGGCTCGAATTGATTGCCTGCAATGGCACCGGGCTCGACCGCATCGATATGGAGATTGCCCGGGAGCGCGGCATCCTTGTGTGCAATACGCCCGAGGCAGTGGTCGAAGACACGGCCGATTTCGGTATCGGGCTCATATACGCTACCGTCCGCCGCATGGTGGAGGGCGACCGTTTCGTCCGTGCCGAACACTGGCGGCACGAACGCATGAGCCCGTCGCGCCGTGTATCGTCCCGCCGTCTGGGCATTGTCGGGCTGGGCAAGATCGGGAAAGTGGTGGCTGCCCGCGCCGCGGCGCTGGGCATGGATGTCGCCTATACTGCCCGCTCGCCCAAGCCGGAGCTGCCCTACCGCTTCATTGGCGGTGTGGTGGAACTGGCCCGCACTGTCGACGTGCTGATGCTTTGCTGCCCTGGTGGCCCCGAGACGGAAAACCTCGTCAATGCCGAAGTGCTGGCGGCATTGGGCTCGGAAGGCATCCTCATCAACATCTCGCGCGGTTCGGTGGTGGATGAGCCGGCATTGATCGAGGCGCTGAGCACGCGAACCATTGCCGCAGCCGGACTGGACGTGTTCGCGCGTGAGCCGGAAATCGATGCGCGGTTCTTCGACCTGACCAATGTGGTGCTCGAGCCGCATTACGCCGCCGTGACCCGGGAGACGCGCCAGGACATGGCCGACACACTTCACGCGGCCATCCGCGCCCACCTGCTCGCCGAAACCGGAACGAATTGATGTTTTATGCACCCAAGGACGGCCACGGCCTGCCGCACGACCCCTTCACCTCGCTGGTGGCGCCCCGGCCTATTGGATGGATTTCCTCGATCAGTCCCGAGGGCAAGCCCAATCTCGCCCCTTATAGTTTCTTCAACGCCGTATGCAGCCGCCCGCCAATGGTCGGTTTCGCCTCGGAAGGGTTCAAGGATACGGCCAGCAATATCCGGGATACCGGCGAGTTCGTGGTCAATATCGCGAGCTACGCCTTGGCCGAGGCGATGAATTTGAGCTCCGCCCGGCTCGCGCCGGGAGAAGACGAATTCGCCTTTGCCGGGCTCACGCCCGAGCCGAGCCAGACCGTGCAGGCGCCGCGCGTTGGCAGGGTGCCGGCGGCGCTTGAGTGCCAGCTTGTCTCGATCCAGGAACTCGTCACCTTAGAAGGGGTCACTACTCACAATCAGCTGATCATCGGACAGGTAAGCTGCATCTATATCGATGATCGGTGCCTTGTCGACGGCCTGTTCGACGTTACGCTGGCCGATCTCATCGCCCGTCTCGGCTACCGAAACTATGCGCGCATTAAGGATGTGTTTTCCATGCTGCGGCCTGACGACCGAGCGCGGGGCTAAGCGTCCCGACACTGCCATCCAAGGCGCTGGTCTCCACACTCGCGGTTGGTGATAGCCATTGCAATGCGTCCTGGCGACGAAGGGCTATTCCGGAGCTTTGAAGAGGCGGGATTCGCAGACGTTCACTCTCTAGAGCGGTTCAGGTTTTGACGGAAGCGTAGCCTGTATTGTCGAGATAGTTGCTGCATTCGTTTGGTTGGATCGTTGAGACGAGATGGCCGACGTGTCGGCAGGTATTCTCGATAGTGCGCATCTGGGCCTACCGCATCTGCTGCGCTCCTGGAAGGTGACATGACACGGGACGAAATTCTGTTCGACTATCCTTCACTCGGCGTGCGGCAAGTGTTTGCGGCAAAAGAGTGGGCCGATGTCCATCCGGACCCAAAGTGGCATTATCCGAGGATAACCACTAAAGCCGCTATGCGTTCGGCGGATATCAGCAAGCTCGATCGTTATGAAGCGACATTCGAGCTCGCCATCCGTTGGCCACCGCAAGGTATGACATCGCGGAAGTGTCGTTCAGAGAGCTGGTGGCGTGGCGGCGGACACGACGCTGGGCGTGTCAGGATCGATCGGAGGTACTGGCGACCTGGTCAAGACCGGGACCGGTACGTTGCATCTGGCAGGCAATAATGCCTATGGCGACACCATTGTTCGTGAGGGAGGCCTGATCGGCAATTCGGAATCGATTAGCGTCAACATCGTCAATGATGGTGAAGTGGCGTTCTTTCAGGAAGAGGACGGCAGTCTTGCTGGTGACATCGCCGGCAGCGGCACCATGGGCAAGTTCGGTTTCGGCACGCTGACGCTCGACTGGACAATCGATGCAGGCGGATTGGTCTCGGCCAGCGACCGCTTTGCTGGTGATGTGACAATCGGGGTGCGAGCTTCCCTCATCTTTGATCAGGCAAGCAGCGGCACCTATGCTGGCGTGCTCTCGGGGTCTGGCAGCTTTACCAAGGACGGTTCCGGCGAGGTGCTGCTCACCGGCTCCGGTTTCCTGGGGACCACGAATGTATCAGCTGGTGCACTGCGTGTTGGTCAGGGGGAGGGCAATGGCGCGCTTGGTGGCGATCTCAATGTCCAGTCAGGCGCTACCCTGGGCGGTTCCGGCACGGTCGGATCGGGAGCCGGATCTGTGGTGGCCGTTGCTTCAGGCGGGACGCTCTCGCGGGGCAACTCGATGGCGTGCTCACCGTCGATGGCGATCTCATCCTGGCGGCTGGATCGCGCTTTGCCGTCGAGGTTGATCCGGAGGGAACGGATAGCGATCTGGTGCATACCACGCTGGATGGCGGCACGGTGGCGCATATCGGCGCGGGCGGTACCCATGATCTGAGCTCAACCCATACGATCCTGTCTGCCGACGGATCATTTTCGGGAGCGTTCAGCGATGTGACCACCGACTTCGCCTTCCTGAAACCGGACCTCATCTACGATTATGGTGTGGGAACCGTCGATCTGGAGCTGACGCGTAACAACCGCGACTTCGCATTGCCAGCGTTGACACGCAATTAGATTGCAACGGCAGGCGGCGTTGAGAGCATCGGCTTTAATGCCGGCAATCCCGTCTATGACGCCATTGCCCAGCTATAGAGGTATGATTGGACCGTCATGACTGCCGAGAGACCTCACCCACGCGTGTCGCGCCTCACCGGCCTCGATACCTTTTCGTGCGCGCTCGAAATCCTTCCTGGAGACTTGGGGGCTAGAGGCATTGAGGTCGTTCCTGCGTTTCACTATGACCTCCAGAGCCGTCACCGCTTCTTGGGCATCCTCGATCAGCCCGACCTTTATCTCCCCCATTAGCCTTGCGTCGTTACGCCGGCAAGGAACTGATCGCCCGCCGCCAGACGCAAGGCTTTCGTCTCATGGCACGGACTGCTTACATCGTCAAAAAAGACGGGCGATTCTGGTTCCAGAAGAGATTCGCGGCGCATGTCGGCGGGGCGGGAAAGGATCGAGCCATTTGCGGCTTGCTCTGCGCACCGGCGACTATCATGTCGCGGTGAGACGGATGGCAAGGGTGCTGGGCGCAGTGAGCGAGTATGAGGTTCAACCCGATCTGGCCAGCCGGGCTCTGGCGATGATGGCGCAGATGCGCCGATTCAACATGGCGCTCTCCGACCCGAACAGCGATGAGCTTGTCCAGCGCAAGACGCTCGAGCTTCTCGTCAGCCGCCTAATCGATGAGGCGCGCTGGCGCAATCACCCTCTGACCACCGATCCGGCAGACTTTGGGCACACCTGGTTGGTCTTTACGAACGGCCATATCCCGTTTCGGCGAAGCCGCCGCCAGGCCTGTTCAACGGCCGGGTTCAATCCGCCGCTCCCCGGCCGTGCTTGCCGAGATGCTCGCCACTACCCCCGCTATCTTCACCGGTCATTGCTTCAAGCCCGGTTTTCGCGGCTCAGCAAATAACCGGTGAAGACATGATCCGCCTGGCGTCAGAACTTGTTCCATTCGGCCAGCGTCGGGCAAGCCTCTCCTCAAGATGTTGCCACGTCCTGCCCGCCGATCCAAATCGTCGCGAGTACTCGGCCGGTTTCATGTCCTCATCGCTATCGTCGCGCTCGATGACCGCTGATCCTACTGGTGGAGGATATCGAGGCTGGTTCTGCTAGGCTGCGTTGCCCTCAAGAAGCAGCCTGTAGCCAATTCCGGGTTCGGTGATGATATGGGCGGGGCTGGCGGGGTCGGCTTCCAATTTCTGGCGTAGATGCCCGATGGCGACGCGAAGATATTGCGTGTCCTCCATGTGTGCCGGCCCCCAGACCGCCACGAGAAGCTCCTTGTGCGTCAGCGCCTTGCCGGCGCCGCCGATCAGGCGAGAGAGAAGGGCATATTCCTTGGGCGGCAGGCGGACCTGTTGACCGGCCCGCGTGACGAAACGCAGTTCCAGGTCAATGGAAACATCGCCGAAGGAGACCTTGGTCGCCACGGGTTGGGTGCTCGCTCTCTGCCTCAGCGCCGCGCGGATACGGGCCAGGAGTTCACCGATCCCGAAGGGCTTTTCGACATAGTCGTTGGCGCCGCGCTCGAAGGCCTCGATCTTCTCGCCCTCCTTGTCACGTGCGGAGAGGACGATGACGGGTCCTTCATAGAAGGCGCGGGCCTTGGTCAGGACATCCTTGCCATCCATGTCGGGCAGGCCGAGATCGAGGATGACCACATCGGGATTCCATTGTGCGATCTCCCGAAGCCCTTGCGTGCCGTTGTCGGCCCGCAGGTGATAAAAGCCCGCGGCATCGAGGGCGGGTCCGAGGAAACGATGGATCTGCGGCTCGTCGTCAATCACCAGCACACGGGCGTTGACCTGGGTCATTTCTCTTTCCAGACATCCAGGGGCGATTTGTCGAGGCCGATCAGCATGCGCGTTCCCTTGTTGCCGTGAATGGGGCTGGCCGCGGCTATGGTGCCCCCCATGGCCTCGATGAAGCCCTTGGTGATCGAGAGCCCGAGACCGACGCCCTTGCTGCGGTCGGTCGGTTCCTCGAGGCGGCGGAACTTGTCGAAGACGTGTTCGAGTTCGGCGGTGGGGATGCCCTTGCCTTCGTCCTCGATGCTGATCACCACCTTGGCGCGGTCCTCATAAGCCGCAATGTTGATTTCGGTATTTTCCGGCGAATAGGCAATGGCGTTTTCGAGGATGTTGACGATGGCCTGTTCGAGAAGGCCGGGATCCACCACCACATCCGGAAGCGCCGCGGGGAAGTCGTAGCTGACGGAATGCTCCCCCAGGCGTCGGCTGAGGCGGCCGGCCGCGGCGCGCAGGATGGTTTCGACATTGGCTGGCTCGAGCCTGAGGGTGACCCCGCCGCCCTCGAGCCGGCTCATATCGAGGAGGTTCCCGATATAGTGGTCGAGCCGCTCGGCCTCTTCGCGGATCGAGATGACGAGATCGTCCTTGACGGCCGGATCGAGCCGGTCGCCGAGTTCGATCAGGGTCGAGGACGCTCCGAGAACGGTGGAGAGCGGCGTCCTGAGATCGTGGCTCACCGAATTCAGCAGCGCGGTGCGGAAGCGGTCGGAACGTCGCAGCGCCTCGGCCTCGACCGATTGCAGCGCTAGTTCCGCCCGCTCGATGGCGACGCCGCCACTATCGGCGAGGGCGGTCACCAGCTTTTCCCGGTCGGAGCCCGGCAAGGCCGAGAGAGAATCGACGCCAAGCACGCCAGTGCGGCTACGGACGCCCTGGAGGGGGCGGAATGTCCAGCTCGTCTGCGGCAGCGTGCCGGTGCCTTGCCCCGCGACCTCTCCGCGCTCCCAGGACCAGCGGGCCGCAGCCATGGCGCCGGCATCGAGATGAGCCAACTCGGGGGCGCCGGCAACGGGCTCCACGTCGCCGTCCCTCGGAAGCAAGACCACGGATCTGGCGCCGGTCGTCGCCGTCGTCTGCTCGGCCAGCGCCTTGGCGGCGTCCGCCCTTGTGGGGGCGCGGGAGAAGGCGCGTGTCGCAACCAGCAATGAGGCGATATCGGCGGCGCGGCGCTGGGCATCGCGGGCACGATCGCGGGAACGGCCCGCAAGAATGCCGGTCGCCAGGGCGACGGCAAGAAAGACGAAAAGCGTCAGGATATCGGTGGGCGAGCCGATGGCGAAGCTGTAGCGGGGGCTGAGGAACAGCAGGTTGTAGAGCAGGAAGGCGCAGATCGCCGCGACGAGGCCGGGGGCGAGGCCATGAAGAACGGCGGCAGCAAGAATGGCAGCCAGAAAGATCATGCCAAGATCGGCACGCTCGAAGCGGAGGTCCAGCACATGGGCAATGCCGGTTGCGATGGCGACATAGGCAAGCCCCACAAGGTGGGATTGCCAGCCCCGACGCAATCCGCGCAGCCACCACCGGCGCCTTGTATTCGTGCTCGGGTGGCCGGCCTGTGTCACCACATGAATGGCGACGCCGCGAGCCGCCCGCAGCAGCTCGGCGGCAAGGGAAAGCCCCAGCACCTCGCGCAGCCGGTTGTCGCGGTCCTTGCCGATGACGATCTGCGTGACATTGTTCTGCCCGGCATAGTTCATCACCGTCGCAACGAGATCGCTGCCGTTGAGCACGACGGTCGTCGCCCCCAATTGCTCGGCCAGCTTCAGCGCTTCGGTCAATTGGGAGGTGGTCGCAGATTCATCCTCGCCCTTGCTTCTGGCCACATGGGCGACGATCCAGGGTGCGTCCTTCATGGTATCGGACAGCCGCCGCCCCTGGCGGACCAGGATCGAGGCCATGGGATCATCGGCAACGAGGACCAGGATGCGGTCGCCGGCCGCCCAGGGCCCTTCAAGGCCCTTGACGCGCATGGCGGCGCTGAGCTGGTCGTCCACCGTCTGGGCGGCGCGGCGCAGGGCCAGTTCGCGTAGGGCAGTGAGATTTTCGGGTGTGAAGAAATTGTCGGCAGCGAGCCTTGCTGTATCGGGCACATAGACCTTGCCGGCGGCCATGCGCTCGCGCAATTCGTCGGGGGTGATGTCGATCACCTCGATATCGTCGGCCCGCGACAGGGCGCTGTCGGGCACGGTCTCGCGCTGGCGGACGCCGGTGATCCTGAGCACGACATCGACCAGGCTTTCGAGATGCTGGACATTGAGCGTCGTCCAGATGTCGATGCCGGCGGCGAGCAATTCCTCGACATCCTGCCAGCGCTTTGGATGACGGGATCCGGGGGCGTTGGAATGGGCATATTCGTCGACGACGAGCAGTTCCGGTTGCCGGGCCAGTGCCCCGTCGATGTCGAATTCGAGCAATGTCCGGCCACGATGCGGGATGGGCAGGCGCGGCAGCACTTCGAGCCCCCGCAGCAGGCTCTCCGTTTCCTTGCGGCCATGGGTTTCGACGAGGCCCACGACGACGTCGAGCCCCTCCGCCTTGCGGCGGCGGGCCTGACGCAGCATTTCATAGGTCTTGCCGACACCCGGCGCCATGCCGAGAAAGACCTTCAGGCGGCCGCGCCCGGATTGCTGGGTCGCCGCCAGAAGGGCCTCGGGATCGGGGCGCCGGATTTCTTCCATGCTCGGACTACTCCGCAGCCGGCATCGGATATTGCCGGTCGAGCGCGATATTGCTCATGAGCACATTAACACGCGGCTGCCCGATAAACCCAAGCAAAGGGTTGCGCGGTATTGGCGGCGATCACGGCTGCCACCGCTTCGGGGGCGATGCCGCGCGCCGCGGCGATGCGGCCAATCTGGAGCGCCGCGAAATCCGGCGAGATTTCCGGGTCGAGGCCGGAGCCCGAGGTGGTCACCGCATCGGGCGGGATGGCGCCTTCCGGCGCATAGGCCCGTACGGCCTCGGCATCGGCGGCGACGCGTTCCGTCAGCGCGGGGTTGAGCGGCCCCAGATTGGAGCCCGAGGAGCCGGCGGCATTGTAGCCGTCGCCGGCAGCCGAGGGGCGCGGCCACAGATGCTGGGGGCTCGTGGTGATCTGTCCGATGAGGCTCGATCCGATGATCGTGCCGGCCTCGTCGCGAACCAGCGAGCCTTCCGCCTGGGCCGGAAACAGGGCGCCGCCGGCTGCGGTCACGAGGGCGGGATAGGCCCCGCCGAGCAGCAGGGTGAAGAGCAGCATCGAGACGATTGCCGGCCTTGCCTGATTGAGCATTTGCAGTCTCCTGTCCTAGACCAGCCCGAAGGCAGCGAGGATGACGTCGATGATCTTGATGCCGATGAACGGGGCGACGAGGCCGCCGAGGCCGTAGATCAGCAGGTTGCGCGAGAGCAGCGCCCCGGCGCCGATGGCCCGGTATTTGACCCCGCGCAGGGCCAGCGGGATCAGCGCCACGATGACGAGGGCGTTGAAGATCACGGCCGACATGATCGCGCTTTCCGGGCTCGACAGGCCCATGATGTTGAGCGCCTGCAGCTGCGGCAGCACCGTGACGAACAGCGCCGGGATGATGGCGAAATACTTGGCCACGTCATTGGCGATCGAGAAGGTGGTGAGCGCGCCGCGGGTGATCAGCATCTGTTTGCCGACCTCGACGATCTCGATGACCTTGGTGGGATCGCTGTCGAGATCGACCATGTTGCCGGCCTCGCGGGCCGCCTGGGCGCCGGTCTGCATGGCTACGCCCACATCGGCCTGGGCGAGCGCCGGGGCGTCATTGGCGCCGTCGCCGCACATGGCGACGAGACGCCCCTTGCCCTGTTCCTCGCGGATGAGGCGCAGCTTGTCCTCGGGGGTGGCTTCGGCGAGGAAATCGTCGACGCCCGCTTCCGCGGCAATGGCCGCGGCGGTGACCGGGTTGTCGCCGGTGATCATCACCGTCCTGAGGCCCATCTTTCTCAGATCGGCGAAGCGGGCGGAGACGCCGGGCTTGACCACGTCCTTGAGATGGATGACGCCGACAAGGTTATTGCCTTCCACAACGGCCAGCGGCGTGCCGCCGGAGCGGGCGATGCGGTCCACGGCCTGGCGGAACTGGGCCGGCAACTCGTTCTCGGCGCGGCCGATGAGCTTGAGCACCGCATCGACCGAACCCTTGCGCCAGGCCCGGCCATCGGCATCGAGGCCGGAAAGGCGCGTCGTCGCCGAAAAGGGGATGATGGTGGCGCCGGCGGGGGCCTCGATGGACGTTCCCTTGTTGCGGCCGAGTTCGATGATCGAGCGGCCTTCCGGGGTTTCGTCCCCGAGCGAGGCCATGATGGCCGCCCGCAAGGCCACGTCATCGCGCACGCCTGTGACCGCGATGACCTCGGTGGCCATGCGGTTGCCGAAGGTGATGGTGCCGGTCTTGTCGAGCAGCAGGGTATCGACGTCGCCGGCGGCCTCCACCGCGCGTCCGGAGGTGGCGAGCACATTGACCTTGAGCAGCCTGTCCATGCCGGCAATGCCGACGGCCGAGAGCAGGCCGCCTATGGTGGTCGGAATCAGGCACACGAAGAGCGCGCCCAGAACGACGGCGTCGAGCGCGATGCCGGAATAGGAGGCGAAGGCGAGCAGCGTCACGACGGCGATCAGGAAGATCAGCGTCAGCCCCGCGAGCAGCACGGCCAGCGCGATCTCGTTGGGCGTCTTGCGCCGGTCGGCGCCTTCGACCATGGCGATCATGCGGTCGAGGAAGGTCGAGCCCGGCTGGGCGGTGACGCGTATCTTGAGCCAGTCCGATACGATGGTCGTGCCGCCGGTGACGGCCGACCGGTCGCCGCCGGATTCGCGAATGACCGGGGCGCTTTCGCCGGTAATGGCGGCCTCGTTGACCGAGGCCACGCCTTCGATGATTTCGCCATCGACCGGGATGACGTCGCCCGCCTCGACAAGGATGACCTGGTTGAGGCCCAGCTCATGCGCCGGCGTCGGGACGATAAGCCCCTGCTTCTCGTCGACGATCAGCTTGGCCTTGGTGGTGGTGCGCGTGGCGCGGAGGCTGTCGGCGGCGGCCTTGCCGCGTCCCTCGGCGATGCTCTCGGCGAAATTGGCGAAAAGCACGGTGGCCCACAGCCAGAGCGCAATGGCGATGGCAAAGCCGCCCTGTCCGCCGGTGCCGATGCTGACGCCCGCCGAGATGGTGGCCAGCATGGCCACGAGCTCGGTCGCGAGGATAACCGGATTGCCCAGCAGTTTTTGCGGATTGAGTTTGGCGAAGGCTTCGCCGACCGCGCGAACCAGCATCGCCGGCGACAGGCTCTCCGCCAGCCTCTTGGGGCGTGTGTCCCCGGAATTGAAATCCATGGTTGTCATGTTGGATTACCTCGATTGGCCGAACGTCTCGAGCACCTGGAAGTGCTCGACGATCGGGCCCAGGGCCAGCGCCGGGAAATGTTGCAGCGCGCCCAGGATGATGATGATGCCGATAAGCAGGCCGACGAACAGCGTGCCATGCGTCGGAAGCGTCCCGGCGCTGGGCGCCAGTTTCGGCTTGGCGGCGATGGAGCCGGCAATGGCGAGGACGGCGATGATGGGAACGAAACGGCCCATGAGCATGGCGAGGCCAAGCGTGGCGTTCCACCAGGGGACATTGGCGGAGACGCCGCCAAAGGCCGACCCATTATTGGCGGTGGCCGAAGTATAGGCATAGAGCAGTTCGCTCAGCCCGTGCGGACCCGGATTGAAGAGGCTTGCGAGCCCGTCCGGCCAGGCCACGGTCAGCGCCGCCCAGCCCAGGGTGGAGAGCGGCACGACCAGCAGCGCGACCATGCCGAACTGGATTTCGCGCGCCTCGATCTTCTTGCCGAGATATTCGGGCGTGCGGCCGACCATGAGCCCGGCGACGAAGATCGCAAGCACGGCCATGACGACCATCATGGCAATGCCCGAACCGATGCCGCCCGGCAGGATTTCGCCCAGCATCATCAGCAGCATGGCCATGCCGCCGCCGAGAGGGGTGAAACTGTCATGCATGCTGTTGACCGAGCCGTTGGAGGCGCCGGTCGTCTGGGCGGCCCAGGCCGCCGAGGCCGCAAGGCCGAAGCGGGTCTCCTTGCCTTCCATATTGACCGGGTTCTCGATGCCGGCGGCAACCAGCGCCGGAGCCGGTTGGGCTTCGGACACGTAGATCACCGAGGCGCCGGCCGCCAGGATGATGATGCCGGCAGTGGCGAGGGCACGGATGTCCTTGCGGGCGATGGCGGTACGGCCGAAGGCGAAGAAGGCGGCCCAGCCGAGCACGTTGATCGCAACGGCAGTGACGAGGTTGCTGAGGGGCGTCGGGTTCTCGAAGGGATGGGCGGAATTGACGTTGAAGATGCCGCCGCCATTGATGCCGAGCTGCTTGATGGCGAGCTGGCTGGCGGCCGGCGCGACCGGGATCGTCTGGCTGGCGCCATCGACGGTCGTGGCCGTGACGGAGGCCGCGAGGGACTGCACGACGCCCATGCCGACCAGCGCAATGCCCAACAGGATAGAGAGCGGCAGGAGCACATAGAGCGTGGTGCGGATGAGGTCCGCCCAGAAATTGCCGATGCCCGCTTCCCTGTTGCCGGCGAAGGCGCGGGCCAGGGCTGCGGCTATGGCGGCGCCGGTGGCGGCGGAGACGAAATTCTGCGTGGCGAGGCCTGCCATCTGGGTGAAATGGCTCATGGTGGTCTCGCCGCCATAGCTCTGCCAGTTGGTATTGGTGACGAAGCTCACCGCCGTGTTGAAGGCGAGGTCCGGCGAGACCCCGGCAAAGCCCTGCGGGTTGAGCGGCAGGATGCCCTGCAGGCGCAGCATGGCGTAAAGCAGTAGGAAGCCGAAAAGATTGAAGGCGATCAGCGAAGCGCCATAGCCCAGCCATGACTGGGACTTGCCGGCATCGACGCCGCAGGCGGCGTAGAAAACGCGTTCGACGGGCTTCAGCACCGGATCGAGCCAGGTGCTTTCCCGGTTCCAGACGCGCGACATGAAAATACCCAAGGGCCAGCCCAAAGCGAGGGCGAGGCCCAGGGTCAGGGCGATTTCAGCCCATCCTTGCCAGTTCATTTTTGATGTGTCCCTAGAGTTTGTCGGGCCGGAACAGGGCGACGACCATGTAGACGGCGACGGCGAGGGCGCCGAGCCCCCAAAGCAAGGTCAGCATCACGAGACGCGCCCCAGCATTCGCATGAGGCCGAGGGTCAAGAGGAAGAACCCCACCCCCAGCGCGAGATAAAAGATATCGAACATGTCGAGCCTCGATGTTGAGAGGTCGGCACAGTCGCGCCAGGGGGCATAAAGCTTCCATATGAAAGGCAGAGAGAATGCATAAAGCCCGCATAAAGAAGCGGGTGCGGGTGATCTGCCCGCCATCGGGCTTTATAAAATCATTATGCGCTCGCCCCACAATCGGAATGGATGCTTATGCGGGGCGATGGCACGCTCGGTGGGCAATCACTGGAGTGAAAGCTTAGGAAGGCCCAATGACGTCTCAACGCAGCAGGGCGAGGCGGGAACCCGCGTTGGGCATCTGGACGGCGGCCATACGAGGCCTCGATTGCAGAAGCAACGAGATCAGCCAGCTTTAGCTGCCATCGCCCAATCAATTCTTCGCCCGGTTCGATCGGCGCCAACGCCTCCTGACACACGATGACAGCATGAATGTCCCATACTTCCCCGAGAAATTCAGTGAGGGTAGGGCTATGAAGTTTGCCTCTGTGCGCGTCGTCACCGAGGATTTTGAGCGGCTTGTGGGCTTTTACGAGCGGCTAACGGGTGTGCAGGCAACACACCGGGCGCCAGGATTTGCCGAAGTGCGGCTGGACGGCTGTACTCTGGCGATCTCATCCAGGGCAATCATTGATCAGGTCAACGGTGGGGCGATTGTTCCCAATGCCAATCGGTCGCTGATGCTGGAGTTCCAGACCGACGACGTTGATGCGTTGCGCGCACTGGCCGAGGAGATCGGTGAGATCGTGCAAGAGCCGACCACAATGCCTTGGGGCAATCGCTCCATGCTGGTGAGAGATCCGGACGGTGCGATCGTCAATATCTTCTCACAGGACGCCAGGCTGACCCCTGGATAGAAACCCGGAGATGGTCGATAGCCTGGAGGATGCGCTGGGGGTTTTCCCTAGCTGGATCATTGTCAAAGCCCTAAGCTGGCGCCTCGACTGGCGGTACAGCGACCGCTAACGAAACCGAGGGTAATCCGCTTCGCGCGCCGCAGGTCTTCGTGAGGGGCATTAGAGCAAAGCTTCGTTCACCAGGGCATATGGCCGTCGCAAACGCCAACTCGAGCTCAAGCGCCGCTAGGCACATCCCTGTATTGGTTTAAAGAGGCGTGAGGCCAATAATTAACTTTATCGCAGCGTGATGTCGCCTCTGCATCTGATAACATATTGAAATTAAATATATAACTATGGTTCGACCCTCAATTTCATGAGCAGGATTCCCTGTTTTGCGTGAACCCGCAGTTGCCCGTCTTGCTCTGCTCCATCGGTATTATTTATCCTCGACATAGGTTTGGCCAATAACGGGCAAGAAGCCCGAGGGCCGTGGTGACGCCGCCATGCCGGCCGGGGAGGTTTTGATCATTGCCGCATGCATACGATTTTAGAGTCCCTGCCATAGGAAACTCAGGTTCGCCGCTTGCCTCTGGGGCAGGTGCCTGCGGATCGGGATTGCGCGGGTCTTTGCTTATCCAGTGCGGAGTATGATGGACTCCTCCTCGGTTGGTCTTGTCTCCATGCGGCAAGTTTTGACTCGCATCCGCCGTCGAATGACCCTGTCGCGGGTCCTGCCGCTCCTGCTGTTTGTCGCGGCGATTGGCGCGGTCATGCTTGGATTATCTTTGTTCCTGTTGAACGGGAATGAAGCTGCAATGGGCGTGTCCATTGCCGGGGCGGTAGCCTTGGCCGCAGCGGTGATCGCCATGGAAATATTGCGGCATCGCGATATTCGGCGGATCGCTCGCAGAGTGGATTACCGCCTGGGGTCGGCGGAATTGCTGTCGACGGCGCTCGGGGCGCAACCGGAGGCAGGCGCGAGCCCCGTTGGGCGGTCGCTCCTGCGGCGAGCCGAGGCTTATGCAAATGCGCTCGATATGGATCGTGCGGCGCCGGTTTTTTCGCGGGCCATAGTTTTTGCGGCTGCGGCCCTGATCGTCGCTGTCGGAGGCATTTGGGTCGGATCGATAGTATCCGGCCGGCCGGTTTCGGTCGAAGAAGCCCCCGTCATAGAGACTGCTGAAACCCAGGCACCGGTTGCGGCTGATGACATTGAAACGCTGGCCCGGCTGTTGGCGGAAGATGCCGAGCGCCGCGACAGCGATTATCTCGAAGCGGTCTCGAAATCGCTGGAGGAACTGGCGGCTGCGGCACGCCAAGGCAAGCCCGAGGCCGAGATTCAGACCGAATTGCAGACGCTCATCGATCATGCGCAACGCGGCTATGAAGGACAATTGCCGCGTTGGATGGCCGACACGCCCGGCGATGCTGGAGCCTTGCTGCAAAGTGCGCGGGCGTTCGATGAGGCGCGGCAGGCGGCGGCGCTGGCGCGTGAGCAGGCGGCGCAGAATGGGGACCGGCCGGTCGCCGGCGGGCGCAGCTCCGATATGTACAATCTGCCCGAGGACCGCATGACGCGCAGCGCCAATGCGACCCCTTCGGGAAATGCCGTTCCGGAGGACGGCGGTGCAATGGCCGCAAGTGAGGGGGAATTGACCGGCGCCGATCAGGCGGGAGGCGGCTTTGCCGCGCGGCCCATGGAGGACGCGACGCTGGAGGGAGCGGGGGCTTTCCCCATCGGTGCCGCGGCGCAGTCGGGCAAGGGGGAAAGCAATATGGCGGGCGGGGGCGCGCAACCGCTCGAGCCGGATAGCCAATATCTGGCGAGCATGCCCGATCCCACGCAGAACATGACGATTTCGGCGGCGGAGACACAGCCGGGCAACCGAATCCGCCTGCATGTGCCCACCGAGGCCGAGGCGGCCGAGCGGAGCGCGGCGGAGATCGACGCCGAGGATATCTGGGCGCGCCAGTCTGCCCAAATTATCGAGCGCCAGCCGGTCGCCCCGGAAGCGGGCGCGGTGGTTTCGCGTTACTTCAATCGTCCGACCGAGAGCCGGGGCGCGGGGCAATGACGCAGCTGTTTCCCTGGGCCCTTTTGCTGGCTGCGCTGGTGGCGGTCGTCCTCGCCTTCCATATCCGGCGGCGCAAGACGCTGGCCGTGCCGAGCCTGAAACTATGGCGGCAGCTGGAAGCCGGGCAACTTCGCCGTAACAGGACCCTGCAATGGCCGCAGCCGAGCTGGGCGCTGCTCTTACAGGTCCTCGCCGTGCTGGCCATGGTGCTGGCTCTGGCGCAGCCGCTGTTCGGGCGGGGCGAAATGGTCGATCACTGGATCTTCGTCGTCGATCGTTCGGGGCCGATGCAGGCCGAAGAGCGGCTCGATGCGGCCAAGGACATGCTTGCGCAGCGGCTGGAGAGCCGTTCGGGAGACGGGCTGGTGTCGCTGGTCGCCATGGGTAGCCATGCAGTGCCGCTCGTCGCCCGCCGGCCGCTTGGGGAAGAGAGCGTGGCGGCGGCGTTGTCGTCCATCATAGCGGAGGACGCCCCCGCCGATTGGACGCGTCTTGCTTCTGCTCTCGCCGCATTGATGCACGAAGGAGAACGCACCCGCGTCGTTCTCTATGCGCAGGGCAGGCCGGATGTCGCGGTGAGGGATGCCACGGTGGAACAGATTCCGCTGGGCGAGCCGGTCGCCAATGCGGCGCTGAGCGGAACCTTGTCGCCCGATACGGACAACGAGGCGGAATGGAGTTTCCGTGGAGCCGTCCGGTTCGAAGGCGGCTTGAGCGAGGCCGAGCTGGTTGTGGGCTATGCCGGCGAGGCGGATGAAACGCCACTCGAATGGGACCGCATTACCGTCCGGGCGCCATCGGGAGCCAGTGAAACCGGAATGGCGACGCGCGATGTCTCGCTTGATTTCGCGCTACCCGGCCCCGGCATCGTATCGTTGAGCTTGGGCGTGGACGCCAACGCCTATGACAATGGGTTGCGTTTCGTCACCGGCGACGGGCCGGAAGAACGCGACGTGCTTTACATCGGCGAGGGCGAACAGCCGCTTCTGGCGGCGCTGCGCGCCATCGACGGCATCGTCATCTATCAGGCCGAGGGCCTGCCGGACGACCTCAGTCCGTTCGGCCTTGTCGTCGTCGATAATCGTCAGGTGGCGCGGCAACCGGAAACCAATGTGCTGTGGATCGGCGATGCTGGCGTCAATGGTGAGCCCTTGCCCCCATTGCCGGCGGAGGCGCCAACGGCAAGCAGGGGCGATCATCGCCTGATGCGCGGCGTCGGCTGGGACGCGATTTCCATCGAGGCGGCTTTTGCCATCGCGCCGGAGGCAGGCGACGAGGTGCTGCTGCGCAACGGCGCCGTGCCGCTCATAATAGCGGGCACGAGCGCATATGGGCGAGCCGTTCGCCTCGCATTCGATCCGCGTCAATCCAACTGGCCGCAGCAGCCGGGCTTTCCGGTCTTCGCCAGCAATCTGATCGCCTGGCTGGGGCTGACACCGCAAGGTGCGGTGCGTGATGCCTGCCTTGTGGGGGCACAATGCAGCATCGATGCGCGGTTCATCGGCGGCACCATCGAATGGTTGGATGGGGAAGGCGCCATCGCGCCGGTCCATGCCGGCAGGGTCGTTCTCGAACGGGCGGGACTCTACCAGCTACACAAGGATGAACGCACCAGCCTTTTGGCGGTCAATCCGGTGACAGCGGCTCCTGATGCCGCCGAAAACGGACCTGCGGACGAACAGGCGGCTTTCCCTCTTTCTCTCTGGCCCTGGCTTATTGCCGTGGCGCTCATCGTGCTGCTGGCCGAAGCCGTGCTCTCGGGCCGCGGGTCCGAGCGGTTCCTGCATGTGGAAGGATTGCGCGCGACCAATCCGCTCAGCCTGCGGCGGCGCCTCACGGTGTTGGGGCGGATTGCGGGTGTCATTCTGGTGCTGATGGCGCTCTTCGATATCGGCCTGCCATGGCGGCAGACCGGGGAACATATGGTCGCCGTGCTGGCGCCCGGTGGCGCATCGCAATCGGATGCGCAGGCCGCAATCGTCGATGGTCCGGCGCCCCTGATCGCTCCCGCAACGGCGACGGCCCCGCAGCGTGCGGGCGCCGTGGAAGAGGCCCTGCGTCTCGCCGCCGCCAATATTCCCTGGGGCCAGCCCGGAAGGATTACCGTGACGGGCGAGACCTATGCCGATCCCGATAGGCTGCCCGCCCTTGCCGGGCTGATGGCACAGCGGAACATTGCCGTCGATGCCCAGCCGCCCGCCGAAACCGAAGCCGATATGGCGGTGACCGCTCTCGAGGCGCCGGCGCCAATCTATGAGGGCGACACCTTCGCGCTGACGGGCATTGTCCATGCCGCTTCCGATGGAGAAGCAACCATCCGGTTCACGCGCAACGACGAGACGCTGGTGGAACAGCCGGTGGCGCTGGCGGCGGGAGACAATCGCGTTGAAACCATGCTGGCCGATGTGCAGCCGGGCATGGATGAATATGCCCTTTCCATTGCCGGCGCTGACGAGGCCGGCCGGTTCGCCAGAGTGATCGAGACCCGCAAGGCGGGCCGGATCGCGGTGATCTCGCCCGACCCGGCCCGATCGGAGGCGTTCAATGCCTGGCTCGACAGCCAGGGTATGACCGGCGAGGCGATCGAGCCGAGACGCGCGCCCTACCGTCTCGATGATTGGCGCGCGTTCGACGGGGCAGTGCTGCTGGACGTGCCGGCCATCGCGCTGACCACGCTGCAGCAGGAGGTGCTGGAAAACGCTGTGGCCGATTTCGGCCTGGGCCTGCTCATTCTCGGCGGACCGAACAGCTTCGGGCCGGGTGGCTACCTCGAAACCCCACTCGATCGCATGTCGCCCATATCGAGCCGCGTGCCGCGCGATGCGCCCGAGGCAACGCTGGTCTTCGTGCTCGATCGTTCCGGCAGCATGAAACAGCAGGTGGGCGACGTGACCCGGCTCGACGTCGCCAAGGAAGCGACGCTTGCCGCCACGAGCCTGCTCAATCGTGAAAGCCAGGTTGGCATCATCGTCTTCGATGCCGAAGCCACCACCATCTTGCCGCTGCAGCGGATCGACCAGCCGGATGCCGTTTCGACGGCGCTTTCCAGTGTCGATACCGGCGGGGGCACGGCGATCTATCCCGGCCTGTTTGCCGCCTTCGAGATGTTGCGCGGCGTGACTTCGCCTGCACGGCATATCATCGTCATGACCGATGGCCTGAGCCAGCCTGCGGATTTTCCGGGGCTCCTGGCGGAGATCCGCGCAGCCGGGATCACCGTTTCGTCGGTTTCGATCGGGGAAGGCGCCGAGCGCACAGTGGTCGAGCAGATCGCGCGGCTCGGGGGTGGCTCGTTCCACGCCACGGACGACTTCGCGGCGTTGCCCTCGATCCTGTCGCAGGAGGCGATGCTGCTGTCGGGATCGCCGGTGGAAGAGGGCATCACGCAGCCACTCTGGGCCAGCCGTGATGAACCTTTCCTGCGCGGCCTGCCGGCGCAGATGCCGCCCATCGAGGGCTTCGTGCTGACCACGGCGAAGCCCGAAGCCACCTTGTCCATGGTCGCTCCGGATAGCGAGGGCGAACCCATGCCGCTTCTCGCCTCATGGCGTTTCGGCAATGGGCAGGTGCTGGCCCTGACCACCGATGCCGCCGGACCGTGGTCGGCCGCTTGGCAGCGGCTCGACGCCTATCCGGCGCTATGGGCGCAGGCGCTGCGTCAGTTCCTTCCGGGTCTGGAGCGCGGGGATCTGGTGCTGGATATCGTGCGGCGTGGCGATGCCCTCCTGGCCGACGTCACCATGAGAGGAGAGGCGGTCGACGAGCCGGTCATGAGCGTCACCGGGGCCGATGGCGTTGCTACGGTCCTGCCGCTCGACCGTATCGGCGCGAACCGTTTCGAGGCTGCGTTTCATGCCGAAGGGGCAGGGCAATTCCGTTTTGCCGTGACCAGCGGAGACCAGACCGCCGAACGCGTCGTCGCGGTGAACTATCCGGCCGCGCTCGGCCCGCCCGTCGAGGACACAGGCCTGCGGCAACTGGTCGAGGCGACCGGTGGCAGTTTCCGTCAGGCGACGGCTTCCGCCCGCGCCGTTCCGGAGCGCTGGACTCTCATCTCGTTCTGGTGGGGCTGGCTTGCTCTGGCGCTCGTCATCCTCATGGCCGAACTGGCCATCCGCTACACCAGCCTTATCCGGCCGCGCCTGCCGCCAAGGCAATCCGTTCCACCGATCCGCGGCGCCGCGCCTGCTTCCAGGCGGCAGCGCGAGCCTGCCTCCGCAATTTCCTAAGCAAGGATGATCCGCACCATGTCGCCAACCGCACCCAAATCCACGCCAGCCGATGACCAGGCCCAGATGGAAGACGCCGAGATGGAACGGCTGCTCACGGCGCTGGGCCGGGCGCGCGAGGAGATCGGCCGTGTCGTGCTGGGTCAGGACGATCTCATTGCCGATCTGCTGGTCGGACTCATCGCCGGCGGGCATATCCTGCTCGAAGGGCCGCCCGGAGTGGGCAAGACGCTTCTGGTGCGCACGCTCGCCACCGTCACTGGCCTCTCCTTCGCGCGGGCTCAGTTTACCCCCGATCTGATGCCGGCCGATATCACCGGTTCCATGGTGCTTGTGCCCGATCCCAGTGGGCGCAACCGGCTGGAATTCCAGAAGGGGCCGATCTTCACCCAATTGCTGCTGGCCGACGAGATCAACCGGGCGACGCCGCGCACGCAATCGGCCTTGCTCGAAGCCATGCAGGAGCGCACGGTGAGCGCCGCCGGTACCAGCATGGCCTTGCCCGAACCGTTCTTCGTGCTCGCGACGCAGAATCCGCTGGAAATGGACGGCACCTATATCCTGCCCGAGGCGCAGATCGACCGCTTCCTCCTGCAGCTCGATGTGCCGCTGCCCAGCGCGAAAACCCTTTCCTCCATTCTCGACAGCACGACCGGCCGGGTCGAGGTCAAGGCGGAGCAATGCCTGACCGACAAGGAGATCATTGCCATCCAGGATCTGGTCCGTGGCGTGCCCATTGCCGATCATGTGCGTCAGGCCATTGCCGATTTCGCCATCGCCACCCAGCCGGGCGATCCTTCGGCCAGCCCCGAGGTGCGGCGCTATCTGCGGTTCGGTCTCAGCCCGCGCGGCGCGCAGGCCCTGGTGCTTGCCGCCAAGGGCCATGCCCTGCTGAACGGGCGGGTCAATGTCGGCTTCGAGGACGTCAAGGCCATGCTGCTGGCGACGACGCGGCATCGCGTGCATCTCAATTTCGAAGGCAATGCGGATCGGGTCTCGCTCGCAGAGCTGTTGCAGAAACTCTTCGATAGCAGCATCAAGGGCGTATTGTGAGACCGCAGCCGGCCCTGCTCGAACAGCTTTCGCTGGTGCAGCTTGCCTTGCTGCGCGCCAAGCCCTCCGTCGGCGTCGGCGAGCGCCGCTCCGCGAGCAAGGGGGCGGGCATAGAATTTGCCGAACACCGCCCCTATCGCGCCGGCGACGATGTGCGCCATCTCGACCCGCGCGTGCTGGCGCGGCTGGGGGATTCCTATATCCGGCAATATTTCGTCGACCGGCAATTGCCCGTCTATGTGCTGCTCGACGGCAGCCAGTCCATGCTGGCGGGAACGCCCGGCAAGTTCGAGACCGCAAGCCAGATCGCCCAGCTCATGGCCTTCGTGGTCCTTGCCGCCGGGGATCGGGTGCAGATCGGCTTTGCCGGCGATGATACGTTCCAGTGGTCCTCGCCCATGCAGGGCCGTGCCCGCACGGAAGCCTTGTTTCAATGGATCGAAGAACGCCGGCCCGGCGGCAGCGGCAATTTCGGTGCGGCGCTGGAACGGGCCAGCCGCGACATGGCCAAGGGCGCCTATGTGGTGGCGATCAGCGATTGGTGGGATGATGGCATCGAGCGGGCGCTGGACCGGCTCGATGATCGCGGCTGCGATATCGTCGCCATCCAGGTCGCTGCGCCCGAGGAACTGGACCCGGCCGCTATCGGTGCGGGCAGCTATCTCATGGTCGATGAAGAAACCGGTGAGGAATTGGAGACGACCTTGGATGAGGATGTTCTCAGGCGTTACCGCGAGGCGCTGGCCGCGTTTCATGCCAGCCTGCGCCAGCGTCTGGTGCGTGGCGGCGGGCGCTTTTTTGCGCTGTCCTCGGCGCTCGACATGCAACGTTTCTTTCTGCGCGACCTGCGCGATGCGGGAGTATTGATTTGAACGAGGTCCAGCAAACGGCGTCACAGGCCACGGACGACGCCATCATCGTCACCGATCTCACCAAGCGTTACGGCCGCACGCTGGCCCTTGACGCTGTCAGCCTCAGCGTGCCGCGCAATTCCCTGTTCGCGCTGCTGGGGCCGAACGGCGCGGGCAAGACGACGCTGATCCATATTCTCTGCACCATCCTGCCGGCCGATGAGGGCAAGGCGCTTCTTGCCGGCGCCGATGTGCGGCGCGAGCCGCTCCGAGCGCGGCAGAATATCGGCGTGGTGTTCCAGGAACCGAGCCTCGACGATCGGCTGACCGCTTTCGAAAACCTCGATTTTCACGGGCTCGTCTATAATCTCAGCCGCAACGAGCGCAAGCAGCGCATCGAGGAATTGCTGGCGCTGGTGGAGCTCGAGGATTGGAAGCATGCCGTGGTGCGTACCTTTTCGTCAGGCATGAAGCGGCGGCTCGAGATCGCCCGGGCGCTGATGCACGATCCCTATATCCTGTTTCTCGACGAACCGACGGTGGGGCTCGACGCACAGGCCCGCGCCAGGATCTGGAGCTATCTCGACGACCTCAGGCGCAAGCGCGACCTGACCATCGTTGTCACCACTCATTACATCGAGGAAGTGGAGGGGTGCGACCGGGTGTCGATCATCGATCATGGCCGCATCATCGCCGACGGCACGCCCGATGAATTGAAGCAGCGCCACGGCAAGGAGACCATCCGCGTGGTGCCGCGAGACCCGCAGACGGCGGCTGCGATCAGGCAGCGATATCCTGATGCGGTGGCCGCCGCCGGGGATAGCCTGGTGCTCGATGCGAGCGAACCCGGCTTCGGCGACCGCTTCCACGAGGAATTCGGCAACCGCCTGCGGCAGGTTTCCTTCGATCAGCCAAGCCTCGAAAGCGTTTTCCTGACGCTGACCGGGCGCGAACTGCGCGACAAGGCAGCAGATGAAAAAGAGCGGCGCGGGGCTGCAGGCAAGAGGGGGAGACGGTCATGACGGAAACGACAGCGGGCACGCCCATGCGGATCGGTGTACGCCGCCGCAATCCGACGCTCGGGCTGGTGCGCGGCATTTACGGAATCTGGCTGCGGGAAGTGAAGCGCGCGGTGCGCGATCGCGGACAGCTTATCGGCGGCTTCAGCCGACCGCTGATGTGGGTGCTGATCATGGGGATCGGGCTCAATCCCTATTTCCGCGGCGAGGTCTTCGGCGAAGTGCGCTTCGCCATTCCCTATACCTATGTTCAGTTCATCTTCCCCGCCGTGGTAGTGCTCAACATCATGTACACCTCGGTGCAGTCGGCGGTGTCGGTGATCTGGGACCGCGAATTCGGCTTCCTGCGCGAAGTGCTGGTGTCGCCACTGCCGCGATGGGCGGCGCTTCTGGGCAAGATCCTGGGCGGCACCACCATTGCCGTGTTCCATGGCTGCCTGGTGCTGGTGCTCGCCCGCTTCGCCGATGTCGCCTTCACCTTCGAGCAATTGCTGCGCGGCCTGTTGCTGATGTTCCTCCTGGCCTTCGCGCTCACCGCCTTCGGCGTGGTGATCGCCAACCGCATCCGCAGCTTCGAAGGCTTTGGCGTCTTCTCCAATGCTGTCATCCTGCCGCTTTACTTCACCTCCAGTTCGGTGTTCCCGCTCGATCCGGCGCTGACGCGGGCGCAGACCCTGGTGATCTATCCGCAATGGCTGGTGACCATCGTCGAATGGAACCCGATCACCTATGCGGTCGATGCGCTGCGCGGCACCTTCATCCGCTTCAACCAGTTCGACCCCTCGATCGGACCGATCCTGCTGGCGGTGATGGCGGTGGTGTTCTTCTTCTGGGCTTTGTTCGAGTTCCGGAAGGCCTGAGCCGATGAATGAGGCCAAGAAGGAAGCCCCGGATAACCGACCGCGTTCCATACGCGATATGGGCATTATGGTGGTGATGCTGGCGGTGCTGGGATCGCTGAATTTCCTGCCGCCCGACAGCTCGCTCGAGGAAGTCGAGCGATCCGGGCGTCTGCGCGTCTGCATGCCGGACAATTATCCGCCACTGGTGATGAACGAGCCGGACCGTCCGGGATTCGATGTCGAATTGCTGCGGGCGGTTTCCGAGCGCATGGGGCTGGCTTTCTCCATGGTACCCAATCCCGCCATGGCGCGCGATTTCAATCCGCGCAGCTGGCGCGTGACGCGGGCGCAGTGTTCCGTGCTGGCCGGCGGCATCGCGCTCACCAGCGCAGTGCGCTCCTATCTCGATACCACCAGCGAATATCTGGCGACCGGCTGGGCGGTGGTTTCTCCCACCCCGCTCGAAAGTCTCGATGGCAAAAGGGTAGGGTTCTTTGCCGGCCTCACCGGCCTCGACAGGCTGGTGCTGAGCCGGGCTCTGCGGGGCGCCGGCATTCGCGTCACTATCGTCAATCGCGCCGATGATCTGGCGGCGCAGCTCGAAAGCGGAGAACTCGATGCCGGCATCAGCGAGGCGCTGACGGTGCGCCAGATCGCCGATGCACAAGGCTGGAACGTTGCCTGGATTGGACAGAACAGCGAGCGCTATCCGATCGGTATCGGCTTCTGGAAAGCTGATCTCACGTTGAAACGCGCCGTTTCAGCGACGCTCGCCGAACTCGATACGGATGGGACCATCGCCGCCCTGATGGACAAATACGGCATCGGCGACATCGAGCACGTCATAGAGATCGGCGCCGCTGTGCCGTCAGCCGCCGGTGAGGCTGCGCAATAGCGGCCGCATGATCGGGGCAAGCACACGTCCATGATCGACGACCGCCGCAATCGTGAAGATGATGGCGAGGATCAGCGAGGCAGTTTTCACGCGCTCGAACAGCGCAGGCGAAAGGGCCGCGATGAAATACGCACCGGTCAGCGGCGGCAGCGGCACCAGATTGACCACGGCGAAAACCACGCCCATCTCGGCCAGAACCTGCAGCCATGCGGTGATCTGGTTGGAGGCTGCGGGAGGCGTATAGAGGACCGCTGCTGATTTGAGCTGCAGCAATAGCAGGCAGACTGCTGCGGTGGCGGCCAGACTTGCGACAACGCACAATACCAGTCCGCCGCGACCGCCGCGCATTGCGGCGGCCTCAAGCCGCATGGGCCGAATCCAGCCCGCCATCGCCATGATCGATGTCACCAAACCGAGCAGATCGAGATGGGCGACGGGATTGGGTGTCAACCTTTCATCCCGGAGAGGGCCGCGGTCACCGAGAAGGCGCGCGAAGCCGGCCAATGCGAAACCATGCAGGCCGGTGATGACCAGCATGGCTGCCACGCGCATAAGTATCTGTGGAAGGGAAAGGTCGAAGCTCATTCCGGCAGATTATCCGGCCCCAGATGATGTCGCTCCGACATTTCCGCAATTGTGCCGTCATTGACAAGCTCGGCGATGGCTTCGCTCAGGATGGAGTTGAGATAAGTGTTGTTGGATCGCGTGGCGATACCGAATTGCGTGCGGTTATCCGGGAAGGGCAGGGGGAGAATATGATAGCCCGCCGCCTCGGGATCGCCCTCGGTTGCGTAGTAAAGCGCCGGCGCCCAGATGACCGCGGCCCCCACGGTGCCGTCGTCGAGCCGGTCGAGCAGACGCCGATTGTCGTAATAGGGCGTGCGTTTCCAGCGCTGACCTTCAGGGCGTGCCCGCAGGAAGCTGCTCAGCCGGTTGTCGGAAAGCGCCAGGCTGCGGCTGCCGATCACCTGGTCGAGCGGCAGGTCTTCGAGCGAATTGATTTCGCTATTCCGGGTGATCAGCATGCCCGGCGTCGACAGGTAAGGCCGTGTCAGCAGGACCCATTCCGGTACGCTGCGTGACAGCACATAGCCGATAATGGCGTCGCATTCTTCGGCGAGCAGCAGGAATATCTGTTCGGGCAGGAAGGGCAGACGATAGTCGAGCGGCTTGGTGGGAATGAGGCTGCCGTCGAGTGGACTAAGTTCGACATTGACCAGCAGGACCGAACCGATGGCATCGGCCAGCTCGGCCTCGAATTCCGCCATCATGCCATCAGGATTATAGCAGAGGGTAATGCTGTTGCCGTTCTGGCGCAGGGCATCGGTATAGAGGTCACGCGGAATGACGTCTTCCAGCGGCTGAGCGTGTACGCCGCCGCTTAATACAAGGGCCAACCCTGTAAGGGCTGAAATCATCAGACGGCGCATTCGTGTTCCTCCACTTCGATAATAGTATAAGGGCCCGACAAGGCGCGTGGCCTTATCGGACCCCTTTCATCTGACGACGTTCTTACTGCTGTTCGGGCAGGGCGAAGACGTAGATGGCGTTGCTGCCCGAAACCGCATCGACATCGGATCCGGAAGCGGTGAGGAAGTCGGTGGCAAAGCCGGGGCCGCCTGCGGTGATGGCCACATATTGACGGCCATCGACTTCATAGGTGATCGGGTGGCCGGTGGCGCGCGAGGCGAGCGTCGTGCTCCAGATCAGGTCGCCGGTTTCCTGATCGAAGGCCTTGAAACGACGATCCGTACCTCCGGTAAAGATCAGGCCGCCGGCCGTGGCCGCGAGCGGCGCATATTGCGGGGCCTGCTGGGTCCAGCTCCACAGCGTTTCACCCGTTTCCACGCTGATGGCGTCGATACGACCCACATCGGTCACACCCTCAGGCAGATGGTAGGTGTTTTCGGTGTTATAGACGTCGAGGCCGGTCGGCTCCTGGTCAAGCGGGGTAACGTCCGAGCACATATTGCTCAGCGGAACGAACATGACCTTGGTTTCGGGATTGAAGGCCGTCGGGGGCCAGTCGCGGCCACCGAGGAAGGTCGGGCACATCTCGACGGCAACGTCCACTTCCAGCGGCAGGGCAGCCTCGTTGATGCTCACAAGGCCGGTGTCGTCAACGGTCTCGATAAGGTTCTGTTCAACGGTCGAGCGGGCAAAGATGAACTCGCCGGTCTCGGCATCGAACTGCCACATCACGCCCGTCTTGCATGGCACGCCGGTCAGCACGCGGCGTTCGCCGCCAGCGTTTGCACCGACTGCCAGAAGGCCGTCCATATCGGTACTCGGATTCGAGTTGACGTTGACGGGCACCATTTCATAGGTGCATTCCTGATCCCAGTTGTCGCGCGGCAGAACCTGGTGGCGCCAGACGATCTCGCCGGTTTCGGGACGGACGGCAAAGCGAGTGTTCGTACCGTAAAGCGTGCCGCCTTCAGTGCCGCGCTGCGTTTCAGAAGCCGGGCCGGCGCCGGTCGAGCCGTAATAGACGAGGTCGAGTTCCGGATCGTAGGTCATCTGACCCCAGGCGCCGGTCATCCAGCGTGACTCGTAGTCATTGCCCCAGGTCTCGTCGCCTTCCTCGCCTTCGCGCGGAATGAAGCTGTTGCGCCAGAGTTCTTCGCCGGTGGCGGCGTCGTGGCCGGTTACGTAGCAGCCGAATTCGGAGTACTGGCAGGTCGAACCGGCGACCACGACGCCGTTGGCGACGATCGGGCCGGTGGTGTTGGAAATGAGATCCGCGCCACCGCCACGGTCGGATTCCCATGCGACCTGACCGGTCTTGGCATCCAGGGCAACGATGAAGTTGTCCCAGGTGACCATGTAGATCTTGTCTTCATAGAGCGCGATGCCGCGCTTGGCCTCACCCAGGGAGTTGAGGGTGGAACGGTCGGGCAACTGGCGGCGATATTCCCAGATCAGCTGGCCCGTGGCGGCGTCGATCGCCTGCACCACGTCGCCGGGATTGGCGGTGAACAGCACGCCGCCGAATTCGAGCGGCGCAGCCTGCATATTGCCCGGTTCCATGGCGCGGGCCCAGACCAGCTGCAGCTGACCGACATTGTCCTTGTTGACCTGGTCGAGCGGGCTATAGCGGTAATTGGTGACCGTGCGGCCATAGGAGGGCCAGTCACCGGGCTCTGGATTGGCCAGGATTTCGTCGGTGACCGACGGCAGACTATTGATATCGACCTGGGCCTGCGCCCCGGCGACCATGCCGAGCATCGCGACCGATGCCAGCAGAAGCGAAGAATGAAGCCTCATTCGTTTCCCTTTCTCTTCCCTTACAGCGCCCGTTTTCATTTTTTAGGGCGAGTTCGATCGAAAGGCGCAGCGAGGATGCAGCGCCTTTTCAGGTTCCAATCGTTCGAAGCCTTAGCGCGGCTTTGGCCCGATGGTGATGCTGCTCAATGCAGCCTCGTCATAGACGAGTTCCGTGTCGCCCGGTTCAGCGCCATGCAGGTCCAGCAGGTGACTGATGATGTTGACATAGTCCTGCTCGGTGCCCGCGCCTCCTGCATTGCCGGGCGGCATCTGCGTGTGGGCGAAGGTGAAAAAGTCGAACAGCGTCGCGTTGGTCCACTTCTTGGTGAACGCTGCGCCTGTCAACGCCGGACCGCCGGGACCACCGCGGCCGGTCGGACCGTGACAGGTTTGGCAGTTCTGTGTGTAAATGGCCTTGCCGGCTTCTGCCTGAGCGGCCGTAAAGACATTGTCCCAGATCGTGCGAGCGCTGATATCTGCGGGCGCTTCCGCGGGTGCTTCCGCTTCGGCCGGCGCGGCCTCCTGCGCGGCCGCGGCCGCTTCCGCACGCCGGGCTTCAGCCTCAGCCTTTTGTTCAGGCGTCATAGCGTGCTGGGCATAGGCAGGAAGTGCTGCCGTTGCCAGTGTTAGCGTGGCAGCCAAAATGAAAGAGGTCGACTTCAATAAACTATTCCTCGGTTTGCAATGGTCCCTTGGCCAAGGCACAAGGGGACCAAAATGGGCGCCCGGATTCTTCTCTATGCGCCGTTGCCAATACCCACAAAACCCCACCCGGCCGGGCACCAGCAATATTAGTCAAAGCAATGTTGAACATTGCGGTGGATGGTCTTTAGGTTTCTGGCGGATTGGCTCTTGCCGCCGGAACTGCCGTTCCATCCTAAAAAAGTCCGGCAAGGCACTTGGCCTTGTCGGACCTTTTTATCTATGGACGTTCTTACTGCTGTTCGGGCAGGGCGAAGACGTAAAGGGCATTGCTGCCCGAAACCGCGTCGACATTTGCCCCCGATGCTGTGATGAATTCGGTGACGCTGCCCGGACCGCCGGCGGTGATGGCAACATATTGGCGGCCATCGACTTCATAGGTGATCGGGTGACCGGTCGCGCGGGAGGCCAGGGTGGTGCTCCACACCAGATCGCCGGTTTCCTGGTCGAAGGCCTTGAAGCGACGGTCGGCACCGCCGGTAAAGATCAGGCCGCCGGCCGTAGCTGCGATCGGGGAATATTGCGGAACCTGCTGCGTCCAACTCCACAGGGTCTCACCTGTCTCGACATTGATGGCGTCGATACGGCCGGCATCGGTTATGCCCTCGGGCAGGTGATAGACCGCTTCGGTATTGTAGACATCGAGCCCCGTCGGTTCCTGATCGAGCGGCGTGAGTTCTGCGCACATATTGCTCAAGGGAACGAACATGACCTTGGTTTCGGGGTTGAAGGCCGTCGGCGGCCAGTCGCGACCGCCGAGGAAGGTCGGGCACATATCGACAGCGACGTCCACCTCGAGCGGCAGGACGTCCTCATTGATGCTCACGAGGCCGGTGTCGTCGACAGATTTGATGAGGTTCTGTTCAACGGTCGAGCGGGCATAGATGAATTCACCCGTTTCGGCATCGAACTGCCACATCACGCCCGTCTTGCACGGCACGCCGGTCAAGACGCGGCGTTCGCCACCTGCATTGGCGCCGATAGCCAGAAGGCCATCCATGTCGGCGCTCGGATTGGAGTTGATGTCGACGGGGACCATCTCATAGGTGCATTCCTGGTCCCAGTTATCGCGCGGCAGAACCTGATGGCGCCAGACGATTTCGCCTGTCTTGGGGCGAACGGCGAAACGGGTGTCTGTGCCGTAAAGCGTGCCGCCTTCCGTGCCGCGCTGCGTTTCAGAAGCCGGACCGGCACCGGTCGAGCCGTAGTAGACGAGGTCCAGTTCCGGATCATAGGTCATCTGACCCCAGGCACCGGTCATCCAGCGTGACTCGTAGTCATTGCCCCAGGTTTCGTCACCCTCTTCGCCGGGCTTCGGGATGAAGCTGTTGCGCCAGAGTTCCTCGCCGGTCGCGGCGTCATGGCCGGTTACGTAGCAGCCGAATTCGGAATATTGGCAGGTCGAGCCGGCGATCACCACGCCATTGGCAACGATCGGACCGGTGGTGTTGGAGATCATGTCGGTACCGCCGCCACGATCGGATTCCCAGGCGACCTGGCCGGTCTTTGCATCGAGGGCAACGATGAAGTTGTCCCAGGTGACCATATAGATCTTGTCTTCGTAAAGCGCGATGCCGCGCTTGCGTTCGCCCAGAGAATTCAGGATCGCCCGGTCCGGCAATTGGCGGCGATATTCCCAGATGAGATCACCGCTGGCAGCGTCAATGGCCTGCACGACGTCCCCGGGATTAGCAGTGAATAATACCCCGCCGAATTCGATGGGCGCAGCCTGCATGTCGCCGGGCTCCATCGCCCGTGCCCAAACCAATTGGAGCTGGCCGACATTGTCCTTGTTGATCTGGTCCAGCGGGCTGTAGCGGTAATTGGTGACCGTACGGCCATAGGAGGGCCAATCGCCAGGATCAGGATTGGCCAGGATTTCGTCGGTGACCGACGGCAGGTTGCTGATGTCTACCTGCGCCTGCGCAGCAGTAATCATGCCGAGCATCGCGACCGATGCCAGCAGAAGCGAAGAATGAAGCTTCATTTTTTCCCTTTCTCTTCCCTTATTGTCCCGGCTTTCCGGGCAATTTGTTCAAGGGCGCAACGTCGCTCCGTCCTTGAATGGTTCACTTGGCGGAAGATCTAATGTGCCGTGACCGGCTTCACAGAAACCCCACACGCCGGTTGCAGCAATATTGGTCAAAGCTATGTTGAGCATTGCGGTGCTGCTTGTGCCGTCACTGGTTGTGTTCAGAGCTCGGCGTTTGCAGTTCGATGAGCTTGCGCTCCATGACTTCACCGGTCTCGGTATCGTAACGGCCCTGGCGGAAATTCGTGATGATCTCACGCACTTTGGCAGCGCGCCGCCTGTAGGCGTCGGCTTCCTCACCATCGAACTGCTTGCAGTGGATGGGTGGCCACATATCGGATGGCATCTCCTTCTCCTCTTCAGCGCCTCGATGCACGGAAGGGTAGGGAGCTTGAAATTAGATGGCGTTGAGCAAACGGCTAGAATTTGGAAAGAGGGCCAAGCCGGCGAGCAGTTGCGGGAATGATTGCCACGTCTCCCCCCGAGCGGGAGGGTAATACGCAGCAGTAGCGGTGGAATGCTGTCAGACCGTCGCTCTTCCGCGGCGGCGCTTGGGCACAAGCGTCAGGAGAAAACTTTCAAGGGCCTGCTCATCGATACCGTCGGCGATGAGCACCAGCCGTGTCCGCTGATCGATGCTGGGCCAGGTGTGAAGGCGCAGCATCGGATGAAAGACATCCTGCACCATATGCAGCACCACAGGACGGCTGGGATCGTCGGCGAGCGCCACCAGGCCCTTGAGGCGCAACAGGCGTCGGCCGGCGGCATGCCGTAATATATCGATGAAGGCGGCAAGCTCGCCCTGTGTCACCGTGGCGTCGAAGACCATGCTTTTGGTATAGATGCCGGAATGGCGTGTCAGTCCCGGTATGGGGGCGGAGGACTGAGGGGCGAAGGCGCGCATCAGCGGGCTTTCGGCCTGTAGCCAGGCCAGAACGTCGCCGCCGCGTGTGTCCGGGGCGTAACGTCCCGGCGCGAGGAGCTGCTCGGGCAGGGCGAGGGGATTTTGTATGTCCATGAGCCGTGCGCTGGGATTGATCCGGGCAACCAGGGCTTCCAGTCCCGCGTGGCGTTCGGCGCGATCGGGCCCGAGCAGATCGGATTTCGTGAGCGCGATCCGGTCGGCGAAGGCAAGCTGCTTGTGCCCGACAATGCGCTCTTCGACGGTGGCCTCGCCCCTCAGGGCATCGAGCGTGGCAATCACGCCCGCCAACGTGAAAAAGCGGCCGCCAATGCTGTAATGCACGGCCATCAGCAACTGGTTGATGATGGGCGCCGGATCGGCGAGCCCGGTGGTTTCCACCACCACGCGCTCGAATGGCTGGATTTGACCGTCATCCACCGCCTCGCACAGCCGGAGAAGCGTACTCACGATGTCGCTGCCCGGCTCGCAGCACATGCAGCCGGTCGACGTCTCGGAGAGATTCATCGTCGTGCCGTCCACCTGCACCAGATCGTTGTCGATCGGCACATCGCCGAATTCATTGACGATGATGGCGGTGCGCGGCCCATCGGCAACGAGCATGCGGTTGAGGAGGCTCGTTTTGCCCGAGCCCAGAAAGCCGGTCAGCAGAAACACGGGAATGGGTTGGATCGGGGCAGGCTTATCCAGCGTCATTTGACGGCTCCGCTACAGGCTTCGCATAGGCCGCGCATTTCGACGGTGACGCGTTCGGTCTTGAACGCATGGCCCCGCGACCACCGCTTGAGGCCGCGTTCGACCGAGGGCTCCACGAATTCCGCGACCTGGCCGCATCTGTCGCAAATGGCGAAGGCGACGGGCTGAAGCGGATGGTCGCCGCGATGCTCGCACGGAATAAAGGCGTTCAGGCTTTCGATACGATGTACGAGGCCGAAGCCGATCAGCTTGTCGAGCGCCCGATAAACCTGCAGAGGCGCCCGGATCTGCCCGCCATCGAGACGCTCGAGAATGGCGTAGGCGCTGAGAGGCGCGCCTGCCGCGAGGAGTGCGTTCAAAACCAGTTGCTGGTTTGCCGTCAGCGGTGGGGTCGCAGACCATTTTTCGAATCCGGTCTTGTGCTGCCAAGTTGGTAATGTAATAACATCACCAATCCATGTGCTCAAGCTCAATGTCCTCATGTCCGATGCCTGCCTGACATTTTCCGATCTCACCCTCGGCTATGCCGGGCACCCGGCGGTGCATCATTTGTCGGGTGCTGTGAACAGGGGCTCGCTGACGGCGGTGGTCGGAGCAAATGGCTCTGGCAAATCGACGCTGATGAAGGGCATCATCGGCCTCGTGCCGCCGATGACGGGGAGCAGCATGGTGGCGCCAGGAACGCGCGTCGCCTATCTGCCGCAGCAATCCGAACTGGATCGTTCGTTTCCAGCCCGCGTGGTGGATTTGGTCTCCCTCGGCCTGTGGCCGAAGCGCGGCCTGCTCGGGCGGCGCCGGCCGGAGGACCGGGCTTCGGTGTCGCAGGCGCTGATGGCGGTGGGACTCGATGGCTTCGAGAAGCGGTCGATCGATACCTTGTCGGGTGGACAATTGCAGCGCGCCTTGTTCGCGCGCGTGCTCGTGCAGGATGCCGATCTGATCCTGCTTGACGAGCCGTTCAACGCGATCGACGCGAGGACAGTGGTCGATCTGATCGCGCTCATCAAGCGCTGGCACGCAGAAGGCCGGACTATTCTGGTGGTCGTCCACGATCTCGATCTGGTGCGCGAGCATTTCCCCGAAGCCCTGCTGCTGGCGCGCCGCGCCGTCGCCTGGGGGAAGGCGCGTGAGACGCTATCGGCTGAAAACCTGCTGCGGGCCCGTCAATTCTACGAAGCGTGGGACGAGGCTGCGCCATGGTGTGAGCCCGCCGGTGACAGGCGCGACCACGGCACGGTACGCCCGTCTCACAAGGGTGCAGCATGATCGATATGCTGATTGCCCCTTTTGTCGAGTTTGGCTTCATGCAGCGTGCGCTGTGGGGGGCGCTGATGCTTTCGGTCAGTGCCTGTCCCATCGGCGTCTTCCTGATGCTGCGGCGCATGAGCCTGACGGGCGACGCCATGGCACATGCCATCCTGCCCGGCGCTTCGGCGGGGTTCCTCCTTTACGGGCTCGAAATCCTGCCCATGACCATTGGCGGGCTGATCGCCGGCATCGTGGTGGCGCTCGGCGCCGGCGCGATCTCGCGCGTGACCATCCAGAAGGAAGATGCCTCCATGGCCGCCTTCTATCTGATCGCCTTGTCGGTCGGCGTGGTCATGGTCTCGCTGCGCGGCTCCAGCATCGATCTCATGCATGTCCTTTTCGGCACCGTCCTGGCCCTTAATGACGATGCCCTGTCGCTGATCGGTGGCGTTGCCGTCGTGACCCTCATGGCGCTGGCGGTCTTTCGGCGCGCCCTGATCGCCGAATGCCTCGATCCCTTGTTCCTGCGGTCCGTCTCGCGCCTGGGCTCGCCGGTGCATTTCCTGTTTCTCGGGCTGGTGGTTCTCAATCTCGTTGCCGGCTTCCAGGCGCTCGGCACGCTGCTTTCGGTGGGGCTGATGATCCTGCCGGCTGCTGCGGCGCGTTTCTGGGCCAATCGGGTCGAAACCATGTGCTTCGTCGCCATTGCCATCGGTATGGTTTCGTCGTTGGCGGGGCTGCTGCTTTCCTATCATGTCGGCCTGCCGTCGGGGCCGGCCATCATCCTTTCCGCAGGGCTCGTCTATGCGGCATCCATCGTCGTGGGTCGCCGCGGATTGCTGATGACGTTGCGCCCGCATCCCTCACACCGCATCGCCTGACAGGAGTTCTTGCCATGAAAAATCTGATAGCCCTCATTCCAATTTGTACTGTTATAACATTTTCACTTGGCGGCGTGTCTTATGCGCAGGACGGTAAGCTCGACGTGGTCGCCGCCTTCTCGATCATCGGTGATTTCGCCCGGGAGGTCGGCGGCGGCCGGATCGCCCTCAAGACGCTGGTCGGACCCAATGGTGACAGCCATGTCTATGAACCGACGCCGTCGGACGCGATCGCCCTGGCCCAGGCCGATGTCGTCCTGGTCAACGGGCTTAATTTCGAAGGCTTTCTCGGCCGGCTGATCGAGGCGAGCGGCACCACGGCGACGATTGCCACCCTCACCAAAGGCGTCGACATCGTCGAGGACCCGTTGGGCGGCCATTATCACTTCATCGACGGGCAGGCGATCTTCCATGCGGAGCCGAACGATCCCCATGCCTGGCAGTCGGTGGTCAACGCCAAGATCTATGTCGAGAACATTGCCGAGGCTTTCTGCGCCGCTGATGCCGAGGGCTGCCCGAACTATGAGGCCAATGCTGCTTCCTATGTCGAAAAGCTCGATGCGCTGGATGCGGAAGTGCATCGGGCGATAGACGCTCTGCCCGAGGATAAACGCGTCATCGTCGTCGCCCACCACGCCTTTCGCTATTTCGAAGACGCCTATGGAATGACGTTCCTCTCGCCGCAAGGCGTGTCTACGGAATCGGAGGCTTCGGCCGCTGATGTGGCCGGCCTGATCCGCGAGATCAGGGAGCATCACGCCGCGGCGGTCTTTGCCGAGAATATCGCCGATGCCCGCCTCGTCGAGCAGATCGCGGCAGAATCCGGATTGGCGCTTGGGGGTGTTCTCTATTCCGATGCCTTGTCGGAGCCCGAGGGACCGGCCGCCACCTATGTGGACATGGTCCGCCACAACGTCGCCACCATCACCGCAGCGCTCGCTGCCGAATGATCCCTTTCGGCCCTGTGTCTGCGCCTCTTTTCCCTTCCCTCATCAAGGAGTTCTTCCGATGAAAAAACTGATTCTGGGCACTTCGGCCTTCGCCATCATGGCGGGGCTCGCCGGTGGCGCCTTTGCCGACGACCAGGTAACGGCCTGGCGGCTGTTCGTCTCTGACCATGACGAAGCCGTGGTGCGCGTCATCGATGCGCTGGATGGCGATCTGCTCGATACCTTTTCGATTGCGGCGCCGGCTACCCTCGCTCGCAGCGATAGCGGCGAGGCCGTTTATGCCGTGCAGGGAGACGCCGATGTAGTAACCACTATCGCCTCCGGTATTGCCCTTCACGACCACGGAGATCACGCCGATATCCATGTCGATCCCCCCAAATTGTCCGGCGCCGACTTCACCGGTGACAAACCGGTGCATTTCGTCGAGCATGGCGGTCACTGGGCCATCTTCTTCGACAATGAGGGGGTGGCGCGTGTCTTCGACGAGCATGAGGCGCTCGAAGGCCATGCCGAGACCCGCCAGATCGATGCCGGAGCGCCCCATCACGGCGTCGCCGTTCCCTACGGAAACTACGATCTCGTTTCCGTGCCGCATCCGGATGATCCCTCGAACCTCCCGGTGGGCATCAAGGTTCTCGATTCCGCGGGTAGCCAGGTCGGCGAACCTGCCGAATGCCCGGATCTGCATGGGGAAGCGACCTCCGGCAATGTCACGGCCTTTGCCTGTGCCACAGGTCTATTGGTGGTAAATTCGGTGGACGGCGCGCCCTCCATCACGCATTTGCCCTATCCCGATAGCCTACCCAGGGAGAAGGCGACGACGCTGATCGGCGGCCGCGGGCTTCAGTATTTTCTCGGCAATTACGGCGCCAGCGCCGTGGTGCTGATCGATCCGGCCGAGGCGGAGGCTTTCCGTCTCATCGAACTGCCCACGCGCCGGGTGCATTTCGCGGTCGATCCCATTCGCGCCCGCTTTGCCTATGTCTTTACCGAGGACGGCCAACTGCGTCAGATTGATGTCCTTGCAGGCGAGATCACCAAGTCCATCGCCCTGACCGAGCCCTATTCCATGGATGGCAACTGGAATGATCCGCGGCCGCGGATCGCCGTCGCCGGCGACGATATCGTCGTCACCGATCCTCTGGCCGGCAAGCTGCACGTGGTCGATGCCACAAGTTTCGAGGAAACCGGCGAAATCGCTCTTGAGGGCAAGCCCTTCAATATCGTGGCGGTGGGCGGCAGCGGTGTCGTCCATGATCACGCGGATGGCGAGGACCATGACCATGATCATGAGGAGCACGATCATGATCATGACCATGAAGAGCACCATGAGGAACATGAGCATGAAGAGGAAGGTGCCTGAACCACAAGGGCACCCAAACAGCAGATAAGCGATGTGCCATGACCGCTTCAGGCGGTCATGGCAGGCCTGTTCCGGCTCTTATGCAGAAAACTTGGGGTATTTGTGCAGGATTTTAGCGCCATCTCAGGGTATGGCTCAATCATAAGGCGGGATGCGTTTGGGAAGCAGATCGCGAAGGAGGAGCCGGATGGCCTTGCGCATGGTCCGGAAAAACTGCAAAGGGTATCAACGTTACGGTTCCGCCGATTGAGCGCGGATGAAAAGGGAACACGGTGCGGACTACCCATCAGGGGCCAAATCCGTGGCTGCCCTCGCAACTGTAAACGGCAAGCTTTTGCCTCATGCCACTGGCTCCACAAGGGCTGGGAAGGCGGCACAAGCGATCGAGCCGTGAGCCAGTAGACCTGCCGGAACGAACGACCCAGGAGCCGGGCGAGGTGCCCCGGCGGAGGAGCACGAATGACCAAGCGCACGATTTGCTGCGCCCAGAGTGTCGTCGCGTTTTGGGAGACGCGGTGATGCTGGCTGGAAATCCCGCTTCGGCGTCATGTCCGAATCGATCCATCCGATTCGATCTTGCTGGTTTCGCCCGCGAGGAAAGCCTCGGTAATCATCGTGCCTTGATGCGGCTGGTCGAGCAGGCGGATGAACTCGGCTTCGACGGCATCTGGTTCAATGAATTTCATTTCAAGCGAGAGGAGCTGCCCTATCCGTCGCTGCTCCTTCTCGGCGCCGAAATTCTTGGACGCACCGAGCGGCTGCGTTTCGGCACCTCGATCATGGTGTTGCCTCTGTATCATCCATTGATGCTCGCCGAGCAACTCGCCCAACTCGATTTCCAGAGCGGTGGTCGGCTCGATATCGGCATCGGTCGGGGAACCGATCCGTCGACCTTCACGGCCTTGGCACTGGATCCCGACAATGCCCGTGAGCGGTTCGTCGCGTGCTTGAACATCCTGGTCGAGGCCTGGACCAAACCGAAGATTTCCTCGTCCGGCCCGATCTGGCAATTCACCGACGTCGCTGTCGGGCCGCCGCCGGTCCAGAAACCGCATCCGCCTCTGTATGTCGCCGGGGTCTCGCCCGAAACCATCGCCATTGCGGTCGAACGCAGCCTGCCATTGCTCCTGAGTCTCGAGCCTAACGAGGCGCGGCAATTGCCCGAATTGCGTCGTCAGCTCGAGGAGGCAGGCAAGGGATTCGGTCCTATCGAGGCGTCTTCGCTCTCACGCTACATTTTCGTGGCGCCGACTGCGGCGGAGGTCGATGATCAGGTCGACGACCTGCTCGAACGCATCAATGGACGTCGAGCCCTCTTCGCCGCCCGCCGCGGCCAGCCGGCACCGGAGCCGCGCAGCCGCGAGACTTTGCTATCCGACTTCGCCATAGCCGGCACACCCGACCAATGCATCGCGCAGCTTGCTCAGTTGCGGCAGCATAGCGGTGTCGGCGGTCTGCGGTGCTTCTTCAGTGCCAACGGTCTCATCGACAACGCCGTGGCATTGGCACGAATGACGCTCTTCGCCCAAGAGGTCATGCCGGCATTCCGCTCCACCGATGTCGCTTTCGCGCTCGCGCGCTGAACCGAAACCATTACTTCAACAGGGAACCTAAAATGACCGCGTTTTCTGCCACCACCCGCCTGCTTGCCGGCGCATTCTCGCTGGGTTTGCTGCTGGCTGCGCCCGCTCTGGGCCAGGCCGCCAACTTTCCCTATACCGACGAAAATTGCGGGGTTACCACCGTCTATGATGCGCCGCCGGAGCGGGCGGTGACGCTCAGCAACAACGCCACCGAACTCATGCTCGCTCTCGGTCTTGAGGACCATATCGCCGGCACTTCCTATATGGCCAATCTCAAGATCAGCCCGGAATATGAGGCGGTCTACAATACCATTCCCATTCTTTCGCCGCTGGTGGCCACTACCGAGCAGTTGATCGAAGCTGAAGCCGACTTCGTCTATGCCGGCTATCCCGATGGCTTTTCTGAATCCCGGCACACGCGTGATCAGCTCCACGATTTGGGCATGAAGACGCGGCTTAATGTCGAGGGTTGCAATCTGGGGCCATTTGGTTTTGAGGAACTCTATGCCGAAATCCGGTCCGTCGCCGGCATCTTCGGTGTTCCGGAACGCGGTGAAGCCCTGATTGAGACCCTATCCGGCCGGCTGGACGCGGTGGCCGAAAAGCTCGAAGGCGTCGAGCCCATACCGGTCTTCATCTACAACGGCGGAGAGGCCGCGCCCAACGGCGTATTGGGGAATACGCTTCTGTCCGAGGTCGTTTCGGCTGCCGGTGGGCAGAACATCTTTGCCGATGTGGCCAATCGCTATGGCCAGGTCTCCTGGGAGCAGATTGCCGAGCGGGAACCGGCCTATATCGTGGTCTTCTATTCGGGTACCGAATCCGGCCAGGTTGTGGACGATCCCGCTGGGCAGCTGGGTCAGGGGCGGGTCGATATGCTCAACGCCAATCCGGTGATTGCGAGCGTTCCGGCCATTGCCGAGCAGAAATTCGTCCTTGTCGATTCTGTTCAGGGACAGCCTGGCCCGAGCTCCGTTGCGGCCGTGGAGCGTCTCGCCGAGGCTTTCCATCCCGAAGCCTTCCGCTAGCCGGATCGACATTCCCATGCACGGTTCGGTTCCCGACCCTCAGAAATCGCGGGAAGCGCTTCTCGCTATCCTGCAATCGGCTCCGCCTGCACCGGTGGAGAGGAGATTGCCGGGCTGGGCCGTGCTGAAGCGACGTACGGGCCTCGCCCGTGGGGCAGGGGGCTATGGTCTCGTCATCCTGCTGATGGCGGCCTTCCTGCTGCTGCTGCTGTCCATCGCCGGATTGATGTTCGGTTCCGTCCATATCGAGGCCGGCACGGCTGTTTCGATATTGCTCAACGCCGTGACCGGCGACTGGCTCATCAGCCCCACCTGGCGCGAGGTGCATGAGACCATTATCCTCCAGACCCGTGTGCCCCGCGTGCTCCTGGCCGGTTGCGTCGGCGCTACCCTGGCTGTCACCGGCATGACCATTCAGGCAATCGTGCGAAATCCGCTGGCTGGCCCCAGTATTCTGGGTGTTTCCTCGGGTGCGGCCACCGGCGCGGTTATCGTCATGCGCTGGGGCCTTCTCGGCCTCGGTGCCTTCACACTTCACATTTCCGCTTTTCTGGGCGCCCTGGCTACGCTCGGCATTGTCTTCTGGGTGGCGCGGACCGGCGGGCAGATGACACCCACAAGGCTCGTGCTCGCGGGCATCGCCATGAGTTCGGTCCTGAGCGCATTGACGAGCCTTCTGGTCCTTACCTCGCCCGATCCGCAGCTTGCCTCCCGCGTTCTCTTCTGGACGCTTGGCGGCTTCGGCTCGGCACAGTGGAAACTGCTTCCCCTTCCCGCCATCGCCCTTCTCGCCGGGCTCGTTATCGCCCTTTTGCAGGCGCGGCGGCTCAACCTTCTGATGGCAGGAGACGAAAGCGCAGTGGCGTTGGGCCTCGATGTGCATCGTTTTCGACAGGCCATGTTCGTGCTCGCTGCTGCCCTCACCGGGATCACCGTTTCGGTGGCCGGTGTTATCGGCTTTGTCGGGCTTATCATGCCTCATATCGTGCGCTTTATGGTCGGCGCCGATCACCGCCGGGCGCTGCCGGCGGTGGCTCTCATGGGCGCGAGTTTCACCATCGGCGCCGATCTCGTCGCCCGCACCATCATCTCGCCGCTGGAACTGCCGGTCGGCATCATCACCGCCCTTGTTGGCGGCCCCTTTTTCATCTGGCTCCTGCGCCGCGATGCCAAGGGGCAGGGGAGCGCCAAATGACTGCCGGATCAGGAGCCTTGCGGCTCGATGGCGTTTCTTTTGCCGTCGGGGAGCGGTGTCTGGTCGAGGACGTATCGCTCGAGGTTCGTCCGGGGGAGATGCTGGGCCTGCTCGGTCCCAACGGCGCAGGCAAATCGACGCTTTTGCGGACCATCTACCGCATGAACCGGCCGTCGGCCGGCACGGTCGAGGTCGATGGTGAGAATGTCTGGCAAAAGCCTGCCGCCTGGGTCGCCCGCCGTGTCGGTGCTGTTCTCCAGGACATGCCAGGCGATTTTCCGCTGACTGTTCGCGATGTCGTCGCCATGGGCCGCTCCGCGCATAAGAAAATCCTCGAGCCGGATACCGAATACGATCATGCCCTGATCGATGCGGCCATAGCTCTCCTTGATCTGGAAGCCTTCGAAACCCGTGCCTTCCGCACGCTTTCCGGCGGCGAACGCCAGCGTGCCCTTGTCGCTCGCGCCTTGGTGCAGCAGCCAAGCCTCCTGGTGCTCGACGAGCCGACCAACCATCTCGACATTTATCACCAGCTGCACCTACTGCAATTCGTGCGGGAACTCGGCATCACCGTGGTGGCGGCGCTGCACGACCTCAACCTAGCCGCCATGTTCTGCGACCGACTCTGCGTGCTGAACGAAGGCCGCATAGCCGCCATTGGCACGCCGGACGCCGTGCTGACGCCGGACCTTCTTTCCGAGGTCTATCGGATAGAGGCGAGCGTTGGCGTTCATCCAAAGCGCGGGACTGTATGGGTGGTGCCAGGATAGGCGTGGGATATTTGCGGCTGGGTAGTGCGAGGTGGGAGGAGAGCCATGGATGGCCGCTGGAATCCACAACGGCCGCCATATGCCGCTCGCCTAGCATGTCGCTTCGTCTCATGCGGCCAGTCCCTGGCATGCTTTGCATCAACTGGACGATGATAAGTTGACCTTAAATGTCTAGTTTTGTATCGCTCTCCATATCGTTGTGAGGATGCAATGCTGAATCGTCGAATTGTCCTTATGGCTGCGGCTGGTCTCGTCCTGAATTCCACCCAGCCTGGTTTTGCCATCACTATCCCCGATGTGGATATTCCCATTCTGAAAAGCGGTACGCCCACGCATACGATCAGGATGCAGGCCCTCACGACAGCGGACGGTCATGCCTATGATGTGTTCTCGGCTGTTCCCGTGAAACCTGCTCCCGATCGAGGATATCCGATCCTTTACATGCTCGATGGTAATGCGGCCTTTGATGCGCTGACCCCGGAATTGCTCTCAAAGGTTCCCGAGCTGGTAATTGTCGCGGTCGGTTACCCAGGCGCCCGCGCTTTTGATGTGGTGGCACGCTCGCTCGACTATACGCCGCCGCCGCTTGGGCAAACGGGGCCTATGCCGGACCCTGGCCGACCAGAGCGTCAGATCGGCGGCGCCGGGGCGTTTCTCGAGCGGCTGAGGGGCGAAATTCGCAGCTTCGCGGAAGAGGGAATCACTATTGATCCAGAGCGCCGGGCGCTGTGGGGCCATTCCTACGGGGGGCTGTTTACCGTCTTCACGTTCTTTACGGCTCCTGACGCGTTCAATACCTATGTACCGGTAAGTGCATCTCTTTCCTTCGGAGACAAGGCCGTATTGGCGCTTGAGCCCGATGCTACGGCCCCCCTCGACAGGAAACGGCTGCTGGTAATGATGGGGGATATGGAAAGCCGGTCAGGCCAGCCTAAACTCACTGAACCGCGTCCAAATCCCGAAACGCTGGCGCTTATCGAACGCCTTAAGGCCCATCCGGAACTGTCGGTCTCTTCTATCGTCCTAGAGGGTGCGCAACACGGCCCGGCCCTTCGGTTGTCCATCCCTTATGCCCTGGAGTTTGCCGCGCAATGAGGTGACTGCGAGCGACGCCGACGCCGCTGCCTAGATTGCCGAGCCGCATTCTTTGCGCCCTTCTGCCATCGGCAACTGCACGCTGTGATCTCGGATTTTAACTGGACTTTTTTGTCAGCTTTATTATCGCGGTTGCTGTCGCCTTGCGATGCCTGACGGTTGACGCGACACATCCTGACGTCAGGCCTCGACCAAATAACGGAAGACACACATGCGCAAATTGATAGCGAGCTTGGCGCTGATCGCCACCGCCTTATCCGCTTCCACGGCACTGGCACAATCTGCCTTCGTTGCTCCTGACAGCACGTTTTCGGGCCGTATCTCGGCATCTCCATCGGAGCCGGCGTCTCCCATTCTGCCGGGATCCACGGTCACCATTTCGGGCAATGGCTTCAAGCCTGGCCAGGAAGTCGTTCTGCACCGCGGCGAACTCGTGCTGAATCCGGATGGCGCTGCGATTGCTGATAACGAAGGCAAGTTTGCTTTTGAGATCACGCTTCCTGAAGATGCCGCCCCGGGTCTGCATCCGGTGGTGGTGGAGGCTGACAATCCCTCCAGCGCCAGCATCTTCGATCTGAAGATTTCGCCTGACGTTCCGCTTGCGGGCGAGGACATGTTCGATGCTGCCAGCCAGAAGCTTGTTCCGGGCCTCTACCAGGTGGCCTATAGCGAGGCCAGTGACGCCCTTTATGTCACCTCGGCTGTTGGTCGTCCGCCGGTCAAGCAAAGCGCCCTGCTCAAGGTGGATCCCGATACGCTGGAAATCCTGGCGCAGATCGCACCTGAAGCCGCCCCCGCGCGGGAAGACGGCAGCGATGGTGGTGTATTCGCGGTTTACGGCGTGGATGTGGATGACGCAAAGGGAACGGTTTGGGTCACCAATACCCGCCAGAACACCGTCGCCGTGTATGAGCAGGGCGATCTTTCCCTCGTCAAGCAGTTCGAGCCCGGCATCGCCCAGCATGCCCGAGACGTCGTCGTGGATGCCGGGAATGGCAAAGCCTATGTCGGTGCGACCACCACGCCCAATATTATCGTTTTCGATACCGAAACGCTCGAAGTGGTGGGAACGATCGAGTTGCCAACCGAGCTGCGGGGCCAGGCAGCCTCTGTGGGCAGCCTGAAATTCGATCCCGAATCCGGCAAGCTCTACACGGTCAGCATGAGCACGAACGAAGCCTATGTCATCGATGCCGCGCAGCAGAACATCGAGAAGATTATTCAGCTTCCCGGTGCCGACGGCGCGATCGGCGTTGCGCATGATCCGAAAACGGATCGTCTTTTCGTCGCTTCGCAAGGTAGCGACAATATCCTGATCGTCGACGTTCAGAGCGGTGAAGTCCTCCATGACGTCGCCGTTGGGGCCAACCCGCTGAATGTCGCCTTCAATCCGGAAGATGATCTCGCCTATGTCTCCAACCGTGTGGCGGGTACTCTCGCTGTGGTGAATGCGGATGGCGATATTGTCGCCAATCTCGAAAATCGTCCCTATCCGAACCACTCCACCGTGGGACCGAGCGGCGTAGTCTATTCCGTCAACAAGGCTGCGGGGGAAGACAATCCCGAGAGCGATCAGATCACCCGTTTCTCCCGTAAGTAAGTAAAAATTAAATAATTTTTGGAGCTGGCTCAATGCCGGTTCCGATGCTTCATGACGGCTGGCGAGCCCGCCAGCCGTCGGCTTTCGGCACGCCATTTCGGTCTCCCGGAGCTGCGCCCCATGCGTGTCGGAAAATGGGCGGAATTGCGGCAGATTAACTTGACTCTGAAAATCATGTTATATTTTATGCGCCATTGAAGTAGTGGCCGGCACGGGGTCGGCGACCAATCGTAATGGTGAGTAAAGTGATATCGCGTGTGTTGGCGATGGGTGGATGCATGACCGCCCTGTCCATGGTGTGGGGCGCCATGGGCGTGCAAGCCCAGACCGTTTCCCTGATTTCGGACGATGAAGAGACGATCCTCCAGACCCTGGTGGTGCAGGCCGCGTCTGACGAGCTGAAACAGGCTCTTGGGGTGTCCACCATTACCGCCGAGGACCTTGCCAACAAGCCGAGCGGTCGTGACGTATCGGAGATCATCCGAACCATGCCCGGCGTCAATCTGACCGGCAACACCGCGACGGGGCAACGCGGCAATAACCGCCAGATCGATATTCGCGGCATGGGGCCGGAGAACACCCTGATCCTGATCGACGGCAAGCCCGTGCTGTCCCGCAATTCGGTTCGCATGGGCCGGCAGGGCGAGCGCGACACTCGGGGCGATACGGCATGGGTGCCGCCCGAGATGATCGAGAGGATCGAAGTCATTCGCGGTCCCGCCGCGGCGCGTTACGGTTCCGGCGCCTCCGGCGGCGTCGTCAACATCATTACCAAGCGTCCCGAAACGACGACGGTGACCGTTTCCAGCTATCTGCAGGTTCCCGAGCACGTGGAAGAGGGCGGAACCAAGCGCGCAAACATTGCGATCGGCGGGCCGATCAACGATGTTTTCTCCTATCGGTTGATGGCTGGCGGCAGTTGGACCGATCCGGACTCCACCAACATCAATGACGAGGCGACCGAGGATACCGACTCCCCGGCGGGACGCGAAGGCGTGGTGAGCTACGATCTTCGCGGGCTGTGGAGCGCCCAGATTGACGCCGACAACAAGATTGACGTCGAGGCGACCTATAGCCGGCAATCGAACATCTATGCGGGGGATACGCTTCTGCGGGGCGGTACATCTGCAGGTTCCCTGGCCGAGGGCCTTGCGGATATCGGCGCTGAAACCAATCGTGTGGAACGCACCACCCTTTCCGCCACCCATTACGGCACCTACGCTTTCGGCGATTCCGAAAGCTATGTGCAGTGGGAACATACCTTCAACCACCGCTTGAAGGAGGGAACCGCCGGCGGTGGGGAAGGCGAGATCAACGCCACCGACGAATATAATGACATCACTCTCGATAACCTGATCGCCAAGTCGGAGTGGGACCTTCCGGTCGACATGATCTGGAACCAGACCGTGACTCTGGGCGCGGAATATCGCGGGGAGTTCATGTCGGACCCCACCGTGCAGGATCAGAGCCCCTTCACCGATGCGTCTCCCGGTCTCGGGGTGACGCTGGACCCTGCCGAGCGTGACCCGGACATCGAGGCTCACCTCGCCGCCATCTATGCCGAAGACAATATCCTCGTCACCGACCAGTTGACGGTGACCCCCGGTATCCGCCTCGACTGGCATGATCGCTTCGGCATCAATTTCAGCCCGAGCCTCAATGCGTCCTTCAAGCTGACCGACGAGATCACTCTCAAGGGCGGCATCGCTCGGGCGTTCAAGGCGCCAAACCTCTTCCAGCTCAATCCGAACTATTACTGGAACAGTCGCGGCAATGGTTGCCCTCCGGGGATGGGGCCGTGCGCGGTGATCGGCAATCCGGATCTCGATCCTGAAATCTCGATCAACAAGGAACTGGGCATCGCCTATGCCAATCTTGATGGCTGGGCGGCGAGCCTGTCCTATTTCCACAATGACTACGACAACCGCATCGTGGCAGGCACGACCAGCTACGGCCAGATCAACGGCGGCACGAATGTGTTCCGTTGGGAGAACAGCGGTCCGGCGGTCGTGTCCGGTATCGAAGGAAACCTGACGGTTCCCGTGCATGAGAGCCTCACCTGGACGACCAACTTCACCAAGATGATCGAATCCAAGGATCTGACGACAGGTCAGCCTCTATCGCTGGTGCCGGAATATACCATCAATACCGCATTGCGCTGGGAAGCGCTGGAAGATCTGGGGCTTACCCTTTCGGCAACACATTATGGGAAGATTTCGCCGCGGACCGTCGATGCACGCGGGGAGCCGATCACCGATGTGGCCGAACTCGAGACGCGCGACCCTTACACGATCTTCAACTTTGGCCTCGACTACAAGCCCACCGAACAGCTGAAGATTTCCGCGGGCATCAACAATCTGTTCGATGAACGGCTGTTCCGCACCGGTAATGGTGCCAACACCTATAACGAACCGGGCCGCACATACTACCTCTCGCTGGCCGGCACGTTCTGATCGGCAGCCATAAAGCAAAGCCCCCGCATCGTTTTGATGCGGGGGCTTTCTCGCCATCATCCCTGCTCGGCCTATTCCGAAAGCAGGGCGGCGCCGCGATCAAGGGCGCTGGATATTCCTCGCAGCGAAACGGACAGGGCGATGTCTTCACCGCTTTCATCCACAGTGCCGACCAGCCTGAGCGCCGTGCCTTTCCGGAGCAAGGTGGCAGTATTGGCATCGAAGCTGAGCCTCGCCACGCATCCATAATCATAGCAGACCCGGATCGGCAAAGTGTCTCCAACCGTGACCGCGTCCACCTGGGTGCGCACGCCTTCGCCCAAGCGCAGCCCAAAGGGAAGAACGAGTGATCCAGCCACGGCACCGTTTGCCTCATTTTCCAGTTCGACCGCCAGGACGCGTTGGCCGGTCTGCTCGTCGGCGAGGCTCTGGTTGATCACGCAGGCCTGTTCACCAGTTCGGGTGCCGCAAATGACGGTCCAATCTCCATGCGTTTCAGAGATCGCCGTCGCTCCGCCTGCGAACGGTATGTCGGATGGCGGCAGTTCCTCGGTGGGCGGCACGTCCTGGGCGAGAGCCGGCGGCACCAGAAGCAGCGCGATGAGGGCAGCAAAATGGGCAGAACGGATTGTCATAAAAGCTCCATACAAGCGGAAAAAATCTTGACTGGAAATATCATCTTATTTAATCGGGGCAAGAAAAATCCAACCGTGGCGGACGCTTTCGGTAAATCGACCACCCCAGCTAAAGGCCATCAGGACTCTCCGATGCACCACCAGTCGTCGACCCTTCGCAACGAACGTCTTTTCTCTGTAAGGGGAGCGTCGGCGGCAGCCGCCATATGGTGCATCATGATGCTTTCACCCTTGGCGCAGGAGATGGCGGAACCGCAGCCTGGCTCCCAGATGCCCGTACAGACCGAGCAGCCGGCTTCTACGGAGCAGATGGAAGCGGCGGGTCAGGATGCGCAAGTAAATGGCCTTGCGGCGGATGAAGGCACAGCGCCGGCTGAAGCCATGGATCAGCCCCCTCCGGCTGCCGGGGATACAGTTCCGGACACTGCAGTTGGCGCGCCTGAGCCCAGCGCCGCGTCAGAGGGCGAATTGCCCATGATCGAAACGGGTCTCGATCACGATCTGTCTCCGCTGGGCATGTTCATGGCGGCCGATTACATCGTCAAAGGCGTCATGCTTGGCCTGCTCGCTGCTGCCATTGTGACCTGGATCGTCCTCGTGGCGAAATGGCTGCAGCTGTCGGGTGCCCGCACACGGGCCCGCCGCGTTTTGCGGGCAGTGACAGCTGCCGACAGCCTCAGCTCCGCTGCCGCGATATTGGAGCGCCGCAGAGGCGTTGCCGCAACCATGGTCAAGGCAGCCAAAGCGGAATTTGACGCATCCAGCGACCTTGTCGAACTCGGTGCCGCTGGCGGTCTCAAGGAGCGGATCACGTCCAGCCTGTCGCGCATAGAGGTGGCTGCCGGACGCAAGATATCGCAAGGCACGGGCATTCTGGCGTCCATTGGCTCCGTGGGACCGTTCGTGGGTCTTTTCGGCACCGTCTGGGGCATCATGAACTCGTTTATCGGCATTGCGGAGAGCCAGACCACCAATCTGGCCGTCGTGGCGCCGGGTATTGCCGAAGCCCTGCTTGCCACGGCATTCGGTCTGGTCGCCGCCATTCCCGCCGTCATCATCTACAATGGCCTCGCCCGATCCATCACCGGTTACCGCCAGCTCCTCGCGGATGTGTCCGCAGCGATCGAGCGCCTGGCGAGCCGTGATCTGGACCGTCATCAGTTGGCGAGGCTGACATCTGTACGCAGCCAGGCAGCGGAGTAGAAAATGGCCGGCGGAATCAAGGATAGTTCGGGTGACGATCTCGAGGTGAACCATGAGATCAACGTCACCCCCTTTATCGACGTCATGCTGGTTCTGCTGATCATCTTTATGGTGGCAGCGCCTCTGGCGACGGTGGATATCAATGTGGACCTGCCTGTCTCCAATGCGACACCGGCACCGCGCCCCGATGAGCCCCTTTACCTGACGGTCAAGCAGGATTTGTCATTGGCCATCGGCAATGAGGCCGTGGCTCGGGACGATCTGGCTGGTGCGCTGGATGGCTTCACCGAAGGGGATAGGGAAACCCGTGTCTTCCTGCGGGCGGATCAAGCCGTCGCCTATGGGGAACTCATGGAGGTGATGAATCTTCTGCGTGCATCGGGTTATGTGCGGATCGCATTGGTCGGGCTTGAATCGGTCGATTCCGTTCCAACGCCTGCGGCAGGGCCTGAACAGCCTGCACAATGACGATCATATCTCCCGAGCCCTATTCCGAGCATATCCTGCGAACCAAGACCGGCGACGTGGCCCTCTGGGCAGCGGCCAGCATATTGGTGATCGTTCTTATTGCCGGGGGCGGCTGGGCTTATCGCCACTGGCGTCCCCAACCCGAGGCTACGCCTGGTGCCCCCGTCGAAGCCGTAATGGTCGAATTCGCAGAGATCGCCACTTCGCCCGCGACTGAAGAACTGGATGTTGCCGAAGGAGATCCATCCCTTGCTTCGGAAGCGACACCTCCTCCCGAGGTGGAGCCGGAACCTGAACCTGAAGTGCAACCGCCACCCGAGCCGGAAGTGGCGCCCCCGCCCGAGGACGTACCCCCGGTAGTCGAGCCTCAGCCCGAACCGGAGCCGGAACCCCTCCCGGAGCCTGAACCGGAGCCGGAAGCTGAACCGGTGGCCGAACCTGAACCGGTGGCCGAACCTGAACCGGAGCCGATCGCAGAACCGGAACCGGCAGAGGAGCCGCTACCTCCCCCTGAAGTGGAGGTTCCAGACCCGGCTGTACCCATGCCGATGGCGATGCCGACCACAATTGCAGAGTCCCGAAGGAACAGGCCGCGAACCGAGTTCACCCCACCCAGACCGCCGCCTCCGCAACAAACCGCGAGCCAGGCGGCTGCGCCGAGACCAGCTGCGCAGCAGGCAGAACAGGCGGCTTCGCCCCAAGCTGTGGGCGCCCAGCCAAGCGCATCAAGCGTCGATCGCTGGCAGGGCAATGTCCTGCGTCATCTCGCACGCCGGCGCCAGTATCCTGCCGGCGCCCGCCAACGGGGCGAACAGGGCGTTGCTCTCGTCCGCTTCAGTATCGATACCGGAGGCCGGGTTCTGGCGGTCTCCCTGGCCCGTTCGAGCGGCTTTCCCGAGCTGGATCAGGCAGCCGTAGACCTCGTCCATCGCAGTTCGCCCGTACCCGCACCACCGGAGGGGTTACCGAGTTCGCGCCTGACCTTGACTGTGCCCATCGACTACAAGCGCTGAGGCGGAATACTGATTGCGACCAATCATTCCTTGAATTGCAAGATCGTCGACCTGCTCACGACCGCCGCTTGTGGCCAGTCGACCCTCAGGATTTCATCCTGAACCTATAAATCTTTCGAGCGATCGGCCGTCTGCCGATGCAGGAAGTATTTCCCAGTCGTTCTGTTCGCTCTTGAGGCGTGGATGCACTGCGTACCTTCGTCGTATTGACTGCACCCACATACTACCATACTACTCCGCGTAGAAAGCGAGTGAAATCGCCATAAACGAGGAGGAGCGGTTATGGGCAGGTTTACCCGGCGTAGTATTCTGAAAGGGTCGGCTTTGATCGCCTCGGGTGCGATCATCGGTCAAGGCCTGCCAATGGCGGCTTTTGCACAGGAGCCGTTGGGCTCTCAGTTGATCGGGCCGCTGGAAGGGCCGGAAATCGTGCTTGACCCCGCCCGGTTCCCCACCAGTTTTGCCGAGGCGCCCGCATTGGCGGAGCGCGTGGCGTCCGGCGATCTGCCCCCTGTGTCCGAGCGTGTCGGCCAGGATCCCCTGGTGGTGGCGCCCTTGCACGAGATCGGGATCTATGGTGGCACGCTTCGCAAGGGCTTTGTCGGGCCATCGGACCAGTGGAGCGGTGTGCGCATCGGCGGGCACGATACCGTTCTTGCCATGGACTATTCCAATACCAGGGTGATGCCGAATATCGCCAAGGCGTTCGAATGGTCCGATGACGGTCTCGTGCTGACACTCTCGCTGCGGCGCGGCATGAAGTGGAGCGATGGCCATCCCTTCACGACCGATGATTTCCTGTTCTGGTATGAAGATATCTACAGCTACGCCGATCTGACCGCTTCGCCGCATGCCCAGATGTCGATCAACGGCAAGCCGATCACGATGGAGAAGGTCGACGACCTCACCGTCCGATATGTCTGCCCAGAACCTTATCCGCTACTGCCGGAACTGCTTGCTGGCGCCGGCGTCATGGGCTTTGGCCATGCCCAATATGGCCGGACCCTGCAGGGCGGGTTCGCACCGGCTCATTACATGAAGCAGTTCCATCCCAAATATACGCCGCAGGAAGAAGTGGATGCGGCTGCCGCTGAGGCCGGCTTCGACAATTGGCAGGCTCTGTTCAAGTTCAAGATTGACTGGGCCATCAATCTCGAAGTGCCCAGCGTTACAGCCTGGAAGCCGGCGACGCCCGCCAATACGCCGACCTGGCGGCTCGAGCGCAATCCCTACAGCATCTATGTAGATACTGCAGGCAACCAGCTCCCCTATATCGACGACATCGTCATGACGCTGGCGGAGAACCTGGAAGTGCTCAATTTGCGGGCAGTGGCCGGCGAATTTGACTATCAGGAACGCCATATCGACCTGAGCAAGCTGCCGGTCCTGATCGAGAACCAAGAGCGTGGAAACTATTCCGTGCATCTCGATCCGGGCGCTTATGGCGGCGATTTCCTGATCCGGCCCAATCTGACCTTCCCGGCCGATACCGATGCCGAAATCGCCAAGTGGTTGACCAGTGTCGAGTTCCGTCGGGCTCTTTCGCTGGGTATCGAGCGCGATCAGCTCAACGAAACCTTCTGGCTCGGCATCGGTACGCCCGGCTCGCCCATTCCGGAAGTTGAAAACGCCTATTATCCGGGCGATGGATATCGCACGCTCTGGCACACCTATGATCCAGACCAGGCCAATCAGATTCTCGATGGGTTGGGGCTGACGCAAAAGGACGGCGAGGGTTTCCGCATGCGCACCGATGGGGCGGGGCGGCTGCGCTTCGAGTTCATGACCTTTGCCGGCATGTTCCTGCCCTTCACGCAGATCGCCGAAATGGTGGCGGCGCAATGGCGGGCCATCGGCATTGAGGCCAATGTCGTCGAGGTCGAACGTGGTCTCGGATCGAACCGGGTTTCGGGCAACGAGTACCAGCTTTGGGCCTGGTCGAACGATACGACCGAAACCTTGTTCACTGCCATCCATGCGCTGCCCATCTCGACGTCACCCGCCTCGCAGAACCCGCTGATGGGCCTGTGGTACGATACCAATGGCGAGCAAGGCGTGGCACCGCCCGAGCGTATCCAGGAGGCCATGGCCCTTTATCGTCAGGGGGCCAGCGTTCCGCCCGAGGAGCGTGGAGAATTGGGCAAGGCCATCTGGAAGACGATCGTCGAAGACGTCGTGCAGATCGGCTGTGTCGGTCTTTCCCCGGCCCTGATGGGTGTGCGGGTGGTCAATAACCGGCTCGGCAACGCCCCGCAGCGTCAGTTCAACTCGACAGTGGTACGAACACCCGGCGGCTCTCTTCCGGAGACCTTCTTCTGGAAGGCGTGATCATGGCAAGCATAGGGCGACCAAGAGGTGACTGGCCATGCTGAGCTACATCCTGCGAAGGCTATTGCTGGCATTGGGCACCGCCTGGGCCATTTCGGTTCTGGCCTTCATCATCATCCAGCTGCCGCCCGGCGACTATATCACCACCTATATCGCTCAATTGGCCGCCGACGGCACCACTGTCTCCGATGCCGAGGCGGCGGCCTTGCGCGAGCAATATGGCCTCGATCAGCCCATCTACGTGCAATATGCCAAGTGGATGGGTCAGGTCATGCGCGGCAATTACGGCATGTCCATGGAATGGGGCCGGCCGGTGGCCGATCTGATCGGCGAGCGCCTGTGGCTGACGGTGGCGGTCGCGATCGCTGCCATCATCTTCACCTGGATACTGGCTCTTCCCATCGGCGTCTATTCGGCCGTCCGCCGCTATTCGCTGGGCGACTATGTGTTCACCGTGATCGGTTTTCTTGGTCTCGCCATACCTAATTTCCTTCTCGCGCTTGCGCTGATGTATTTCGGCTATGTCTTTTTCTCGGCCAATATTGGCGGCCTCTTCTCGCCCGAACTGGTTGATGCCCCCTGGAGTGGGGCCAAGCTGTGGGATCTGATCCAGCACTTGCCGGTGCCCGCCATCGTGCTGGGTGTCGCCGGCACGGCCGAGATGATCCGCGTCATGCGCGCCAACCTGCTCGATGAGCTCAACAAGCCCTATGTCAAGACGGCGCGCGCCCGGGGGCTGGCCGAGAGCAGGGTGATCCTCAAATATCCCGTGCGCGTGGCGCTCAATCCTTTCGTGAGCACCATCGGCTATCTTTTCCCCTATATCGTTTCGGGCAGCATCATCGTCTCGCTCGTACTCGGCCTGCCCACCGTGGGACCATTGTTGCTGCGCGCGCTGCTGGCGCAGGACATGTTTCTGGCCGGGGCGATCGTGCTCATGCTGGGCATCATGACGGTCATCGGCACGCTGATATCGGACTTGCTACTGATGTGGGTGGATCCGCGTATTCGCATGGGAGCCCGCTAATGGCCGATATTCCCCTCGCGCCGGATGCCGCAACCACGCCGAACAGGTCTGCCGGCAAGGTTCTGGTGGCGTCCCAATGGCAGTTGATGTGGTGGCGGTTCCGCCGTCACAAGCTGGCCATGGCCGGGACAGTGGTGGTGCTGCTGTTCTACGTGGTGGTGGTTCTGGCGGACTTCCTGGCCTATTCCGACCCGAACTCTTCGGAAGCTTTCCGCTCCCTGCTGCCGCCGCAGCCGATACATTTTTTCGACCAAGGCACCTTTCGCCCTCATGTCTATGGCCTTGTGGGCGAGCGCGACCCGGCGACGTTCAAGCGCATCTACGTGCCTGATCCGGAAAACAAGATTCCGGTCGGCTTCTTCGTGCCCGGCTATTCCTACAAGCTCTTCGGCGTCATCCCGACCAACATCCATCTGTTCGGGGCACTGGAAGGTCGTACCGAGGATTCGATCTTCCTTTTCGGCACGGACGTGCAGGGGCGCGATATCTGGTCCCGCCTGATGGTGGGGACCGCCACCTCCCTGACCATTGGGCTCGCCGGTGTAGTGGTCAGCCTGTTCCTGGGCCTGCTTCTGGGTGGAATTTCGGGCTTTTACGGGGGCTGGGTCGACAATGTCATCCAGCGCGTGATCGAAATCCTGCGCTCCATTCCCACCATTCCGCTCTGGATGGGGCTGGCCGCAGCCATGCCGCGAGACTGGAGCGTCATCCAGATTTATCTCGCCATTACCCTCATTATTTCGGTCATCGGTTGGACAGAACTGGCGCGCGTCGTGCGCGGCAGGTTTCTGTCGCTGCGCGAGGAAGATTTTGTGATGGCGGCCGAGCTGGCCGGTTGCAGCCGTATGCGCATCATCTTCCGCCATATGTTGCCGTCCTTCTTCAGCCATATCATCGCGGCGGTGACATTGGCCTTTCCGGCCATGATCCTCAGCGAGACATCCCTGAGCTTTCTCGGACTGGGCATGCGTCCGCCCGCGGTCAGCTGGGGCGTCCTGCTGCAGCAGGCGCAGAACGTGCAGGCTATCGCCATCTCACCGTGGCTGCTGATTCCAGCCATCCCGGTCATCCTGGTCATCCTGGCCTTCAACTTCATGGGCGACGGCATACGGGATGCCGCCGACCCCTATAGCTGAGGTCGGGCCGTGAACTATGTCGAGAACACTTCCATGACGATCGCTCCCCCCGAACCGGCGCCGCTGCTGTCGGTGCGCGACCTCAAAACCTACTTCTTCCAGGAAGAGGGCGTGACCAAGGCTGTGGATGGCGTCAGCTTCGATGTGATGCCCGGCCAGACGGTTGGCATCGTTGGCGAGAGCGGTTGTGGCAAGTCCGTTACCTCGCTGTCATTGCTGCGCATCGTCGATCCGCCCGGCCGTATGGTCGGTGGGGAAATCCTGCTTCGTCAGGATCAGGAAGAGTCCGATGGGCGGGTCGTCGATATCGGCAGGCTTTCCCCCGGTAGCCGGCAGATGCGGTTCATCCGAGGGGGTGAAATCGGGCTCGTTTTTCAGGAGCCCATGTCCTCGCTCAGTCCTGTTCATACAATCGGCAGCCAGCTTATCGAGAGCCTCAGGCTGCATACAAATCTCGACGAAAAGCAGGCACGCGAGAAGGGTATCGAACTGTTGCGCCTGGTCGGCATTCCCCAGCCCGACAAGCGGATCGACGCCTATACGGTCGAACTGTCAGGCGGGCTGCGCCAGCGCGCCATGATCGCCATCGCCCTTGCGTGCAATCCGCGCCTGCTCATCGCCGACGAACCGACCACGGCTCTCGACGTCACTACCCAGGCGCAGATTCTGGATTTGCTGCGATCGATTCAGGAACGCACGGGCATGTCGGTGATCCTGATCACTCATGATTTGGGCGTAATCGCCGAGATGTGCGACTATGTTCTGGTGATGTATCTGGGGCGGGTGGTCGAGCAGGGTCTGGTCGACGACATCTTCTTCGATCCCAAACACCCCTATACCAAGGCTCTTTTGCGCTCCATCCCGAGCGTCCATTCAGAACCCAAGACCCGGTTGCCGGCGCTCAGCGGCTCGGTGCCGCATCCCTTCAACCGGCCGAGCGGCTGCCCCTTCCATCCCCGTTGTCCCGAATTCATGCCGGGCAAATGCGATCACGATGCGCCCGGCCTCACCGATGTCGGCCCGAAGCATCGCGCCAGCTGTTTTCTTTACCCCGGAGCATGACGATGACCGGCGATACTCTGCCCGACGACGTCGTGCTCGATGTCCGCGGCTTGCAGAAATTCTACCCTATCCGCACCGGGCTGACGCGCAAGGTCGTCGCCAACGTCAAGGCGGTCGAGGATGTCAGCTTTACGCTCCGGCGCGGCAAGACCCTTTCGCTGGTGGGCGAGAGCGGCTGCGGCAAGACCACGACGTCACGCGCCATTCTGCGGGCGCTGCGGCCGACGGCCGGAAGCGTTCGTTTCCGTACTGAGGACGGAAGCGTTATCGACCTAGCCAGCGTGCCCGACCGGGCTCTCAAGCCGCTGCGCCGGCAATTGCAAATGGTCTTTCAGGACCCGTTCTCCTCGCTCAATCCGCGCATGACGGTGTTCGATATCATCGGCGAGCCCCTGCTGGTCAACGGCATGCGCAGCCGCCAGGACAGGCTCGATCGGGTGGCAGAGTTGATGACTCTGGTGGGTCTGCCACCCGAATTCATGCAGCGTTTCCCCCACGCCTTTTCCGGTGGGCAGCGCCAGCGCATCGGCATCGCGCGGGCCCTGGCGCTCGAACCCAGCCTAGTCGTGGCCGACGAGCCGGTCTCCGCGCTGGACGTGTCGGTTCAGGCACAGGTGCTCAATCTGCTGCTCGACCTGCAGGCCAAGCTCGGCCTGACCTATCTGTTCGTCGCCCACGACCTGAGCGTGGTCAAGCATATCAGCGATCAGGTCGCGGTGATGTATCTGGGCCGGATCGTGGAGTTCGCCGACACCAGGGATCTCTTCGATCACCCGCTGCATCCTTATACCGAAGCTCTTCTGTCGGCGGTGCCCATTGCCAATCCGCGCGAGCGGTCCAGGCGTATCATCTTGCATGGCGAGGTTGGCAATCCCATCAGCCCGCCGTCCGGTTGTGCCTTCCACCCGCGGTGCCCCTATGCGGTGGATCGCTGCAAGAGCGAAGTCCCGGCCCTCGAGACGGTGCACGGTAATCGTCAGGTTCGCTGTCACCGCGCCCGCGAACTGACGCTGGCTGGCATAACGGCGACGGCTAGGACAGGCGAGGCGCCGGCGGTCACCTAGCGCAGCGAACTTCGGCTTGGCGGACTGATGGTTGGCGTCCTCTTGTGCGCCATAGGCCAGACGCTTGTCGAGCCCCCATCCTCTTTCAAACGGGAACCTCTAATGTCTTCACATCCCCTCCGTGTTGCCGTCATCGGCATAGATCATCGTCACGCCTATGGCCTGTTGAGCGGGCTCGTCGAACTGGGCGCCCGGCCCGTGGGCTGGTGGACCGAGGGTTCGCCCAATACGCTCGAAGGTTTCGTCAAGCTCTTTCCCGATGTGCCCCGCGTCGACGACTATCGCCGGCTGCTCGACGATAAATCGGTCGACATCGTGGTCATGGCTCCCGAGGGGGCGGACCGCGCTGGCATCGCCATCGAAGCGCTCGAGGCCGGAAAGGATGTGATGTCGGACAAGCCTGGCGTCATCACCCTCGAAGAGCTTGCCGCAATGCGTTCTGCGGTGGAGCGGACCGGGCGCATCTGGTCACCCAATTTCGCCGAGCGCTTCCGCATTCCTTCCCTGGTCAAGGCCAAGGAACTGATCGATGCCGGCGAGATCGGCCGGGTCGTGCACTTCAACGGGCTGGGCCCGCAGCGGCTCAGGCTCAACCCCCGGCCACAATGGTTCTTCGAGCCCCGGCGCTTCGGCGGCATTCTTACCGACCTGATGCTCCATCAGTTCGACAACTTCATCTATCTCACCGGCGAAACCCAGATCGATATCGCTGCCAGCTGGGTGGGCAATTTCAACCAGCCGGATCATCCCTATTTCGAGGATTTGGGCGAGGTCACCTTCGGCAGTCAGCAGGTGCGTGGCTATGCAAGGGTGGACTGGTACACGCCCGATGCGCTGCCGCTCAATCCGGGTGACGGCCGCATAACCATTCTGGGTACGGATGGCTATATCGAAATCCGCAAATTCGTGGACATTGCCGGCCGCCCCGGCAAAGAACACCTGTTTATCGTCAACAAGACCCGTTGCGACTATGTGGATTGCTCAAACCTGGTCGTGCCGGGCTATCACCAACTGTTCATGGACGACGTTCGCAACCGAACGGAAACCTGTCTTGGACATGAGCATGTTTTCCGCGTGACCGAGCTGTCCATCAAGGCTCAGAACTTGTCGAACAGTTCCCGTCCCGCCGCGTGAGACTGGGCAACATCGCGGCAGGCGGTTCTCCGGCCAAGGCTGGTGGCTTCCGCCTAGAAGGTTCTGGCGCCGTTGGTGAAAGGCGGATCGAATAGAGGCTGGTTATCGCGCAGATGAAAAGGCGTTCGAAACAGACATTGGTGATGCGCTACTGGGCAGTGCATCATAGCAAGCACATCGATGCACAGATTACCCCTTCATTGCAGGCGCACCGGCATGGCCAATGACATTCTCGCCGTTCCCGAGGAAATCCTGGAGCAACATGTCGTTGCTGCCTTCCGAAAGGTGGGGGCCAGCGAGGCCTCCCTTGAGGCGGCGACCCGGGCCATGATGCATGCGTCCCGGGTTGGAGTGGACAGTCACGGCGTACGCCTGACCAGACATTATTGTGAAATGTTGACCGGCGGCAGGCTCAACAAGAACCCGCAACTGAGGACAGACCAGTGCGGCCCGTCTTCGGCAATTGTCGACGGCGATGATGGCCTTGGCCACTATGCCGCCTATAGCGCCATGGATCTGGCCTGCGAGTTGGCACGCGAGACGGGCATTGCCGGCGTCGGTGTTCGCCATTCATCGCATCTGGGAGCTGCCGGCGCCTACGCCTTGGCGGCTGCGGAACAGGGTTTCATCGGATTTGCCACCACCAACACCGATTCCATGGTTCCGCTCTTCGGCGGCGCCCGGATTTTTCACGGCACCAATCCTCTGGCCTTTGCCGCGCCATTGCCGGGACAGAAACCGTGGCTGCTCGATATGGCGACCTCGTCGATCCCCATGAATCGGGTTCTGCTCTATCGTTCGCTCGATAGGGAACTGCCGCCGGGCGTGGCGGCCGACAGCAACGGCATGCCGGTCACCGATCCGCACCAGGCTGAAATGGTCCTGCCGCTCGGCGGCAGCGACTATGGCTATAAGGGAGCAGCCCTGGCCGGAGCAGCGACGCTTCTTTCCGCCGTTCTCATGGGCACGACGCTCGACACCGATTTCATACCGATGGTTGGCTCGTCCGATGTCAGCACGCCGCGCAATATGGGGCATTTCGTCATGGCTATAGATCCGGACCATTTTGCCGGCCGCGCCATTTTCGAAGATGGCATGCGGCGCTATATCGACAGCCTCCGCAACGCCCCCGCCCGATCCGGCGAGGCGGTGATGGCGCCGGGCGATCGGGAATGGCGGGAGACCGAGCTGCGCAAGGCCCGGGGCATTCCCATCGATGCCGACACTGCCGGTTTTCTAGGCCTGAACTGAACGCAGCGGCGCTCAGGGCATCGGCCTTGCCATTGCGCGGAGGCTCATCGTGTCGGGAGCGAAAGTAGCCATGTGGGGCATGAACGGCACCGAACTGGCTCGCGGCGAAGCCGGCTCTGGGCGATGCCGCGACCACGCGCGAGATGAATGTCACCGACGACGTCATGGAAGCGGCGGTGAAAGAAACCGGGAATGCTTTCGGCCGCTTCGACATCCTCATCCATTCCGCCAGCAAGAATGCCCACTGGATGAATACGAAATCGACGAATGGCGTCAGGTGATCGAGATCGATCTCAATGGCACCTTCTATATGAACCGCGCCGTCCTGCCGATGTCCGCAATTACGGGGCATCGTCGGAAGCCCGGACATGATCAAATCTGCCGTCGCCCAGATGATGGACACCTGTAGCGCGGCGCTACCCCGAAACCGGATCGGCCGTGTGAAGGAAGGCGACGGCTTGGCTGCGGGAGGAGACTTTGAGTTTGAACAGGATTTCGCTCATGTGCCAGTCGACCGCGCGTTTGGTCAGCTTCATTATGGTGGCGATGTCGTTGTTCGACTTCCCTTTGGCCGCCCATTGCAGGATCTCGATCTGACGCGTCGATAATTGCGCGTCGACGAGCCGCGCGGATGCGTCGCCGGTGGTGACGATGCCGAGTTCGCGTGCCTTGATCACGGCTGTCGATGCGATGATTGAAATCGAGTGAGTCAGAGGTTCGTTGATTTGAATGTCGCGGGAGGTGGCGACATTGATCAGGCTACGCCGCCCCTCGGATGCCGGAAGGGGAACGACCAGCCCGTGGACCACCGGCATTTCCCGGAATATCTCGATGAGCACGTCACTCGCAGCCGCGTTCGCATGGTCGATCGCGCTGGACCATTCGAACGGCCGATCGGCCGACAGGCCGCGCAGAAGCACCGGGTCCATCTCATAGAGCTTCAGGCCGTCATATTCGAGGTGAAAGCTGTCCGGGTGTGTCGTCAGCACCGGATTGGCATTGGCTTCATAGCTGTTTCGGATGTCCACATTGAGCGTGAATATCTCGAAGCCGAATTGTTGAATGCCGAGGTAAAGGCCGGCCATAAGTTCGGAGCGGGATCGTGCTGCGGTGATTGCCGTCACTGCATGTGAAAGCGAACTTATTGCCTCATCAGACATATCGTGTCCCCCGATACGCGTGACAGCCGAAACAAGGCGCCGCACCTTGTTTCGCTGGCCCCTCCGGCCCGTGGCCGCTGAAGCGAGCATTCACGTGCTTATAGTATTGGGGGATAGGAACGGGCCCTGGCTAGTACAAAACCGATCGGGAGAAAATCCCATCAGTTCAATAGCAGTCATTCCCGTCGCGCGGTCCGCTTCAGCGGCGGATCGTGGCCGCAAAATGATCGAGAACTGCCGAACGCCAATTCGCCAGATGAACCGCTAGCAAGCGGTTAGTCCCAAATTTTCAGTGATCCTCCAAAATGCCCGGCAAATGCTGCCTCTGTCAACTGTCAAGCTGAACAGTTGGAAAATCAGGCGGTAAGGCTAGGGAAATCCAGAAGTACTTGCCGTGTGTGCCCTCTTCGGCGGAGGGGCGCACAAGTTGTCGCTCGGCGACGACTGTCGTTTCCGACAGGTACATCGACAGCGTCGCGCGGCGGAACTGCGTGCCTAACGACAATCGGCAGCGCATTAGCGACGGTAAATTTGTTGTTTTGGAGGCAAAGAATGAAATCGACTTTATCTGTACTGGCTGGCGCACTGCTGGCCGCGACGATGCTGGCAGGCCCTGCGTCGGCCGGCTTGCTGGGAGACGTGCTCGGGGGCGCCGGTGACGCGGTCGGCGGTGTCGTCGACGATGTTCTCGGCGATGGCCTGGTCACGGTTTCGGGCGATGAGGCCAAGGATAGCGGCCTCGTCAATATCGGTCTTGGCGGTGGTAACGGCAATCTCGTCGATGCCAATGTCGCGCCGGATAGCGGCCTCGTCAAAGCCAATGTCAGCACCGGTGGCGGCAATGGCCTTCTGGATGTCGATGCCGATGTCGGCAACGGCCTGGTGGGAGCCGATGTCGGGGTCGGTCAGGACGATGGGCTCGTGGATGCCCATGTGGGCGTCGGGCGCGGTGCTGTGACCGCCGATGTGAATGTCGGTGGCGACAGCCTGGTGGATGTCGGTGTGGGCATCGGCGGCGGCGGCAACGGTGGCGGCGGCAATGGCGGCGGCGGCAACGGTG
>Ga0182735_1000092_pt1 | contig 125989 bp, 124 predicted proteins | sample eDN5th30CKraftMG_FD_128524 | JGI IMG/M metagenome (GOLD analysis project Ga0182735, IMG submission 128524) | Enriched Miracle-Growth compost microbial communities from Emeryville, California, USA - eDNA 5th pass 30_C Kraft MG (version 2) (version 2) ... | reverse complement strand
GAGAGCCGCCGGCTCGTCCGCCGGTTCGGCGACAAGGCGATGATGGGCTTACTCGGCCGCTCGCGCGCCGCCCTGATGCCGGTCGAGCCCGAAGAGGTGTAGGTGACGATGGCGGCAAGATCGAGCGTTTCGGCAACCTGGCGCGTCGCCGCCGAAATGGCGTCGGCCGCTGTCGCCTCGGGCTCCGTCGCCTGCGCCCGGATGATGCTGCGATAGTTGACGTCGTTCTCGACCGCCACCGCAACCCGGTTCATCGTCGCCACCGCCTCGATCGGATACATGCCCGAGGCGCTTTCCGCCGACAGCATGATGGCATCGGCCCCCTCGAACACCGCAATCGACACGTCCGAGACTTCGGCGCGCGTCGGCACCGGCGAGGAGATCATCGATTCCAGCATTTGCGTCGCCACCACCACCGGCTTGCCATAGCGGCGGGCGATGCGGATCATGCGCTTTTGCAGTCCCGGCACGGTTTCGAGCGGCAGCTCCACCCCGAGATCGCCCCGCGCCACCATGAAGGCGTCGCACAGCTTGATGATCTCCTCGAGCCGCTCCACCGCCTGCGGCTTTTCGATCTTGGCCATCACCCCGGCGCGGCCCTGCACGATCTTCCTGACATCGATGATGTCCTCGGGCCGCTGCACGAAGGAAAGGGCAATCCAGTCGGCTTCGCATTTGAGCGCTTCGATGAGGTCCGCATGGTCCTTCTCGGTCAGGGCCCCGACCGGCAGCAGCGTGTCGGGCAGCGACACGCCCTTCCTGTCAGAGAGCTTGCCGCCATAGACCACTTCGGTCTCGATGGCGCCATGGCCGACCTTGGTGGCCTTCAGCTGCAGCTTGCCGTCGTCCAGCAGCAGCCGGTCGCCGACCGACACGCTCTCGATGATTTCGGGATGGGGCAGGTAGACCCGTTCGATGGTGCCGGGCTTGTCGGTGCTGTCGAGGACAAAGCCCTGGCCCGCCACCAGTTGCACCGCGCCTTCGGCGAAGCGGCCGACGCGCAGCTTGGGACCCTGCAAATCGGCGAGGATGCCGAGCGGATGGCCGAGGGTCTTTTCGACATTGCGGATGCGCTCGACCGTCTGGTGCAGCACCTCATGGCTGGCATGGCTCATATTGATGCGGAACACATCCGCACCAGCCCGCGCCAGATCCTCGATCATCCGCTCCTCATGGCTCGAAGGACCTAGCGTCGCAACTATCTTTACTCGTCTCAGCCGTCTGATCACTTGCCGCCCCATTCGTTGCCGTCCCTCAAATCACCGGATGAGGATGGCCCGGAAGTCGTTGACATTGGTGAGCGTCGGCCCGGTGACGACCAGATTGCCGGTCGCCGAAAAATAGGAATAGGCGTCATTGCGATGAAGGGCATCATGCTGGCTGGCGCGATCGGCGTTAAGCAGCATGCTCTCGTCGAACCAGGCGCCGGCATTGTCTTCCGAACCGTCAATGCCGTCGGTATCGCAGGCAATGGCGGCGATACCCGGCTCGCCGCGCAGATGGAGGGCGAGAGAAAGCAGGAACTCGGCATTGCGCCCGCCCCTGCCCTCACCGCGCACGGTGACGGTCGTTTCGCCGCCGCTCAGAAGCACGCAGGGCGTCGGCAACGGATCGCCATAGCGGCGAGCCGACAGGGCAATGCCGGCCATGGCCGCGCCGACCTCGCGCGCTTCACCCTCGATGGCATCGCCGAGGATCATGGGCGTGAAGCCGAAGTCGCGCGCCTTCGCTGCCGCCGCGGCCAAGGCAGCCCGTGGGCTGGCGATAAGATGAACCTCATTATCGATGGCAGCAGCGGTGGTGCCGCCCCCTTTTTGCATCAGGCCGCGCACGGTTGCGGGCACCTCGATATCGAAGCGATCGAGGATGGCGAGGGCTTCATCGACCGAATTGGGCTCGACAATGCTGGGCCCGGACCCGACTACCGAGGGATCGTCGCCGGGCACATCGGAAATCACATAGGTCACGACCCGCGCCGGTGCCGCCGCCAGCGCCAGCTTGCCGCCCTTCACCGCCGAAAGCGCCTTGCGCACGCAATTCATGTCGCCGATCGGCGCACCACTGCGCAGCAATTGACGGTTGATGTCCTGCTTCTCGGCAAGGGTCATGCCGTCGATGGGCAGAGTGAGCAGCGAGGAGGCCCCACCCGAAATCAGCACGATGACCAGATCGTCGGCGCCCGCACTTTTCGCGTAATCGAGGATCTGCGTGGTGGCGTTGAGCCCGGCCTCGTCCGGCACGGGATGGGCGGCTTCGACCACCCTGACCCAGCGCGTGGACGCGGCATGGCCGTAACGCGTCACGATCAGCCCTTCGCAGGGTTCTCCCCAGGCCTCTTCGAAGGCGGCAGCCATGCGCGCCGCCGCCTTGCCGGCCCCGAGAACGATGGTGCGGCCGGCCGGCTTCGGCGGCAGCCGGCCTTCGAACTTGCCCTCGGGAAAAGAGGCATTCAGCGCCGCCTCGAACAGAGCGTCGAGGATCGCCTTGCTGCTGGCATGCCGATCTGATGAGAGAGACACAAACGGGTCTCCCGTCCCCGCGGAACTATAAGACATGGATATGGCTCGGGTCTCGATGCTGGCTGGCTCAGGCGATCTCGTGCGCGCTCATGAGCTCAATCGCCTTTATCAGCGCCGAGTGATCCCATGCACTGCCGCCCATAGCAGCGCAAGTGCTGAACAATTGCTGGCAGATCGCCGTGGACGGCAGCGCCAGCTGCAGGCGGCGGGCCGAATCCAGGGCATTGTTGAGGTCTTTCTGGTGCAATTCGATGCGGAAGCCTGGATCGAAGGTGCGATTGACCATGCGCTCCCCATGCACTTCAAGAATGCGCGAGGAGGCAAAACCGCCCATCAGGGCCTGACGCACCTTGGCCGGATCGGCTCCGGCCTTTGAGGCGAAGACCAGCGCCTCGGCAACGGCGCCGATAGTCAATCCCACCACGATCTGGTTGGCGATCTTGGCGGTCTGCCCGTCGCCGGCCGCCCCGACATGGGTGATGTTCTTGCCCATCAGTTCGAACAGCGGCTTGACGCGGGCGAAGGCCTCTTCGCTGCCGCCCACCATGATGGACAGGCTCGCCTGCCTGGCGCCGACTTCACCGCCTGAAACCGGGCCGTCGAGATAATCGCAGCCCAGAGCCGCGATGCGGGTGGCGAAGTCCTTGGTAGCGATGGGCGAGATGGAACTCATATCGACGACCGTCTTGCCGGAGCTGAGTCCTTCGGCAAGGCCGTTCTCGCCGAACAGCACCGCTTCGACATGGGGTGTATCGGGCACCATGACGATAATGATGTCGCCATTCTGGGCGACTTCGCGCGAGGACGCGCAGAAAGTCGCCTCCGGCAGCGCATCGGACTTGCCGACACGGTCATAAACGAACAATTCGTGGCCGCCCTTGATAAGGTTGCCGGCCATGGGAGTACCCATGATACCCAAACCAATAAACCCGACTTTCATGAGTGTCTCCTATTCGACAGGGGCAGGAAACGCGGCGCCGTATTGGTGGCGCCGCGTCTGGGAGGTCAGTTGCTCGCCCGTGCGGTGGCTTCCAGCTCCGCCTTGGCGCCCTGGGAGACAAGCGAAACGTCGTTGCCGCCCTGGAAGCAGGTGAAGCCTTCGCGATCGGCGCGCCAGCCGAGCGGGCCGCACACCTGCAGGTCATTGGCCTTGGCCGCTGCGGCGATGCGATCGACAAGCGATTCATATTCGGCATCGCCCTGGGCATAACCCGAGAAGTTGCCGAGGTCGCCCGAGGCCACGAACAGGGCATCGACGCCTTCGACCTTGGCGATCTCCTCGACATTCTCGACGCCTTCCAGCGTTTCGATCATCAGGATGACGACGATGTTGTCGTTGAAGGTGGCGCGATAGCCGCCCGGCACGTCGTTCCAGATCGAAGACGGACCCTGGCCGCCACCCGAGCTATGCGAGCCATAGGGCGGGAACTTGGTCCAGCGCACAGCATCTTCGGCTTCCTGGACGGTGTCGATGGTGGGGAACACCAGCACCATGGCGCCCATATCGAGGGCCTGCTGCACCTGATGCTCATCAACATAGGGCAAACGCACGCCAGGAACGGCAGCGGCATCCGGGCAGGTCGCCCACATCTTGGCGACCGTCTCCCAGCTGATCGCCTCGTGCTGCATTTCCGTCCAGGTGAAGTCGTAGCCGGCATTGGCGATGGAGCAATAGATGCGCGCATCGGTGGACCGAACCGTGCCGCCCACGAGGTCTTCGCCGGCCGAAATCTTCTGCTTGGCGGTGTTCCAGATCTCGACCTCGCCTTCGGGGTCGTTGTTGGGGCCATAGACCCAGTCGGCAGCCTTGAAGGGCGCGGCTTCCTGGGCCACGACCCCAAAGCTCATCGAGGCCACAGCCAACATGGCCAGAGCCGAAGTTTTGATCGCGTTCATAGTCAGTTTCCTCTTCCCATTGGTAGTTCTTGTTCTGGCGCGCCGGCTTTATTCCGGTTCGCTTGCGCCGCGCCGAATTACTGAATTTGAGGCAGGTAGAATTCACGCACGCGGTCGTTCAGCAGCGGAATGACCCGTGCTTCCAGGATGGATTTGAAGTGCGGCGTTTCGCGATGCGCCAAAAGCGCCGGCTCATCCGCATAAACCTCCTGAAGCAACAGGAGGTTGGCTTCGTCCCTGGACTGCCACACCTGATAGACGAGGCAGTCGGGCTCGTGAGCAGACACCTGCTCCTTCATTTCACGAAGCCCCGCGAGAACTTCGTCCAAATGCCCATCCTTCACGAAATACTTGACGGTCATTAGGATCAATTTCAAGTATCCTCCCTGCACCTGACCAGAAAAGTGCTAATGTCGACCAGCTAACAAGTCAAATAGAAATCAGAATTACTTGTCGTAATGCTATAAGAATATAATCATACAAATCGATTTTTCTTGACGCAGAAAACTTCATCCTGAAATGTTGGGCGCACCAGGGAATAAAACCCGGCCCGCGCGGGTATCGGGTAGCCAGGTAACCCAGCGGAGGAATCTCATGACCATAGGACTTCGGATAACCAAGACGGTTGCGGCCGCAGCGATCATGGCGGCCATGTTCGCCCCATCGGCCTTTGCGCAGACGGTGATGCGCATCAATGTATCGATGCCGCAGGACGGCCATCATGGCGTTGCCATCGACGCTTTCGCTGAGGAATTGGAAAAGCTCACCGAAGGCCGATACGATGTTCAGACCTTCTATGCCGGCTCGCTCGGCGCAGAACGGGAGTCGATCGAAGGCGTGCAGCTCGGCACGCTTGAGCTGACCTTTACCTCGACGGGCCCGGTACCCAATTTCGTGCCCGAACTGAGCGTGCTCGACGTCCCCTATCTCTTCCGCGACTACGCCCATGCCCGCGGCGTGCTCGACAGCGAGATCGGAGACGAATTGCTTGCCCGTTTCGAGCCCCATGGCATCAAGGGCCTGGCCTGGGCCGATAACGGTTTCCGTCACATGACCAATAATACCCGCCCGATCACCTCGCCCGAGGATCTGGCCGGACTCAAGATGCGTACGATGGAAAACTCCGTGCACATCGCCGCCTATCGTGAATTCGGCATCCTGCCGACGCCGATGGCCTTCACCGAAGTCTTCGCCGCTCTCCAGCAGGGCGTGGTGGACGGGCAAGAAAACCCGCTATCGGTGATCGAGTCCAATAATTTCAATCAGGTGCAGAAATATCTGACCATGACCGGTCATGTCTTCTCGCCCTGCGTCTTCCTGATGAATCTGGATCTGTTCAACTCGCTGCCCCCTGAAGACCAGGAAGCCTTCGTCGCCGCCGCCAAGGTGGGGGCCGCAGCAAACCGCGCCCGCGTGGATCAGGACGAGGCTAACGCCATCGAAGTCATGCGCAGCGAAGGCATGGAAATCATCGAAGACATCGATCGGGAAGCGTTCGTCGAGGCCCTCGCGCCGCTGGCCGCCGAGTTCGAGGCCTTGGGCGCCGAGGATCTCGCGCGCATTCGCGACTTCCAGCCGAGCGAATAAGGGGTTCCTCCCGAAGGTCGGCGCGCTCGCGTGCCGGCCTTTTTTCTCAACAGATCGGTCATTTCATGCGCAACGTGTTCCTTCGGCTGGAAAGCCGGATGTCGGCGGCGATCACCGTTCTCGCATCGGCGTTGCTGGCTTTCGCGGCCTGCCTCGGCCTCTTGCAGGTGCTCTCCCGTTTCATTTTCAAATTCCCCTTCGAGTGGACCGAGGTCCTTATCCGCATCAGCCTCAACTGGATGGTGTTCATCGGCGTGGCCGTGGTTTTCCGCATGGGCGGAATGATCACCGTCGACATGATGCGCCGCCTCATGCCGCGGCGCTATCAACGCGCCCACGAGACCATAGTCCTCATCGTTACCTTGGTCTTTCTGGCCCTGCTCGGCTATTGGGGCCTCGATTATGCAAGGCGCGGATCGAGCCAGACGATTATCGGCCTCGAGTCCATGTCTATGTTCTGGGCCTATCTGGCTATCCCCGTGGGCTGCGTATGCGCCGCCCTTTCGGCCATAGCCCACTATGTCGAGCCTCGCGCGGCCCAGGCCGATGCAGACGCCGAAATCGAAAACATCGTTTAGGAAGCCATCATGTCCATCATCATGCTGGTTGTTATGGTCCTCGGCTTTGCGGTCTCGGTGCCGGTGGCCGTTTCGATCGGGCTCGCAGGTGCTGTCGGCCTTCTGGTCTCGAACACCAACCTCCTCATCCTACCCAAGGAAATCTTTTCGGCGATCGACAAATTCCCGCTCGCCGCCATTCCCTTCTTCATTCTCGCCGGCAATATCATGGAGCGCGGCGGCATTTCGCAGCGCCTTGTCGATCTCGCCAAATCCATCGTCGGTGGCGTTCAGGGCGGCCTTGCGGCGACCTGCGTGCTCACCTGCATGATGTTCGCGGCCGTCTCCGGCTCCTCGATCGCCACCACATTCGCCATCGGCGCCATTCTGATACCGGCCCTGGTGCGCCACGGCTATCCGGTGACCTATGCCGCGGCCCTGCAGGCGACATCGGCCGAACTCGGCATCATCATCCCGCCATCCATTCCGCTCATTCTCTATGGCGTCTCCGCCGAGGTCTCGATCGGTGAACTCTTCATCGGCGGTATCGGGCCAGGCATCTTCATCGGCATCGTCATGATGGCCTTCGTGCTCATCTATACGAGGATCAAGGGCTATGGCCGCGGCGACGAGGTCGAACGCCTTCCCATACTCACAGCGCTTTGGCGCGCCCTGCCCGCCCTTTTGCTGCCCGTGGTCATCCTCGGAGGCATCTATGCCGGCATCACCACGCCAACGGAAGCATCGGTGATTGCGGTGTTCGCAGCCCTGATCATCGGCATGTTCATCTACCGGGAAATCCGCATCGTCGAGATCGGGCCGATCCTGCGCAAATCCGTGGTGTCGACGGCGATGATCATGTTCATCATCGCCTGTGCGGGGCTCTTCAGTTACCTGATCACCCGGGCCGGCGTGCCGAACCAGATCGGCGGCTTCTTGCGCGACACGCTCAACGATCCGCTGATGTTCCTGCTCGCGGTCAATGTCGCGCTGCTGCTGATCGGCATGTTCGTGGAAACCAATTCCTCGATCCTGGTGCTCTCGCCGATCCTGGTGCCGGTCGCAGTGAGCATGGGCATCGATCCGGTGCATTTCGGGCTGATCATGGTGATCAACCTCGCCATCGGCATGGTGACGCCCCCGCTCGGCGTCAACGTCTTCGCCGCCTGCACCGTAGGCAACGTCTCCTTCGACCGCGTCGTGCCCAAACTCATACCGATGATCCTGATGATGATCGCATGCCTCCTGGCGATCACCTACTTCCCCGGGATCACGCTGGCCTTGCGCGACCTGGTCTATAATTAAAACTCCTTCTCCCGCCGCGCTTCGGCGCGGCGGGACAGTTTCATGCCGCGTCGAGCCGCAGCGGCAGGGAAATGGCGATCGGGTTTTTCGCCAGAGCGAAATGGGCGTTTTCCAAGCCTTCCACGATCACCTGCGACATCGCCGCGCTGGCCCGTCCGGCATCACCTTCGGCAATGGCGGCCAGAACCTGAGCGTGCCGCTCTATGGAACGGTTTTGCCGTTCGGCAGTATCGATCGGCGCACTCACCTGGAAGGAACACAGGATGGATGCCTCGATGATGCTTGTGAAGCTCTGCATGAACGGATTGCCCGAGGCCATCAGGATTTCCTGATGGAAATGCAGATCCGGTTCGGCATAGCTGAACCGGGTATGGCCGGGCCGGTTCATGGCATCGAGAAAACTCCGCATATTCGACAGATGCGTCTCGGTGCGCCGTCCCGCGGCGATGGCCGCGGCGGCTGGTTCCAGCGCCTGACGGATTTCGTAGAGCTTGACGAGAAAATCGGCATCGATCCCCACATCGATGCGCCAGGTCAGCACCAGCGGATCGAACATGTTCCAGAACGAGGCCGGCAGAACCCGCGTGCCGATCTTGGTCTTGGACTCGATCAGGCCTTTGGCGGCCAGCGTCTTGAGCGCTTCGCGCAAGGCCGTTCTCGAAACGCGAAATTCCCCGATGAGATCGTTCTCGGGGGGCAAAATGCTTTCCTGGGGATAGCGACCGCGAAAGATATTCATCGCGATCTCCCGTGTGATCAAGGCGTGAGCGGAGCGCACGCGCGCCCCGAGCGTCAATCGGGGCAGCCACTCGATCGCTGTCTCCTCCATAAGTCCTCCTCCAAGGCTTATTTTTATTGGTGAAGGATTTCACAGCGGACCAGATTTTCAAGCCATATAATGCCGCAGTCGCCGGGAAGGCCGGAAATATCCGGCACATGACAAATCTCCGCCGTGTCGAATTGTGCTTCCACCAATCGTCGTGAATGCGAACGGGCCGCCGCTGCCTGTCGCTGTTTCCATTGAAAGGAACTAACGATGATTGAAAGACTGAACGGCTTCGCCCCCCACGCCCTGGGCCTCCTGCGCATCGTTTCCGGCTTGCTGTTCGTGCATTTCGGCTTGCAGAAACTCTTCAACTTCCCCGTGCCCTTCCCGGTCCCGCTGGACGCGCTGACGACTACAGCCGGCGTTCTCGAACTCGTGGGCGGCGCACTCCTGATGATCGGCTTCCTGACGCGGCCGGCCGCATTCATCCTGTCGGGCATGATGGCTGTCGCCTATTGGATAGGCCATGCCCCGATGGGCTTCTTCCCCGCAGCCAATATGGGCTCCGGCGCCATCCTGTTCTGCTTCATCTTCCTCTATCTGGTTTTCTCCGGACCCGGCGCCTGGAGCGTGGATGGCCTGCGCTCGCCGCAGCTGGCGGCGGACAGCCAGGTTTGAGGGGAAATCGTTGGACCTCTATCATTGCAACCCACCTGAAGGCAGACGAGGCAGGCCCACGACAGCATCCGTGCGGATTTCACAAAACCCGCACGGTCTGTGTGTTGGGTTCAATGAACCATAGAGCACACCGCTCCAACTAAGCTAAATCATTGAAAAAATGGTGGGCCCACCAGGACTCGAACCTGGAACCAGACCGTTATGAGCGGTCGGCTCTAACCATTGAGCTATAGGCCCCTGGGAGCCTCTTAGCAGGGCCGGCGGTCTCGTCAAAGGGGTTCGGTTCAACTTTGCGCCGTGGCGCCGGAATGGAGCCGCGGAAGATCGACGGGCCGAATGGCCGAAGGCGTGCAAAACTTTCCTGTGCAGCCATCGCGGGGGTGACGAACGGCTATCCCGCCGGGGCGTAAAGAAAAAATTAACCGGCGACCTCACGTTCGCTTGAGGCCGGCGCCCCGGGAACAAAATCCATCGGGGCCCGTCACCATATTCTCTCCTTTTTTTGAATTCAGGAAAGACCTTACCGATTGTTCGCAATGAGCTTTTCAGCGCGTGCAACGGAAGTGTGTCCTCTGCTGCGCAAATTTTGCATAGCTGCCATGCTCAACTTTTCACCCGTTGCGGCGTTGCGGTTTTGCCGAGAAACGTAAGCCCATTCTGGTCCTAGGTAACTCCTTGATCCCTCCCCTGCTTTGCCATCGCCCCAGCCGTCGTCTTGTGCTCAAGGCCCTCGGTGCATCAGCCGTGCTCCTGTCCACGACGGCGCTGACGAAGACCGCTTTCGCCCAAGCGGCGGACGCGGCCGAGCCCTTCAGCTTCGATAGCTTCACGGCCCGCATGCGCGACATGGCGCAGGCCGAGTTCAAGCCGGTCACCTTCACCCTGCCGGACGATTTCGCCGATCTGAACTACGATACCTACCGCCTGATCCTCTATCGCCCGCAGCGCGGCAAATGGATCGGCGCCGATCAGTCCTATCAGGCGCAGGCCTTCCATCTCGGCTGGCTCTATGCCGAGCCGATCCGGCTGTTCGAGGTTACTGAAGGCGTGGCGAAGCCGATCGAATTCTCCGCCAAGGATTTCGAATATCTCGACAAGGATCTCGAAGCCCGGATGAACGACCAGCCCTTTCCGGGCATTGCCGGCTTCCGCATCAATCACCCGCTCAACCGTGCCGGCGTTTTCGATGAGCTGATCTCCTTCGTCGGCGCCAGCTATTTCCGCGCCCTTGGCCGCAACAATAATTACGGCCTCAGCGCCCGCGGCCTTGCCATGGATTCATGGCTGGCGGGTCCCGAGGAGTTTCCGCGCTTCACCGAATTCTATCTCGAGCGCAGCCCTGACAGCACCACCGTGATCCTCTATGCCGCGCTCGACAGCCAGCGCGTCACCGGGGCGTTCCGGCTGGAAATCGACCCGGCCGGGGAAGCACACCAGGAAACCATCATCGACGTCACCGCGCGCCTGTTCTTCCGCGGCGATGTCGAGGAACTGGGCGTCGCCCCCCTCACCTCGATGTTCCTTTATGCCGAGGCCAACCGGGCGGATTTCGACGATTACCGGCCGCAGGTGCATGACAGCAATGGCCTTTTGCTCGAAACCGCCGATGGCGATGTACGCTGGCGGGCGCTGAGCAATACGCCGCTTCTCGGCAATTCCTATTTCGGCCAGACCAATCCGCGCGCTTTCGGCCTGTACCAGCGTGGCCGCGATTTCGAGACCTATCAGGATGCTGGCGCCCATTACGAGCGCCGCCCATCGGTCAGGATCGAGCCGATCGGCGAATGGGGGGAAGGCGCCGTCCGGCTGATCGAAGTGCCGTCCGATCTCGAAGGCAATGACAATATCGTCGCCTTCTGGGTTCCCTCGGAGCCGGTCAGGGCGGGCGACGAGCGCGAATTCAGTTATCGCATGATCTGGGGCGATCTCGATCCCGGCGGCGATCCGGCCCTCGCTTATGTGGATGAAACGCGTGCCGGCGTCGGCGGCGTGTCGGGCGTCGAATATGATGGCAAGACGCGCAAATTCGTCGTCGATTTCAAGGGCGGCGAACTGGCGAACCTGGCGCCCGATGCGCAACTCGAAATCGTCGCCAATGCCACTGGCGGCACCATCGTTACCACTACCCTGACCCGCGTCGACGCCAATGGCGTCTGGCGCATGGTGCTCGATGTCGAGCCGACCGGCTCCGGCGCGGTCGAGCTCGATGCGCATCTCGTTGGCGCAGACCGCAAACTTACCGAAACCTGGCTCTATCAATGGAGGGCAACGGCATGAAGTATGACGGCGAAATTCACTTTGCGAACGCTTTGCCAGACGCACCCCTGCCGATGCCCAAACAGAACCTCGAACGTCCCGCGAGGCTGTTCTCCACATTGCGCAGCGTCCTGGCCGCCTTTCCCTGGCTCTGATCCGAAGCCATCCATGCCTTTTGGCGGAAAAGCGACATGACCCGCGCGACCCTCATACGGGCCCTGGCCCTCACGACTGCCATCGTCGTCGCCGCCACCGCCGGCTCGATCTTCATCGGCTTTTCGGAAGTCGGCGGCCTCAACGCGCTGGACGTGCTGCGCGCCGTGCTGATCGTCATTAGTGGCTTCTGGCTGGTCTGGGGCAGCGCCGCCGGGCTCATGGGCCTCTTCGTGCCGTCGCGAAAACCAGCTGCCAACCCCGCCGAGCCCCCGCGCGGCATGACCGTCATCCTGGTGCCGATCTATAATGAAGACCCGGTGATGACCTTTTCGCGCATCGCCGCGATGAATCGCAGCCTCAAGGGCCTCGGTATCGCCGACAAATTCCATATCGCCATTCTGTCGGACACGACTTCGCTCGAAATCGCCGCCCAGGAAGCCGTCTGGTACGAGCAATTGCTGCGCGAGCCCGACAGCGCCGGCCGCATCTTCTATCGCCGCCGCGAGAAGAATACCGGCAAGAAGGCCGGCAATATCGAGGATTTCGTTCTCCGTTCCGGCGGCGCCTATGACTATGCCATCATTCTCGATGCCGACAGCCTCATGGAAGGGGCGACCATGGCCGAGATGGCGAGGCGCATGGATGCCGAGCCCGATCTCGGCCTGTTGCAGACCGTGCCGCAGATCATCAATGCCCGCTCGTTCTTCGGCCGGTCGATCCAGTTTTCCGCGGCCTATCTGTCGCCGGTCTTCGCGCGCGGCGCGGCCTTGATGCAGGGCAATGAAGGGCCCTATTGGGGACATAACGCCATTTTGCGCATGTCGGCCTTCGCCGCCAATTGCGGCCTGCCGGTGCTGTCAGGGCCGCCGCCCTATGGCGGCCATATCCTCAGCCACGATTATGTCGAGGCGGCCCTGCTCTCGCGCGCCGGCTGGAAGGTGACGCTCGATCCGCATCTCGGCGGCTCTTATGAAGAAGGGCCGGAAAACCTCATCGAATATGCCAAGCGCGATCGCCGCTGGTGCCAGGGCAATCTGCAGCACCGCCGGCTGATCCTCGCATCCGGCCTCAAATTCTGGAGCCGTTTCACCTTCGTCCAGGGCATCATGGCCTATATGGCCTCTCCGCTCTGGCTGCTGTTGCTGGCCGCCAGCATCGGCTCGGCGATGATCCCCGAACCGCGCATCTTCATGCGCATTTCCGATGCGGGCATGCTCGGCCTCGCCATCGGCGTCGCCTTGGTGCTGGTGCTGCCCAAAGTGCTGATCCTCGCACGGGGCGCCTTCGACGGCACCAATAAGCGCTTTGGCGGCTTCTGGCGCGCCGCCGCCTCCATCTGCGCCGAAATCGTCTTTTCGACGCTGCTGGCCCCGGTGCTGCTGATGTTCCAGAGCCGCTCGGTGGCGCAGGTGCTGCTCGGGCTCGACGGCGGCTGGCCGGCCCAAAGCCGGTCGGAAAGCTGGCTCGATCTGCGCGATGCCTTTGCCGCCAGCTGGTGGATCGCCGCTATCGGCGTGCTGACGCTCGGCGCCACGCTGGTGTTTGCCGCTCACATCACCGTCTGGGTCGCGCCGGCCATGCTGCCCGCCATCTTTGCGCCGGTGCTGATCTCGGTCAGCTCGCATGTCAGCGACAAGAAGACCAAGCTGTTCTTTACCGCCCCCTCCGAGCTGGCGCCCTCCCCGGTGATCCTGGAACAGAAACGCATCCACGCGGGTTGGACCGCTGAGGTGCCGGCAATGCCGGCCGAAACCAGCGTGAGGGCCCAGATCCATGTCCCTGCCTGATGCCCTTGCCGGCCGGACACAGACCTTTGTCGAAACCCAGCTGCCGAAACCACCGCCGCTGATCGCCCCTGCCGCCGGAGCGCCTCTTGTCGGCCGCGACCAGCGCCTCGACATGTTCCGGGGCCTCGCGCTGTTGATGATCTTCATCAACCATGTTCCGGGCACCATCTACGAGAACTGGACCAACCGGAATTTCGGTTTCTCCGATTCCGCCGAAGCCTTTGTGTTCATGTCGGGCATGGCGGCGGGACTGGCCTATTCCAAATCCTTTCGCAGCGGCCCCCTATGGCCGGCGACGGCGCGTGTCTGGGCGCGGGCGCGCCAGCTCTATTTCGTGCATATCGCCTGCACGGCCATCGTTCTCGGCATCTTCGCAGCGGGCGCGCTCTGGCTCGGTGCCGGCGAAATCCTTACCCAGAATCTCGTCCACATCCTGTTCCAGCAGCCTCTCGGCGTGCTGATCGGATTGCCGACGCTCACCTTCCAGCTCGGCTATCTCAATATCCTGCCGCTCTATACGGTCATGCTGCTGGTATCGCCCGCCCTTCTCATGCTCGGGCTGCGCTGGCCTCGCCTCGTGTTTCTGGGCTCCATCCTCCTATGGATCGCGGCGGGCCAGTTCCGCCTGAACTTTCCCAATTTTCCGCTGTCCGGTGGTTGGTTCTTCAATCCCTTCGCCTGGCAGATCCTGTTCGTCACCGGGCTTCTGGCCGGCATGGCCATGAAACAGGGGCAGCGTTTCATGCCCTATTCGCCCGTTCTGTTCGGCCTCGCTGCAGCCCTGGTCATCTTCATATTGCTCTGGACCCGTATTCCGGCGCTGGCGAGCCTGGGCGGCAGCGGCCTTGCCGCGCTCAGAAAGCTGGGAGCGCCCTTCTATCTCGTCCAGTTCGACAAGACCTTTGTGAGCCTGCCGCGCCTGCTGCACGCGCTGGCCCTGTTCTACGTGCTGGCGAGCCTGCCCGCGATCAAGACTCTTGCCGAGAATGCCGCCCTCGAGCCGCTGCGCCTGCTGGGACGGCACGGCCTGCCCGTCTTTGCCACCGGCACGGTGCTCGCCATGGCGCTGCAGACGGTCAAATCCGAATATATCCTCGGCCCCGCTCTCGACGGCACGCTGCTTGCCCTTGGCATCCTGCTGCAGCTGGGCCTCGCCTGGACCCTGTCCCGGACCAACCAGATGCAACGGGCAGCGATGGCCTGATGCCGGAATTCGTGCCGCTTTGGCACGACTGTCATAATTGACCCTTATAGCTTGATCCGAGACACCGTCAGGCGCTGTCGTCGTCCTTTCATACGGACCGGCAGAAAGCTGCCGCGCAGGACGCTTCTGCGAGGCGCGTATTTCGCCTGCGCGACGGATTTTCGTTATATTCCCATGGTTTAAACTGTCATAAATCGGTTGTTGAACCGAAATAAAACTGTCGCCGGACCTACATATGGTCGCGGCGTCACAGGGCGGCCCGGACAGTTTCACCGGAATGGCCAGCCAGGTTGAAAACGAATTCCGAAAGGGAAAATTCCATGAAAACTGCACTTCTTGCCAGTGCTGCACTCATCGCGCTTACCTCGGGTGCCTTTGCCCAGTCGCGCGACACCATCCAGGTTGCCGGCTCGTCCACCGTTCTGCCCTTCGCCTCGATCGTGGCTGAAGAATTCGGCGCGGCCTTCCCCGAGTTCAACACCCCGGTCGTGGGTTCGGGCGGCACCGGCGGCGGCTTCTCGCAGTTCTGCCAGGGCGTTGGCGACAACACCATCGACATCGCCAATGCTTCGCGTCCGATCAACCCCGGCGAAACCGAGGCTTGCACCGCCGCTGGCGTGACCCCGGTCGAAGTTCAGTTCGGCTATGACGGCATCGTCTTCGCCACCTCCTCGGCCAATGACGACTTCGCCCTGACCACCGAGCAGATCTACAAGGCCATCGCCGCTCAGGTCGTCGTCGACGGCGCCCTCGTTGCCAACCCCTACACCAACTGGAACGAGATCGACGCTTCGCTTCCCGACCAGGCCATCTCCTTCGCTATCCCGGGCACCAACCACGGCACCCGCGAAGTCTTCGACCTGAACGTTGTCGAAGCCGGTTGTGAAGCCGCCGGCGAACTGCCGGAAGGCGCTCCGGAAGACGCCTGCACGGCCCTGCGCACCGACGTCGTCGTCGAAATCTCGGGCGACTACACCGAAACCCTGGCTCGCCTGTCGTCGAACCCGGAAACCATGGGCGTGTTCGGCCTCTCCTTCTACGAATCGAACACCGACACCCTGAAGGTCGCCACCGTCAACGGCATTGCCCCGACCAAGGAAACCGTTGCCGCTGGTGAATATCCGGTCTCGCGTCCGCTGTTCTTCTACGTCAAGAAGGAACATGTCGGCGTCATCCCCGGCATCAACGAATATGTCCAGTTCTTCCTGTCCGAAGGCATCTCGGGCAATGGCGGCACGCTCGAAGCCGCTGGCCTGATCCCGCAGCCGGCCGAGAAGACCGCTGAAGTCCAGGCGGCTTACGACGCCGCTGTCGCTCAGTAAGCGATAAAGACAGGGCCGCGTCTTCGGACGCGGCCCCATCCTTGTAGCCGCTGCGATAGTTCGGGCGCAGACCCGGGAAAGCGTGACCCCAAGTGAATTCTCTCATCATTGCTGGCCTGCTTCTCGTGCTGCTCGGCCTTGCGTATCAGACCGGTTGGTCAAAGGGCCAGGCTCTGGCCACCGCCAATGGCGTCAAAGTGCATTCGCGCCCGCAATATCACGGCATGCGCGTGGTCATCTGGGCGCTTGTCCCGGCAGTGCTGATCCTCGGCCTCTACGGCTACTTCAATCCGGGCGTCACCCGCTCCTTCATCGTCTCTCAGATCCCGACCGACTTGCTGACCGGCTTCAACCAGAGCCAGTTGAACGTCGCCATCCAGCGCATCACCTCGCTCGCCACCGGTTATGGCGTCGCCGGTGAAATCCAGCCTTATGAACAGGCCGCGGGCGATGCCCTGCGCAATTTCCAGTTCCTGACCTTCGTCATCGTCATCCTGGCCGCGGCCGGCACGGGCATCCTGGCGCTGTTTTATGCACGCAGCCGGATCAATGCGCGCCTGCGCGCCCGCAACAGTGTCGAGCGCGTGGTCAATCTCGTCCTGCTGCTCTGCTCGGCCGTCGCCATCCTGACGACGATCGGCATCGTGCTGTCGCTGATCACCGAAGCCTTCCGCTTCTTCACCTTCATCAATCCGATCAACTTCTTCTTCGGCACCGTCTGGAGCCCGGTCAATTCCTCGACCGGCAGCAATTACGGCCAGTACGGCCTGATTCCGCTCCTCGTCGGCACGCTGATGATCACCATCATCGCCATGCTCGTCGCCGTGCCGGTCGGGCTGATGGCCGCCATCTATCTCAGCCAGTATGCCCCGCGCCAGCTGCGCGCCGTCGCCAAGCCGATCATCGAAATCCTCGCCGGCATTCCGACCATCGTGTTCGGCTTCTTCGCCATCGTCACCGTCGGCCCCTTCCTGCGCGATTTCGGCGGCCTGATCGGGCTCAACATCAGCGCCACCAGCGCGCTGACCGCCGGCATCGTCATGGGGATCATGATCATCCCCTTCGTGTCCTCGCTCTCCGACGACATCATGAACCAGGTGCCGCGCACGCTGCGCGACGGCGCCTACGGGCTCGGCGCCACCCAGTCCGAAACCATCCGCCATGTGCTGCTGCCCGCGGCCCTGCCCGGCATTGTCGGCGCTTTCCTTCTCGCCGTCAGCCGCGCCATCGGTGAAACCATGATCGTGGTGCTGGCGGCCGGCAACAGCCCGGTGCTGCGCGGCAATCCGTTCGAGCCCGTCTCGACCATCACCGTGTCCATCGTCAACCAGCTGACCGGCGACACCGACTTCACCGGCCCGCAATCGCTGGTCGGCTTCGCGCTCGGCTTGACGCTGTTCATCATTACGCTGTGCCTCAACATCGTCGCCCTCTTCATTGTCCGCCGCTTCCGGGAGCAGTACGAATAAAATGACCGATACGCTGTCTTCCACCCGCATGAACTCTGCCGAGCGGACCAAGCTCATCCGCTCGAGCCTCGTCCGCCGCCATGTCAGCGAACAGCTCTTCCGGGGCTTCGGCCTTGCCGCCATCGTGCTGGCCCTCGGCTTCGTCGCCCTGCTGTTCATCGATATCATCGGTCGCGGCGCCCCGGCCTTCACCCAGTCGAACCTGCACCTGACCGTCACCTTTGATCCGGAAGTCATCGATGTCGGCCCGAAGCCGGTCCGCGCCGCCGGCCAGTCGGATGCCGATTACCGGGCGGCCGAGCTGGGCTGGGAACGCCAGCTGGCTCTCCTGAACTGGAACCGGATCGTCGAGGCATCGCTGCGCAATGCCGCGCCGGCCGATATCGAGATCGACAGCCGCCAGATTCTCAGCATTGCCGAAACCGATGCGCGCCATCGCCTGCGCGAGATGTTCGTCGCCAATCCCGATCTTCTCGGCCAGACCATCGAGGTCGACGTGCTCGCCTCGGCCAATGCCGACAACTGGATCAAGGGCAATATCGACCGCTCGCTCGGCGACGCCCAGCAGCAGCTTTCCGCCCCCACCCGCACGCTGATCGACACCTTCGTCGATAACGGCACTATCACAACGGGCTTTGCCTGGACGCTGTTCACCAATGTCGACTCGCGCGCCGCACCCGCCGCCGCGGGCCTGCTCGGCGCCTTTGTCGGCTCGCTCTACATGATGCTGATCGTCATCCTGCTCGCCGTGCCGATCGGGGTGGCCGCCGCCATCTATCTCGAAGAGTTCGCGCCCAAATCGCGCCTCACCGACCTGATCGAGGTCAATATCAACAACCTTGCCGCAGTCCCTTCCATCGTCTTCGGTCTTCTGGGCGCGGCCGTCTTCATCAACTATATGCACCTGCCGATCTCGGCGCCGCTGGTCGGTGGCCTGGTGCTGACGCTGATGACGCTGCCGACCATCATCATCGCCACCCGCGGCGCGCTGATGGGCGTCTCCCCTGCCCTCCGGCAGGCGGCGCTCGGCATGGGCGCCTCGAAGACGCAGATGGTTTTCCACCACGTGCTGCCGGTCACCTTCCCCTCGATCCTGACCGCCACCATTATCGGCGTCGCCCACGCCCTCGGCGAAACCGCCCCGCTACTGCTGATCGGCATGAAGGCTTTCGTGGCCCAGGTTCCGGCAACGCCTGTCGACCAGGCGACCGCCCTCCCGGTCCAGATCTATCTCTGGCAGGGCAATGAAAACCGCAATTTCTTCGAGGCCCGCACATCCGCCGCCATTATGGTGCTACTGGCCTTCATGATCCTGCTCAACGGGATCGCCATCTATCTGCGCTCACGGCTTGAAAAGCGCGCCTGAGACGAGGAGTTGCCAAATGGACGTTGCCGCCAACAAGATTAAGTTCTCCAATCAATCAGTGAACGCCACGATGAATCCCACCGACAACCTTGAGCGTCCCATTCGCCTGCATGCCAAGGACGTCACTGTCCATTACGGCGCCAAGCAAGCCCTGTTCGGGATCTCCATCGATATCCCCGACCGCGCCGTGACCTCTTTCATCGGTCCTTCGGGCTGCGGCAAGTCGACCTTCCTGCGCTGCATCAACCGCATGAACGACACCATCGAAGGCGCCAAGGTCGGCGGCCTGATCCAGCTCGACGGCGAGGACATCTACGATCCGGCCCTCGACGTGGTCGAGCTGCGTGCCCGCATCGGCATGGTGTTCCAGAAGCCCAATCCGTTTCCGAAGTCCATTTACGACAATGTCGCCTATGGCCCGCGGATTCACGGCCTCGCCAAGTCCAAGGCCGATCTCGACGAGATTGTTATCTCCTCGCTGCGCAAGGCGGGTCTCTTCGAAGAAGTGAAGGATCGCCTCAACGAGCCCGGCACCGGCCTGTCCGGCGGCCAGCAGCAGCGCCTCTGTATCGCCCGCGCCATCGCCGTCGGCCCCGAAGTGATCCTGATGGACGAGCCCTGCTCGGCGCTCGATCCGATCGCCACCGCCATCATCGAAGAGCTGATCGACGAGCTGCGTGAGAATTACACCATCGTCATCGTGACCCACTCGATGCAGCAGGCCGCGCGCGTGTCGCAGCGGACCGCTTTCTTCCACCTCGGCAAATTGATCGAGGAAGGTGTCACCGAAGAGATCTTCACCAATCCTGTAAATAAGCAGACGCAGGACTATATCATGGGCCGTATCGGCTAATACGGACCCAGGAAGGATTTGCCATGTCTGGCATCAACAGTGAACATATCGTCACCTCTTATACGGATGAGCTGACCGCCCTCGCCCAGGCTATCGCCGAAATGGGCGGGCTGGTGGAAGTCGCCATCGAAAACGGCACCAAGGCACTGCTCAAGCTCGACCGCGAGCTGGCCGACGTCACCATCATCGCCGACCAGCGCATTGACGACATGCAGCGCCGGATCGATGACATGGCCGTCTCGATGATCGCCCGCCGCCAGCCCATGGCATCCGATCTGCGCGCCATCGTCACGGCCCTCCATGTCGCCAACGATCTCGAACGCGTCGGCGACATGGCCAAGCAACTGGCCCGCCGCTCGCTCAAGCTCGAAGGCCTCAACCTGCAGCCGACCTTCTACAATGGCGTCAAGAACATGACGACGCTGGTGCTCAACCAGGTCAAGGACGCGCTCGACGCCTATGCCACGCGCAATGCCGAGGCCGCCATCCAGGTCTGCAACCGCGATGACGAGGTCGATGCCATGCACACCTCGCTGTTCCGCGAACTGCTCACCTATATGATGGAAGACCCGCGCAACATCACTGCCTGCACCCAATTGCTGTTCTGCGCTAAGAGCCTCGAACGCATTGGCGACCATGCCACCAATATCGCCGAACGCGCCTATTACCTGCAGACCGGCAAGCAGCTTTCCGGCGATGTCGAAGATCTGCAGCGGACCCAGATAAAGGCCTGATCCCGATCTGACTACCGACCGAGGTTTGACCCATGCCAGCAACCATTCTCGTCGTTGAAGACGAAGAAGATCTGTCGATCCTTCTGCGCTACAATCTTGAAGCGGAAGGCTTTCGCGTCGTCACCGCGGATTCCGGTGATGCCGCGACCGATCGGATGCAGGAAAAACTGCCCGATCTGATCCTTCTCGACTGGATGCTGCCCGAGGTTTCCGGCATCGAGCTGTGCCGGCGCTGGCGGGCACGTGAAGAATCCGCCCGCGTGCCGATCATCATGATCACCGCCCGCGGCGAGGAGGAAGAGCGCGTTCGCGGCCTCGCCACTGGCGCCGACGATTATGTGGTCAAGCCCTTCTCGGTGCCGGAGCTCCTGGCGCGCATTCATGCGCTGCTGCGCCGTGCCAATCCCAATCTCGTCACCGCCGCCCTCAAGGTCGGCGATCTCGAGCTCGACCGCACCACCCATCGCGTCCGCCGCGCTACCCGCGACGTGCATCTGGGGCCGACCGAATATCGTCTCCTTGAATATCTGATGCGCCATCCCGGCCGCGTCTATTCGCGCGAGCAGCTGCTCGACGGCGTCTGGGGCAATGATGTCTATGTCGATGAGCGCACCGTCGACGTTCATATCGGACGCCTCCGCCGCGCCATCAATCGCGGCCGCGAGACCGATCCGATCCGCACCGTGCGCGGTGCCGGCTACGCCTTCGACGAGCGCTTCGCCGCGACCGGCTGACGAAGACAGGACGGCTCAATAATCCGTGCCGTCCTTGTGCCGGAAGCGCCAGCCCTCAGCCGTCGCGACCCCGACCAGATCGTCCGCGGGATAGGTCACCGTGTCCCCTCGCGTCCTGTCACCCACTTCGAGATAGCTGGCTTCGCCATCCGAGCGATTTTCAAGGTGATGGCTTTCACCATTGGCCGGAAACCCCGCGCACATGCCCGGCACGAGGCGCAGTTCGCGCGCGCCGCAAACCAGCCAGATTTCACCCTCCAGCACATAGATGAATTCGTCCTGAAGATCGTGCCTGTGCTGGAGCGCCGAGACCGCGCCGGGCGCCAGAACCGTCAGGTTGACGCCGAAATTCCTGAGCCCGAAGAGATCGCCCAATGGCCGTTTGGTCCGTCCCGCCATGCGCGTCGCGAAGGGCTCGGGATAGTTGGACGGCTTGCTGCGCACCGGCGCCTCAAATGCCGTTATGGCCAGGATTTTTTCGTCGCTCACGGCGTTCTTTCTCCTCGTTTTCCGCCAAGGCCATCGCGGCCGGCATCGGCATAAGAATATCATCACACCGCCCGGTCCGCCGGGGCTGATTGTCATGCGGGGTTCGTCATCCGGTGGTGGTGATGAGGAACCGCTGAGGAGTTCCCCATGACTGATCGCCAGAAGACGCGCCAGCGTCCCAATCCCCGCCGTGCCTTCGGCCAGACCTACGGGTCGGTGCTGAATGAAGGTTATAACCGCCGTACCGTGCTCAAGGGCTTTTTGGCCACCACGGCCGTCGCCGCCATCGGCTCCGGCTTCGGCGTCACTCATGCCGCCGCGCAGAGCGAGGCAGGCTCGAGCCTGACCTTCCCCGAACTCAGCCGCGTACGCGATACCACCGATCACTGGCCCGAGGGCTATGACCGCCAGATCCTGCTGCGCTGGGGTGACGCCATCTTCCCCGACAGTCCCGAATTCGATCTTGCGAGCCTGAACGGCGCCGCCGCCGAGCGCCAGTTCGGCTACAATAACGACTTCACCACTTTCCTGCCGCTGCCTCTCGGCTCCAATAGCGCCGATCACGGCCTGCTGCTGGTCAGCCATGAATATGCCAGTCCCTGGCTCATGTTCCCCGACATGACCTATGACGACTACAAGGAGAAGATGACCGAGGACCAGATTCGCGCCGTCATGGCCGCGACCGGCATCTCCGTGGTCGAGGTCAGGCGCGAGAATGGCCAGTGGCAGGTGGTCAAGGACGGCGACTACAACCGCCGCATCCATATGGGCACCGAAATGACCATCTCCGGCCCGGCCGCCGGTGACGACCGCCTCAAGACCAAGGCCGACCCCACCGGGACAATCGTCTTCGGCACCATTTCCAACTGCAATGGCGGCCTCACCCCCTGGGGCACCATGCTGTCGGGTGAAGAAGGCGCCATGGACGTCTTCGCCGGCGACTATACCACCCTCCCCAACCAGGAACTGGTCGAGCGCCAGGGCTGGGACGAGGACGAGAACGACATCTATGCCGTCTCCCGCGTCGAGCCGCGCTTCGTCTTTGAGAACGAACCCAATGAATGGATGAAGTTCGACTGGGTCGTCGAGATCGATCCGCTCGACCCCACCAGTAAGCCCGTCAAGCGCACTGCCCTCGGCCGCATGACCCATGAAGGCGCCCAGGTCGGCCTCGCCCCCGATGGCCGCGTCGTCATCTTCATGGGCGACGACGACGATTTCGAATATCTCTACCGCTTCGTCACCGAGGGCAAATACAATCCGGATGACCGCGCTGCCAATAAAGATCTGCTCGACAACGGTACCCTGTCGGTCGCCAAATTCGAGAGCGACGGCACCATGGCCTGGATTCCGCTCGTTGCCGGCCAGGGCCCGCTGACCGCCGAAAACGGCTTCGCCAGCCAGGCCGACGTCGTCCTCAATACCCGCGCCGCTGCCGATCTGGTCGGCGCCACGCCCATGGACGGTCCGGAAGGCTTCATCCCCCATACCGGCACCGGCAAGCTCTATGTCGCCATGACCGAGAACGAAGATCGCCTGCCCGCCGGCGACGACGATTTCGAAAGCGTCAACCCGGCCAATCCGCGCGGCCCCAATCCGCATGGACACCTGCTCGAACTCATCCCGCCCGGCGCCCCCGATACACCTGATCAGGCCGCCGACAGCTTCACCTGGGACGTCTTCATCCTCTGCGGCGATCCGGCGAAGCCCGAGGACGAAGCCCTCTGCCATCCCGACACCACCGAGAACGGCTGGTTCACCGATCCGGACAATATCGGCGTCGATCCGGTCGGCCGCATCTGGGTCACCACCGATGGCCCCCCGCCCGATGGCCTCGCCGATGCCGTCTATGCCATGGATACGGAAGGCCCGGGCCGCGCTTTGCCCAGGCTCTTCTACATCCCGCCCACCGGCTCCGAAGCCTGCTCGCCCGCCTTCACGCCGGATTCGACCAGCCTGTTCCTGTCGATCCAGCACCCCGGCGAACTGCGCTTCGATGACATGGAAGACGCCGAATCCATGGCCGAAGCCGGCACCAACTGGCCGGATTTCATCGACACCATGCCGGCACGGCCGGCCCTGGTGGTGATCAGCAAGCAGGATAACGGCGTCGTGGGGAGCTGAAGCCTATCCCCAGGTCGAAAACAAATAGGCCCGCGGCACACACCGCGGGCCTTTTCATACAATGTCTCGATATCCCAGTAGACCTCATCCTGAGCCTGTCGAAGGACGAGGTCGCGGCACTGAAGCCTCCACTCGCTCGACCTCGTGGTTCGACAGGCTCACCATGAGGCCCGACCGGGTCATCAGGCGATCTAGGCCAGATCAGTCGCCGCGAAGTCGTTGCCTTTGTAGAGCAACCTCAGCCCGCGGTTCTTCGCGCATGCATAGGACAGGCAATCGGCGATATTGAGCTGCGCCTTATGTCCGCGGCCTTTGCCGTAGGTTTCGAAAGCGGCGACGGCTGTGGCGCTATCCGCCTCGGTGATCGGCACGACTGATATACGCGCCTCGGCAAGTGACGCATTGACCGAAGCCAGAGCACGTGCGGGCGACAGATCAAGCTTGCTCGACAGGCGCATGACCGCTTCGAGAACAACCAGCGGGCTGGTACACAGTTCCGCAGCCACCGCCAGCCGCTCCGAGAACGTCTCGGCATCGTCTTCACGCGAGAGGATGGCAACAAGGACCGACGTGTCCACGAACACTAGTCGTGCCCCCACATCCGGTCGATCTCTTCCTTCGTCATGTCGCGGCCGCGTCCGCCCGAGGCCTTGGCCAAATCCTCGGCGATGTCACGCAGTCTGTCCGCCAGCGGCCTTTTGTCCGCAGGTGCCGGCTCTGCATCCAATTGCGCCTCCAGCGCCTCGATCACCGCCTCGGTCAACGAGACGCCGCGCTTGTCGGCAAGCTTCTGAGCCAATTGGCGGGCACGTGGATTGCGGATTTGCAGGTTCATCACAAGTCTCCTTGTCATGACAAAATAGGGCGCTTGTCATGACAAGTCGAGGGCGCTCCTCACCCCGCGGCGGTATAGGCCGTCTTGACCACGGTGAAGAACTCGGCGGCATATTTGCCCTGCTCGCGCGGGCCGTAGCTCGAGCCCTTGCGGCCGCCGAACGGCACATGGAAATCGACGCCCGCGGTCGGCACATTGACCATCACCATGCCGGCTTCGGCATTGCGCTTGAAATGCGTCGCATATTTCAGCGAGGTGGTGACGATGCCGGCCGACAGGCCGAATTCGGTGTCGTTCGCCGTGGCCAGCGCTTCCTCGTAATCCTTGACGCGGATGACGCTCGCTACCGGCCCGAAGATTTCCTCACGGCTGATGCGCATGGAATTGGTAGCCTCGGCAAAAAGCGCCGGCGAGAAGAAATAGCCTTCCGTATCGCGCGCCACCCGTTCGCCGCCGACGACGAGCTTCGCGCCTTCCTGCTGGCCGATCTCGATATAATCCGTATCCTGCTTGAGCTGGCGCGGATCGACCACCGGGCCGATTTCGGTCTCCTTGGCAAGCGCGTCGCCGACCCGGAGATTGCGCGCCCGCTCTGCCAGCGCCTCGACGAAGCGGTCGTGAATGCCCTCGGTGACGATGAGGCGCGAAGACGCGGTGCAGCGCTGGCCCGTCGAGAAGAATGCCGATTGCGCCACGGTCTCGACCGCAACCTTGAGGTCCGCATCGTCAAGCACCACGGTCGGGTTCTTGCCACCCATTTCGAGCTGGAATTTGCGCCCCAGCTCCACCGAAGCCGCCGCCACGCGCTTGCCCGTCGCGACCGAGCCGGTGAAGCTGATGGCGGTGACATCGCGGCTGTCGAGCATGGCCTGCCCCACCACCGAGCCCTTGCCCATGACGAGGTTGAGCACGCCTTTCGGCAGCCCCGCCCGCACCAGAATATCGACGATGGCCCAGGTCGAGCCCGGCACCAGATCGGCGGGCTTCACCACCACCGTATTGCCATAGGCCAAAGCCGGCGCAATCTTCCAGGCCGGAATGGCGATTGGGAAATTCCACGGCGTGATGATGCCGATCACACCGATCGGCTCGCGCGTGATCTCGACACCCACGCCTGGCCGCACGCTCGGCAACACCTCGCCCGCAAGCCGCAGCACCTCGCCGGCGAAGAAATCGAAAATCTGCCCGGCGCGCGTCACCTCGCCAATGCCTTCCGGCAGCGTCTTGCCTTCTTCGCGGCTCAGCAATTCGCCGAGTTCCTGCTTGCGTGCCAGAATTTCATCGGCGGTTTTCCGCAGAATGGCGTGACGATCGAGAATGCCGCTGCGCGACCAGGCAGGGAACGCCGCCTTTGCCGCCGCGATCGCCTGCTGGGTCTGCTCGACCGTGGCCGCCGCATAGACCCCGACCACATCCTTGATATTAGACGGGTTGATGTTCTCGACGCCATCGCCATCGACCCATTCGCCGGCGATCAGGTTCTTGTGCAGTTCGGTCATGTCACGGCCTTTCAGAGCAGGTCGGCCTTGGCCAGGTCGCGCAGCAAATGGCTGCTGCCATAGGTCCAGGGCGGACAATGTGTGGAGAGATTGACGCGGTTGGACAATGTGCCGAGCGTCGGTGTCGATATCGAGACCACATCGCCGATATGGTGAGTAAAGCCCTTGCCGGCGCCATCGCGGTCCTTCACCGGCGCGAACATGGTGCCGAGATAGAGCACCAGCCCATCCGGATATTGGTGGTGCGTGCCGATCGTAGCCTCGACCAGGGATTCCGGCGTGCGCGAAATCTGGCGCATGGAGGAATGGCCTTCCAGCACGAAGCCGTCCTCGCCCTCGACGCGCAGCACGATTTCGACCTCCTTGACCGTATCGAGCGTGAAGCTGCCATCGAACAGCCGCAGGAACGGCCCGAGCGAGGCCGAGCCATTATTGTCCTTGGCCTTGCCCAGAAGCAGGGCCGAACGCCCCTCGACATCGCGCAGATTGACGTCGTTGCCGAGCGTCGCGCCGACGATCCGGCCGCTGCTCGTCACCAACAGGGCCACTTCCGGCTCCGGATTGTTCCAGCTCGAAATCGGGTGCAGCCCCACATCGGCCCCGAAGCCAACCGAACTCATCGGCTGGCCCTTGGTGAATATCTCGGCGTCTGGCCCGATGCCGACTTCGAGATACTGGCTCCACACGCCGCGCTCGATCAGCGCCGCCTTGACCTTCATCGCCGTATCGGAGCCCGGCACCAGTTCCGACAGATCGGTGCCGATCAGCGCCAGAATGTCGTCGCGCAGCGCATCGGCCTTGAGCTTATCGCCGCGCGCCTGTTCCTCGATCACCCGCTCCAGCAGCGACACCACAAATGTCACGCCCGAAGCCTTGATGGCCTGAAGATCGATCGGCGACAGCAGCGAGGGGCGGGACAAATCCGTCTCCGTCACCCAGCTATTGGCGACAACCTCATCGGCGCTTTCGATCACCGTGCCGGGCGCAGCGGCGACATAGCCGGCCGGATCGGCGCCTTCGGCGATATCGCGCACCGTCGCCATGCCCGGCGCCGTGATATCGAGAACGTCGCCATTGCGGACCGTCACGATGCGCGGATAGGCAAAGCCCGGCACACGGGCGCGGCCCAGGAGGATACCATCTTCCGGATAGGCTTTTGCGTTCATTCTCTCCCCCTAAAATGTTAGTCGTGAATACAGGCTGACGCCTTATGGCGCAAGGCGTTAACGCCAACCCACAACTTCGTTCAACTCCCGTTCAGCTATGCCGCAATACTGACGCAAACGCTGGCGAATGGTCAGCGACACTTTAAGGAGTTTCCAATGCGTCCCCTTCTCGGTCTCATTTCCTTCGCCGCCCTTGCCGGTCTTGCCGCGCCTGCCATGGCAGGCACCATTTCGATCGAGGGCCGCGGTGAAGTCAGTGCCGCGCCGGATACCGCCTTCGTCACCTCGGGCGTGACCACCCAGGGCGCGACCGCCCGCGAGGCGCTGGACCTCAACACCGAGGCCATGAGCGAATTGATCGCCACGCTCAAGGAATCGGGCATCGAGGCCCGCGATATCCAGACCTCGGGCTTCTCGGTCAATCCGAACTATGTCTATTCCGACGAACGCGACGCCAATGGCTATTCCCTGCCCCCGCGCATCAGCGGCTATCAGGTCACCAATACCGTTACCGTGCGCGTGCGCGCACTCGATGAGCTCGGGGCCATCCTCGACAAGTCGGTGACCGTCGGCGCCAACACCGTCAACGGCGTCAGCTTCTCCGTGGCCGATCCGAGCGCGCTTTACAACGAAGCCCGCAAGGCCGCCTTCGCCGATGCCCGCGCCAAGGCCGAGCTCTATGCCGAATTGGCCGGCAGCGAACTCGACGACCTCGTATCGATCAGCGAAACGCAGAATTTCAACGCCCAGCCCCAGCCCTATATGGCGCTCGCCAAAGCCGAATCCGCCCGCGCCGATGTGCCGGTCGAAGCCGGCGAATTGAGCTTTGCCATCAATGTTTCGGTGCAGTGGGAACTGGACGAGGCCAACTGATACGCTGAACCCTTCCCCTTTCGAGGGGTTTGGGCGGTGGGGGCGGCCTCGTAGTCACCGCCCCCGCCAATCCGCCGGACATTTTCCCAACACATTCAGGCCTTGCTGCCGGCATTGCCGGCCATGGCGGAACCATGCCCCGATGCCGGGCGTTCGGGGCTTTGCGGGGCAAAAGCGTCTCCAGCAGGGTGACGTGTTTCGTTCAGAGGCCGTTCATCTTGCGACCCCGATGCTCGGTCCCAAATGCAACCTAGACAGGAAAGAGCAATGCGCATCCGAAACTGGCTATTGACCGGCACCAGCCTTGGCCTTCTCGCCATGGTACCCTCTGCTGTACAGGCTCAGGAAGCGGCGCCGGAACTGCCTCAGCAATGCGTCGACGCCGGCTTTACCTCGCTTGAGGACTGCATCGCCGCTCAGCCACCGGCTAGCGAAGAAGAACCCGCCGCCGAGCCCCAGGCTGCGCCGGAGCCCGCTCCCGAGCCGGAAGCCGCCCCCGAGCCCGAACCGGCCCCTGAAGCCGTCGAGGAACCCGCACCGGAGCCTGAACCGGAAGTGGTGGAACCGCCCCCGGCGCCTGAACCCGAGGCAGCCGAACCGGCTCCTGCTCCCGAACCTGAAATCGTCGAAGAACCAGCGCCGGAAGCCGCTCCCGAGCCAGCCCCCGCGCCTGAAGCCGTCGAACCCGCCCCCGCGCCGGAACCAGAACCCGCGCCAGAGCCCGAGGTCGTAGAGGAGCCTGCGCCGGAAGCGGCGCCCGAACCTGAACAGGCAACTCCCGCTCCGGCGGAAGAACCTGCTCCGGCTCCGGAAGCGGCCCCTGCCGAGGCTCAGCCTGAAGCACCTGCGCCCGAGACCCAGCAAGCGCCCGAACCCGCCCCCGCGCCGGAAACCCAGCCTCTGCCGGAAACTCCCGCTGAGCCCGCTCCCGCCGAGGAACAGGCGGCTCCCGCTCCGAGCGCCGAGGTCACGGCTTCGCTTCAAACCCAGATCGATGCCTATAATGGCGCCGTTGCCGATCTGATGGCCGGCGGCGACGCCGCAGCGGCTCAGGCGCAGATCGCCGATGCGCAGGCGCAGATCGATTCCATCTGCGCCGGGGCGGGCTACGCCGATACCGCCACCTGCCTGGCTGAAAACGGCCTGTCCCTGCCGGCAGTGCCCAATCTGCCAGCCGCGCAACAGCCTGCGGCTCCGGCCGAACAGCCGGCCACACCCGAAGCAGGTGCCGAGACGCCGGCCGACTTGCCTGCCGAACCGACCGAAATCATCGAGGATCTGCCGGAAGGCGTGACCGAGGAACAGATCGCTCCCGTTCTCGACAGCGCCAAGGACCTCGAAGCCGCCCCGGCTGAAGGCCAGCCCGCGCCCGAAGCCCCGGCGGTGCCCGAAGAACCCGCTGCCCCGCCCCCGACCAATGACGCCGAGGCCCAGGCCAGCTTTGCGGCTCCAGAAGAGGCCGCCATGCGCTCGGCTGTCGCCGAAGAAGGCGAAGCCGTGGAGCTCCAGGCACTCGAGCCGCAGCAGGTGCCGCAGAACGTGACGATCGTGAACCAGACCAATGTCACGAACAACGTCACCAATAACGTGACCAACAACACGGTCACCAACAACGTCGACAACTCGGTCAACAATATCGGCCAGCAGAACAATGTTCAGCAGAATATCGAGCAGAACACCATTCAGCAGGGCAATTTCGGTGACACGCTCACCCAGGTCGTCCTCCAGGTCGGTTCGCAACTGATCGTCAATACGCCCGGACAGGACACGGACCGCTTCTATAATCGCGGCGAGGACGAGGTCTATTACGAGCGTTTGAGCGGCGGCCGCACCCGCGAAACCATCACCCGCCCGAACGGCACCCAGATCGTCACCGTGCGCAACCGCAATGGCGACATTCTGCGCCGGTCGCGCATCGCCCCGGATGGGCGTGAATATGTGATGGCCTATTTCGACGACCGTTACGATAACGACCTGCTCGAATGGCGCGATCCGGGCCTCGACCTGCCGCCGCTGCGGCTCAATATCCCGGTTCAGGATTATGTGCTCGATGCCCGCGAAGCCGAGGAAGATCAAGTTGCCAACTTCTTCCGCGCTCCGCCCGTCGAACGCGTCGCCCGGCTCTATTCCATCGACGAGGTCAAGCGGTCCGCCCGTGTCCGTGACAGCGTGCGCCGTCTCGAAGTCGGCGGACTGACCTTCGACACCGGTGCGGCCACCATCGGCCGCGATCAGGTCGCAGCGCTCAGCAATGTTGCCAATGCCATGCTCGATCTGCTGGAGGCCAATCCGGCCGAAACCTTCCTCATCGAAGGCCACACCGATGCCGTGGGGTCGGACGTCTCCAATCTGCAGCTCTCCGACCTGCGGGCGGCAACCGTTGCCCGGGTTCTCTCCGATTTCTACGGCGTGCCGCCGGAGAACCTCGTGACTCAGGGCTATGGCGAACGGTATCTCAAGATCCGCACGGAAGTGGCAGAGCGTGAAAACCGCCGCGTCACCATCCGCCGCATCACGCCGCTGATCACCGTCGCCAGCAACTGACCGGCGTACCGTACAGTCCTGAGGGCCGGGCCTTGTGCCCGGCCCTTTTCGTTGCGAAGCCACCACCTATGCCGCAAAGCCGCCGCAATTGAACCGTCTCAGGCTCTCCCGGCGGCCTCTATCCCTCGACAAGTAATGGACTGAAATAAAACGGCAATTCTACCCGGCCGCAGTAAATTTCCGGCCGATCACGGCTTCGGGAACGAATTATATAAGCCCGCGTTTCTTTGCCATACGGTGAAACAAAGGAGCGACATCATGACTAATCCTGACCGCGATACCGTGTATACCAATGAGGGCAACCGGACGGTCTATACCCGCGAGAGCAGCGGGACCGGCTGGTTCGTCGGCATTATCGTTGTCCTGGCCCTGCTGGCCATCGGCTATCTGGTCTTCTCCGCCAATTCCGGGCCGTCGACCACGACCGATGTGACCAATACCGGCCCGACCGTCGAAACCCCGGCCACCCCTGAACCGGCCGTGCCGATGACGGCGAACCCGCCCGCCGCTGAGACCCCGGCTCCGGCTCCCGCAGCCCCGGCCGCTGAACCGGCCCCGATGGAAGCGGCTCCCCCGGCTGACGCTCCGGCTCCTGCCGATGCGGCTCCGGCAACGCCCGAACCGGCGGCTCCGGCTGAACCGGCTACGCCCGAACCGGCGGTCTAACTTCCTTTCAGGGGCGCCTCGATTTCCGTTCGGGGCGTCACAGGGCCCCGGCTTTGCCGGGGCTTTCTTTTTAACCGCCCGAGCGCAGTTACATCCATGTGCGTTCTTGAACGCCGGCTGCCCGCCGGCCATGTGTGCCTCAACCAAGAGGTCACATCATGGAACTCGGACTTTACTCCTTCGCCGAAAATACCCCCGATCCGCTGAATGGTGGCCGGTTGCAGAGCCCCGCCGAACGGCTCAAAGACCTGCTCGAAGAGATCGAGCTGGCCGACCAGGTCGGCCTCGATTTTTATGGCCTCGGCGAGCATCACCGCCCGGATTTCACCGCCTCCGCCCCGGTGACCATTCTCGCCGCGGCAGCCACCCGCACCAAATCCATCCGCCTGTCCACCGCCGTCACCGTGCTGAGTTCGGACGATCCGATCCGCGTCTATCAGCAGTTCTCGACGCTTGATCTCATCTCCAATGGCCGCGCCGAGATCATGGCCGGCCGCGGCTCGTTCATCGAGAGCTTTCCGCTCTTCGGCTACGACCTCAACGATTACGACGCGCTGTTCGAGGAAAAGCTCGAATTGCTGCTGCGCATCCGTCAGGGCGGCGAAATCTCCTGGCCGGGCAGCGCCCATACCAAGCCTATTCCCGGCATTGCCATCTACCCGACACCGGAAAAGCCGCTGCCGCTGTGGATCGCTGTGGGCGGCACGCCCAATTCCGTCGCCCGCGCCGCCTATTACGGCCTGCCTCTGATGATCGCCATCATCGGCGGACAGCCGAAGCAGTTCGCCCCGCTGGTGCAGTTCTACCGCGATACGGCAAAGCAGGTCGGCCACGATCCGGCGACGCTGCCGGTCGGCGTCAGCTCCCACGGCTTCATCGCCGAGGACAGCCAGGACGCCCGCGACATCGCCTTCCCCGCCCATCACGAGGCCATGAGCCGCATCGGGCGCGAGCGCGGCTGGCCGCCCACCACCCGCGCCCAGTTCGAAACCGGGGCCAGCCGAGACGGCGCCTATTTCATGGGCTCGCCGCAGGAGGTCATCGACAAGATCCTGATGCAGCACGAATGGTTCAAGCACGACCGCTTCGGCCTGCAACTGAGCGTCGGCACCCTGCCGCACGACAAGGTCATGAAGGCCATCGAACTCTTCGGCACCGTGGTGAAGCCCGCCGTCAACAAGGCGCTGAGCAAGGCCTGAAGAGCTCTTCACCGCATGTCATCCCGACGCAAGCCGGGATGACACCGCATTAGCGACACGCTCAGCGCGTCATTTTGCTCTCGCCAGACCGCGAATCAAGACTGCAAGACCCCGCCGGATGACGCCGCGCTGCCGCCGCTTGCTCTCCGGCTCCAGCCATTGGCGGCGATACGCGTCTTTGAAGAAATAGCTCGCGGGGATCATTTCCACCTCCACCAGCCTTTGCCGCGCCCGGCGCTGCCTGGAATATCCGGCATTGCAATTCTCCTTGTGCCTCGGTCAATTTCGGCAGGCGTGCCGTCGACGATCGGGGATCAGGCTAGTGCCGGCTTTTGGAAGGGTGGGAGTGACAAGTGTGACGGGATTCCGATGGACGCCCTGATCGCGGCTGCGGGGCGCGCGCTCGCGACCGGCGACATTCTCGGCGCCCTCAAGCGCGTGTCCCTGCGCGAAGACCCGCCGGCGCTGGCGCTGCGCGGCATCGCCATGGCGCAGCTCGGCGATTTCGACCGCGCCAAAACCCTGCTCAAGAGCGCCGCCCGCGCCTTCGGCTCCAAAGAGCCGGTTTCCCGCGCCAGATGCGTCGTCGCCGAAGCCGAGATCGCGCTCGTCTCGCGCGACCTCGGCTGGCCCGAAACCACGCTTGCCGCCGCCCGCGCGACATTGGCCGCCCATGGCGACCGGATAAACGCCATGCACGCGCTTCATCTCGAGGTCCGTCGCATGGTGCTGCTCGGCCATCTCGATGCGGCCGAGAACCAGCTGGCTTCGGCCATCACCGGCCCCCTTCCGCCGGCTCTCCTCGCGGCACAGGAACTGATCCTTGCCGGCCTCGCCATGCGCCGCCTCAGGGCAGAAGCTGCGCATACTGCCCTCGACCGCGCCCGTTTAGCCGCTCAGGCCTCCGGTATCGCCGGCCTTAGCGCCGAAGTCGACAATGCCATCGCCATGCTCGATGGGCCCGTCGCCCGGCGCATTGATGGCGGCGAAGAGCGTAGGCTGCGTCTCGGTGAGGTCGAGGCCCTTCTGGCCTCCGGCACTCTCGTCATTGATGCCAATCGCAACGTCATACGCCGGCAGGAGACAATCATATCCCTCGCCACCCGGCCCGTGCTCTTTGCCCTTGCCCGCACCCTTGCCGAAGCCGCACCCCATGATGTGCCCCGCGACGTTCTCCTCACCCGGGCCTTCGGCGCACGCCATGCCGATGAATCCCATCGCGCGCGCTTGCGCGTCGAGATCGCACGGCTGCGCGCCCTGCTCCGGCCGCTCGCCGGCATCAATGCCACAAGGCGCGGCTTTGTGCTGAAACCGCGCGGGGCGGATAAAATCGCCGTCCTCGCGCCTCCGGTCGAGGAGCGCCATGCCGCCGTTCTTGCCCTGCTGGCCGATGGCGAAGCCTGGTCGAGTTCGGCGCTTGCCCTGGCGCTGGGCGCCAGTTCCCGCACCGTACAGCGTGGGCTTGAAAACCTCTCGGCCAGGGGCAAGGCGCAGTCCTTCGGCCGCGGCCGCGCGCGCCGCTGGACCGCGCCACCCGTCCCCGCTTTCCCGACAATCTTGTTACTCCCGGGGCCTCTGCCCGGCGGCTAGGCTGTCACCAGCTTCAAAAAGGAGAGCCTGATGAAAACCGCCGCCGCTGAAATCCTTGAGGAATACGGCCCCTATCCCGGCGCCGACAAAGTCCATGGCGTCACCTTCGACGGCGCCCGTGTCTGGTTCGCCGCGGGCGAACAGATCCACGCCTTCGATCCCGAAACCGGCAAGACTATCCGCACCATCGATACGCCCGCCTATGCCGGCACGGCGTTCGACGGCACGCATTTGTTCCAGGTCGCCGAAGACCGGATCAACAAGCTCGATCCCGAAACCGGCGCGGTGCTTGCCAGCATTCCCGCCCCCGGCGACGGCACCGCCGGGCTCGCCTGGGCCGAAGGCTCGCTCTGGGTCGGCCAATATCGCGCCCGCAAGATTCACCAGATCGACCCAGACACCGGCGAGATCCTGCGCACCATCGAAGCCACCCGCTTCGTCACCGGCGTCACCTGGCTTGATGGCGAGCTCTGGCATGGCACCTGGGAAGATGAAAAGGCCGATCTGCGCCATATCGACAGGCAGACGGGCGCGGTGCTCGAAGTCCTCGAAATGCCGGATGGCGTGGGTGTTTCGGGTCTCGAAGCCGATGGCGGCGAGCGCTTCTATTGCGGCGGCGGCGACAGCGGCAAGATACGGGCGGTCCGCCGGCCCGCGTGATCACGCGCGCGTGTCATACCCCTTTCACGCGCCGCCCATAGCCTGTTTGGGTCCGCCCAATGTCGTGCGCGGACCCATTCCAGGAGAGCCGAAATGTTTGCCAGATTGTCTCTGGCCGCAACGCTCGTTGCTGCCGTTTCCACCTTGCCTGCGCTGGCCCAGGAAGAGCCCGCGACCATGACCGCCGAGGTCCTCGAAAGCTTCGTCATTCCCGAGGTCAATCAGGCCATCGGCGTCGATGCCGAGCATTTCTATGCCATCGATAACACCACCATCGCCAAATACACCAAGGACACCAAGGAACTGGTGGAAGTGGTGGACTACGAAGACATGGGCGCCATCCATTTCGATAGCGCCGCCGTCATCGACGGCAAGATCTATGTGGCCCATTCCAACTACCCGGTCTGGCCCATGACTTCCTCGCTCGAAATCTTCGATGCCGAGACGCTGGAACATCTCGAAAGCCACAGCTTTGGCATCCAGATCGGCTCGTTCACCTGGATCGACCAGGATGCCGAGGGCGTGTGGTGGGGCGGTTTTGCCAATTACAATCGCGTCTTCGACAAGAGCCCGATCGCCTATGGCAACAAGTACAATACCCAGGTCGTGCGCTTCACGCCCGATTGGCAGGTCGACCAGGCCTATGTGATCCCGGACGTGGTCGTCGAAAAGTTCGAGGACATGTCCAATTCCGGCGGCTCCTGGGGCCCGGATGGTAATCTCTACCTCTCCGGCCACGATCCGGCCGAAGGCTATGTCATGCAGATCCCCGAAATCGGCTCGACGCTGAAATGGATCGGCACCGTGCCGCTCGAGATCGCCGGCCAGGGCATCGCCTGGGACCGCTCACAGCCCGACGTGATCTATGGCTTCGTGCGCTCGACCAATACGGTCAGCGTCAACAAGGTCGATCTCGACAGCCTGCCTGCTGCCGAATGAATATGCGTAGGCGCCGAAAGGCGCCTACCCTCTTCCGCGATAGGGCGGCACACCCTGGTCGGGCAGCCACACGCCCTTTGGCGGCTCACTTGTCTGCCAGAACACATCGATCGGAATGCCGCCACGCGGATACCAGTAGCCGCCGATCCGGAGCCAATGGGGTTTCACCGTCTCGACGATCTTCTTGGCGATGTCGATGGTGCAGCCTTCGTGAAAGGCGCCGTGATTGCGAAAGGCGGTAAGGTAGAGCTTCAGAGACTTCGACTCGACCAGAAACCGGTCGGGTACATAGTCGATCACGAGATGCGCGAAATCCGGCTGGCCGGTCACCGGACAGAGCGAGGTGAACTCGGGCGCCACATAACGGGCGACATAGAGCGTATCCGGATGGGGATTGGGCACGGGATCGAGTATCGCATCTTCCGGTCGCGCTGGCGTCTCGACCACGCGTCCGAGTTGCAACCCGTCGCTGCTCATCTCACTTGCCCGAGCGCTTGATCGACTTGATCTCGAGCGGCGGCACCCCGGATTTTTCAGCGATGGCGCGATCCTGCTCCATAATGGCTTCGCGCGCCGGCTCGTCGCCGTCGAGCCCGCCCAGGAGATGCGCATCCACCTTGCGGTTGGAGCGCTGGCTGCCATCCTCATAGATGACGTCGAACAGCACGAATTCGGTGCGGGCGGTGGGTTTCTTGGCCATGGTGGAACTCCTTTTGCGGCAAGCCGCAGCGCAGCCGGGCGGCGCGCCTGACACGATGAAAATGATGGATGCGGCAGAGACTAGCTGAAGATCCGCTCGCCCTGCTCGTCGATGATCTGCCGGCCCTTCATCAGGGCCAGGCTGACCACATCGTCCTTGGAGGACATGCGGTCGGCACGCACGAATTTATAGGTCTTGAGCGCACCCTCGATTTCTTTCTCGATGGTGCCGCTGAGCTGGTATTCGCTGCCGACCCGCATCTCGACCGCCTTGATGAGAAAGCCGTTATAGCTCTCCTCGCCCAGCACACCGTCGCCGGCCGGCGCCCCTTCCGTCTTCCCGCCCCCGAAGAGAGACTTCCAAAATGACATAGCGATCTCCTTGGTGGCCTTGTGCCTTTTCTTACCGCCTTCTGGGCGGCGTGGGCAACAGCAGCGCATCCTGCTTTCTCAGCTCCTCCTGGAGCCATTCGGGCGAAATATCGAAATGATTGGGCCAGGTGGGCACGCCATGGTCGAGCGTCACCTTGCCGAAATAGCTGCGCTGCTTCAGCGCCGTTCCCGAACCCGGCTCCTCGATCAGCCGCGCGCAGTCGAAGACGCCATGGGTACCATCCGAAAACTGCACCTGCAGCTTATAGGGCGGCGCGGTGCGGATCGAGGTGACCTTGAGCGGCACGATGATCTCCGTTTCGGTCGGGCCCATTGCAAATGAGAGCGGGAGCCACCGGCTCCCGCGCTTGTTCGTTCCTGCCTTGACGGCTTAGTTGTCGAGGAAGCTCCGGAGTTTCCGGCTGCGGCTCGGATGCTTGAGCTTGCGGAGCGCCTTGGCCTCGATCTGACGGATACGCTCGCGCGTCACCGAGAACTGCTGGCCGACTTCTTCGAGCGTATGGTCGGTATTCATGCCGATGCCGAAACGCATGCGCAGCACGCGTTCTTCGCGCGGGGTCAGCGAAGCCAGCACCCGCGTCGTGGTCTCGCGCAGATTACTCTGAATGGCCGCGTCGATCGGCTGGATGGCGTTCACGTCCTGGATGAAATCGCCGAGATTCGAATCTTCCTCGTCGCCGATCGGCGTTTCGAGCGAGATCGGCTCCTTGGCGATCTTCAAAACCTTGCGCACCTTGTCCAAAGGCATCTGCAGCTTTTCGCTGAGTTCCTCCGGCGTCGGCTCGCGGCCGATTTCATGCAGCATCTGGCGGCTGGTGCGCACGATCTTGTTGATCGTTTCGATCATATGCACCGGAATGCGGATGGTGCGGGCCTGGTCGGCGATCGAACGGGTGATCGCCTGCCGGATCCACCAGGTGGCATAGGTCGAGAACTTGTAGCCGCGCCGATATTCGAACTTATCGACCGCCTTCATTAGCCCGATATTGCCTTCCTGGATCAGATCGAGGAACTGCAGGCCGCGATTGGTGTACTTCTTGGCAATGGAGATGACGAGACGCAGATTGGCCTCGACCATCTCCTTCTTGGCGATTGCGGCTTCGCGTTCGCCCTTCTGCACCTTGTGCACGATGCGGCGGTATTCGGCGATGTTGAGGCCGGTTTCGGTCGCAAGCGTCGCCACGTCGCCGCGGATTTCGTGGATGGTGTCGGCCTCACGGCGCGCGAATTCGGCCCAGCCCTTGCCCTCGAAACTCTCGAGCGCGGCTTCCCAGGCCGGGTTCACTTCCTGGCCGTAATAGTTCTTGAGGAATTCGTCGCGCTTGACGCCATAGCTTTCGGCGAGGCGCAGGAGACGCCCTTCGAGCTTCACCAGACGCTTGTTGATGTCGTAAAGCTGCTCGACCAGGCTCTCGATACGGCTGGCATTGAGCGACAGCGACTTCACATCGGTGATGACCTCGCCGCGCAGCGCTTCGAGACGCGAGGTGTCGGCGGCGCTGACGCTGGCGCTGCGGTCCTCGGCATGCCGATCCTGCATTTCGCGCATCTTGCCATAGGCTTCGGCGATACGATCGAAGGTCTCGACGACCTGCGGCTTCAGCTCCGCTTCCATCGCCGACAGCGACAGGGCGTTCTCGAATTCGTCGTCCTCTTCCTCGACCGGGTCCTGCGGCGCCTGCGGCTCCTCGGGCACATAGTCGTCATCGTCGTCCGAGCTCGTGGCCCGTTTCGGCGCCGGCTTGGCGGCAGGTTTTTCGGCGACGGTTTCCGGACGCGGCGCGGCATTCACCTCGGGCGCGGGAGCGGCCTGCTTGGCGTCGGGGCCGGCATAGGTGGCTTCGAGATCGATGATGTCGCGCAGCAGGATTTCGCCCTGGGCGAGCTGATCGCGCCAGATGATGATGGCCTGGAAGGTCAAGGGGCTTTCGCACAGCCCCTCGATCATGGTCTCGCGGCCGGCCTCGATGCGCTTGGCGATGGCGATTTCGCCCTCGCGGCTGAGCAGTTCCACCGAGCCCATTTCGCGCAGATACATGCGCACCGGATCGTCCGTCCGGTCGCTGCCTTCGCGGGTATTGGACTTGCTGGTAACCGCCGTGCTGCCGCTGCTGGGCGCCAGCTCGCCGCCGCTTTCGTCCTCGTCCTTTTCGACTTCGGTCTCTTCGACCTCGTCTTCATCGACGACATTGATGCCCATGTCCGAGAACATGGACATGAAGTCCTCGATCTGTTCGGAAGAGACCTCATCCGGCGGCATGACCGCGTTCAGTTCTTCATAGGTCACATAGCCGCGCTTCTTGGCGACCTTGATGAGCTTCTTGACGGCAGCGTCGTTTTGATCGATCAGCGGGCTGTCATTGGTGGTCTCGGCCGCACCGGTTTCCGGCTTTTCCGTGTCCTTGGTCGTCTTGGTCGCTGCCTTCGTGGCCATCTGTTACTCCTCGGGACCCGTCTGTTCCGGCCCCGGTAAGGTCATAAGTGGTGACAACTCAAGGCAAGGTAAAGGCTTGGTAAACCGCCCGTTAACACACGGTGATTTTACCGGGTTCGTCCGGCTGGTTTTGCACGAATCCGCATATGCAAAACCGCGCGTACTCGCAGGTTTTTAGAGTCTACCCTAAAAACTGCGTGTCGCGCGTCCCGATAACGAACCAAAGCCTTCGATCAATGCCTCTGTGCCATCGACAGTGGTAATCTGGTTCTTGATGTCCCGCAGCCGTTCAAAGGTTTCTTCGCTCGGGTCTTCGCCCAGCGCGGCTTCGGCTGCTTTCAGTTCCCTATTTAGCTGAACTTTCTTGTTATGCAAGGCCAGCGCGTGACTCAATCCGGTGTCTGCGTCGATTTGCGCGATTTCGGGGGAAATCTGCCAGACGCCCTGCCGCCTCAGCAATTGCCCCATGCGCTCCAGCGCCTCCCCGAAACCGCGCACGCCGAGCGCCGCCTTGAGGTCGTCCGCCGAAATATCGTGATGGCGCACGACGATATCGAGAATGGCGGTCAGCACGCCGCGCGCCGTCGGCGTCTCGAAATCGAGCGCAGCGAGGGTCTCGAACTTGTCCTCGACCAGCCCCGGATGATTGACGAGGGTGAGGATGATGGCCGCCTCGCGCGAGGTTGCCTCGGTCATTTTCGGGCGCAGCGAATTTCTGAGCGTATCGCTGACCACCACGCGCGGCGAGCGCGGCCCCGGTCCGCCATAGCCATTGCGCTGCCCGTAACCGCCGCTGCGTCCCCCGCGCGGCTCGAAACGGTTCGGGCGGATCGGTGAGAAGAAGGCCTTGAGCTTTTCGTCGAACGCCTGCCCGTAATGGCGGCGCACCGACGCATCCTGAATGGAATTGGCCCGCTCGCGCAGCCGCGCCTCGAGCGCCGCCCGCGCCTCCGGCGTTTCCGGCACCAGCCCGCCCGTCTCCATGCTCCACACCACATCGGAGAGCGAACGCGCCCGGTCGATCACTTCGGCAAAGGCCTGCCGCCCCTGCGCCTTGATGAGATCGTCCGGGTCCACCCCTTCCGGCAGCGTCGCAATGCGCACGGTCTGGCCGGGCCTGAGATGCGGCAGCACCAGATCGGCGGCGCGCTCCGCCGCCTTGAGCCCGGCCTTGTCGCCATCGAAGCACAGCACCGGTGAATCGCTCATTCGCCACAGAAGCTGCAAATGCTCCTCGGTCATCGCCGTGCCGAGCGGCGCCACCGTGCCTTCGAAGCCGGCCGTGACCGCCGCGATCACGTCGAGATAGCCTTCGACCACGATCACCGTCTTGCCGTCGCGCGCCGCATTGCGCGCCGAATGGCCGTTATAAAGCGTCTGTCTTTTGTGAAAGAGTTCGGTTTCGGGCGAATTGAGATATTTCGCCGGCACATCCGCCGACATGGCGCGTCCGCCAAAGGCGATCACCCGCCCGCGGAAATCCATGATCGGGAACATCACCCGGTTGCGGAACCGGTCATAGGGCAAGGGATCGTCGTCGCGCGTCGCCACCAGCCCGGCATCGAGCATCTGCTGGGCTGAAACGCCGTTCTGCGCCAGATGCTCCTTGAGCCCGTTGCGGCTGTCGGGGGCGAAGCCGAGCCGGAACCGGCTCTGGCTCTGCGCCGAAACCCCGCGCTCGAACAGATAGCCGCGCGCCCGCGCCCCGATATTATGGGCCAGCGCCGCCTCGAAATATTTCGTCGCCAGTTCCATGACGTCGAGCAAGGTCCGCTGCGCTGCCTCGCGCTTTTCCTGCCGCTCGTCGCGCGCCGGCATCGGCACGCCGGCCATGCCCGCGAGCTTTTCCACCGCCTCGGGAAAGCTCATTCCGGCCTTCTCGACGAGAAAACGGAAATGGTCCCCGCTCACCCCGCAGCCGAAGCAATGATAGATGCCGCGCCGGTCATCGGCGTGAAAGCTCGGGCTCTTTTCACCGTGGAACGGGCAGCAGGCCCACATATCGCCCTTGCCCGGCTGCGATTTGCGCTTGTCCCAGATGACATGCTCGCCCACCACCTGCGTGATCGGCAGGCGCTGACGGATTTCATCCAGGAATGTGTCGGTGAAGCGCATGGGATAAGTATGCGCTGACTTATCCCCTTGTCATTAGCGGTGCAAGCTTTCCCCCGATCTTCCCAAGCCGAAGGTGACGAGAGACCATCAACTCGCTCCACCACAACCGCTTCCCGCAGGCCCCCAAAACGCAACTCACAAGCCTTCGCGGCGTTTTGCCCGACGAGGGAAGATGTCGAGCATCCCAGCGAACATAACCAGCCAACCGGACCAACCCGCCAGAACGTCCTTCTGGCAGCGTTGGCGTCGCGTGCTCTGGCGCTCGGCAAAGGTCATGGCCGGCATGGAAACCTCCATGCGCTGCGCCGGTGTCGCCTATTTCGGTTTCCTGTCGCTGTTTCCAGCCATCGCCAGCGTGGTCCTGCTGATCGGCCTTCTCGCCAGCCCCGGCTTTCTCGCCGATATGATCGACCGGCTCGATGGCCTCGTGCCCGAAATCGTCCTCCAGACTCTGGCGGGGCAATTGGTTGCCCTGCTCGAACAGCCCCGCGCCGGGCTCGGCATCGGCCTTGCCATCTCGCTCGTCACGGCGCTGTGGAGCGGATCGCGCGGCATGGCCGCCCTCATGTATGCCGCCTCTCGTACCCGCCCGGAGCCCGAAAAGCGCAATATCGTCATTGCCATCTTCGCCGCCATCATCGCCACGCTGATCGGCGGCTTTGCCATGATCGTGGCTCTGGCGCTGGTCGCGGTGCTGCCGGCCTATTTCGCGCTGCTGCCCTGGCTCGCGCATAACCAGATCGCCCTGCTGCTCCTGCGCTGGCCCCTGCTCTTCATCCTCGCCGCGCCCGCCATCGCCATCTTCTATCGCTTCGCTCCCGACCGCCGCGCCAAGCGGGCGCGCTGGATCTGGCCGGGTGCGCTGATCGCCACCGTGCTCTGGCTTGCCGCCTCGGCGCTGTTTTCGCTCTATGTGGAAAGCATCGGCAATTTCGAGGCGACGTTCGGCTCGCTCGCCACCGCCATCGTGCTGCTGTTGTGGATGTACAATACGGCGCTGATCATCGTGCTCGGCGCCACCATCAACGCCGAGCTCGAATTCGAAACCACGAGAGCCGAACGGCTCAAGGCACGTTAGGCGCCTGCTTGCTGCGCTGATAGAGCCGCCAGGCCCAGCCGAAGAGGCCGAAGGCGAAGATGATCATGAAGAGACCGCCGATCATCACCATTACCGTCGAACTGATCAGCGGGAAGAACAGAAAGACGAGGCCGATAATGACGTAGGAGATGCCCGAAAGCACCACCGGCCAGATACGCGCATAGCTGTCGCGCTCGCGCACCACGACGACGATCTGCATGACGCCCACCACCAGTGCCGCAATGCCCACCAGCGTCGCCATGAAAGTCGCCGTCAGCAGCGCCGCGATGAACGGGCTGAAGAGGATCAATATGCCCAGGATCACCGACAGCGCATTGGCGACGACGTCGAACCAGTAATTGCCGCTCTTGCCGCCGCCAAAGGTCAGGCTCCACAGTCCCAACAGACCGTCGACCAGCAGCAATATGCCGCCGGCCAGAACCAGCACCGTCAGCGCCTCGGCCGGCCAGATGAGCGCATAAAGCCCGCCCAGCACCATCAGAACGCCGCGCAGTGCCGTGGCCAGCGCAAAGCGTCTCTTCGTCTCACTCGAAACAGCCATAATAAAACCCTCCGGTCCGGCGGCCCCCTGCCGCCGAGTCCAATGGAAAGCTTACTCCACAGATTCGCCGCTCCCAACTTGATTCTGGTCAAACGACTGAGCGGTCGACACAAACTATCCGGGGCTGGAGATTATCTTCATTGCCCTGCCTCCTCGCCTGTGATTACTGGCCTGCTCTCCAATCTGGCCGCCACGGCGGATTCGATCATGTCGCTGCCGCTTCTTGCGCTGTTTTTTGCTGCCTTCGCCTTCGGCACCGCCGAATTCGTCATCGCCGGCGTGCTTCCAGATGTCGCGGCGGGGCTTGGTCGATCCGTGCCCGTGGCCGGCAATCTCGTCACCGGCTATGCCATCGGCATCGCGGTCGGCGGCCCGCTGCTCGCGGTACTCACCAAGAAACTGCGCCGCAAATCGCTGATCCTCGTTCTCGGCGCCATCTTCACGCTGGGGCAGGCGCTCTGTGCCCTTGCCCTCAATTTCGAACTGCTGCTGGGCGCCCGCGTGCTCGTCGCCGTCGTCCATGGCGCCTATTTCGGCATTGCCCCGGTCGTCGCCGTCAATCTCGTTGCTGAAGATAAGCGCGGTTTTGCCGTCGCGCTGATCCTCTCCGGGCTTACCGTATCCAATATTCTCGGCGTTCCCGCCGGCACCGCCATCGGCAATGCCTTCGGCTGGCGCGCCACCTTCTGGGCCGTGGGTGCCCTCGGGCTCCTCGCGACCCTAGCCATCGCCGCCTTCCTGCCCTCGACTGCCGGGCAGGCCGCCACCGCCGGCAGCCTCCTCAAGGAATTCAAGGTCCTGGGCCGCCAGCAGATCGTCACCTCGCTCGCCATCGTGATGCTGGCGATGATCGGGCAATATGGCGTCTTCACCTATATCGCCCCGCTCCTGCGCGACGTGACCGGGCTCGATGCCGGCCTCATACCCTGGCTGTTGCTGCTGTTCGGCGCCGGCTCCACCATCGGCGTCTTCATCGGCGGCCGCCTTGCCGACTGGAAACTCATGCCCTCGCTGATGGCGATCATGACGCTGCAGGTCCTGGTCTATGTCGGGCTCTATTTCGCCAGCCCCTATCCCTGGCTCATGGCGGGCACGGTCCTGCTCTGGGGCGGCGTCAACTTCGCCTTCGGCTCGCCGGTTCAGTCCCGCGTCCTCGCCTGGACCGCCGATGCGCCCAATCTCGCCTCCGCCCTCATTCCGAGCGGCTTCAATATCGGCATCGCCATCGCCGTCACGCTGGCCTCGAACCTGCTCGAATCCGGTTTCGGCTATCGCAACCTGCCCTGGCTCGGCGCCATCGCAATGGCGCTTGCCGTCGCGATCGCGGTGCTCTCCTATGCTCTCGAAAAGCGCAGCGGCGCCCGCCCGCCTGCCGCAAATGCCTTGTCTGCAACGTAAAAAGCTAACGGTTTAATCACCAAAACGGGCGAGGATCATGTCTGTGGGGCTGGTTCGGCTATTATGGCTCCCGGTTGCCCCCTGCCCGAATGCCTCCCTGCATTCGGCCGGGAACGAGACAAGTCCGGATGCTTGACCAGATATCGCTACTGACCGCCATCGGCTTTTCCGCCGCTGCGCTCATGATTACGCTGTTTCTGAACTGGCTGAATGCGCGCGCCGACGGTTACCTGTTGAGCTGGTCAGGCGGCATGGGCTTCATCGTGCCCGGTGTCGTCCTCTATGTCATGTCCGGCCGCGACTATAGCGACCTCATCCAGTTCAGTGCCTGCGCCTTCATGCTGACGGGCTTTCCCCTGGTCTATGCCGGCGCCAGCCAGTTCCGACTGGGCCGGCTCGACATTCGGGCCGGACTGATCGCCTGGCTGGTACCGCTCATCGTCTGCGCCCTGGCCTTTATATTCGGCTATTCGGGCATCGGAACGGCCTTTTTCAACGCCGCCGTCGCCGTGCTCCTGACCCTGTCGGGGATCGAATATTGGCGCGGCCGGGTCGAGAACCCGCTGCCCATGATCGCCAATACCATTCTCTATCTGATAACGGCGCTTTCCTTCGCGCTCTGCGCCATCGTCCTCATTGCCGAAGGCGATTTCGTCCTCACAGCTACACCCCGCAACTGGGCCGAGGACATCAGTTCGATCATGATCATTGTCGGCCTCACCGGCATCGGCGCGCTGTCGCTGACCCTCAATCAGGCACGCGCCGCCCGTCACCATCGCAACGAGGCTTTGACCGATCCCCTGACCGGGCTCGACAATCGCCGCGCCCTGTTCGAGAAATTCTCCGGCCGCACCATCGAGCCGGGCATGGCCGTCATCATGTTCGACCTCGACCACTTCAAGGCCATCAATGATGGCCTCGGCCACGCCATAGGCGACCGGGTACTCATCCATTTCGCCGAAATCCTGCAGGACACATTGCGCGCCACCGACACCGCAGCCCGCCTTGGCGGCGAGGAATTCTGCGTCGTGCTCGACAATCTCGTCCCGCGTACTCCGGCGCAGATCGCAGAACATATCCGCGCCGGTTTCGCGGAAGCTGCAACCCCCGACACCGACCCGCCGCTCTTTGCCACCGTCAGCGCCGGCCTTGCCGTTAGCGCCGGCGACGGCGAAGACTTCGAGGCCCTGCTGCGCCGGGCCGACGAAGCCCTCTACATGGCCAAGAGCGAAGGACGCAACCGCGTCCACCTCGCCAATCTGAGGCTCGTCGCCTAGCGTTGTGCCGCCCACCGCGTGTCATCCCGGCGAAAGCCGGGAACCAGTTTCAATGAAGCCACCGAGGGAACTGGACCCCGGCTTTCGCCGGGGTGACACCGAGTGGTTGATACCTCCGGTGTTCCATTACTGCCGCTTCGCGAGGCATCCTCGGGCTTGACCCGAGGCTCGCGGACCACTCTCTCGTCGCCTAACCCGCCAGCGCCGCCCGCACCTTGCCGCTGGCCTTGCCGAAATCGATCCGCCCCGGATAATCCAGCTTGAGCTGGGCGATCACCTTGCCCATGTCCTTCGGCCCTTCCGCCCCGGTGGTCGCGATCGCCGCCTTGATCGCCGCATCGACCTCGTCTTCGCTCAGCCCCTTGGGCAGGAACTCGTTGAGGATATCGATCTCTTCCTTCTCGGTCGTCGCGAGATCCGTGCGCCCAGCCTCGGCATAGATGGCAAAGCTTTCCTCGCGCTGCTTCACCATCTTCTGGATGATGGCGAGGATTTCCTCATTGGTCGCCGGCCCGCGATTCTCGGTGCGGATGGCGATATCCTTGTCCTTGATGGCCGAGCTGATGGCGCGCAACGTCGCCGTGCGCCGCTGATCGCGCGCCTTGAGCGCCGTCTTCAGGCCTTCGCTGATCGCCTCGCGCATGGGTCAAATCCTCTTGTTATGCCTCAATCGGGTCCCATATAGGCACAATAAGCAGGTCGCGCCACTTGCGCTGTCCCGGCGAGGCTTCTAAGAGGAAGCCTCAACCGACATAATCTGGCGCGTGGATGGGAAGTTCGCACTTTCCTGTTCGGACTTGAGCCGAAGACCTGCCGCGCGACGACCTCAACCATGGAGACCCACCGTGACCGGCTGGCAGCAATCCCCCGCGACCGCACTTCTGATCCTGGCCGATGGGACCCGCCTTGAGGGTCACGGCATCGGCGCAGTCGGCCACGCCGCCGGCGAGGTCTGTTTCAACACCGCCATGACCGGCTATCAGGAAGTGCTGACCGATCCCTCCTATGCGGGCCAGATCATCACTTTCACCTTTCCTCATATCGGCAATGTCGGCACCAATGACGAGGATATCGAGACGGTCAACATGGCCGCTCTGTCCGGCGTCAGGGGCGTCGTGCTCAAGGCCGACATCACCAATCCGTCGAACTACCGCGCCGCCGAAAAGCTCGATGCTTGGCTCAAGAAGCGCAACATCATCGGCATTGCCGGCATCGACACCCGGGCCCTGACCGCCCGCATCCGCGAAAACGGCATGCCCAACGGCGTCATCGCCCACGAGCCCACCGGCATGTTCGACGAAGGCTCGATCAAGGCCGAGCTCAATGCCTTTCCCGGCCTCGAAGGGCTCGATCTCGCCAAGGAAGTCACCACGGCCCAGACCTATCACTGGGACCAGACCGGCTGGCAGTGGGGCAAGGGCTATGGCGAACTGACCGATCCTGAATTCCATATCGTCGCCATTGATTTCGGCGCCAAGCGCAATATCCTGCGCTGCCTTGCCGATCAGGGGGCTAAGGTAACCGTGGTGCCGGCCACCGCCACCGCCGCCGACGTGCTCGCCCACAATCCCGATGGCATCTTCCTCTCCAACGGCCCGGGCGATCCGGCCGCGACCGGCAAATATGCCGTGCCGACCATCCAGAAGCTCATGGAAACCGGCAAGCCCGTTTTTGGCATCTGCCTCGGCCACCAGCTTCTGGGCCTTGCTCTCGGCGGCACCACCTCCAAGATGCATCAGGGCCATCACGGCGCCAACCACCCGGTCAAGGACCTGACCACCGGCAAGGTCGAGATCACCTCGATGAATCACGGCTTCGCCGTCGACAAGCAGAGCCTGCCTTCGGGCGTCACCGAAACCCATGTCTCGCTCTTCGATGGCTCCAATGCCGGTCTCTCCGTCGATGGCAAGCCGATCTTCTCGGTGCAATACCACCCCGAAGCCAGCCCCGGCCCGCGCGACAGCCACTACCTCTTCACGCGCTTCCTCAACCATGTGCGGAAGCAGAAGGGCATGGCGGAAAAGCCCGAACATACCGTTCCCGGCGAAGCCGCCTGACGGTTTATCCGCGCTTCGTCACCTAGGCCATGAGCCGAGGGTTCTACTTACTAACGACTCGATAAGTGCAACACCCTCGGTTCAAGCCCGAGGGTGACGCGCAGTGGCTTCCATTGCAGAGTTCTAAGCACCCAAACCTGCCGCCCTGCCCAGATCGTCACCCTCGGGCCTGACCCGAGGGTTCTTCACGACGTCCAATTGGACTAGTCTGCGTCAAGTGCCACGCCCTCGTGGTTCGAGGGTCGCTCCGCTCCCGCCTCACCATGAGGGCTACTGGAAATAAAGGTTACTTGGGATCAGATACGTGGATGCCCAAGAGCCCCCACACCCCCTGAGACTTCATGGTGAGGTGCGCCGCAAGGCGCCTCGAACCACGAGGTCGGGTCCGCCGAACCTGCTACTCCCACCGCTCCAGCACCGGCCCGCCCTGCCCTCCAACCGGGTCGGTCCGCGGCAGTTTCACTGCAGCGATCCGCTCGTCCGCAGCGGGCCTGTCGCCATCCTCGCCCTTGAGCACGTCCCAATCCTGCCCCGGCGGATAAGCGCCGACCACGAGAAAATCCGTGCTGGCGCCCAGGCACCGATGCGCCGTGCCCGCCGGCAGCACGATCACATCTCCTGCCATGACCTCGAAGGCACGTCCCTCCGGCCCGCCCAGTTGCAGCCGTGCCGATCCGGCGGCAACGCCGAGGCATTCATGCGCGGTCGAGTGATAATGGTCGTAGTCATAGACCCCGGCCCGCCATTGGCTGGGCCACCCATTGCCGTCGAACAGCGCTTCCATCGCCTCCGCGCTCGGCTCGCTCACCGCATGCCGATAGATCACCACCGGCAGCCGGCTATTGGGAAACCGCCCGTCATCGGCAAATGTCTCGAACGAAACCGTCGCCAGATTGCCTTCCTGCATGAAACCCTCCTGTGTCTTCGCTCAACGCAAAGACGCGGGTGCAGGTTCAGGTGGCACGCCCTGGCCCTTCGCGCGTAGCGCTCCGGGCGTTCTTCCTTCAAATCGCTCCACCGGAGCGATTTGCCCTGTCGGGCCAGTCATCACGGTTCGAGGGTCGCTCCGCTCCCGCCTCACCATGAGGGCTACCGAGAGCTGATGTTAACGATGCAGGTACGATAAGCGAAAGCCCCACACCCCTGAGACCTCATGGTGAGATGCGCCTCTTGGCGCCTCGAACCACGAGGTCGGGCTCACCCCCGCTCACACACTCCCGGACAGCGTATCGCAATCGCTCGGATCGCCGCTGGTATAACCGCGCTCGAACCAGTTCTGCCGCTGCGCCGAGGTACCGTGATTGAACGTCTTGGGCACCGCAAAGCCCTGCATGCGTTTTTGCAGCGTATCGTCGCCGATCTGTTCGGCCGCGTTCAGCGCTTCCTCGAAATCGCCCTGTTCCACCAGATTCTGCTGGCCGGCATAATTGGCCCAGACGCCGGCATAGCAGTCCGCCTGCAATTCGATCCGCACCGAATAGGCATTGGCTTCTTCCTGGCTCATGCTCTGGCGCGCCCGGTTGAATTCCGGCAGCACGCCGAGAAGGTTCTGCACGTGGTGGCCCACTTCATGCGCCAGCACATAGGCCTGGGCGAAATCGCCCGGCGCACCGAATTCACGCCGCAGTTGGTCGTAGAAGCTGAGGTCGATATAAACCTTCTGGTCGTTGGGGCAGTAGAACGGCCCGGTGCTCGCATCGGCCAGCCCACAGCCGGAATTGACCTGGCCGGTGAACAGCACCACCGGCGGCGGCGGGTAATCCTCGCCGATCGCCGCGAATTGCTGAGTCCACAGATCCTCGGTTTCCTTGACCACCACGCCGACGAAATCGGCCAGCTCGTCCTCGCCCTCCTGCGGCAGCTGCGTCGAGCTGGTGGCGCTGCTCGGTCCCGCCCCGCTCATGCCGCCGCTCAGGATTTCGAGCGGGTTCTGCCCCGTCGCGAACCAGATGATGCCGAGAATTACGACGATGCCGACGATGCCGCCAACACCGCCCGATCGTCCGCCCGTCGGAATGCGGATGCCGCCGCTCCGGCCAAGGGGGCTCCCGCCGAGGCCACCCAGACCGCCGGTGCCCTGCCCGCGCCGGTCTTCGATATTGGAGCTGCGTTCGCGTCCGCGCCACTTCATCTGCGATATCTCCGTGTGTAGGCCCCTTCTCTAGCAAGAAGTTCCGTCACGTGAAATCGGTTCCTTGGATAAGCGGCCTGCTGCACCGGCCAAAATTGAACATCCGGTCAAAATCCTTGACCTTCCGGCCCCGGCGTCATCCCAATGTCATCACCCGGCGGCATGAGCACTGCGCTGCGCCGTCCGGCGCCCGGAGGCGGCAGCTTCCGGAAAATGACCGGTTCAGCCAATGAGCCCTTTGGGAGATGAACGATGAATTTCCTGCCCAAGATTTCGAGAAGGACCTTCCTCGCCGGCTCGGCGAGCGTCGGCGCCATGGTCGCGATGCATCCCTTTGCCACACAGGCGCAAGCCAATCAGGCGCATCTGCGCATTCTGGAAACGACGGACCTGCATACGGCCGTCTTCGCCTATGACTACTATGCCGATGCGCCCAACGACACCATGGGCCTGACCCGCACCGCCTCGATCATCGACGCCATCCGCGCCGAAGCCGGTAATTCCATGCTGATCGATAATGGCGACATCATCCAGGGCAACCCGATGGGCGATTACATCGCCTATGAAAAGGGCCTCGATGGCAATGTCCACCCGATCATCGCCGCCATGAACACGCTCGGCTATGAAGCGGCGACCTTCGGCAATCACGAGTTCAATTACGGTCTCGACTTCCTCGACAAGGCCATCTCCGGCGCCAATTTCCCCTTCGTCTCCGCCAATCTGGTGCGCGGCGAACTGGCTGCCGATCCGCTCTCGGACGAGCCCTATATCGAGCCCTACCGCATCGTCGAAAAGGAACTGACCGACGGTTCGGGCACCACCAAGACGGTTCGGATCGGCCTTATCGGGTTCCTCCCGCCCCAGATCATGACCTGGGACGCCGCCAACCTCGTCGGCAAGGTCAATACCCGCGACATCGTAGAAACGGCTCAGGCCTACATCCCCAAGATGAAGGAAGAAGGCGCCGATATCATCATCGCCCTCTCCCATTCCGGCATCGCCCCTGACCAGACCACCGGCGCCGAAAACGCTTCGCTCCAGCTCGCCGCCATAGAGGGCATCGACGTCGTCCTCACCGGCCACCAGCACCTCGTCTTCCCCGGCACCGATTTCGTCGACATCGAAGGCGCCGACAACGAGGCCGGCACCCTCAACGGCAAGCCCGCCGTCATGCCCGGCTTCTGGGGTTCGCATATGGGCCTGATCGACCTGCTGCTCGAGCAGGACGCCGACGGCAAGTGGACCATCGTTTCCCACACATCCGAAGCCCGCCCGATCTTCGAGCGCGTCGAAGGCGCCGTCCAGCCGCTGGTCGAAGACGAAGCCGGCGTGGTCGCGGCCGCCCAGACCGATCATGACGAAACCCTCGCCTATGTCCGCCGCGCCGTCGGCGAGACCTCGGCCCCGCTCCACTCCTATTTCGCCCTCGTCGCCGACGATCCGTCCGTGCAGATCGTCTCCCAGGCCCAGACCTGGTATATCGAGCAGATGATGAAGGGCACCGAGTGGGAAGGCCTGCCGATCCTGTCGGCTGCCGCCCCCTTCAAGGCCGGCGGCCGCGGCGGTCCGGACTACTATACCGACGTCCCCGTCGGCCCGGTCGCCATCAAGAATGTCGCCGATCTCTATCTCTACCCCAACACCATCCAGGCGGTGCTCATCACCGGCGCCGACGTGAAGAACTGGCTCGAACGCTCGGCCGGCATCTTCAACCAGGTCGAAGCCGGCGCCCAGGATGCCGACCTCATCAACCTCGATTTCCCCTCATTCAACTTCGACGTCATCGACGGGGTCACCTACAAGATCGACCTGTCGCAGCCCTCGAAATACAGCAATGACGGCCTCGAGGAAGCCAATCCGGACGCCAATCGCATCGTCGAGCTGATGTATGACGGCGCCCCGGTCGATCCCGAACAGAAATTCGTCGTGGCCACCAACAACTACCGCGCCGGCGGCGGCGGCAATTTCCCCGGTATCGGTCCCGACAAGATCATCTTTGTCGGCCCCGATACCAATCGCGACATCATCGTGCGCTTCATCGTCGAGAACGGCACGATCAACCCGTCCGCCGACAGCAACTGGTCGCTGGCCCCGCTCACCGGCACCACCGTGCTGTTCGAAACCGGCCCCAAGGCCGCCGAGCACGTCGCCGACGTCACCGCCATCTCGATCGAGCCTACCGGCGACACCAGCGAAACCGGCTTCGGCATCTATCGCATCACGCTGTGATCTCACAGGGAGCCGGATTACCGGCTCCCTCACCCATCTCCTTTCACCCGCTTGAAAAACAGCGGCAAAGTTGCTCTGGTGAGCGCCCTGCCGGCCTGTAGCCGACTCGCTTCACCTCGGGATCGTCCTTCGCATGAGCCAGAAATCCACCATCGTCGCCCTCCTCGCCGATGCCGGCGTCACCGTCAACGGATCGGACCCCTGGGATATCCAGGTGCATGACGAAAGGCTCTACAACCGCTTCCTTGCCGAAGGCACGCTGGGCCTGGGCGAAGCCTATATGGATGGCTGGTGGGACTGCGAGGACCTGGCCGAATTCTTCAACCGCGTCATCACCAAGACGGTCGACAAGAATTTCCGCCCCTCGATGAATCTCATCTGGCAGGTGGTGCAGGCCCGCATGATGAACATGCAGACCATCGGCCGCTCGCGCCGCGTCGCCAAGATGCACTACAATGAGACCGATGCCTACAAGGCCAGCCTCGACAAGCGCATGACCGGCTCCTGCGGCTACTGGCCCGACGGCGTCGTCAATGTCGACCAGGCGCAGGAAGCCAAGCTCGACATGGTCTGCCGCAAGGTCGGCCTCAAGCCCGGCCAATTGGTCTGGGATATCGGCTGCGGCTGGGGCGCCTTCATGGGCTTTGCCGCCGAGCGCTATGGCGCCCGCTGCGTCGGCGTCACCGTCTCGCCCGATCAGGCCGCTTACGGCCGTGAGCGCTACAAGGACCTGCCGATCGAATTTCAGGTCAAGGACTATCGCGAGTTCACCGGCAAGGTGGACCACGTCGTCTCGATGGGCATGTTCGAGCATGTCGGCTACAAGAACTACCGCACCTATTTCGAGGCTGCCCGCCGCGCCATTTCCGACAATGGCCTCTTTATGCTGCACACCATCGGCTCGCAGCACACCACCAGCACCATCGATCCCTGGATCGAGAAATACATCTTCCCCGGCGGCGTCATCCCCTCGATGAAGCAGATCGGCACTGCTATCGATGGCCTGTTTTCCGTCATCGACGTGCATAATATCGGCCCGCATTACGACAAGACGCTGGTGGCCTGGAACGAGAATTTCGAAAAGAACTGGCCCAAGGAGCGCGACGCCCAGGGCGAACGCTTCTACCGCATGTGGCGCTATTACCTGCTCTGCTGCGCCGGCGGCTTCCGCGCCCGCGCCATCCAGGTCTGGCAATTCGTCTTCTCCACCGGCGGCGTGCCGGAAGGCTATGTAACGCAGCGCTGAAGTCGGAACCACAATCCATCCTCAACCACGATCGCTTCCCCCGGACTTGATCCGGGGGCCTTTTGGGTTCAGCTCAGATAGAGAGTGGCCCGCGGATCAAGTCCGCGGGAAGCGATTGTGGGTAAACGGAAAGCTCGTCTCGAACGATCACGCCACGGATAATATCTTCTCTCCCGAGTTGCCCCCATGGCGCATTCACCCCACCACCACCACCGCCTCCGCCCGCCGATCCAGCCACACCGAAACCGCGAACAGCGCCAGCCCGACAAAGGCCAGTACCGCGCCCACCGGCCCGGTTGACGACCAGCCGTAACCCGCCGCGATCGACAGCCCGCCGAGAAATGCCCCTAGCGCGTTGCCGATATTGAAGGCGCCGTGATTGAGCGTCGCCGCCAGCGTCTGCCCATCCGCCGCCACATCCATCAGCCGCGTCTGCAATGCCGTGCTGATGGCCGCGATGAAGCCCACCGACAGCACGCTGATCGCAGCCGTCAGCCAGAATTGCGCCATCCACGGAATGACCGCGAGAATGACGATATTGAACACCAGCATGCCGCCAATAGTCGGCATCAGCGTCTTGTCGGCCATATAGGCGCCGATGATATTGCCCAGCGTCATGCCGACGCCGAACAGCACCAGGATCAGCGGTACCCAGATCTCCGGCACATGCGCCACCTCGGTCAGTAGCGGTACCACATAGGTGAAGACCGAGAACATGCCGCCGCAGCCCACCGCCGCGATGCCGAGCGTCAGCCACACCTGCGGGCGCTTCAGCGCACCGAGTTCGCGCAGCGGGCTCGCGCCCTCGGCGATCCGCAGCACCGGCACGAAGCGCAGGATCATGGCAAACGCGATGACCCCGATCACGCCCACCGCGGCAAAGGTCGGCCGCCAGCCGAATCCCTGCCCCAGCCAGGTGGCGAGCGGCATGCCGATCAGCGTCGCGAGCGTCAGCCCCAGCATCACCCGGCCCACGGCGCGGGCGCGATAGCCGGTCTCGACCATCGAGGCGGCGACCAATGCCGCAATGCCGAAATAGGCGCCATGCGGCAGGCCGGTGATGAAGCGCAGCGCGATCAGCGCCCAATAATTCTGCGCCATGGCGCTGATGAAATTGCCGAGCGCGAACACCACCATCAGCCAGATCAGCAGGGGCTTGCGCGGCGTGCGGGCGAACAGCACCGCGATCAGCGGCGCGCCCACCACCACGCCCATCGCATAGGCGCTGATGACATGGCCCGCCTCCGGCTCGCTGATCCCGAGATCGCCGGCGAGATAGGGCAGCAGCCCCATAATGGCGAATTCACCGGTGCCGATACCGAACGAGCCGATGGCCATGGCCAGAATGGCAAGCTTGATCGGCAGCCCGCCAAGGCCGCTATTCTCAGTCAATTCCGTCACTCCGGCTGGCCGCGCGGCACGACGCCGCCCGGTTGGATCAATGGCAATGAAAACAAATGCCTGCGGGGAGAAGCAGGTGATCAACACCTAAAATGTTACGGCCCAGCCGGCAATGGGGCATTTTCGCATGAACGGGATGCAGCGCCCGGCTCCGCCTCGCCTTGTCCTGCTCCATCCCCCTGCGTAGTGTCGGCGCCGGTCCCACAGCCCCGAGTCCAGCATGCGCCCTCTTCTCGCCCTCGCCGCTCTTGCCTGCCTCGCCGTGCCCGCTTTGGCCGAAGAGCCGATGAGCGGCACTTTCGTCACCACCGACATCTGCAACGCCTATCAGTCGTTCAATCGCGAAACCAATCCCGGCCAGGTGGTGATCGTCGAGGGCGAAACCTATGAGCTCGTCGCCGCCAATAATCGCGATGCCGACTGGTACATGATCGTCGTGCCCGGCGCCGAGCCGGCCCGCCGCTGGGTCGCGGCCGAGTGCGGCGAGATCGAGGCGACCACGGCCTCGAAGCCTCCTGCCCGCAGCGCGGGCCGCACCCAATATATCCTCGCCGTCAACTGGCAGCCGGCCTTCTGCGAGGCTAATCCGGACCGTAACGAATGCGAAACCCAGAACGGCTCGCGCTTCGACGCCACCCACCTCACCCTTCACGGCCTCTGGCCGCAATGGGACGCAGCCGATCCGTCCTCGGGAATCGATGCCTATTGCGATCTCGATTACGAGGAGATGCAGGCCATGGACGCCCGCCCCTGGTCGCGCCTGCCGGACGTCCGACTGAGCCCGGATTTGCGCGCCGAACTCGACATGGTCATGCCCGGCGCCGCCTCCTATCTCGACCGCCACGAATGGGCCAGCCACGGCACCTGCTACGGCAAGCCGCAGGAGGGCTATTTCGCCGATGCCCTGGCGCTGATGTCGGCCCTCAACGACAGCCCCGTCGCCGCCCTCTTTGCCGGCAATGTCGGGCGCGAACTCGATATCGACGAAATCCGCGCCGCCTTCGACGCGGCCTTCGGTCCGGGCGCCGGCGAGCGTGTCGCCATGGTCTGCCCCCGCACCGGCAATCGCCGCCTGATCGGCGAGCTCCAGATCGCGCTCACCGGCCGCATCTCGGGACCGGATTCCTTCACCAACCTCATCACCGCCGCCCAGCCGCTGCCGAGCGAATGCGACATCGGCGAGGTCGATCCGGTTGGAATTGAGTGAGGGTTTGAGGCCGCAACACCCCCGGAGCAAGCCCCTCCCCCTTGAGGGGAGGGCTGGGGTGGGGGTGCTGAGACTTCAACGAACGCGACGTTCGGTGAGATTGCAGCACCCCACCCTCGGTCCTCCCTCAGGGGGGAGGGAGGCGCAGGGCCACTCAAGCAGGGAAAACCGAACGTCGCTACAGCCTACCCCCAACGCACATTGGTGACAGGCCGCTCCCGTCCCGTCGCCTTCAGCGCCACCAGCCCCAGCGCCGCCGCCGAGAACAGCGCCCCGATCCAGCCGAGATCGCCGGCGCTGCCGTGTTGCAGCACGAGGCCCCCAACCAGCGAGCCGCCGGCCACACCGAGATAAAGCGCCGAATAGTTGAGCGACAGCACCAGCGGCGCCGCATTGGGCGAGAGGCTGACGAGATGGCTCGACTGCGCCGGCAGATAGCCCCAGCCGACAAAGCCCCACGCGACATTGATGGCAAAGAACGCCGGCAGCACCAGCCCCGCCGGCAAATGCCCCACGCCCGATAGCGCCGCCAGCATCAGCCCGCCGATCAGGATCGAACCGGCAATGGTCTTGCCCGGGCCGAACCGGTCGGCGAACTGCCCGCCGGCGACATTGCCGAAGGCCGCCCCGATGCCGAATGCCAACATCACCGCCGGAATCAAGGCTTTCGGCAGGCCCAGAGCCTCGGTCGTGATCACGGCGATATAGATGACGGTGGTGAAGGCGCCGGTCATGTAGAGCAGCGTCGTCAGCAGAGCCACCGGCACGCCCGGCAGCGCGATGGCGGCGATGCGCTGGCTGATCGGCAGAGCCGCTCCGCGCAGGCCCGCAGGCAGCATCAGGCGAATGGCCCCCGCCGCGATCAGGCCAAAAACGGCGATCATCCCATAGGCGCCGCGCCAGCCGGCGAATCCGGCCACCAGCGCCCCAATCGGCGCCCCGAAGGCAACCGCGAGGGTCGTGCCGCCGACGATCACCGAGATCGCTCGCGCCCGATGGGCCGGCGAGGCAATGGCAACACCGGTCGCCTGTACGGTCGACGAGTAGAGCCCGGCCGAAAAGGCCATCAGCACGCGCGCCGCCATCAGGTCGAAATAGCCCTGCGACAGGCTCGCCCATAAGGCGCCGGCGGAAAAGATCAGCGCGCTCACCGTCAGCGTCGAGCGGCGGTCGACAGTGCCGGTCAGCGCCGCCAGAACCGGCGCGCCAAAGGCGATGGCGAGTGCGAAAGCAATAACCAGATAGCCGGCCTGGGTCAGCGTCACCCCGGTCGATTCGGCAATTTGCGGCAACAGGCTGGAGATGGCGAAACTCTCGACGCCAATGGCGAAGGTGCCCACCGCCAGCCAGATCAGGCGGATATCCATGGTGATCCTCAATGTCCAAAATTTATTGAACAATTGAACTCCGGAAGGGCCGGAGTCAAGCCTTGTCCAGTTTTTATTGAACTAACGGGCGCAGAGCGCTACATAGGGCGCATGAGCTTGCCCCATCCGGATATCGAGCAGATCAGCCTCCCCCACGTCTTGAGCGCCCTCGGCGACGATACGCGGCTCGCCATTGTCGGCTGCCTCGCGCGCAAGGGCAGCGAGGGCATGACCTGTGGCCAGTTTCACGGCCTCACCTCGAAGACCAACCTCACCTATCATCTGGCAAAACTGCGCGATGCCGGCGTGGTGCGGGTGCAGCCCGAGGGCACCAAACGCCGAGTGACGCTGCGCCAGGACGATCTCGACCAGCGCTTTCCCGGCTTTCTCGATACCGTCATCGCCAGCACGGCGGACATGATTCTGCCCGAAGACGCCTGATCAGGCTTGCGGCGGCCCGGGCACCGTCGATAGTGCGGGCATTCATCCTTCGGTTGAGTCCGCCATGCCCGAACTGACTTTTCGCGACGCCACGCCCGACGATATCCCCACCATTATCCGCCTCGCCCATGCCGGCGATGCGCGCGGCCCCGACACACCGCCGCTCGATCCCGCCAGCTTCACCGATCCGCGCTATCGCGCCGCTTTCGATGCCCTCGCCGCCGATCCGGCCCATCGTCTCGTCGTCGCCGAGCTCGATGGCGAAGTGGTCGGCACGCTGCAATTGAGCTTCATACCGGGCCTCGTCAATTTCGGCCTCAAGCGCGGCATGCTCGAAAATGTCCATATCCGCGCCGATTTGCGCGGCGGCGGCTATGGTTCGCAGATGGTGCAATGGGCCGTTGAGCGCTGCCGCGAAGCCGGCTGCGGCGTCGTGCAACTGACCTCGAACAAGGTCCGGCTCGATGCCCACCGCTTCTATAGAAAGCTCGGTTTCGCCCAGAGCCACGAAGGCTTCAAGCTTTACTTCTGACCTCAGGCCGCGTGGGCATTGCGCACCCGCCGCACCATCAGCCACACGAACAGCAGCACGAAAGGCGCCGCCACCGACAGCGCCAGCGTCTTGTCGAAATGCAGCTCCTCGAGCGGCCCGGCCAGCACATAGCTCAGAATGCCGAGCAGATAGTAGCTGATGGCGATGGTCGACAGCCCCTCGACCGTCCGCTGCAACTGGAACTGGCTATGCCCGGTCCTGGCGATGGTTTCGAGCACCGCCTTGTTCTGCACCTGCACATCGAGTTCGATGCGCACATCAAGGAGGCCGATGGCGCGTTCGATCTTGTCCGACAGCACATCGAGCCGCTTTTCGATGGCGAGACACGTCGCCAGCGCCGGCTCCACCCTGTTGGTCAGATAGCTCGACAGGCTCGAGCCGAGCGAGGTCGATTCTTCCTTGAGCCCGGCCAGGCGCGCCCTGAGGATATTGCCATAGGCCTGGGACGCGGCGAACCGATAGTCGAGGCGTTCCGAAATCTGCCCCGAGCGCACCGACAGCGAATTGAGCGCCGTCAGCGCCGCCTGCGCCTGATCGATGGTAGTGATATCGGCCAGCGTGCCGATCAGCGCCGTCAGTTCCGTCTCCGCGGCCCTGAGATCGGGCGAAGCCTGCCGCGCCAGCGGCAGGCCCATCAGCGCCATGGTGCGATAGGTTTCGACTTCGAGCAGCCGCCGCACCAGAATGGAGCGGCGCAGCGTCGATAGCCGCCCGGCGGCGAATTCGAAGCGGGTAAAGCTCTGCTCATCGGCGACGAAATCGGTCGCCACCTGCGCCTGTCTGCCCTCGATATCGGAGACGCACAGGCTCTGCAGTTCGAAACCGGGCAGAAGCCGCGCCGGCACCACATCCTCGGCGATCACGTCGATGCGCATGGCCCCGATCAGCAATCCGTCCGACAGCACCTTGATGCCGATATCGTCCGGCCACACCGCATCGCCACCCGCCATAGAGCGCCAGGTGATGGTGACGAATTCGGTATGGAATTCCCATGTCACCGCCTGGCTTCCGGTCTCGAAGCTGTGCTGGCGGCTTTCGTCTTCCGGAACCGGATAGCCCTTTCCGGCAGAGAACTGCGCGAAACGCCGCAGCGCCGCGCCGAGCGCCCCCGCTTCCGTCGGCATGACAAAGACCAGCCGCCGGACGCGGGCCGTTTCCGGCACGATATCGACGGGCCGCGCATGGACCTCGTCCATGATGGCCTGTCTGAAAGGATGATCCCGAGGCTTGTCCGTCACTTGTATCTCCCGCAGCCGGACCATTCTAGGCCCTTCTATCCGCTGGGGAAATCCACTTTTGCACATGAGATGCGGGGGCATCGAGGCCCAGTTTCGTTGGGGCATCGCCTAAACTGGATCCCGGCGTCCGCCGGGATGACGGGCAGTGGGTAGGACGCAGACAGAGTGAGCAGCCTGGCACGATGAGTCGGATCATCGCCTCCCTCCCCCTTGAGGGGAGGGACCGAGGGGGGCTGCGACTTCCACTAACTCGGTCGCTACGCAGGCCACACGAGGGAAAGGGCAACGCGCCCTAAAACAGCACGGCAAACCCCATCAGCGCCATCAGCAGCACAATGACGATGCCGATCAGCATGATGCCGAAAATGATCTTGGCGAGCGTCGCCGCACCCGCCGCGAGACCGGTAAAACCGAGGGCGCCGGCAACCAGCGCCACGACGACGAGCAGGATGAGAAGATTGAGCATAAGCCAACTCTTGGAAGCGATGGAGGATTTTTCCCTCAACGGTTCGCCGCCGCGGGCCGTTCCATGCTAATATGGCGCCACATCCTCATCCCCGGAGGAGACCCATGCCCAATACCACCGTCAAGAACCGTCCCGAGACCGTCCAGAAAACGGCGCGTCCGCCGCTGCACAAGGTCATCCTGGTGAATGACGATTATACGCCGCGCGAATTCGTCGTGCGCGTGCTCAAGGCCGAATTCCGCGTGCCCGAGGCGCAAGCCCTGGGCATCATGCTCACGGCCCATACCAAGGGCGCCTGCGTCGTCGCCGTCTTTACCCGCGAGATCGCCGAGGAAAAGGCCACCCGCGCCACGGAAATGGCCCGCTCCCAGGGCTATCCGCTGCTCTTCACCACCGAGCCCGAGGAATAGTCATTTCAGCTTGAGCTGCACGCGCCCGCGGGCGCTGAAGGCCGGTGTCGGCGTACCGATCCCGCCATAGGCCAGCGTCGTGCCCCATTGCGCGCCGGCCGGCAGCTTGAAGTCGAGGGAACCTTCCACCCGCCCTCTCGGCGCCGCGATGGTTTCGGGCGCGATATCGAGCCCGGTATCGAGACGCAGGCTCGTCGCCACCACCACCTTTTCATCCGTCGTGTGCTCATAGGTCACCCCCGGCCCGAGCGTCACCTGCCCAAAGCCGCGACGAATACCGGCGATCTCAAGGCCCGCGGCATCGGTGAAGGGCGCCGAATCCTGCTCGAAATAGCTGATGCGGGCGGTAGGGTTGAAAGTCAGCCCCTCACGCTTCCACGCGCCGGTCAGCGAGGCGCTCAATAGCCAGCGGCTGGCATCGAACGTCTCCATGCCCTGCCCGAACGGATCGATTTCATTGCGGGTCTGTCCGGCTCCGCCCAGCATGTCGAAATAAAGATTTTCCGTCAGCCGCAGCGTGGCATAGCCGCCTGCCGTCCAGCCGGCGCCGCCGATTTCGGCCGCATCGACCGTGCCGCGCCGCATGGTGTCGAGTTCGATGAAGGTGCCGACCAGCAAATTCCGGCTGAAACGGTAATCCGCTCCCGTCGACAGCACGCCGAACACGCCATCCGCACCGCTTTGCGGCAGCAGCGCGAAGGTGCCATCGACCCAGATGTCGAATGCCGCCTGCTGCTGGCGTCCCGCCAGCCGGTCGAGCGCGGCGAGCGAAGCGCCGAAGGGTATGGGATTGCCCGCGACCACGCCGGGCAGGCTTTCGAGAAACGGTCGCGGCGTGCCCATCAGATTGACCGCATTGTTGAGCCTGTCGATGCGGTTCTGGCTGGCGGGCAGATTGGTCAGCAGCAGCCCGCCCTGCCGGGTGAGAAACTGCCCGACCAGTTCTTCCGTTCGGTCCCGGCCATTGCTGGTGTCGAAGCGGCAGACCACCGCCCCGCCCGGCTCGACGGTGATCTCCACCATGCGCGCCGCCGCATTGATCCGCACATCGCCCTCGGGGCAGGCAATGCCGGAGAGCTGGATGCCGAGCCCGGTCATATCGTCGATGGTGACCGCATGGCGTCCCTCGGACACGGCGAGCACCGGGCTCTCGCCTTCGCCCGCCACCACCGGCACCAGCAGGTTGAGATCGGCGCTATCCGAGGAAAAGCCGTAGACCGCATCCGGTCCGGCGACGGCGATGGTCACGGAGCCCGTCTGCTCCTCGGCCATCGCACAAGGCATCGCCAGCGTCAGGGCCACGATGGCCGCCAAAATGATGTTCGATCGCCGAAGCGCATGACTCCGGACCCAGGAAAAAACCGGTCGCATGGACGCCCCTTGCCGCTTGCACCGTTCCACCACGGCGCATGACGATCATGGAGGCACAGAAGGGTCGCACTGGCCTCCCACCGCCTTCTGCGGTGCGGGGCCGGTTTACGCAGCTTGGCCGGGCTTGACTACCCCGACTTTGCGAAACCGAGCTATTCGCTGAACTGCCGGCTAGGCGGCCAGCGGCACGTCAGGTTATCCGACGCGCCCATAGCGCTCGCGCGCCCGCTCCTTCGCCCTGGCGGCGACGACTTCGCGATCCTTGGGCGGCGCTTCGGTTTCGAGCCGGCTCAGAAGCTTCCGCACCACCGCCTCGATCTCCTCGACCGCCTCGTGAAAGGCGGCTTCATTGGCTTTCGAGGGGTGGGTATAGCCCGAAATCTTGCGCACGAATTGCAGCGAGGCATCGTGCATTTCATTGCGCGTCGCGGGCGGCTCGAAGTTGAACAGCGTCCTGATATTGCGGCACATGGCAGCCTCCATCCGGTTCCACCCCAGCCTGTCGCAAGCGGCTAGGGCGCAATTCGGTTGCGAGGAACATGCCTCTCAACGTGTCAGGGCAGCAGATCCGGCGGCAGCGGCGGCGCCGTGTTCTTGACCACGATCTTCACCCGCTCATTGGAGGCGAGATAGGGGTCATTGGCAAAGAACGGATCGTCCATGCCCCGGCCGGTCACTTCGCTGATATTGGAATCGGCAAGCCCGAATTCCCCCAGCACCGAACGCGTGACATTGGCCCGGTCGGCCGACAGTTCCCACGGCCCATAACGCGGATTTTCGAAGCGCGTGCCGGCCGCGATATGGCCCGAAATGGCGATAGGCTGGCCGAGCTGCTGTAACACCGGCGCGATGGCCGCCAGCGCCGCACGGGTATGTTCGAGGGGATATTTCGAGCCCTCCGGGAACATGCGCCGGCCCTGCTGGTCGATGATCTGGATTTCGAGCCCGTCTTCTGTGACTTCGACCAGAAGATTGTCGATGAACGGCGTCACCTCCGGCATGGCCTGCCAGGCCTGGCGGATGCTTGCCGCGGCGCTGTGGAAGGCGCGCTGATCGGGCGATTGCACGTCATAGCTCGAATCGCTGTCCGCCTCGAGTGCATTGCCGCTATCGAGGCTCGATCCGCCGAGATTGCCGTCCGTGTCGCCACGGGCAATCCTGTCGGGCGCGGCCGGGGCATCCTCTTCCGCATCGGCGGCGGAGCCCGACATTCTCGCGCCGGTGCTGTCGAGCGCCTGCCCGCCCAGCACCCCGCCCGAGCCGCTTGCCGAAGGGCTGACGGCGGTGGGGGCGAAATAATCGGCGATGCCCTTTTTCTGCTCGTCCGTGGTCTGCGCCAGCAGCCACAGCAGCAGGAAGAAGGCCATCATCGCCGTCACGAAATCGGCATAGGCGATCTTCCAGGCGCCACCATGGGCCGGGTGGACCTCCTTCTTGATCTTCTTGACGATGATGGGCTGTTCGAGACCGGCCATGATTTAATCCCGTCGTCAGGCGGCGTTGGCGAGATTGGCGGTCGCCGCTTCGACCTCGTCGAAGCTCGGACGCACTTCCGACATCAGCGCCTTGCGGGCGAATTCGATCGACATCACCGGCTGCTGGCCGCTGATATGGGCGAGCAGCCCCACCTTGAGCGACAGGAAATACTTGTTCTCGGTCTCGTAGATATTGCGTAGCGCCTGCGCCATCGGCGCAAAGAAGCCATAGGCGACGAACACGCCGAGAAAGGTGCCGACAAGAGCGCCGCCGATCATGTGGCCCAGTTCCTCGGGCGGCGCGGTGATGGAACCCATGGTCTTGATGACGCCGAGCACGGCGGCGACGATGCCGAGCGCCGGGGTTCCGTCCGCCAGCGACTGCACCGCCGAGATCAGCCGCTGCTGCTCCTGGTGCTGGGTTTCCAGCTCCTCATCCATCAGCGCTTCGATTTCATGCACATTGTTGGAGCCGAGCGTCACCATGCGCAGATAGTCGCTGACGAATTCCACCGCGCGCTTGTTGCGGGCGAAAGTCGGGAAGCGCTTGAACAGCTCCGATTCATGCGGCCGCTCGATATGCGGCTCCAGCGCCAGCATGCCCTTGGACCGCACCAGCTTGTAGATGGAATATTGCAGCCCCAGCAGCTCCACATAGGCCGCCTTGTTGTAGCGCGGCCCGCGCAGCAACGTGCTGAACATGCCAATCGACTGGCGCAGAACCGGCGCTGTATTGCCGATGACATAGGCGCCGAACGCCGCGCCCAGAATGATCAGCGCTTCGAAGGGTTGCCAGAGGACGCCGACATACCCCCCCAGCGCCGCATAGCCGCCGAACACGCTAGCGAAGACGAGGACGGAACCAATAATGAGACGCATAGTACTAACCTTGACCGAGCCTGATAACGCAACAGCCAGGTAGGCCGCGCCGAGCAGCCCGATAATTGTCTCATCGGTTTTAAGAGCAGGTTACCGGACCGGCGGAAAGCATTTTGAACAAACACTTTTTTCACGATCGGGCCGCTGCATGGCGGCAAGATGCGGGAGAACGCTCTTCTCCCTTCTCCCTTCTCCCTTCTCCCTTCTCCCTTCTCCCTTCTCCCGCCTCCCTTCTCCCGCCTCCCTCTCTACTGCGCCGCCGCCTCCATCTTGCACAGCACCGATTCCGGAAACTGGCAGTCTTCGCCCAGCGGCGTGAACCCGACCCAGTCGACTTCCATCTGGATCGGCGCGGTCACGGCATCGAAACGGCCCATCCAGTCGGTTAGCGTATCGGTGCCCCACAGGCTGAAAAAGATGCGTTGCGGATGGGTCGGAATCTTGAAGGCCTCATCGATGGTGCGCACCAGTTTACCATCGAGATAGAAGTCGATCCGCTCCGGCGACCAGGTGAAGGCATAGTCGATAAAATCGCTGTCCGATGCATGCGGCAGCGCCGTGGTCTCGCCGCTGCCGGTCTTGCCGTCGCCGCTGACGCCATTGACGAAGGTGGTGGTCTGCACCTCGCCCGTATTTCTCAGCAGCACCTCGAAGTCGATCTCGTCATGCGGCTGGCCCTGTGTCGGCCCGATATAGCTGAAGAATGCCGCGTTGAGGCCCGAACCTGAAGGCGTCTTGAGCCGCGCCTCGAACGTGCCGTAGCTCAGCGCCGTGCGCGTCTGCAGCGAACCGCAGCGATAATCCCGATCCTTGTAGGGCTCCGGCGCAAAGCCGATCTCGAGCACGCCGTTCTCGGCCCGCACCTGCCCCGCATGCCAGGTGCAGTTCTGGTAATTTCCCGTCGCCCAGCCATCCGACACATACCAGCGCTTCATGTCGAGGCCGTCGAAATCGTCGAAGAAGGCCGAGGCGTCCTGCGCCGCGGCCGGCGCGGACGACAACACACAGGCGGCGAGGATTTGGACGGCACGCAAGTTCGGCATCTGCATCGCTCATCTCCAGATTGGTTACGCGGGGGAATGCGACACCGGGCCGGCCTGCGGCACCGGTCGAAAGAGAGGCTAGCGGCCAAATCGGGCTCGAAAGGGCGCATCGCGACCCGGTGAGGTCAAGGCAGCCCTGCGCGAGAAGCGTAGCTGTGCGGCACTAAAGACCTGCACTCGCGCGGAAATCGTCGATCGGCAAATGTCATATGGGTTGAACCCCGACCAATAGGTGCCTTATGGCCGCCCCCTTCGCCGCCCTAGCCTCTCCTCGACAGAATCGAAGAGGAGCCACGCCGATGACGCCGGACGATGTCGCCCTGTCGAATCCCGCTGCGACCGCCTCGCCGTCGCCGGCGATGGCGGCCGAGACCGCCAGGCGGCCGAAAGACGCCGTCAGCCAGTTCTCCCAGCGCCTGTCGCTGACCCGGCTGCTGCTCATCGTCCTCGTCGTCTATGTGCATTTCCCGCTCGCAGTGCCCGCCGAACGCGGCATCGCCGCCATCACCCCGCTCGAGCCCGCCTTCATCGCCAACGCCACCTTCCTGCGCTTCTCGGTGACGATCCTGACCATCATGTCGGGCTTCATCATGTTCGAGAAACGCTCCGACCAGCAGGGCATGCATACGATCTGGAAGAAGGTGCGCACCATCGCCATACCGTTCTTCTTCTGGAACCTGTCGCTCGTCGCCGCGCTCTTCGTCGCCCAGCGCCTCGGCCTGCTGAGCGGCCAGCGGCTCGATCTGCTGACGCCCGACCTCAAGACCTGGCTCGACGCCACCCTCGCCTACAGCACCCGCCCGGTGAACTATCCGCTCTATTTCCTGCGCGATTTGTTCGTGATCTCGGTCCTTGCCGTCCTCGCCTCACGGCTGATCCGTTCCGCCGTCATCCCGATGATCGCCATCGCAGTTCTGATCGCCGAATACGAGCTCGACGGCAATCTGATCCTGCGCACACCCATGCTGATCGCCTTCCTCATCGGGGCCGCCCTCGCCATCTACAAGGTCCCGCTCGACCGGCTCGATCGCGGCCTGCCCTGGTTCGCCGGGCTGATGGTGGTGGCCTGCATCGCCCATTATTACTACCCCACCGGCAGCACGAGCCTGCTCATCAGCATTCTCGGCGGCTTGACGGTGTGGACCTTCACCAGCCTCATCCCCAAAAGCGTCGTGCTGCAAAGGCTCGTCGGCTTCGCCAGATATGCCTTCCCGATCTATCTGATCCACGGCATCGTTTTGTTTGGCGTGCTGGCTCTGGGGTTCGATATTGCCAACTCCTTCACCGGCCTCGTTCTCTGGCTCGTCCTGCCGCTCGTCATCGCGGTTGCCAGTGCCCTCGCCTTCCGCCTGTTCCGCACCATCATGCCGGGCTTTGCCTCCTTCACCACCGGCGGGCGCGGCGCATAAAGCGAGGTTTTTGCGGAACGCTCTCTGCTCTCGGGCGTTGATAGGGCACAACAATTTCGAGGAGACCCGAGATGGATTGGAATCGTATCGAAGGCAGCTGGAAGCAGATGTCGGGCAAGGTCAAGGAACAGTGGGGCAAGCTCACTGACGACGACATTGCCCAGATCAATGGCAACCGTGAGCAGCTCGAAGGCAAGATTCAGGAGCGCTACGGCAAGGCCCGCGACGAGGTCCGTCAGGAAATCGACGACTGGTCCGGCCGCCTGAACTGATAAGGTCCCTCTAGGGACGAAAGCCCGGTCGAAAGACCGGGCTTTTTCGCGCTGTCACGCTTGCGCCGATGCTCTGCGGCAATGAGTCAACGGTAACGGACCGATTTGTGTCGCATGTCCCGGCTGTTCCCCCTTCCCATCCATGCGCTCTTCGGTTAGACAGCCCTCCTAACCACCATGTTCGGATTTCTTCCCCGGCGCCGCAGTGCTCAATTGCTGCGCGGGCTTCGCGCGGACGGGTGCGTCCGGGCGATTCTCTTCCTCGCCCGTTTCAACGATCATAAAAACGAGCGAGCCCCATGCCGAAGCGTACAGATATCAAATCGATCCTCATCATCGGCGCGGGTCCCATCATCATCGGGCAGGCGTGCGAATTCGATTATTCCGGCACCCAGGCCTGCAAAGCGCTCAAGGAAGAGGGCTACCGGATCATTCTGGTGAACTCCAATCCGGCGACGATCATGACCGATCCGGATCTGGCCGACGCCACCTATATGGAGCCGATCACCCCCGAGGTCGTCGCCAAGATCATCGAGAAAGAACGCCCCGATGCGCTCTTGCCCACCATGGGCGGCCAGACAGCGCTCAACTGCGCCCTGTCGCTCCGCAAGATGGGCGTTCTCGACAAATTCAATGTCGAGATGATCGGCGCCACCGCCGAAGCCATCGACAAGGCCGAAGACCGCGAGCTGTTCCGCGACGCAATGAAGAAGATCGGGCTCGAAACCCCCCGCTCCATGCTCGCCCACAACACCATCGAAGCGCTGCAGGCGCTCGAGGTCATTGGTCTTCCGGCCATCATCCGCCCGAGCTTCACCCTCGGCGGCACCGGCGGCGGCATCGCCTATAACCGCGAGGAATATCTCGCCATCTGCGAAAGCGGCATCGACGCCTCGCCCACCAATGAAGTGCTCGTCGAAGAATCCGTGCTCGGCTGGAAAGAGTACGAGATGGAAGTTGTCCGCGACAAAAAGGACAACTGCATCATCATCTGCTCGATCGAGAACATCGACCCGATGGGCGTCCATACCGGTGATTCCATCACCGTCGCCCCGGCCCTGACGCTGACCGACAAGGAATACCAGATCATGCGCGACGCCTCCCTGGCGGTGCTGCGCGAGATCGGCGTCGAAACCGGCGGCTCCAACGTCCAGTTCGGCATCAACCCGGCCGATGGCCGCATGGTCGTCATCGAGATGAACCCGCGCGTGTCGCGCTCCTCGGCGCTGGCCTCCAAGGCCACCGGCTTTCCCATCGCCAAAGTCGCCGCCCGCCTTGCCGTCGGCTATACGCTCGACGAACTCGAAAACGACATCACCGGCGGCGCCACCCCGGCCTCGTTCGAGCCCACCATCGATTATGTCGTCACCAAGATTCCGCGCTTCGCCTTCGAGAAATTCCCCGGCGCCGATAACCGCCTGACCACCTCGATGAAATCGGTGGGCGAAGCCATGGCCATAGGCCGCACCTTCCAGGAATCGCTGCAAAAGGCCTTGCGCTCGCTCGAAACCGGCCTCACCGGGCTCAACGAGGTCGGCATTCCCGGCCTCGGCGAAGGCGACGATACCAATGCCATCAAGGCTGCCCTCGGCACCCCCACCCCGCAGCGCCTGCTGCAGGTGGCCGAAGCTATGCGCCTCGGCATGAGCCTTGAAGACATCCACGAAGCCTGCAAGATCGATCCCTGGTTCCTCGAACAGATGCAGGGCATCGTCGACATGGAAGCCAAGGTGCGCGAATTCGGCCTGCCGCAGGACGCCGAAACCCTGCGCATGCTCAAATCCATGGGCTTTTCCGACAGGCGCCTCGCCCAGCTTGCCAATCTCAAGCCCTCCGACGTCAGGAAGCTCCGCCACTCGCTGGCCGTGCGCCCGGTCTATAAGCGCATCGACACCTCGGCCGCCGAATTCGCCTCTCCAACCGCCTATATGTATTCGACCTATGAGGCGACCTTTGCCGGCGAAGTCGCCGACGAGGCCCGCCCGTCCGACCGCAAGAAGGTCGTCATTCTCGGCGGCGGCCCCAACCGCATCGGCCAGGGCATCGAGTTCGACTATTGCTGCTGCCATGCCGCCTTCGCGCTGGCCGATGCCGGCTACGAGACCATCATGGTCAACTGCAATCCCGAGACCGTCTCGACCGACTACGACACCTCCGACCGCCTCTATTTCGAGCCGCTGACCGAGGAAGACGTTATCGAAATCCTCGAAACCGAAAAACAGAACGGCACGCTCCACGGCGTCATCGTGCAGTTCGGCGGCCAGACCCCGCTCAACCTCGCCGAAGCCGTGCAGAAGGCGGGCGTGCCGATCCTCGGCACCCAGCCCGATGCCATCGACCTCGCCGAGGACCGCGACCTGTTCTCCAAGCTCCTCAACAAGCTCGAACTGACCCAGCCCAAGAACGGCATCGCCTATTCGCTCGAACAGGCCCGGCTCGTTGCCGAACGTCTGGGCTACCCGCTGGTCATCCGTCCCTCCTATGTGCTGGGCGGCCGCGCCATGGCCATCGTGCATTCGCCATCCGATTTCGAGCGCTATGTGCAGGATACGCTGACCGGCCTCGTGCCGCCCGATATCCTCCTGCGCTATCCCAACGACAAGACCGGCCAGATCAACTCGGTCCTGTCCGATAATCCGCTACTGTTCGACGCCTATCTCTCCGGCGCCACCGAAATCGACGTCGATGCCCTGTGCGACGGCAAGGATGTGTTCGTCGCCGGCATCATGGAGCATATCGAAGAGGCCGGCATCCACTCCGGCGACAGCGCCTGCTCCCTGCCCCCGCAGAACCTGTCGCCCGAGATTATCGACGAGCTCAAGCGCCAGACCCGTGAACTCGCCTTCGCCCTCAAGGTCGGCGGCCTGATGAACGTGCAATATGCCCTCAAGGACGGCGTCATTTACCTCCTCGAAGTCAATCCGCGCGCCAGCCGCACAGTGCCCTTCGTCGCCAAGGTCATCGGCGAGCCCATCGCCAAGATCGCGAGCCGCATCATGGCCGGCGAAAGCCTCGACACCTTCGAGCTTGCCGAAAAGAAGCTCAACCACATCGCCGTCAAGGAAGCCGTTTTCCCGTTCAACCGCTTCCCCGGTGTCGATACCGTCCTCGGACCCGAGATGAAGTCCACCGGCGAAGTCATCGGCCTCGATACCGATTTCGCCATGGCCTTCGCCAAGTCGCAGATGGGCGCCGGCCAGAAGGTCCCCTCCTCGGGCGCCGCCTTCATCTCGGTGCGTGACGCCGACAAGCCGCTCATCATCGACATGGCCCGCCATCTGGTCGAAGCCGGCTTCACCGTTCTCGCCACCGGCGGCACCCAGCGTTATCTGGTCGAGAACGGCGTCGCCGCCACCAGGATCAACAAGGTGCTCGAAGGCCGGCCGCACATCGTCGATTCCATGAAGAATGGCGGCATCCAGCTCGTCATCAATACCACCAATGGCATGAAGTCGATCAGCGACAGCCGCGACATCCGCCGCACCGCGCTCCTCGCCAAGATCCCCTATTACACCACCATCGACGGCGCCCTCGCCGCTGTCGAAGGCATCACCGCCTATCAACGCGGCCAACTGACCGTCCGCCCCCTCCAGGCCTATTTCGCCGCCTAGCGAGGCGCAGGGATGGGCGCTATGCCGCCCCATCCACAATCTTTCCCGCGGGCTTGACCCGCGGGCCACTCTCAGCACGGCATGAGTTTCGACAGACCCGCGGATCAAGTCCGCGGATAGCGGCGGCGTTGTGGGAAAGACGCAGCTTTACCCTTTGATAAGCCTAAGCTTTACTCCACCACTCACCGCCACTTTGCAGCCAAAATACCCCGGATAAGGTGCCCGCAACCAAGGGCTCCCTCATGCAATTGATCCGCGCGCTGCCGCTTCTCGCTTTGCTCATCCCGACCGTCGCCGCGGCGCAGGATGGCGTGCTCTGCACCGTCCTCACCGATGCAAACTCCGCCGAAATCCTGCTGCAGGAGGGCTCCTGCGACCAGCCCATGTCGCCCGCCTCGACCTTCAAGATCGCCATCAGCCTGTTGGGCTTCGATGCGGGCATTCTCACCGACGAGCACAGCCCCGCCTTGCCCTTCAAGGAAGGCTATCCCGATTGGGGTGTGAACTGGAAACAGACCACCGACCCTGCCGCCTGGATGAGCAATTCCGTGCTCTGGTATTCGCAGCAGGTCACCCAGGCCCTGGGCAAGGAACGTTTCGCCGATTACGTCACCGCCTTCGACTACGGCAACGCCGATACCTCCGGCGATCCCGGCGAGGACAACGCCCTCACCCGTGCCTGGCTGACCTCGTCGCTCGAAATCTCCCCCATCGAGCAGCTGGCTTTCCTCCGCGCCATCGTCAACCGGCAACTGCCGGTTTCCGAACACGCCTACGCCATGACCGGGCGCATCACCGAGCTGACCACGCTCGACTCCGGCTGGACCATCCATGGCAAGACCGGCAGCGGTTATCCGCGCAATGCCGATAGCCGCTTCGACTATGCCCATGGCTATGGCTGGTTCGTCGGCTGGGCCAGCAAGGGCGACCGCAGCATCGTCTTCGCCCGTCAGTCCCAGGACAGCGAGCGGCAGGACACCACTGCCGGCGTCCGGTCGCGCGACAGCCTGATGGCCGAGCTGCCCGCCCTCCTCGGCGCGCTCTGACCGCCATTGACACCGCCATGGCCATCCCTATGATCACGCCACCATGATGATGATCCGCACCAACAAGTTCGCCGTGTTCCTCGCCGCCTAAGGGCGGCTCGAAAGAGCACATGCCGAGCCACCCGGCTCGACCCGGCCGCTTCGCGGCCACGCGAACTCATGGATACATCATGCCTGATACAACCGCGCTCACCGCAGCGCAGATCGATCAATTCATCACCGACGGCTTCGTCCGCATCGACAACGCCTTTCCGCGCGAGCTGGCGGAAAAAGCTGTCGATTTTCTCTGGAAGCAAACGGGCTGCGATCCAGACGACCCTTCCACCTGGACCAAGCCCGTCATCCGCCTCGGCGGCTATGGCGGTCCCATCTTCGATGCTGCCTGCAACACACCCGTCCTCCACAGCGCCTTCGACCAGCTTGTCAGTCCCGGCCGCTGGCAGGCACGCCATGGCCTTGGCACCTTCCCCATTCGCTTCCCTCACCCGGACGATCCCGGTGACGCCGGCTGGCACATCGACGTGACCTACAAGCTGCCGGAGGACGACCCGAGCGACATCTTCAGCACCCGCGCCAATATCCGCTCACGCGACCGCGTCCTGTTGATGTTGTTCCTATTCTCGGACGTGGGAGAAGACGACGCCCCCACGCGCATCTCCATCGGCTCGCACCAGGATGTCGCCCGAACGCTGGCGCCCGCGGGCGAACGTGGCATGACCCTGCGCGAAATATGCGCCGACGGCTTTGCGGCCAGTGTCGATCGCCCCCGCACCCTGGCTACGGGCGCCGCTGGCACCGTCTATCTCTGCCATCCCTTCCTGGTCCACGCCGCGGACAGAAACCGGGGTCAGCGGGTGAAATTCATGGCGCAGCCTCCCTTGGCCCCGGCCGAGCAGCTCAATCTGGACCGCCCCGACGGCGACTATTCCCCCGTCGAAACAGCCATCCGCGCCGCCCTCGACAGCTGACCACCAGGCGGCGGGCCCGACATCGCAGGCTTCCCACTGGCAGGACGGGATCGCCTAGGCTTCCCAATCCTCCAGCCGCAACCCCGGCACCCGTTCGAATTCACGGATATTATGGGTAACCAGCGTCAGATCGCGGGCCAGCGCATGGCCTGCGATCATCGTGTCATAGGGACCGATAATGCGGCCCTCCCTCATCAGATCGGCCCTGATTTCACCCGCCCGTGCCGCGGCCGCCTCGTCGAACTCGACGACTGCGATATCGATGGCGGTGAGAGCGTTCAGGTTCTGCTCCACCCGATCCGAGCGATAGACGCCGAAATAAAGCTCGTGCATCGCTATGGCCGAGACCGCAAGCTCGGCTTTGCCGTGCCGGCGCAATCGCTCGCCGAACCGGTGATTGCGCTTGACGATGGCGATCACCGCATTGGCATCGAGCATGAACTTCATTCAAACGCCTTGCCGAAATCGGACCTCAATACTGCGTTCCGGTCGGCCTCGCGCAATTCATTGATGGCTTCTTCGAATGTCGGATCAAAGTCCTTGGGCATCTCGTCGAGCCACGCCCATTCATCCTCGGGCCCGGGTTTCAGCGGCTCAAGGATCACCGCCTCGCCCTCGCGGCGAATACGAACTTCCTTGCCCTCGAACCGAAATTCCTTGGGCAGACGCACCGCTTGCGAGCGGCCATTGGTAAACAGCTTTGCCGTCGTCATTGCACGCCTCCGATGATATATACCAATGATATATACCATCGGCCGGATATTTCCACCCTAATGCCCCTGCCGCCGGCTGAAAAACGCCCCGACCACCTCCAGCGCCGCATCGACCGCCGCCCGGTCGACATCGAGATGCGCCACCCAACGCTGCTGGCCATAGCGTCCCGTCACCCCGACGCCATGCGCCTTGAGATGCGCCCCGAGCGCGTCCCCGATGGCCGGATCGGCATTGACGAAGACGATATTCGTATCCGGCGTCACCACATCGAGCCCGTCGAACCGCCTCAGCCCTTCGGCCAACCGCGCCGCATTCTCGTGGTCCTCCGCCAGCCGCGCGATATTGTGGTCGAGCGCATAGAGCCCGGCCGCCGCCAATATCCCTGCCTGCCGCATGCCGCCGCCCAGCATCTTGCGATTGCGCACGGCTTTTTCGATCAGCTCAGCCGACCCGACCAGCACCGACCCGACCGGCGCCCCGAGGCCCTTGGAGAGACAGATGGACACCGTATCGAACGGCGCGACGAAATCCTTGATCTCCACGCCGAGCTTCACGCAGGCATTGAACGCCCGCGCTCCATCGAGATGAAAGCCGAGCCCATGTTTCTTCGCCAATTCCCCAGCAGCCAGCATATAGTCGAGCGGCAATATCTTGCCGCCGAACGTATTCTCCAGCGCCAATAGCCGCGTCGTGGCGAAATGAATATCGCCCGAGCGGATCGTCGCCGCGATATCCGCCAGCGCCAGCGTCCCATCCGGCTGATGCACCACGGGCTGCGGCTGGATCGAGCCCAGCACCGCCGCGCCGCCGCCCTCGAACAGATAGCAATGCGCCTGATTGCCGGCGATGAACGCCTCGCCCCTCCCGCAATGGCTCATCAGCGCCAAGAGGTTCGATTGCGTGCCGGAGGGCACGAAAATCGCCGCCTCCTTGCCCAGCATGTCGGCCATCCGCGCTTCGAGCGCATTGACGGTCGGGTCGTCGCCATAAACGGCATCTCCCACCGGCGCCGACGCCATGGCGGCCCGCATGCCGGCGCTGGGCTGGGTGACGGTATCCGAACGGAAATCATAGCGAAGCGCGGTCATGGGCAAGTCCTCGAACCAGAATATTCCTTGGTTAGAACAACTCGGCCGCCGCGAAAAGCCGTTCCGGCCTACGCCGCCACGTCCCCGCCCTGCCCGTCGCTGTCATTGGCCGCCGTCAGTTCCACCGGCGGCTTGCGCGCCACGATCAGCATGCCATTGATCGGCGCGCCCCGGTCGAGCCGCAGCACCGCCATTTCGAACCGCAGCACTTCGAGCCCCGCCACCACCAGTGCATCGCGCGTCGCCGCGACGCCATGGGCATAGCGCAGCGACGGACGCAGGAACAGCGGCTCGTCCCCGTCATGGGCTTCGAGCGAAAAGGCCACCAGCCCGCCCGGCTGCATCGCCGGCACCAGCGCCGCCAGAACCGGCTGCAGGGCGCCGCAATAGATGAACACATCCGCCGCCGTCACCAGGTCGATATCGGCGCGCCGCGCATTGAGCGCCGCGACGAGTTCCGCCTTCTGGAGACTGTCGTAAATGCCCTTGCGGGCCGTCTCGGCGATCATCGCCGCCGAAAGGTCGATCCCTTCGAGAAAACGCACCTTGGCCCGCAGCCGCTCGCCCATCAGCCCGGTGCCGCAGCCGAGATCCAGCGCCCGCGAAAAGCCTTCGAGGCCCAGCCGCTCCATTTCCGCGCTCACCAGCCCATCGAGCAGTTCCGGCACGCGATAGCCGAGCCGGTCGACCAGCGATGTCTCGAATTGCGGCGCATATTGATCGAACAGCGCCTCGACATAGCCGACCGCCGTGCCATCGCCCGCAGCACCTGCCCCATGAGCGGCGAGCTTCAGCTGCGCGCCGAATGCGCCATCGTCGTCCAGCGCCTCGAGCCGCCGCCAGGCCGATATGGCGCCGGCGACATTGCCCGCTTTTTCCTGATAGCCGCCGAGCAGGTCCCAGCCGGCCGCCCAGTCGGGCACCAGTTCCAGCGCCTGCTCCATCAATTCGCATGCGGCAACAAGGTCGCCGCCTTCGGCAAGCAGCTTGGCATAACCCGCTCGCCGGTCGGCGATCACATCGCCTGAAGAATGAAACGCCTTGGCCAAGACGAAATCTCTGAAGGAAGAACCGGCATCTGCCGGCTGGCGGGATTTGCCGCAAGTTCCGCCCGAAAGCAAGCCCCCTCGGATCACCACAATGCGACAATGCGCGCAGTGAAATCCGCAGGTGAATGGTCTAGACGTGACAATGTTCATCACGCCGCCACATGCGGCATGTATGGGCATTGGCGCCAATGGGCAGGATATGTACTGCTTGCCTGGCCTTCACGCGTCAACGCCGGCCCGCTTCTTCTGGGCCCGGCAACACATATGCCTTCGGCCTGTCCTGCCCGACTAATGCCACCGCGTTAGCCGGCTGCTTTGCTATGTGTTAAGACATATTGAACGCTGAATAATTTCGCGCTAGAATTGATAGATCGAATTATTGCGGCCGACCGATCTGATCATGCGAACACCATTCGCGCCTGCTGACGTCACTTTCCGATATTTCGATATATCTAAAGTCACGGTCATAGTGACCTGACAACCTACAGCGGCGACTGCACGAGGGAACGCGCATCATGGCAACTGGCACCGTAAAGTGGTTCAACGGACAAAAGGGCTACGGCTTCATCCAACCCGACGAGGGCGGGGCGGATGTGTTCGTCCACATCTCGGCGGTTCAGCGCTCGGGACTGAATGGTCTCGACGAGGGCCAGAAGGTCTCTTACGAAATCGTCAAGGACAAACGGACCGGCAAATCCGCCGCCGACAACCTGACGGCTTCCTAAGCCTACCGGACTAGACGAAAAGGGGCGCATTCCCAAAAGGAATGCGCCCTTTCGTTTGAGCAGTGCGCGACGACATTACCCGCCCCACCCACCACACGTCATCCCGGCGTAAGCCGGGAACCAGTTTGGCTACAACCCATGCCCCGCCAGTTCTACACCTACATCATGGCCAGCCGACTGGGTGGCACGCTCTATGTGGGCGTCACCAACGACCTCATTCGCCGGGCTTGGGAGCATCGCACCGGCGCCGTGCCCGGCTTCACCAAGCGCCACAATGTCAAATCACTGGTATATTTCGAAGTTCACGAAAACATTGAAGCCGCCATTCTGCGCGAGAAGCGGATCAAGAACTGGCGGCGCGCCTGGCGAGTCGAACTGATCGAAAAGACAAACCCCTATTGGCACGACCTTTATGATGAGATCGCGCAGAACGGGCCAGGTTGAACTGGTTCCCGGCTTTCGCCGGGATGACATGCAGTGGCTACGGGTGCATTGGACCTGCCGGCAGCTACAAGACGTCATCCCGGCGAAAGCCGGGACCCAGTTTCCTTCAAATCCCGACCACCCTCCCCTTCAAACCCGGGGCATAACCCCCTAACCCATCTGGTCTTTGCCGCTGAATAATCCTAAGACTTGCACCGTTGCGCCGGAACACTATGTCTAGCGCATACCCACTGCTTGACCGCGCGAAGGCGGGCGGGCAACCTGAGCCATCTTCTCCCCCAAAGTTTTCGTGACGCGGATGCCGAACGATCTTGGCAGAAGAAGACACTATGCCGTGCCGATGGAGGCGAACACTATGGACAAGATTCCGATGACGGTTGCCGGCCACCAGGCCCTGACCGCCGAGTACAAGCACCGCACTGCCGAGGAGCGCCGTCGCATCATCGACGCGATCGCCGAAGCGCGCGCGCATGGGGATCTGTCCGAAAACGCCGAATATTCCGCCGCCAAGGAGCAGCAGAGCCTCAATGAAGGCCGCATCCAGGAGCTGGAATCCATGCTGGCGCTCGCCGACATCATCGATGTGAGCAAACTCACCGGCAAGTCGGTCAAGTTCGGCGCCACCGTCACCTTCCTCGACGAGGATACCGAAGAGGAAAAGACCTATCAGGTCGTGGGCGATCCCGAGGCCGACGCTTCGGCCGGCCGCATCTCGATTTCCTCGCCCATCGCCCGCGCCATGATCGGCAAGGAAGTGGGCGATTCGTTCGAGGTCGCCGCTCCCGGTGGTGCGAGGAGCTACGAGATTCTCAAGATACAGTATATCTGACGCCCCGTTTCCGGCGCCGGACCACAAAAGCTGTGATATTTCGGTGCGTTCCGCCTGCCTTTGGGCGGCGCGCGCCGTCTTGGCCTTGAATCCGTTCCACTTCGGCCTTTATCTAGGCCGGAGGCTTCGTTGTTTTGGAGAGCGTCGCAATGCACGCGAAAGTCATCATTATCGGGTCTGGCCCTGCCGGTTACACTGCAGCCATCTATGCTGCCCGCGCCATGCTGGAACCGTTGATGATCCAGGGCACCCAGCCCGGCGGCCAGTTGACCATCACCACCGATGTCGAGAACTATCCCGGCTTCGCCGACGTCGTCCAGGGCCCCTGGCTCATGGACCAGATGAAGGCGCAGGCCGAACATGTCGGCACCAAAATCGTCAACGACCTCATCACCGCCGTCGATTTCGACCGCCGCCCCTTCGTCCTAACCAGCGATAGCGGCACCGTCTATACCGCCGACAGCATCATCATCGCCACCGGCGCCCAGGCCAAATGGCTCGGCCTGCCCTCGGAACAGAAATTCCAGGGTTTTGGCGTTTCCGCCTGCGCCACCTGCGATGGCTTCTTCTATCGCGGCAAGGAAGTGATCGTGGTCGGCGGCGGCAATACCGCCGTCGAGGAAGCGCTGTTCCTCACCAATTTCGCCTCCAAGGTCATCGTCATCCATCGCCGCGACGAATTCCGCGCCGAACGCATCCTGCAGGATCGCCTGTTCAAGCACCCCAAGATCGAGGTGCGCTGGAACACCGAGATCGCCGATATCGGCGGCACTGCCATGCCGCCCTCGGTCAACACGGTCACGCTGCGCAACACGCTCACCGGCGAAACCTATGACCAGCCCATTGACGGCGTCTTCGTCGCCATCGGCCACCAGCCGGCGACCGCCATCTTCGCCGGCAAGCTCGATATGAAGCCGGGCGGCTATCTCGCCGTGAAGCCGGGCAGCACCGAAACCAATATTCCGGGCGTTTTCGCCGCCGGCGACGTCACGGACGACATCTACCGCCAGGCCGTGACCGCCGCCGGCATGGGCTGCATGGCCGCGCTCGATGCCGAACGCTATCTGGCCGCGCACGAGCTGGCGGAAGCGGCGGAGTAACCAGGTGTTAAGCTTGAGAAGCGGTTGCCGGCATTATGACAAATTATCGGGCGATCGGGTCTGCTACGTCACCCGAACGCCCTCTGGCCGTATTCCGGCCTCATCTATAAGACAATCCGCACCGCCGGGCTGACAAGAAACAGAAAGCGTCACCAATGCTCGACTGGGACAAGCTCCGCATTTTTCACACCGCCGCCGAGTCGGGGAGCTTCACCCACGCCGCCGAAAAGCTCGGCATGAGCCAGTCGGCCGTTTCCCGGCAGATTTCGGCGCTCGAGGACGATCTCAGTCTCAAGCTGTTCATCCGCCATGCCCGCGGCCTGGTGCTGACCGAGGTGGGCGAGCAGCTTTTCCGCACCGCCCACCGCATGCATTGGGAGCTGCAGCAGGTCGAAACCCAGATGTCCGAGAGCCAGGACGTGCCGACGGGGCCCCTCGTCGTCACCACCACGGTCGGCATCGGCTCCACCTGGCTCGCTTCGCGCCTCGACGAATTCCTGCGCCTTTACCCCCTCATCCAGCTCGAAGTGCGCCTCAACGATTCCGAGCTCGACCTCGCCATGCGCGAGGCCGACGTCGCCATCCGTCTCCACCGGCCCAACCAGTCGGAGATGATCCAGCGCAAGCTCTTCAACGTCCACAACCATTTCTACGCCTCGAACGGCTATATCGCCGAGCACGGCGCCCCCAAGAGCATCGACGATCTCGACAATCACCAGATCATCAGCTTCGGCGAGCCGGTGCCCTCCTATCTCGGCGACATCAACTATCTCGAACGGGCCGGCCGCTCCGATTCGAGCCAGCGCCGCGCCGTGCTCAAGGTCAATGCCGTCTACGGCATGATGCAAGCCGCCCGCGCCGGCATCGGCATCGCCATGCTCCCCGCCTATGTGACGGAAAAGGAAGACGGGCTCGTCCAGGTGCTCAACGAAATCGAGCTGCCCGAATACGAAGCCTATTTCGTCTATCCTCCCGCCCTCAAAAACTCCAAACGCGTCGGCGTCTTCCGCGACTTCCTCGTCGCCAAAGCCCGCGAATGGAGCTTCTGAGGCGGGAATATCGCCCAATACCCTGCGGCATGCCGTCATAGCGCCTCCCCACCGCTCGTCACCCTCGGGCTTGACCCGAGGGCTCTTCACTTTGCGATCTCGGTAAGCGCAACACCCTCGGGTCAAGCCCGAGGGTGACGACCGGTGGTTAGGGTGGGTGAAGCGGAACACATGCCCCTCAAAAACTCGTGTTCACCCTCCCGCCTCACACCCCCATTGATTTCTCACACAAATTCCGCCCAACATGCGAAAAACGCATGGCTCCTATGACCCCTCCCTGGTTGTTGCCCCTGTCCGCCCCGGCCTAAACCTCCGCTCGCACGGCAAGCGCTTCTCCTTCTCCCTTGTGCTTGTCGCGTTCCCTCCTTGCGGGGCCTGACCCTGCAAATTTGGCCTCGCTCTCCCCTCGAGCGAGGCCTTATTTTTTGCCCTGCGCCCTTCGCCTTATGGCTAGCTTGACAGAATGCCGCTGTGCAAAATGCATGGCTGTCATGATCAAACCCTAATTGCCGACTGATCTGGTAGAGATCATATTCGCACCTGTCGCTGAGACGCGTTCCGTTTCCTCCTCCCTCGGACGTAGTATCGCGACACCGGATCTGGATCGTTTCCTCCTCCCTCGATCCCGGTCCATTTGGCAGAGCGCAGATCCTCCTCCCTTGCTCTCTGCCAGCACTTTCCGGGGCTCCACTTTGGTGGGGCCCCTTTTTCTTTTCCGCTCAATAGCTTCGAGGGCACCCACTGCGCCAAACGCATGGCTGACATGTCAGCCCATGCATTGCGGCGCGGGGCAACACCCTCTATCTACCAGCTTGTCGCTGAGACGCGCTTCGTATCCTCCTCCCTCGAAGCATAGTATCGCGACACCGAACCGGAGCCTATCCTCCTCCCTGGCTCAGGTTCACTGGCAGAGCGCATATCCTCCTCCCTTGCTCTCTGCCCCACTTTCCTGGGGCTCCACTTCGGTGGAGCCCCTTTTTTCTTTCCGGGGCCCGAGCCTTCTGCGCCTATCCCCCTCTCCCGCTTGACAAAATGTCGCTGCGCCAGACGCATGACTGGCCTGCGCCGCCATGCATTGCGGCGCAGGCCAACACCCTCTATCTCTCAACTCGTCGCTGAGACGAACTTCGTTCCTCCTCCCTCGAAGTTCCGTATCGCGGCACCGAACTTGAGCCGTATCCTCCTCCCTCGGCTCCGGTTCACCGGCAGAGCGCATATCCTCCTCCCTTGCTCTCTGCCAAAATTTCTTGGGGCTCCTTCGGGAGCCCCTTTTTTATTCTCCCCGCACTTTGCGCATATCTGCCTTTCGGACTCCGCGTTTGTGCCGCTCGCGGCCATGCCCGATAGTCCTTTCATCGAGATTGCAGCTCCTCCTCCGCTGCCCTCCAAGGTCCGAGGCTCCGGCCGACGACCCTAAGCCCCGCCCATCCCCTCGGGCGGGGCCACTTTCTTCCCATGCAGGAAACGAAAACCCCCGGGGCGCGCCCCGAGGGTTTCCTTGGCTATCCGTCTCTGGTCGGCCGCGCGTCAGCTTATGCCGGCGCAGAACCGCTGGATGCGCGTCACCGCCTCTTCCAGCTCTCGGTTGGAGGCTGCATAGCTCAGGCGGAAATGGCCGGCGAGCCCGAAGGCCGAGCCATGCACCAGCGCCACCCCGGTCTCTTCCAGCAGCGCCATGACGAAATCCTCGTCGGTCACGAGCTTGGTGCCGCCGGCGCTGGTCCTGCCCAGAAGCCGCTGGCAGGAGGGGAACACGTAGAACGCCCCTTCCGGCGTCAGGCAATCGAGCCCGGTATTGGCATTGAGCCCGGCGACCACCAGGTCGCGCCGCCCCTGGAACACCTCGCGCCAGTCCTTCAGGAAATCCTGCGGCCCGTTCAGCGCCTCGAGCGCCGCCCATTGCGAGATCGAGGACGGATTGGTGGTCGATTGGCTCTGCAATTTCACCATGGCCGAGAGCAGTTCGCGCGGACCCGTGCAATAGCCGATACGCCAGCCGGTCATGGCATGCGATTTCGACACGCCATTCATGGTGAGCGTCCGCTCCCTCAGCGCCGGCTCGACAGCGGCGATGGTCGAAAAGCGGGCGCCGTCATAGACCAGCACTTCATAAATATCGTCGGTGAGGATGTGGACATGCGGATGCCGCATCAGCACCTCGGCCAGCCCCTTCAATTCCTCGGCCGTATAGGCCGCACCGGTCGGATTGGAGGGCGTATTGAGGATCAGCCATTTGGTCCTCGGCGTAATCGCCGCCTCCAGCACTTCGGGCTTGAGCTTGAAGCCGGTCGAGGCGTCGGCCACCGCCAGCACCGGCTCGGCCCCGCATAGCCGCACGATTTCCGGATAGCTCACCCAGAACGGCACCGGCACCACCACTTCGTCGCCGGGATTGAGCGTCGCCATCAGCGCATTGAAGATGATCTGCTTGCCGCCCGAGGCGACGAAGCAATCCGCCGCCGTCACGTCGAGCCCGTTGTCGCGCCGGAACTTGGCCGCCACCGCTTCCTTGAGTTCGGGAATGCCGTCGACATTGGTATAGCGCGTCTTGCCCTCGTTGATGGCGCGGATCGCCGCTTCGCGCACATGCTGCGGCGTATCGAAATCCGGCTCCCCCGCCGCCAGCGCGATCACGTCGCGCCCCTCGCGCGCCAGGTCGCGCGCCTTCGAACTGATCGCCACCGTCGCCGAAGGAGCCACCCGGCTCAACGCATCCGACAAGAAACCCATTGAAAACCTCCACTCACCCGCCGCTGCTTACGGCCTTCCCGCCTCCCGCACAACAGCGACATAGTGACACCTTCCTCCCCCTCATCTTGCCCGCGGCTTGACCGCATCCTCGTGCCCCTCCCAACCGGCCCGCGGGAAACGACAGTGAAAGAACTAACTCAGCGCCTCACCCGATCACGTTCACTCGCCCCGGCCCCGCTCGTCCCCCACTCACCGCTCGTCACCCTCGGGCTTGACGCGAGGGCTCTTCACTTCAAATGCACGAAACACCCACCACTACCCACTCAACCACCGCCTTTCCCGCGGGCTTGACCCGCGGGCCACTCTCCTCCGCGCCGCATCATCATGCGCCTCCCAACCGCCCCGCGGGGCAAGCCCGCGGTAAGCGACGGCAAGAGAAACAGTTCCCCTCCCCTTCACCCAGCCGTCACATTCCTGCCTTCAAATCGTACCCGCTTCTCCCTCATCGCCCCAAACTCGGTCCACATTCGCATGGTCCACTGACCTCATCGTCAACGAGGTTAGACGTCGATCCCATGCACATATCCACGTCTGCGAAGCGGAAGACATTTGCTGTTGCGGTGATTGCCCTCGCCGCTGCGGCATCCGGGGCCGCCGCCCTTGCCCTCGGGCTCACGCCCCTTTCCGCCTCGCATCTGGCCCGCATGCCCGACACGCAGATCGCCGTGTTCATGGTGCCGCTGACCATCCTCGTTCTGGCGATCCTGGCGGAAGCTGTCCGTGACGTCGTCCATGGCAGCCTCCCGGCCGAAGCTCCGCTTCGGCCAGCCCGTCGCCTCAGCTGGTCCCCCGGCCGCGGCGAGGGATGACCTCCATTTCTCCCTGACTCCGACCCTGACCGGCCCCCGTGGCCGGTCTTTTTTTGCCTGCGTTCAACCCTCTTGCCCTCCCGCACGTTGAGGATCAAACTTGCGAAAAGAGGAGGAGTGAGACGATGCAGGTCGAGACTATCCTTCAAACCAAGGGCAGCGAGGTCGTCACCCTGCCGCTCGATGGCACGCTGGCCGATGCGGTCGAGGCGCTCAACACCCACAATATCGGCGCCGTCGTCGTTCTCGGCAGCACAGGCGGCATTGCCGGCATCCTGTCCGAGCGCGATATCGTGCGCCAGCTTGGCCGCAGACGGGCCGAAGCGCTGTCCCTGCCCATCGCCGAATGCATGTCGAAAAGCGTCATCACCTGTACGCCCGAAACCGAGATCGCCGATGTGATGGAGCGCATGACCAATCGGCGCGTCCGCCACATGCCGGTGATCGAGGATGGCGCCATGGTCGGCCTCATTTCCATCGGCGACGTGGTCAAGCGCAAGATCGAGGAAGCCGAGCAGGAAGCGAGCGCGCTGCGCGATTATATCGCCTCCTGAACCGCCGACCTTACGATCCTGTCCAACATTTCATCCCGCCGCAAGGATGCGGGCGGGTGTCTTCGCCTATCCTTTGCCCGGTTCAACCCGTTCCATGCAAAGGACCGACCATGAAGACGATCACCACGACCGCCCTTGTGGCGCTGCTCGTTACCGTTTCCACCAGCTTCGGCGGCACCGCCTATGCCCAGCCGGCGCCCCGGCCGGATCAGCCGCAAATGCGCCAGCATCGCGTCGAGCCCGGCGGCCCCTTCCACCAGCGCTTCATGCGCCACCGCAATGGCCTCGAAGGGCTGCTGCATTTCGGGCGCACCGCGGAAAATCTCGAAATCGCCTTCATCCGCCTGAGCTACCGGCTCGATCTGACCAACGAGCAGCAGACCCTGTTCGATGCCCTGCGCGACGATGCCATGGCCGCGCAGGAAACCTTCGCCACCGCTCTGGCCGATGCCCTGCCCGAGCGTGAGCGCGGCGCCGACCGCCCCGATATCGCCGACCGTCTCGAAACCCGCCTCGCCATCGCAAGCGCCCATCTCGCCGCCATGGAGGCGGTGCTGCCTGCCTTCACCAGCTTCTACGACAGCCTTACCGAGCAGCAGAAAGCGAGCCTCGAATCCCCGCGTCATCACCGTGGCCAGCCGCGCGATCGGGACCGCGACCGGAACCAGGACGACGACCATGCCGAGCATGATGCGGCGCCCCGCCGGATCGTCCAGTCTCCCGCCATCGAGGGCTGAGCGAACCTGACCAAATTGTCATGTTCCGGACACCTCGCGGATAGGTGTGGGGGTCTAGCGTCATCCTCGTGCTTGCAGTCGCACACCGCATGACGACCTCGCGCTTCCGCCGCACCCCTCCTCCAAGGCGGTGGCAGCGCCGTCAGCGATGCGCCGGTTTGTCCCTCTAGTCCGGCTGCATCCTCCCGCCCCGGCCGCTCCATCGGCCGGGGCTTGCTTTTGCCCGCCCATGATTTACCAATCGGTGCTCCACCGAATTGGATTCCTCATGGCCCTGCCGCTTGATCCGGTCCGCATCCGCGCCGAATTTCCCGCCTTCTCCGAGCCCTCCCTGGCTGGGCAGGCCTTTTTCGAAAATGCCGGCGGCGCCTATACCGCCCGCGCCGTGCTCGACCGGCTGGAAACCTATTACCGGCGCACCAAGGTGCAGCCCTATGGCTATTACCCGGCCTCCCAGGAAGCCGGCGCCGCCATGGACCGCGCCTTCGAGCGCATGGCCGAGGCCCTCAACGTCACCCCCGACTGGATTCATTTCGGCCCCTCCTCATCGGCCAACACCTATGTGCTCGGCAATGCCTTTGCCGGCTGGCTGAAGCCGGGCGACGCCGTCATCGTCACCAATCAGGATCACGAGGCCAATTCCGGTGCCTGGCGGCGCCTCTCCGCCCAGGGCATCGAGATCCGCGAATGGGGTGTCGATCCCGAAACCGGCCGGCTCGACCTCACCGTCCTCGATCACCTGCTCGATGACCGGGTCAGGCTCGTCGCCGCCCCGCACTGCTCCAATATCGCCGGCGAGATCAATCCCGTCGCCGAGATCGCCGCCCATGCCCATGGCGTCGGCGCTTTCGTCGCCATCGATGGCGTCAGCTATGCCCCGCATGGCCTGCCCGACCTCACGGCGCTCGACGCCGATATCTATTTCTTCTCCGCCTACAAGGTCTATGGCCCGCATCAGGGCGTCCTCGCCATCCGCCCGTCGCTTGCGGTCGAATTGCCCAATCAGGGTCATTTCTTCAACCATGACAAGCCGCGCTACCGCCTGACCCCCGCCGGCCCCGACCATGCCCAGATCGCCGCCACCGCCGGCGTCGTCGACTATCTCGAAACCGTCGCCGAAATCGCCGGCGGCAGCGTGACCGGCGCCGATCCCCTCCGCCGCGCCCATGCCGCCATGCGCGCCCAGGAGATCGCGCTGATGACGCCGCTGCTCGATTATCTGCGCGGCAAGAATACCGTCCGCATCATCGGCCCCGACGATCCGGCCTTGCGCGCCCCGACCATCGGCCTCGCCCTCTCCGAACCCGGCGCCGCCGTCGCCCAGCGCCTCGCGAAGCACGGCATCATGGCCGGCGGTGGGCATTTCTACGCCTGGCGCCTGTTGCAGGCCCTCGGCATCGATCCGGCCCATGGCGTGTTGCGGCTCTCCTTCGTCCATTACACTACGCCCGAGGAAATCGACCGCCTCATCGCCGCGCTCGACGCCGAACTGCGCTAAGATGAGGGTCCCACCTCCCACCCACCGCCGCTTCCCGCGGACCTGATCCGCGGGCCACTCTCCCCATCGCATGAACGCACAATGGTCCCGGATCAAGTCCGGGACAGCGACGGCGAGATCCTATAATCCGACTATCGTGTCGACGAGACCCATCCATGCCCCGCCCCGCCGCCGCAGTCCTGCTTCTCATCTGCACCATGATCTGGGGCTTCGCCTTCATCGCCCAGAAATCGGCCATGGACTCGATGGGGCCGCTGACCTTCGCCGGCATCCGTTATCTGTTGGGCGGCCTCGTCATCCTGCCCTTGGCGCTGCGCGAACGCCGCCGCAAGGCCACGCCCCTCACCGCGCGCCAACGGCTGCTCATCGGCTTGATGTGCCTCGCCTTTTTCGGCGCTTCCTGGCTCCAGCAATTGGGCCTCACCCTCACCACCGTCACCAATAGCGGCTTTCTCACCGGCCTCTATGTGATCTTCGTGCCCGCCATCGCCCTGCTGGTGCTGCGCACCCCGCCCCATCCCGCCGTCTGGGCCTGCGTGCCGTTGGCGCTTGTCGGCATCTACTATCTCAATGGCGGGGGCTTCCACAGCTTCAACACCGGCGATGCCATCATCGTCACCAGCGCTGTGTTCTGGGCCACCCATGTGCTGCTGCTCGGCCATCTCGCCCGCAGCACGGGCCTTCCCATCTTCGTCTCCGCCGTGAGCTTTCTCGCCGCCGGCCTTCTCGCCACCGGCTTTTCCTTCGTGCTCGAAACCCCGACCCTCACCGGCATCGCCGCCGGCTGGCCCGAGATCGCCTATGCCGGCATCCTGTCGACCGCCGTCGCCTTCACCCTCCAGGCCATCGGCCAGCAATATGTCCCACCCGCCAATGCCGCCATCATCCTCTCCGCCGAAAGCCTCTTCGCCGCGCTCGGCGGCGCTCTGCTGCTCGGCGAACGCCTGCCGCCCATCGGCTATGCCGGCGCCGGCCTCATCTTCCTCGCCATCCTCCTCGTCGAAACCATCCCCTTCCTCATGACAAGACGCCTCCGCGCGAGTTGAGGATGGGCATCGCAGCCCCCAACAGTCGTCACCCACGGGTCGTCACCCAACATTCGTCACCCAACCACCGCTCGTCCCACGCCCCAAATCGTCACCCTCGGGCTTGACCCGAGGGTTCTTCGCTTCGCGGTGCCTCAGCAAAGCAAACACCCTCGGGTCAAGCCCGAGGGTGACGACTGGTGGCTAGTAGCTAATAGCAGGCAGCAACCCCGCCCCTACTCCACCCGATACATCTCATACGTCCGGCACACGACCACCAGAAAGCACCCCTGGAGCGAAATCCGCCCATCGCTCACCTGCGTGATCGTCCCGCTCGCGGATTGTCCGTAAAGATGCAGTTCCCCCTTCCACTGGTTCGGCCCCACCATCGGCGCGTGGTCGATCAGCAGCGTATTGAGATAAGGCAGGTTTTCCTCGTTGTCCGCTCCATTCCCGAGCCATACCAGCTCGGCGCAAAGCTGCGTGCCGTCGCCGCACAGCGTCACGTCATAGCGCGAATCCCTGCTTTCGATTTCCCATTTTCCGGCGGGCGACATGTCCTGCCCCAAGGCCGGCAATACGCCAGCGAGAGCAAACATCATGGAAGCGGCGAACTTGCGCATCGCGTCCTCCTATTTCAGCCTGTGCATCATGTAGGTCCTGCAGATGACAAAGAAGTAGCAGCCCTTGAGTTGCACCACATCGTCACTCACCTGCGTGATCGTGCCCGTCGCCGTCCTGCCATAAAGATGCAGTTCGCCCCGCCACTGGTTGGGCCGGATCAGCGGCGCGTGGTCGATCACCATGGTGTTGAGATAGGGCCGGTTCTTCGCCGTATCGTCGCCCTTGCCGAGCCAGATCAGCGTCGCGCACAATTCGGTGCCGTCGCCGCACAGCGTCACGTCATAACGCTGGCTGCCGGTCTCGATTTCCCATTGCCCGGCGGGCGATGCCGCCGCGGGCATCGCGGCCAGCGCCACAAGGCTCATTATCGCGCCAATGCGTTTCAGCCGGTTTCTCACCATCTTCCTCACACATGCCCGCTACAGCACTGAACCGTCCCATTTTTCGCCTGAACCAGGCCTGAACGAACGTCACAGCACCGTCATTGAAAATCGTTAACCTATTCAAGGTCCCGGCCCACCCCATGCAGCCCGGACCTTCGCCCGGCCCCTCGTACCCCAACGCGGCGCCCGGCCCGCGGGACCGCCCGGCCGCCAACCCTGGCCGTCCCCCCGCCGATCCCATTCGGCTCTCGCCGCCTACGGGCGGCTCTTTTTTGTGGACCATCTCTCTTTGCGCTCGCACTCGCCTGCGCCCTCCGGCACAACGGGCCGAACCACGACGAAACGGGCCATGGCCAAACTCTACTATTCCTATGCGACGATGAATGCGGGCAAGTCGACCCTGCTGCTGCAGGCTGCCTACAATTATCGCGAACGCGGCATGCGGCCTCTGCTCTATACCTCCGCCCTTTATAGCGAAGCCGGAATCGGCATCATCTCCTCGCGCATCGGCATTTCCGAAGCCGCCGAGACCTATTCGGCCGGCGACGATCTGTTCCAGTCGGTCCGCGACCAGATGGAAACCGGCAAGGTCGATTGCGTCTTCGTCGATGAGGCGCAGTTCCTCACCCCCGATCAGGTCTGGCAATTGGCGCGCGTCGCCGACCGGCTGAACATACCCGTCATGTGCTTTGGCCTCCGCACCGATTTCCAGGGCAAGCTCTTTGCCGGCTCCGCCGAGCTTCTCGCCGTCGCCGACAGCCTCAGGGAAATCCGCACCATCTGCGAATGCGGCGCCAAGGCCACCATGGTGGTGCGCCAGGATGCGAGCGGGCGCGTGCTGACCGAAGGCGATCAGGTTTCGATCGAAAAATCCGTTTACGTCGCCCTTTGCCGCAAGCATTGGGAAGAAGCAGTGGGCCGTTGGCCCGTCATGGGACCCAAGACATGATTCAGGACCAGCTCGAGCCGCACGGCGCCCTCACCATCCGTACCTTGGCCATGCCGGCCGACACCAATCCCGCCGGCGACATTTTCGGCGGCTGGGTGATGAGCCAGATGGATATTGCCGGCGCCATCGCCGCCGTCGAACGCGCCAATGGCCGCGTCGTCACCGTCGCCGTCGAAGCCATGACCTTCATCGCCCCGGTCAAGGTCGGCGACGTGCTCTGCGTCTACACGCGCATTGAGCGCGTCGGCACCACCTCCATCACCATCGCCATCGAAGCCTGGGTCCTGCGCGACCGCATCGGCGACCGCGTCAAGGTCACCGACGGCCGCTTCGTCTACGTCTCCCTCGGCGAAGACGGCAAGAAGCGCCCGATCCCGGCGGCGTAGGCCATCCCCGCTCGTCACCCTCGGGCTTGACCCGAGGGTTCTTCACCGACCCGCACGTCACCTACCACCAACGACTATACCACCCCCATCGCTTCCCGCGGGCCTGACCCGCGGGTCGCTCGCCACACCCACCGCACTATCGCGCCCGACTCAACAGGCCCGGTGATAAAACCACCCACCGCGCGTCATCCCGGCGAAAGCCGGGAACCAGTTTCCCGACAGTATAGTAAAACTGAATCCTGACGTCCGCCGGGATGACGCCTTGCGAAGGGCCGCTCGCCCCCCTTCCACCCTTCATTAACCATACCAACGATCGATAAAACTTTACGGATGGTGTGACGGCAAAGGCGCAGTATACACTTGCGCCATATTGAAAAGCTCAGGCTGCGCTACGGCAGCTCTACACGATTGCTTGGAGTACGGAATGGCTGCTCAGGTGCAATTCCTGATCCGCACCGCCCTCGGGCGTGCCGTTATCATGTTTTGTCTGTCGGTCTTCGCCGTCACGACAATGACGGCCTCGGCTCAGGCCATCGAAAACCTTGCCCGCTATGCCGGCCTCGTCGTCGATGCCAAGACGGGCGAAGTGCTTTACCAGGAAGCCGCCGACAGCAAGCGCTTCCCTGCTTCCGTCACCAAGGTGATGACGCTCTACATCCTGTTTCAGGAACTGAACGCGGGCAATCTGCAGCTCTCGACCAAGATGACCGTGTCGCGCCACGCCGCCGCTGCCGTGCCGACCAAGCTCGGCCTCAAGGCCGGCTCCACCATCACTGTCGACGATGCCATCCGTTCGCTCGTCACCATTTCGGCCAACGACATGGCCCGCGTGATCGCCGAGCATATTTCCGGCACCGAATCCAAATTCGCCGAACGCATGACCGCCACGGCCCGCGCCCTCGGCATGCGCAATACCCACTACGCCAACGCCTCGGGCCTGCCCGATTCCAACAATTTCACCACGGTGCGCGATCAGGCCATTCTCGGCATGGCCGTCTATCAGCACTTCCCGCAATATTACGAATATTTCCAGGTCACGCGCTTCCGCTATGCCGGCCGCACCTATACCAGCCACAACAATGTGCTGGGCTATATGGGCGCCGTCGACGGCCTCAAGACCGGCTGGACCTCGTCTTCCGGCTCCACCATCCTCACCGCCGCCCGCGCCGACAATCGCCACATCGTCGTCGTCGTCTTCGGCATGAGCGGCGCCCGCCCGCGCGACCAGAAGGTACGCGAACTCGTCGCCGCCTATCTGCCCAAGGCCCGCCGTGGCGATTATCAGCGCACCGCCATGATCCCCTTCCCCGGCGCGCAGTCCAATGTGCAGGTCGCCGCGGCCCCGCCGAGCCAGCCCGTCTTCGTCATGCCGCAGCCGCTGCCCGGCTTCCGTCTGGCGGAACTGGTCGCCGCCAACAGCAATGCCGCCGCTCCCGTCGCCCAGCCGCAATATGCCGCCATGGGCATCCCGGCGCCGATGCCGCTGCCCACCCCCGCGCCGGAACCTGAGATCGCCGCCGCCCCGGCCCCGGCTCCAATGCCTGCGCCGATTGCCGAGCCGCAGATGGCCGCCATGGCTCCGCCCGCCCCGGTCCCGGCCGTCGAAGCCGCCACCGCACTCGCCGCCCCGCCGCCTGCGCCCCTGCCGCCCAGCCAGGACGTCATCGGCGCCTGGCTCGGCGAAAATCTGAGCCTCGGCGCGCCCCCCGCCCCCCTCGGCCAAACCCGCGCCTCCGCCCCGCTCTAAGGCCCCTCCCACGGATCGTGCCCTCGGCACAGATCGGCCCCTGCCACAGATCGCCTCTCCGCCACAGCTGTCACCCAGCCACAGATCGTCACCCTCGGGCTCGACCCGAGGGTGTTTCACTTTCTGCTCCCCCGGGAGAAGCAGGTTGCCGTGGCAGAACCACCAACCCGCAACACCCACTCGATGTCACCCCGGCGAAAGCCGGGGGCCAGTTTTCCGGGTGGCTTCATTGAAACTGGTTCCCGGCTTCCGCCGGATGTCACGCGCCGGGCGTAAACAGACCCAACGCCCACCAGACACCTCTGGACAGCCCTCCCGTCTCATGGCTCAACTCCATCTGCGCGCCTGAACGCTCCGAATTCTCGCCACCCAACCAATGCGTTCAGTCAGCGTTCAGCATCCAGATGTTGAATAGTCGGCATTACTGCTGTCCGCCGGCAAGCCGGCAGCACTCAATGGAGCGTCCAAGAATGAAAAGCCCAACCCGCAAAATGCTGCTCAATATCGCGGCCGGCATCGCCGCTGCAGCCGCGGCAATGGCCGCCTTCGTGCCCGCCGCACAGGCCGCGCCGGGGGTCACCACAGCCAATGTCAATCTGCGCTCGGGTCCCGGCACCAATTACGCTGTTCTCGACACGGTCCTGCGCGGCACCACCGTCGATGTCCAGCGCTGCCAGGGCTCCTGGTGCTATGTCGAAAAGCCCGGCCCCGATGGCTGGATTTCCGCCAGCTATCTGACCGCCGGCGGCCGTCCGGTCGATCCGGTTCGCCCCGGCCTTTCCTTTGGCTTCAGCATTGGCGGCCCGGATGGCCCGACCTTCGATTTCGGCGTCAACCAGCCCGCCCCGCCGGTGGTGCGTCCGCCGGTCACCCCGCCGCCCGTGGTGCGCCCGCCCTTTGGCCGTCCGCCGGAAGGCCGTCCTCCCGAGGGTCGTCCGCCATTCGGCCGCCCGCCTGTCGGCCGGCCCCAGGCCAGCGAAGTCTGCTTCTTCGAGCAGTCCAATTTCCGCGGTCAGAGCCAGTGTTTCGAGGCCGGCGATTCCATCCGCGATCTCGGCCGCTTCTCCAACCGCATCTCTTCCATCGACAACCGCGACCGCCTGTCGGTGGAAGTCTGCGCCATGCCGAACTTCCGCGATTGCCGCACCTATACCAGCAGCGCCGGCTCGCTCGGCGTCTTCGACGACCAGATCCGTTCCCTGCGCATCTCGCGCTGACCGTTCTCACCCAACCAACGGCGCCGCCCTAACCAGGGGCGGCGCTTTCGCTTTTCGGCATGCGAATCCGGCTTGGAGGACGCTGGCGGCCACGTTACTATCCGGCCAATCTGATTTGCCCGGAGCTGCCGCCATGACCCTGCGCCAAGTCCTCGCCACGCTGATCGCCGGCATGGCCCTGCTATTGGCGGCGCCCGCCGCCCAGGCCCAGATCGTTTACGGCACTCCCGCCTGGGCCACCGGCGATCTCGTCCTGCATGAAGGCCCCGGCGGCGCCTATCCCGTGGTCGGCCACATTCCCGACAATACGCGCCTGCGCGTCTATCGCTGCTCGCCGCTCTGGTGCATCGTCTCCGATGGCCACCAGAAGGGCTGGAGCCGCAGCGGCGCCATCGGCTTCGGCGTCTCCTCCGCCGACTGGTTCCAGGGCGGCGTGCGCTACCCCACCGGCGGCACCTTCTGCCTTTATGAAGGCAACAACTATACCGGCCAGTCCGCCTGCTTCGACAGCGGCACCATCATCGACGATCTGGCGCTGATGGGCCTCGACAACCGCTTCTCCTCCATCCGCGTCAATGGCGGCTCCGCCTCCCTCTGCCGCGACCGCAAGTTCCAGTCCTACTGCACCCGCATCATCCGCGACACGCCGGTGCTGAACTCCTTCCTCAACGGCAACGTCTCTTCCCTCCGCGGCCACCGCACGCAGTGATGCCTGCCGGAACGGGCCCCTGCTGACAAATCCTGTCAGCACCCCCGTTCCCTCTCCGTTCATGCGATGCTAGGGTGCGCGGAACGTTGCATTGCGCCGTGCCGTTCCCCATATCAGGCACTCCCCAGCATCACGGTGTCCCATGGCCCAGAAGTCCTCGCGTCCCGGCAAGGCCGAATTTTCCATTGACGATTTTCTCGGCGAGATCGAGAAGGCCGAGGATCTGGCCGCCAATAAGCGCCTCCCGCAGGAGCGCCTGAGGAACAAGCGCGCCCTCGACCAGGCCGCCCGCGAGGAAGCCGAAAAGGCTGCCCCCAAAACCCCGCTCGAAAAGCGCCGCACCACCAAGTCGAACTACGACACCGCCACCGGCATGGCGAAAAAGACCGGCAAGACCAAGATCAACTCCGTCGACCGCGTCGATTTCTCGGGCCTAGGCGAAGCCCCGCAGGCCGGCTTCGGCCACGTGCCGTCTAGTCGCGCCACTGCCCGCCCTCATCCTGAGGAGGCGCAAAGCGCCGTCTCGAAGGACGCCCCCGAAACCACCGCCAAGATCCGCACCGCCCTCGACGACGCCACCAAAAAAGCCCGCGCCAAAAAGAACCCCGACCTCTCGAACGCCACCACTGTCGGCATCACCGCCACCGTCAAGGCCCTCGAGCAGATCATCCTCCATGGCCGCCCCGAGGTCGAAGGCTCCGCCCCCTGGGTGCCCCACCGTCCCGAACGCCCGGCCAAGACCGAAGGCGGCGTCCCTTTCCGCCTCAACACCTCCTACGAGCCGCGCGGCGACCAGCCCACTGCCATCGCCGAACTGGTCGAGGGCATCGACAATGGCGAGACCGACCAGGTCCTCCTGGGCGTCACCGGCTCGGGCAAGACCTTCACCGTCGCCCAGACCATCATGCGCACCCAGCGCCCCGCCCTCATTCTCGCACCCAACAAGACCCTGGCCGCCCAGCTCTATGGCGAGTTCAAGAACTTCTTCCCCGACAACGCCGTCGAATACTTCGTCTCCTACTACGACTACTATCAGCCCGAGGCCTATGTCCCGCGCACCGACACCTATATCGAGAAGGAATCGACCATCAACGAGCAGATCGACCGCATGCGCCACTCGGCGACGCGGGCGCTGATGGAGCGCGACGACGTCATCATCGTCGCCTCGGTCTCCTGCATCTACGGCATCGGCTCGGTGGAAGGCTATTCCGCCATGATCGTCGACGTCCACCAGGGCGAGAAGGTCGATCAGCGGGAGCTCCTCGCCAGCCTCGTGGCCCTGCAATACAAGCGCAACGACCAGGCCTTCACCCGCGGCACCTTCCGCGTGCGCGGGGACACCATCGAGGTGTTCCCCTCGCACTACGAAGACGCCGCCTGGCGCATCACCCTGTTCGGCAACGAGATCGAGAAGATCGTCGAATTCGATCCCCTCACCGGCAAGACCGTCGGCGAGCGCAAATTCGTGCGCGTCTACGCCAATTCCCACTATGTCACGCCCCGCCCCACCGTCCTCGCCGCCATCAAGCAGATCCGCGCCGAGCTCGCGGGGCGCCTCCAGGAACTCAACAGCGCCGGCCGCTTCCTCGAAGCCCAGCGCCTCGAACAGCGCACTCTGTTCGATCTCGAAATGATGGAAGCCACCGGCTCCTGCGCCGGCATCGAGAACTACTCCCGATACTTCTCCGGCCGCCGCCCCGGCGAGCCGCCGCCGACCCTGTTCGAATATTTGCCCGACGATGCCCTGGTCTTCGTCGACGAAAGCCACGTCACCATCGGCCAGCTCGGCGCCATGTATCGCGGCGACTTGCGCCGCAAGGCGACCCTGGCCGAATACGGCTTCCGCCTCCCCTCCTGCATGGACAATCGACCGCTGCGCTTCGAGGAATGGAACGCCATGCGCCCGCAATCGGTCTATGTCTCGGCCACCCCCGGCTCCTGGGAGATGGACCAGACCGGTGGCGTCTTCGCCGAACAGGTCATCCGCCCCACCGGCCTCATCGATCCCCCGGTCGAGATCCGCCCGGCCAAGACCCAGGTCGACGACGTCATCGACGAGATCCGTCAGACCATCGACAAGGGCTACCGCACTTTGGTCACCGTCCTCACCAAGAAGATGGCCGAGGACCTGACCGAATATATGCACGAACAGGGCATCCGCGTGCGCTACATGCATTCGGATGTCGACACCATCGAGCGCATCGAGATCATCCGCGACCTCCGCCTCGGCGCCTTCGACGTCCTCGTCGGTATCAACCTGCTGCGTGAGGGCCTCGACATCCCCGAATGCGGCTTCGTCGCCATTCTCGATGCCGACAAGGAAGGGTTCCTCCGCTCCGAAACCAGTCTCATCCAGACCATCGGCCGCGCCGCCCGCAATGTCGACGGCCGCGTCATTCTCTATGCCGACCACGAAACCGGCTCCATGGCCCGAGCCCTCGCCGAAACCAGCCGCCGCCGCGAAAAGCAGATCGCCTATAACGAAGCCAACGGCATCACCCCCCAATCCGTCCGCTCCAACATCCACGACATCGTGGACTCGATCTACGAGCAGGACCACGTCACGGTGTCGATCGGCAAGGGCAAGGACGGCAAGGAACGCCTAGCCGTGGGCGAGAACTTGGCTGCGGTCATCAAGGACCTCGAAACCCAGATGCGCGAGGCGGCGACGAATTTGGAGTTCGAAAAGGCCGCAAGGCTCAGGGACGAGGTCAAGCGGCTCAAGGAGATGGAACTGGACACGCTGGAGGGGCAGGTGTCGTAGGTAACTGCATTCTTATGACGGATAGGCAGTTACCCGCTCACCATTGTGAAGCCTAAATTGCCCATACTAGTCTTATGGGAAGGTTCTGTGTATCTCGAACGACTATTGCTTTAGCACCTGTCCGCGATGTCGCTGACTTTATGGCGTCGGCTTCCAACGAGTGGTTTTTGAGGGACCGTCCTGTTTTGCCACGTTCCGCAAAACTACCGTCTGACAGTAAATCAACAAAACGATAGTTGTGAGATAGCGAGCTAATCCGATTATCCAAATCTGCTTTTGTTGTTGCTGTGACATATGCTTCCCGGCATGCCATCGCCAGAACGTCAACTGCAACTGCACTTGTTATACAATTTCTAAGAAACGATATTAGATCAATCGTCGGTATATTATAACTAGATGCATGCGCGGCAGAATTTCTGATTTTATTAAGACCAGTATAATCGCTCTCCAAGCTTAGTGTACCAGCTCCAACGGCCCTTGCTATCTTCGTAAGTTTTTGCCAAGAGCCTTCAATACCGTATGCCTTGAACCCTGCGGCGATGTCCGATGCTTGGATATTTGAACCTCTAGGGCTGAATCCCGCAGCTGAGAATGTGCCCGGCGTCTCAGAAAATCTAGCAAGCACTTTTATGTGCTGTTCCGAAAATTGAATCCTGATGGATGGGTCCTCAAATGCGGCCCGTGTCACAATTCCAGACATCGCGTCCAAAGTAACCATCTGCTTTAGCGCGTTGGTATCGACCATATCGGCCAGTGTACCCAAAGGCAGGTCTGACATTTGTACGACTAATCGAGATTGCGCATCGTTGAAGCCTTTTACGAGTTCGCTTTCCAATACAACCCTCATATTTCATGTTGCACAACAGTAGTATATGTTGCGATTTTCCGCTAGTGAATCTCTGACAGATCTGTGAATATTAGAAACCTTTTTTACAGCGCCCTCTTCCACCACAGATCGTCTAATCGCGCCGTGCCCAACCGGGTCCGTCGTCGCTGTACCCACCCTACCGGCAAATCACCTCACACGGCACGCCATCACCGTCGCTGTCCAGCAACGCGCCCCAGCTGCAATTAGCGAGGTACCACCGCGCTTCCTCGCATGAGCCGATCCTTGTGCAATATTGCCGCGACGGGCAGGACGCTGCGTTCGGTTGCTGTACCAGAGCATAGCCCGGCTGGCTCCGCGCTGGCACCGAGGTCGGCGGCGCCGCAGGTGCTCCGGCCAGATAGTCATCGCTGACCCATCCCACTTGTCCATTCGTCGACACCAGCACCCAACCGCCTCGCCTCTCGCCGGCGCGCACCTGCGCATTGCGCGGCAGGACGGTCAGCACGCGCGCGCCGGTGTTCGGTGCCTCGCGCAAGTTCAGGCCGCTGGCAGACACGAACATGGTCGCGTCGAAACGCGGCGAGGCCGGGATATCCGCACGCACCATTGCTGGTTCGCTCTTCGGATCGACGGCCCCCGTTACCGGCGTATCCGTGCCCCCGATCAGGTTGCCAAGCGCCGCCAGGACCATGAAGCCGGCCAACACCCAGAACAGCTTGCGCATATCTCCCCCGCCCGCAGCACGGCGTCTGCCGACCATCGCGCCCTCTCTCACGATAGCCGCTGTCATGCCGGGTTGTCAGCTATCTTAGGTGCAACTCCCTATATGAAACCCGCCCCTGCACACCCGGTTGAGCTGGGCGTCGATCAGGCCCCAAAACACGACCACCAACAATCCACATAACTCCCTGCTCTAACACCCCTTTCCGCCTTCCCCCGCCAATTTATCCCCGCTCCCTCCGCCGGGTGTAAACTATCCGCCTTTACACCCTGGAGACGACACATGGACCAAATCCTGCCCACCAGCCTGATCATTCGCCATGACCACCTGAAGCCGCGCCTCGAGGCCATGGGCAATCGGCTGCAGTCGAAGAAATATGCGCCCGATCTGCCGCTCGACGCCTATGCCGTCCGCGTTGTCGGCAGCCTCATGGCGGAAACCTACCGTCTCATCTCGCGCGAGCCTTTCGCCCGCACCCTGCCCCGGCCCGTGCCGGGCGCGCCCATGAGCCATGTCGAGGCGGTGAGCGCCATGCGTGCCGCCCTGCTGGCGCTCGACATATTCCACGAGCGGCACGATATCGACTTCGAATTCTACGAACGCGACCGCATCGTGGAAGCACGGGGAGCCAGCAGAAATGCCGGATTCTGATGTGCAGGCAAGCATTTACAAAAAGTTGTCCCGCTTATCCCCGCGCTTTGCGGCTGTGGCACAATAGCTTCGTTCCCGCCGCACACGCGATGTCGACGAAACATCGGGCGGGAAGACGGGGAGCATGGGGTCGCCCGGGCTTGCGCGTGGATGCTGACCACCGGCCGGACGCCGGCCTGGACCGATGGACCTCTATGGCGGGGAGAAGGTGCCAGGTTTGGTAGGTCCAACCGTGAAAGCGGGGCTGCTCGATGCGTGCGCGAAAAATCCCGATCGTGTGGGGCGGCATTTGCCTCCACTACACTAAAAAACCAGAGGCGAATGCCGCCCTGCATCGTGTATCACCGAAGGGTCGCGCCCGGCGGCGCTTCGGCACGTCCCTGTTTCCGCCTTGAAACCGCCCGCCGGCGGGTCCATCTCACCGGCAAAGGAGCCGTCCTATGCGCGCCATCGCCCTTGCTCTCTTCGCCAGCCTGACGCTGATCGCCCCGGCGCCTGCCGCCGAGCCCACGGCGCGCGTCACCGGCGGCGACATCAATCTGCGCGCCGGGCCGGGCCTGCGCTATGGCATTGTCGGGCGCCTGTCCGATGGCGCCGAAGTGGTGCTCGATTATTGCACCCGCAATGACCGCTGGTGCTTCATCGCCGGCGCCGGCTGGGTGGATGCTTCCTATCTCGTCGGCTGGTCCGCCAGACTGCGCGTCACCCCGCCCGATTTCATGGGGCCGGGCTGGTGACAATTTCCCTTCTCCCGGTGAGGGAGAAGGTGGCGCGCAGTGCCGGATAAGGGGTCCCTACCTTAGATCCAGCCGCCGAGCTCGCGCCGCACCACCGCCTCGATCATGTCCATGCCGTCGGGCGTGGCGTTGAGGCAGGGGATATAGGCGAAGTTCTCGCCGCCGGCGGCCATGAAAGTGTCGCGGCCCTGCATGGCGATTTCTTCCAGCGTCTCGATGCAGTCGGCGGCGAAGGCCGGCGCGAGGATGGCGATCTTTTTGACGCCCTGTTTCGGCAGCGCCGCCAGCGTCGCATCGGTATAGGGCTCGAGCCATTGCGCCCGGCCGAAGCGCGACTGGAAGGTCACCTTCATCTTGTCCTCGGCCCAGCCGAGCTGTTCGCGCACCAGCCGCGTGGTCTCGTGGCACTGGTAATAATAGGGGTCGCCCTTGTCGCGATAGTCGACCGGCATGCCGTGATAGCTGGTGATCACCAGGTCCGGCGCGAAATCCAGCGCCGCGACGCCCTCGCCGATGCTTTTCGCCAGCACCTCGACATATTTGGGCTCGGCGAAATAGGCCGCCGCCGTGCGGATCGCCGGCTGCCAGCGCATCGCCATCAGCGCCTCGAAGGCCTTGTCGTTCGCCGTCGCCGTCGTCGTCGCCGAATATTGCGGATAAAGCGGCACCAAGAGAATCTTGGTGCAGCCCTCGTCCTTCATCCTGTCGAGCACGCTCTTGGTCGAGGGATTGCCGTAGCGCATGGCGAAATCCACCACCACGCCGTCTCCCGCAAGGCGCTCGCCCAGCCTTTCGGCCTGGTCGCGGGTGATGATGCGCAAGGGGCTGTCATTCTGCTCCCTGTCCCAGATCTGCGCATAAGCATGCCCGCTCTTTTTCGGGCGCGAGGGCAGGATGGCGAAATTGAGAATCGGCCACCACAGCCAGCGCGGCGTCTCGATCACCCGCGCGTCCCACAGGAATTCCCTCAGATAGCGGCGCACGTCAGCCGTCTCCGTGCTGTCCGGCGTGCCGAGATTGAGCAGCACTACGCCCACCTTCGGCTTGGCGATCGATAATTCACTGAGAGGCAGGGATTGGGACATAGGTAGTCAGGCAGGGCTCCGCTTCGGCGCGCGCACCATACCCACTCTCGCATTTATCGCAAGGTCGCTGTCGTCGCGTCAGATCGAGGCCAGAAGCAGGATCACGCCGAAGGCCAGCACGAGCACCGCGCCGAGCAGTTCCAGCCACCACACCAGCGCGCCGGTCACCGGATTGTCGATGCCGCCGATCCGCCGCGCCAGCCCCTTGGCGGTCACGGCGGCCACCGCCAGCGCGGCGACGGTAATCGCCGTGCCGAGCCCCATCAGCAGCACCGCCGCCATGCCCGCAATCACCAGCCCCTGCGATAGCGCGAACACCATCACTACCAGCGCCCCCGAACAGGGCCGCAGCCCCACCGACAGCACCACGCCCAGCTGTTCCCGCCAATCGCGGCCCGTCGTCTCCGGCGTCACCACATGATGGTGATCGTGATGATCGTGGTCATGATGATGCTCATGGTCATGCAGATGCGCCCGCGCCTTGCCCGCCATGTCGTGATGATGATGCCTGTGGCCCAGCCCCAGCACCTTGCGCAGGATCAGCCACAGACCGAGCAGCACGATCAGCGCATAGGAGGCAATGCCGATCCAGTTGGCGGCAGCGCCCATGGCCATGCTGGTCATGCCGAGCAACCCCGCCGCCAGCAGCACGAAGACGATCGCCACCATGGATTGCAGCAGCGACGAGACCAGGCTGAGCCCGATGCCCCTACGCAATTGCGTCTCGTTGGCGAGCATATAGGAAGAGATCACCACCTTGCCATGTCCCGGCCCCGCGGCATGGAACACGCCATAAAGAAAGCTAAGCCCGCCCAATATCCAGAAGGCCGTCCAGTCCTGCCGCAGCGCGCCGAGGGCGTTGGTCATTGCCCCATAGAACAGGCGCTGCTGTTCCTGCACCCAGCCGAAAAAGCCGGTGCGCGGCAGGTTGAGCCCCGGCTCGGGCGGCGGCCCGCCAAAGGGCAGCGTCCGCGTCGCCGTGGCACTGCTGATGGCATCGAGCGCCGTCGCCGGCGGTGCGCCTCCGGGGCAATCGATGACGATCAGCCCCTGCGTATCGCGCATTGCGGCAGCGAGATCCGGCGGCAGTTCCAGCACTTCCGGTCCCAGCGCATAGAGCCGGTTGGCGACATCCGGGTCGATTTCCCTCGGCGGCTCCAGAATGACGCCGCATCCGGCTGGCGCATTCTCCAGCACCACATCCTCGGGACCAGCGAAGGTGATGGCGACATAATATTCGGGATCGCTGATGCCCAGTTCGAACCGTCCGGCCATCGGACGCGGCACATCGGCTTCGGCGGAAAAATTCAGCACCACGCGTCCATCCTCATAAGCCATGCGCTGGTCGCCCGCGGCATGAAAGCTCATGAGATTGTCGTCTTCGCCGGCCGCAGTGTAGAAGCCGAACTGGCTGAGCCCGGCGACATTGTCGTCCGCCAGCTCCTGCATCTCCTCGGAGCTGGTGACGCCATCCTTATTGGTATCGAGCCCCTGGATGATCCAGCTCGAAAAGGCCTCGTCGAAGCGCCATTCATGGCGCAACGTCGTCAACGCGCCGGATTCGTCGAACACCACGGCCACCTTGCCGTCGATGAAGATATGCGGATGCGCCATGGCCGGCGCCGACAGGCCGAGCACGGCGCCGAAGCCGACCCAGGCGGCGAATATGCGCAGAGAAAGCAAAAGGCCCTCCGGCTAGGAGATGGGATTGCGCTCGAACCATTCGACCAGATGGTCGATCAGGGCCCGAACCTTGCCGGCCAGATGCCGGCGATGCGGATAAACCGCCTGCAATGTCTGCCCGGTCGGCAGATACTCGGTCAGGACGGGAACGAGATCGCCGGCGGCCACGGCCGGATCGGCAAGATAGGAGGGCATTGCGGCAAAGCCGAGTCCCATGATCGCCGCGCGCCGCGCCGCCAGCGGCGAATTGACGCGGACAGGGCCGGAAACCGGCACGGAAACGGTCTTGCCATCCTCGATGAAGCGCCAGTTCGATTGCCCCTGCAGATTGGTGTCGACGATGCAGGGCAGATTGCGCAACGCCTCCGGATGCTTTGGCGCGCCATGCGTCGCGATGAAGGCCGGCGCGGCGGCGATGACGATATGCATGTCGGCGATCTTGCGCGCGATCAGCGAACTGTCGGCGAAGGTGCTGATGCGCAGGGCCACATCGACACCTTCATCGATGAGATCGACATAACGATCCTCGAGCCTGAGATCGAGCGTCACCCGCGGATATTTGGCGAGGTAGGTGAAGATGGCCGGCGCCAGCGTTTCCTCGCCGAAATTGCGCGGCGCCGAAACGCGCAGCAGCCCGCGCGGCGTCGCCGTCTGCTCGGCGATATTGGCATCGAGCTCGTCGAGCTGCTGCAGGAGCGAACTGGCCTCGCGGTAATAGGCTTCGCCGGCTTCGGTGAGGCTGAGCTTGCGCGTCGTGCGGTTCATCAGCCGGACGCCGAGATAGTCCTCGAGGTCGGTGACATATTTCGACAGCAGCGCCTTGGAACGGCCATGCTGGCGCGCCGCAGCCGAAAAACCGCCGGAATCGAAAACCTGCACAAAGGCGCGAATGCGCGCCAGATCCTGCGTCATGCCGACCATCCCCCGATATCGAAGCGCGCAACCTCTTCGATCAATTGCACAAAGCCCGTCAGCGCCCGGTGCGCGCTGGCCGCGCCCTTCTCCGCCGTGGCCAAAAGCGCATTGCCGACCGCACCCTCGGCATTGAGGTCGCGGCTGAGCCAGCCCGGCCGCGTCCTGCCATGGAATTTCAGCCAGTCGGCGCCCGCATCCCAATCGGCGGCTTTGGACGGGAAATCCGCCAGCGCCGTCCGGCGCACGGCGTCGGGCCGGTAGTGCAGCATCAGCGAGGTCTCGATATCGCCGCCATGAATGCCATGCGACAGCTCTTCCGGCGCAAACACGCCCTCCGGCTGGCCGAAACGCATCCAGGCGGCGCTCACCGCCAGCATGCCGAATTCGGCCCTCAACCGCGTCACCAGCAGGCCCACGACTTCGGAATTGCCGCCATGGCTCGACACCACGATCAGCCGCCGCCCGCCCGCGACGCGAAACGGGCGTACCACATCGCTCCACATGGCCAGCAAGGTTTCGGCGCCATGGGTGAAAGTGCCGGCAAACGGCATGTGTTCGAGACTATGTCCGATGGTCTGGAGCGGCAGCACCAGCACGTCCCGGTCCGGCCCGAGATAGTCGCCCAGCGCGCCGAGATGCCCACGCGCAATATCGCAATCGGTCGACAGCGGCAGATGCGGACCATGCGGTTCGATGGCGGCGACGGGCAGAATGGCGATCAGATCGGGCGCTACGAGACCGGCGAATTCAGGGGCGGTCAGCGCTTCGGCGAAATGGAGGGCCACCATGGGCTCCGTTCACGAGAATGAGCAAATTGCATAGCTTATTCGCTTGGAGTGAACAATAACGCCTGTTCGCGTTCTCCGATCAACGATATCGACGCCAGCCCAGCCTCGGATTATTTTCCCGCCATGTCGAAACCTTCGCCCAAATCATCGATTTACCGGCTCATCGAAGCTGGCCAGCGCGCCCACAAGGCCTTGCTGGTGCCGCTCCTGGAGCGCGGGCTGGAGCCGGGTGACGATGCCGTGCTGTTCGCCCTTGCCGCTAACGGCATGGCCGAAACGGAGCTGGCGGCCGAACTCGGGCTCTCCGTGAGCGCCCTCGATGCCCGCCTCGCCCGGCTTGCCGAACGCCAGATCCTGACGCGCACTGCAGGGGCCCTCGAAATGCCCTCCATCGTGGCCCTGACCGAACGCGGCATGCGCATCCGCGACAGTCTCGCCGAAAGCTGGGGGCAGCTCGAGGAGGCTTTGCTGGGCGACCTCAAACCCAAGCAACGCAAGCGTTTGGGCGAGACGCTGGGGCGTCTGGTGGAACTCCTCGGCCCGTGAAGTCATTTTCCCAACACCAGTATGACAGGGTCATTCAGCCCCGGTTCATTCGCAGGGGTGTTTTGTGGGCGCACGGGCAAACAAGGCCCATAGGCTAAAGGAGTTCGAACCATGAAGAAGAAGCTCATCGCCGGCGCAGTGGCCGGCCTCGCGCTCCTGGCGACCACCGCTGGCGCATTCGCCGCCCCGGCCATCGCCAGCAGCAATGTCAATGTGCGCTCCGGCCCCGGCACGTCCTATGGCGTAGTCGACACCCTGCGCCGCGGTACACGCGTCGACGTCCAGAACTGCCGCGGCAGCTGGTGCTTCGTGGTGAAGCCCGGCCCCGATGGCTGGGTTTCGGCCAATTATCTCGACCGCGGCGGCCGCCCCAATCCGGGTCCGGGTTGGAACCGTCCGGGCCCTGGCCCCGGTCCCGGCTGGAACCGCCCCGGCCGTCCCGATTGGGGCTGGTCCCCTCCTCCGGGACGCCCCAGCCCCGGCTCCGGCTGGAATCGCCCCGGCCGTCCTGATCCGGATTGGAACCGTCCCGGCCGCCCGGGTCGTCCCGATAACTCCCAGGTCTGCTATCAGGGCCCCAACGGCTATTTCTGCGTCGGCAGCTAAATAGCGTTCCTAAGAAAGGAAAACGCCACCGCTTCGGTGGCGTTTTTCTATTCGACCCTTAGCCGGTCGACCTCGATCCCCTGCCGCTCCAGCGGTTCGCGCATGCGCCGGCTCATGAATTCATTGAGCCCGTAGGTGACGAGCGCCCCGACCACCACAGCGATGAGAAAGCCGCGCAATCCATCCTGGTTCGCCGCAACGATACCCGCCACCAGCGTTGCGGCGGCCGCGCCGAGCAGCGTCCACCATTTGCGCTCGCCGGCAATGCGCAGATTGCGCGCGCCCGAATAGAGCAGATCCCGCAATTCGCTGTCGCTCATGGCCGCAAGCGACTGGTTTTTGCGCTCGCGCCTTATGGTTTCGATATAGGCATCCACCCGGCGCATGGTCAGCGATTCGCGCTCATCAGTGCGGCGCGAACGCGACAGCAGCGTCCAGCCGCCGCCCACCACCAGCAGGATCAAGGCGAGTTCGATCAACCAGGCCATCTCGGTCCCTCCATCGGCACGTATCACATGCCCTTCCCCGCCGCCGACTTCAAGACCGTCCCCAGCCGCATTAGACTGGACCGGCGAAACCGGAAAGCACGCCCTTGACCGATCTGATGGCAGAAACGCTGCGCCAAGCCCGCGCCTGCACCGTTTGCGCGCCCTTTCTGCCGCTCGGCCCGCATCCCGTGCTCAGCGCCTCGTCAACGGCGCGCCTTCTCATCATCGGCCAGGCGCCGGGCACGCGAGTGCATGAAACCGGCCTGCCTTGGAACGACCGCAGCGGCGACCGGCTGCGCGACTGGCTCGGCATCGACCGCGACACATTTTACGACGAAAGCCGGATCGCCATCATGCCCATGGGCTTCTGCTACCCCGGCGTTTCACCCAAGGGCGGCGACCTGCCGCCCCGCCCCGAATGCGCACCGCTCTGGCATCCACGTCTCCTGCCGCTGATGCCGCAGATCACGCTGACGCTGCTTGTCGGCGCCCATGCGCAGAAACGCTATATCGGCGGGCGCAAATCCATGACGGAAACGGTCGCCGGGTTCCGCGATCACCTCCCCCGATTTTTCCCGCTGCCGCATCCGAGCTGGCGGTCCGCCATCTGGCAGAAACGCAATCCTTGGTTCGAAGCCGAAGTGCTGCCGGTTCTGCGCGACGCCGTCGCCGAAACTATTCGCCCACCGGCAGCGACGGCGCCGTGATCTACCGGCGCTTCATCCGTTCGCGCGCCATCACCACCAGTCCGGCGGCGACGATGATCACCGCCCCGATCAGCGAAATCGGATCGATGAGGTGCTGGAACACCACCGCGCTGAGAAAGATCGCCCAGGGGAGCGAGAAATAGTTGAAGGGCTGGATCACGCTGGCAGGCGCCATGGACAAAGCCAGCGTCATCAGCCCATGGCCGGCGCAGGTGGTGATCATCATCACGGCGATCAGCGGCAGTTCGTTCCAGCCCATCGGCTCCCAGAAGAACACGCCGACGGCGCTCGACATCACCAGCCCGACGACCCCGGCATAGGCCATGCTGGTCGCGGCGCTGTCGGCTTTGCCGACCTTGCGGGTAATGACGATATAAAGCGCATAGCAGACCGAGGAGGCGACCGAGAACAGCACGCCCCAATCGAGCGGCAATCCGCCCGGCCGCACGATCACCATGGCGCCGGCAAAGCCGACCCCGATAGCGGCGAAGCGGAAGATGCCGACCTTCTCGCCGAGAACCGGAATGGCGAAAAGCGTCACCAGCAGCGGATAGATCAGCGTGATCGACTGCAATTCGCCCAGTGGCATGGTGCGCAATGCCAGCGCAAACAGCCAGATATCGGCGATGAGCAAGGCCCCGCGCGCCACCTGCCAGCCCGGCATCGCCGAACTCAGCGCCTTTTTGAGCGGCGCCTGCCGCATCACCAGCACCAGAGAAAACAGGGCGAAGCCCCAATAGCGCATCATGGTGATCTGGAATGGCGAGTGGTTCTGCACCAGCACCTTGGAAATGGCGTCCTGAATGCCGAACACGCCGATGGTAACCAGCGTGAGGAAAATGGCGCGGGCGATATTGTCGCCGGGCGGGGCGAGAGACGGGGCTGACATGAAAGGAAGCCATGAACAAGAAGAACGCCCCGGTCCGCTCTGGATCGGGGCGTTCCGAGAATTATCGCAATCGTCAGGCTTTCGCCATGCTCGACTTGATGAAGCCGGCGATGGCGGTCAAAATGCCGCCGCTGACGAGGCCGGTGACGCCCTGACCGACAAGCGCACCCGCATCCATGCCCGTCGCCGTTCCCCCGGCGGCGGCTGCGGCCCCTACAAGACCATCGAGGCCAGGAATCATGCCGGCCAGCCAGGTGCCGGCAAGGCCCCCGATCGCACCGACAATCGAATTGCCGGTGGGGCCGAGATTCAGACTCTTGACCAGCTGCCCGATGACATTGCCACCGGCCCCGCCCGTGATCAGCTGAACGAGGATAGGCACAAGTACTTCCATAGTTCATTCCCCTTTAAGCTGTGCCGGCAAGTCTTTGTACTTCCGGGCACATGCAAATCCTAAACCCTATATTGCTGCAACAAAAGGACAGTTTGCATGCAGGCGGATGACGGCCGGAAAAGAACAGGAAATTTCATTGACATCAATGGCTTGCATTTCATTGCCCGTCCATTGCCTTGACGCCGTCATTGCTGAAGGCGGCCAAAGCGGCCTATGGTTCGGGCGAACCCACGAATGCAGATGACGAATCAGACCTCTCCATTGCCGCTCCCCGCTCTCGTCACCGGCGCCAGCGACCGGATCGGCGCTGCCATCGCTATGGCACTGGCGCAGCATGGCCACAAGGTGGTCATCCACTACCGCTCCGACGAAGAGGGGGCGGAGCGGGTCGTGGCGCAGATTCGCGCCTCTGGTGGAGAGGCGGCGGCCATCGGCGCCGATCTTGCCGATCGGGGCGAGCGCACCCATCTGATAGGGAAAGCCGCCGGCCTCTTCGGGCCGCTAGGCGTTCTCGTCAACAATGCCTCCGCCTTCGATCCCGACAGCGCCCGCGACGTCACCGAAGACCTGTGGGACCAGCATTTCGCCGTCCATGCCGAAGCGCCGGTGTTTCTCGCCCGCGACTTCGCCCGGCAGTTGCCGGCAGGAAGCGAGGGCAATATCGTCAACCTCGTGGATGAACGCGTGCTGCATCTGAGCCCCGCCTATTTCAGCTATACGCTGTCGAAGGCCGTGCTCTGGGCCGCGACACGGACGCTCGCGCAATCGCTGGCGCCGTCCATCCGCGTCAACGCCATCGGCCCCGGCCCGGTCCTGCCCCATACGCGCCAGAGCCAGGCGGAATTCGACCGCTCGGTCGAGGCCCTGCCGCTCAAGCGCCATGCCGGCCCCGAGGCCATTGCCGAAGGCGTCCTGCTGCTGTTGAAGACCCGCTCGATGACAGGGCAGATGCTGGCGCTCGATGGCGGCGAACATCTCGAATATCTGCCCAAAAACGGGCTGACACCACGATCATGACCGACACGCAAGTTCCCGGCCCCACCGGACACGAAGTCATCCGCGCCTTCGTGCGCACCCTGCCCTCCGCCCCTGGCGTCTATCGCATGATGGATGCGGGCGGCGAGGTGATCTATGTGGGCAAAGCCCGCAGCCTCAAGGCGCGCGTCACCAATTACACCCGGCCCGAAGGCCTACCGGTGCGCATCCAGCGCATGATCGCGGCCACGGCCAGCATGGAATTCGTGCGCACCGAGACCGAGAGCGACGCGCTGCTGCTCGAGGCCAATCTGATCAAGCGCCTGAAGCCGCGCTTCAACGTGCTGCTGCGCGACGACAAGAGCTTTCCCTATATTCTCATCGCCACCGATCACGAGGCGCCCGAGTTGATGAAGCATCGCGGCAGCCGCCGCAGGAAGGGCCATTATTTCGGCCCCTTCGCCTCGGTAACCGCCGTCAACCGCACCATTGCGAGCCTGCAAAAGGCCTTTCTCCTGCGTAATTGCTCCGACAGCTTCTATGCGGCGCGGACACGGCCCTGCCTGCAATTCCAGATCAAGCGCTGTGCCGCTCCCTGCACCCGCGAAATCTCCCTGCCCGATTATGCGGCGCTCGTCGAAGAGGCGCGCGAATTTCTCTCCGGCCGCTCGCAGGGCGTGCGCGACCATTTGCAGCGCGACATGAACGCGGCGGCGGAAGCGCTCGATTTCGAGCGCGCCGCTTTGCTGCGTGATCGCCTTTCGGCCCTGGCGCTGATCCAGAGCCAGGGCGATGCCACCGCCAAAAGCGTCGAGGAAGCCGACGTTTTCGCCATTCACGAGGAAGGCGGACAGTTCTGCGTGCAGGTCTTCTTCTTCCGCGCCTTCCAGAACTGGGGCAACCACGCCTTCCGCCCGCGCGCCGATGCCAGCCTCAGCGAAGCCGAGGTGCTCGAAGCCTTTATCAGCCAGTTCTATGAAAGCCGCACGCCGCCGCGGCTGGTCCTCGTCAGCCATGCCCCCTCGGAACAGGCGCTGATCGAGGAGGCGCTGACGAGCCGCGCCGGCCGCCGCGTCTATATCGAGGTGCCGCAGCGCGGCGAAAAGCGCGATCTCGTCAACCACGCCCTCAACAATGCCCGCGAGGCGCTTGGCCGCCAGCTTGCGGAAGGCGCCACCAATCGGACGCTGCTCGAGGGCGTCGCCGAATGCTTCGGCCTCGACGCGCCGCCGCGCCGCATCGAGGTCTATGACAACTCGCATATCGCCGGCACCAATGCGGTCGGCGCCATGATCGTGGCCGGCGAGGAAGGCTTTTCCAAAAAGCACTACCGGACCTTCAACATCAAATCGACCGACATCACCCCCGGCGACGACTTCGGCATGATGCGCGAAGTGCTGACCCGCCGCTTCACCCGCCTTGCCGCCGAAAGCGCCGAGGATGCCGAGGACGAACAGACCGGCATGCCGGACTGGCCCGATGTCGTCTTCATCGACGGCGGCGCCGGCCAGCTCAATGCCGTGCGCCAGGTCATCGCCGAACTGAACCTGCCCAAGGAAGTGACCTTTATCGGCATTGCCAAGGGCGAGGAACGCGATGCCGGGCGCGAGAAATTCTTCATGGAAGGCCGCGAGGCCTTCATGCTGCCGCATCGCGACCCGGTACTCTATTATGTGCAGCGCCTGCGCGACGAGGCGCACCGCTTCGCCATCGGCACCCACCGAGCCCGCCGCAAGAAGGACGTGGTCAAGAACCCGCTCGACGAGATCGAAGGCATCGGCCCGACCAGGAAGCGCGCTCTCCTCAACCATTTCGGCTCCGCCAAAGCCGTCGGCCGCGCCGCCCTCGCCGACCTCGCCGCCGTGCCGGGGATTTCCGACCAGATGGCGCAGCAGATCTACGACCATTTCAACAAGGTGGGATGAGAGTGGCCCACGAGCCGCGGGGCAAGCCACTCGGTGTCACCGGCGACACAACGAACGCAGACTCAACAGGCCAACGTGAGCACTTCCCCGGCGCGCTCCTCACACAACCCCTCGGCTCCATCGCCCCCTCCCCCTTGAGGGGAGGGCCGGGGTGGGGGTTCACGTGTTCCAGCGAATATCGAGCCTGTAGGAATGTCCCCCCTCTCAAGGGGAGGTAGGCGAAGCCCGACCACCCTGCGCGTAGCTACCCGTTCGCCACACCCACCGCTCGTCACCCTCGGGCTTGCCCCGAGGGCTCTTCACTCACAGCGCCGGCAACAAACAAAACACCCTCGGGTCGAGCCCGAGGGTGACGATTGTGCAGAGGGCGGAGCCTCCCCCGCAAACCACCTTCAGCGGCCCCTAAGCCACCTGCTCCTCCCGCACCCGCTGCGGCGCGCCGCCCAGCCAGCTTGCCACAGCCGCCGCCAGATACAGCAGCAGCGAGATCGTGAACGCGATCTTGATGCCCACCATGAACGGCCCGGCGAGCAGGTCCGGGAAGAACTCCTTGCCGGTAATGATCGCCGCATGCACCGGATCGAGCGCGGCCAGTGCGTCGGCCGGGATCAATTCACCCATCGGATTGAAGCCGAGGAAAGCGGCGAACAGGCTCGCCACCGGCGGCGCCGAAGCCACTTGCGTCGCGATATCGGCCGGCAGGCCTTCAGCGATCAGATGCTGCTCCATCGAGCTCGGCAGGCTGATGGCAAGCCCGAGGATCATCAGCGAAAAGAAGATACCGATGGACAGCACCTGCCCCGCATTCATTGCCGTCGCACGGATGCCGGCCGCCTGGCCGCGCTCGCTGCCGGGCACGTCGTTCATCGTCTGCGTCGCATTGGGCGCACTGAACAGGCCCGAGGCGACGCCATTGAGGAACAGGAGCACGGCAAAGATCGGATAGCTGAAATCCGGCGCCAGCATCATCAGCCCGAGGAACGTCGCCGCCCCGAGCACCATGCCCATGGTGGCAAAGGCGCGCGAGCCGAAGCGGTCGGCGAGCACACCCGCCACCGGCCCGGCGATCAGCACGCCCAGCGTCAGCGGGATCATGAAGATGCCGGCCCAGAGCGGCGTCGATTCGAAGCTGTAGCCATGCAGCGGCAACCAGATGCCCTGCAGCCAGATGATCAGCATGAACTGCAGCCCGCCACGCGCCACCGAGGTCAACAGGTTCGCCGAGCTGCCGGCGAGGAAGGAGCGGATGCGGAACAGCCCCAGATCGATCATCGGCGGCTTCACCCGCAATTCGACGAAATAGAAGGTGACGAGGAAGATGACGCCGAGCAGGATTTCGCCGAGGACGCGCGGACTACCCCAGGCCATCAGCTGGTCGCCATAGGGCTGGATGCCGTCATTGACACCGATCATGATGAGAACGAGACCGAGCGCGAAGGTGATATTACCCCACCAGTCGAGTTTGGCCGGCTTCTTGGGCGAATAATCGCGCATCGAAGCATAGGACCAGACCGTGCCGATAATGCCGATCGGCACATTGATCCAGAAGATCCAGCGCCAGTCGATATCGGCCAGGAGGCCACCCAGAATAAGGCCGATGAACTGGCCGGCAATGGCCGCCATGGTGTTGATGCCGAGCGCGAGCCCGCGCTGCTGGGGCGGAAACACATCGACCAGCAGCGCCGTCGCGGTCGCCGTCAGCATGGCGCCACCGACGCCCTGGACGATGCGCAGGCCAACGAGAAGCAGCGCCGCCCCATTGCCCGTCGGCAGGAAGCAGAGCGCGATGGAGGCCAGCGTGAAGATGAGGAAGCCGAGATTGTAGATCTTGGCGCGGCCGAACATATCGCCGAGCTTGCCGAAGGTGACGACCAGCACCGAAGTTACCACCATATAGCCCATGATGGTCCATAAAAGGACATTGGTATTGCCCGGATCGAGCGGGTGCAGGCCGATGCCGCGGAAGATGGCGGGCAGGCTGATCAGCACGATGGAGGCGTTGAGCGTGGCGGCAAGAATGCCGAGCGTCGTGTTGCTCAGCATCATCCATTTATGGTTTGAGGGGGCGGTGGACATCGCGCTTTCCGTAAAGGCCAAGGGTTCGCTGCCGGGGGAGCGGCATTTGGGAAGAACAAGAATAATTAGGATACTAACTAATGACCACGGATGATCGTGCATATCAGCTGCGCATAATGACGCGGGACCTGCTGGTCGCCGGTCGCGTCTGGCGCAAGATGGGGCGCCGGATCGCGGCGGGACATGGGGTGAGCGAGGCGGCGACCGCCCCGCTTGTCTGGCTCGATTATCTCGGGGAGAATGTGCGCCAGAACGCTCTGGCCGAAGCCATCGGCATCGAAGGGGCTTCGCTGGTGCGCCTGCTCGACGGGCTGGAAAGCGCCGGCCTCATCAGCCGCGAGACCGATCCGACCGACCGCCGCGCCAATGTACTGTCGCTGACCGAGGCCGGCCGCGAGGTCGTCGCCGACATCCAGAACCGGCTGGCGGGCCTGCGCGAAACCGTCTTTTCCGGAATCGACGCAGACCAGATCGCCGCCGTCATGGCCGTGTTCGAGGCCATCAGGGCCAGTGCCGGCGAACCGGACGCATCGGATGAAGAAGGGGCGTGACAAGCCCGCGCCGACACGCTACAGATCACGCCATGATCCGTTCCGCCGCGACCTTTTCGTTTTGGTATTTTAGCTATCCGCTCCCGGCGGAGGCTACCGCGCGCTTGATCTGATCTCATCGAAAAGTTCAAACCCGAAGCCGCCGCCCCATCCGAGGCGGCTTTTTTGTGGCCGCTTCGACAGCACATCAGAGGAGCCACACCATGCTGAAATCAACCGACGACCTGCGCATCAGCGACATTCGCGAGCTGACCACACCCATCGAAATCATGCGCCAGCACCCGCGCACCGATGGCGCCACCAGGACCGTCTTGGCCGCGCGCCACGCCTTTTCCAATATCCAGCACGGGCAGGATGACCGCCTCGCCGTCATCGTCGGCCCCTGCTCCATCCACGATCCTGCTGCCGCCATCGATTATGCCAGGCGCCTCGCTCCCTTGCGCGAAACGCTCGGTGACCGCCTCGAAATCCTCATGCGCGTCTATTTCGAAAAGCCGCGCACCACGGTCGGCTGGAAGGGCCTCATCAACGATCCCAATCTCGACGGCTCCTTCGCCATCGATCAGGGCCTCCACACCGCCCGCGCGCTGCTGCTCGAAATCAACGATCTGGGCCTGCCGGCGGCCTGCGAATTCCTCGACATGACGACGCCGCAATATATCGCCGACCTCGTTTCCTGGGCCGCCATTGGCGCGCGCACCACGGAATCCCAGATTCACCGCGAACTCGCCTCGGGCCTTTCCTGCCCGGTCGGCTTCAAGAACGGTACCGACGGCAATGTCCGCATCGCGCTCGATGCCGTCATGGCCGCCGGCATGCCGCATCATTTCATGGCCGTGACCAAGAACGGCCGCTCCGCCATCGCCTCGACCACCGGCAACAAGGATTGCCACATCATCCTGCGGGGCGGCAAAGCCACCAATTACGATGCCGCAAGCGTCGAAGCCGCCTGCGCCGAGGCGGAGAAATCCGGACTCGAGCCGGTGGTGATGATCGATGCCAGCCACGCCAATTCCTCGAAAAAACCCGAGAACCAGCCGGCCGTTCTCGCCGAGATCGGCGAACAGCTCGCCGCCGGCGACAAGCGCATCATCGGCGTCATGCTCGAATCCAACCTCGTCGCCGGCCGCCAGAACCTCGTCGAGGGCCAGCCTTTGGTTTACGGCCAGTCCATCACCGACGGCTGCATCGACTGGGACACCACGGTCGGCGTCCTGGAACGTCTCGCCGCCGACGTCACCCGCCGCCGCGCCGCCACGAACCAGGCCGTGGCGTAGTCTTCCGCTTCATCAGGGCATTTAATAGTCCCCCCGACCCTCATCCGCCCTTCGGGCACCTTCTCCCTCAAGGGGAGAAGGGAGGCTCAGTGGTCGTTCAAGCCCGGAACCTACCCTCGCCCCTTGAGGGAGAGGGACAGACCTTTCTGCGTTCAGCAGAAAGGTCAGGGTGAGGGGTTGCCGCCGCAAATGCGGAATGTCGATCGACCTACCTTCCCCAACATTGCCTTGACCCCTCCCCGCCATTGCTGTCATCTCCCGGCCATGGCCCGATCGCAGCTGCTTCTCGTTCCCAACCTCATCACCATCGCCCGCATCGCGGCGACTCCGGTGGTCTGCGCGCTGGTCATGGCCGGCGATACCAATCTTCGCATCGCCGCGCTTATCCTCTATATCGCCGCCGCCGCCAGCGATTGGCTCGACGGCTATCTTGCCCGCGCCTGGAACCAGGGCTCGCCGCTCGGGCGCATGCTCGATCCCATCGCCGACAAGCTGCTTGTCGGCATTCTGGTCGCGGTCTTTGCCTGGGATGGCAGTTTCTCGGCCCTCGACATGGTGCCCGTCATCGCCATTCTCCTCCGCGAATTCTTCATCTCGGGCCTGCGCGAATTTCTCGGCAATGCCGAAGTGGTGCTGCCGGTCAGCCGGCTCGCCAAATGGAAGACCACCATCCAGCTCGTCGCGCTCGCCATCGTCATGCTGGAGCCTATCGTGCCCGGCCTCGGGCTTGTGAGCGATCTCGTGCTCTGGCTCGCCGGCATCCTGACGCTATGGACGGGGCTGCAATATCTCCTGGCCAGCTGGCCGCATTTTTCGGGCGAAGCCAAATGAAGATCCTCTATTTTGCCTGGCTGCGCGAACGCCTCAACCGCAGCGAAGAAACGGTGACGCCGCCCACCACCGTCACCACCGTCGGCGACCTTATCGACTGGCTCGCCGGGCGCGACGAAGCGGCCGAACTGGCGCTCGAAAAACGCGCCCTCATCAAGGCGGCGCTCGATGCCAGGCTCGTCGCCCACGACACGCCCATTGCCGGCGCCACCACGCTGGCTTTGTTCCCACCCATGACCGGCGGCTGAGATGGATATCCGCGTCACCACCGATGCCTTCGATCCCGGCGCCGAGACCAATGCCTTCATCGCCCGCGTGCATGGCTCGGGCGCCATCGCGACCTTCACCGGCCTCGTGCGCTCGCTGCCCGACGATCCCGTGCTGGCGCTGACGCTCGAATGCTATCCGGACCTCGCGATCAACCAGCTCACCGCCATCGCCGGTGACGCCATCGCCCGTTTCGCCCTGTCCGACGTGACGGTGATCCACCGCTATGGCCGGCTGGTGCCGGGCGAAGCCATCGTCCAGGTCTTGGCCGCCTCCGCCCACCGGCAGGCCGCTTTCGATGGCGCGCAATTCCTCATGGATTACCTCAAGACCGACGCGCCCTTCTGGAAGAAAGAAGAAACGCCGGACGGGGAACACTGGGTCGAAGCGAAGGCGGCCGACGACCAGGCCAAGACCCGCTGGGAATAAGCCGCCACGCCCTCGTGGTTCGAGGCTCGCGAAGAGCTCGCACCTCACCATGAGGGCTACTGGAAAACCGAGGCCAAAGTAATCTTCATAGTAAGGTGTTTTGCGTGGCAAAGCTTGGAACCACGATGGTTCCAGAGACCGAACCCAAAGTAGCCCTCATGGTGAGGTGCGAGCTCTTCGCGAGCCTCGAACCACGAGGGCGTGGCAAAAAGCAAAAGGCCGGGCTTTCACCCGGCCTCCCAGATCTCAAACCGAAAAAACCTTACTCCGCCGCCGCCTTCTTTGGCTGCACTTCGGCATTATAGGCATCGATCAGCGTCCGGCAGCCCTCGCCGGGGGTGAAGCGATATTCCCCGATCTCGCTGACCGGCGTCACTTCCGCCGCGGTGCCGGTGAGGAAGCATTCGTCGAAATTGCTCAGCTCTTCCGGCTGCATATGCCGTTCGGTCACCGTATAGCCATTGCGGCGGGCAAGATCGATCAGCGTCTGGCGGGTAATGCCGTTGAGGAAGCAATCGGGCAGCGGCGTCACGATCTCCTTGCCCTTGATGAAGAACACATTGGCGCCGGTCGCCTCGGCCACATAGCCGCGATAATCCAGCATCAGCGCATCGGCATAGCCATTGGCCATGGCCGCGTCCTTGGACAGCGTGCAGATCATGTAGAGGCCCGCAGCCTTGGCCGAAGACGGAATCGTCTCTGGCGACGGACGCTTCCAGCGGCTCCATTCGAGGCGGATGCCCTTGAGCTTTTCCTCGGTCGAGAAATAGCTCGGCCACACCCAGGCGGCGATGGCGAGATGCACGGTATTGTTGCGGGCCGGAACGCTCAGCTCTTCCGAACCGCGCCAGGCCACCGGGCGGATATAGGCATCGGTCAGCCCGTTCTTTTCGAGAACCAGGCGCTTGGCCGCTTCGATCTCTTCGACCGAATAGGGAATGGTGAAGTCCAGCGTCTTGCCGGAGCGGATCAGGCGCCCGGTGTGCTCGCGCGACTTGAAGATCTCGCCGCCATAAGCGCGCTCGCCTTCGAATACCGAGCTCGCATAATGCAGACCGTGCGTCAGCACGTGAATCTTCGCGTCTTTCCAAGGCTTGAGTTCGCCATCAAACCAAATCCAGCCATCACGCTGGTCCATTGGCACGCCGGCCATCGAGATCTCCCAACATCAAAAACGACGGAACCGTTTACCCCGGTTCCGATTGACCGATCATGCATCCTGCCCCGGCCCTTGGCAAACCACAAAGGCTTTGGGATAAGAAAACGCGGACGGCCTAACGGGATGACAATGGCAGCGAACCAAAAAAATGTCAACAAGGCTGACATAAATTCCGGCGCGCCTCCCGGTGACATGCCGCTCGACATTATGGGCTTGTTTTACTTCGCTTATCGCGATTTCGTCGGCGACGCCGACGCCCTGCTCGAACGCCAGGGGTTCGGCCGCGCCCATCACCGCGTGCTCTATTTCGTCAACCTCAAGCCCGGCATGCCGGTCGCCGATCTGCTCGACGTCCTGAAGATCACCAAGCAGAGCCTCGCGCGCGTGCTGCGCCAGCTGATCGACAATGGCTATATCGCGCAAAAGACCGGCCATTCCGACCGCCGCCAGCGCCTGCTCTACGCCACCGACAAGGGCCGCGCCCTGTTCGCGACGCTCTCGGAAACCCAGACCACCCGCATCGACGCCGCCATCGCCAGCCTCCCCCCCGATTCCGCCCCTATCGTGCGCCGCTTCCTCGTGGAAATGGTCGAACCCGGCGACCGCCCGGTTCTGGATCGGCTGAAGCTGACGGAAAAGCTGTAGGGGGCACGCCTAGCTCTTCGCGCGCAGCGCCACGGGCGTTCCTTCAAATCGCTCCACCGGAGCGAAAGCCCCACGCCCCCTGAGACCTCATGGTGAGGTGCGCCTCTTGGCGCCTCGAACCACGAGGTCGGGCACGCGATCCCTCAGCGACCAAGTCCCAAAAATTATGCCACGCGTGGTTCGAGGGTCGCTCCGCTCCCGCCTCACCATGAGGATTACTGGGAGCCAGGTATTTACCGCGATATTATCGGATAGTGGAAAGCCCCACACCCCTCAGACCTCATGGTGAGGCGCGCCACTTGGCGCCTCGAACCACGAGGTCGGGCACGCGATCCCTCAGCGACAAAGTCCCAAAAATTATGCCACGCCCTCGTGGTTCGAGGGTCGCAGCGCTCCCGCCTCACCATGAGGGCTACTGGAAGCCAGGTATTTACCGCGATATTATCGGATAGCGGAAATCCCCACACCCCTGAGACCTCATGGTGAGGCGCGCCTCTTGGCGCCTCGAACCACGAGGTCGAGCTACCCCCGCCCCAGTTCCTCGCTCCTCACCCGCGCCGCCTCCACGGCCCGGCCCATGAGCCGCGTCAGCCCATCCTCCCCCATCAGCACGGCCAGCGCCGCCGCCGTCGTGCCGTTGGGCGAAGTCACATTCTCACGCAGCTTCGCCGCCGGCGCCGGATCGGCCTCCAGCAAGGCCGCCGCCCCGATCACCGTCTGCCGCGCCAATTGCCCGGCTACATCATCCGGCAATCCCTGCCGCCGCCCCGCTTCCGCCAGCGCCTCGACAAGATGGAACACATAGGCCGGACCGGAGCCCGACACCGCCGTCACCGCATCGAGCTGCGCCTCGCGGTCGAACCACACCACCGGCCCCGCTGCACCCAGCAAGGCTTCGGCGACACCCTTGTCACCGGCATCGACCCGATCCGCCGGTACCGCCCCGCTGATCCCCTTGCCGATCTGCGCCGGCGTATTGGGCATGGCGCGGACCACCCGCTCGGTCCCAAGCCCCTGGGTCAGGGTCGCCAGCGAAATGCCGGCGGCGATGGAAACGGCCAGCGTTCCCGGCCCTACCACCGGCTTCACCTCGGCAAGCACCCCGACCATGATCTGCGGCTTCACCGCCAGAACCAGCACCTGCGGCGCGACGTCCGCGACCGACGCGGCCAGAACCACGCCATGCTGCGCTGCAAACCCGGTCGTCACATCGCCCGGCTTCGGATCGACCAGAACGAGATTGTCAGGCTTGAGCCCGGCCTTCAGCCAGCCCTGCGCCAGCGCCAGCCCCATCTTGCCGGCACCCACCAGCACCACCGGCCCGATGCCGGCGAGGTTCACATTGTCGCTCACGCTTCGCCCACGGTTTCGAACATCACATGGCTGAGCGCATCGGAAGCCGTCTTGCCCGCCCACACCACGAACTGGAACGCCTGATAATAAAGATCGCAGCTATCCGTGGCCGAGCGCAGCAGCGCCTCGCATTGCTGCGGCGACACTTCCGCCCCGCCCGTTAGCAGGTGCGAATTGCGGAACAGCACCACGCCTTCCTTGTGCCAGATATCGAAATGGCCGATCCACAACTGCTCGTTGATGAGCGAAATCAGCTGCTTGATCTCGGCCCGCCGCCCTTCCGGCACCTTGAGGTCGAAGGCGCAGGCGATATGCAGCGACTCGAGGTCCTCCATCCAGTTGAAGGAGACGTGATAGTCGCTCCAGCCGCCGCGCACGGAAATGGAGATTTCGTCCGCTTCCTGACGCTCGAAAGTCCAGTCATTGATCGAGGCGATATGCTCGATGATGTCCACCGGATGGACGATGCGATCGGGCTCGAACTGGAGAAGAGGAGGCATAAAGGTCCGCCTTGGCAACACGGGAAGAAGCGGCCAAGTTGAAGGCCGGCAGCATCGAAATAGTCAGGAACGCGCACGCAACGCTACGAATCGTCCCTGAAATTCAAACTACATCGTCACATTGATTCAGGGGACGGCATGACCGATCAGGATCGCCAATCTCTTGTGGATGATCGGGGCGATATGGTTAACAATTCGTAAACAATCCCAGCATCTTCAGGGCTTTGCACTGGGGATAAAATGGAGGGGTTGGTGCACGCCCAGCATCTTCCCGCGGGCGATCTCAAACGATCACGCGAATGGAGAGAAGCCCCGGATCAACTCCGTGGAAAGGTTGTTGTGCAGAGCAACATCTTCCCACCCCACCGCTCGTCACCCTCGGGCTTGACCCGAGGGCTCTCCACTTTGCGATCCCGGTAAGTGAAACACCCTCGGGTCAAGCCCGAGGGTGACGATCCAGTCTCCATCGAAGGCTACGAAGCGCCCCGCGCCTAATTCGCCTTCGTTTCCGGCTCGCCGCGCAGCGCCGCGATCTCCTTGCGCAGGGCGTCGATCTCTTCCCCCTGCACCTGCACCAGCTCGCGCAGAGCGTCGAAATCCTCGCGCTTCACCAGGTCCATATCGGCGACGAAACGCTGCGCCTGGGACTTCACCACCGTCTCCACCTCCCTGCGCACACCATCGGCGACGCCGGCGGCCTCGTTCATCAAACGTCCGAGATCGTCGAAGATCCTGTTGTTCTGGGTCATGGGCGCACCTTTATGTCTCGTGCCGCGACAAGCGGCCTGCCCTGTTATTTAGGCGAGCGCCGCCGACTTGACCAGAGCGGGCGAAGCGGCAATGGTCCCGGCGCGCACTCCGTGGAGCACCAGCCTTGCCCTTTCCCGACATCGATCCCGTCGCCTTCGCAATCGGCCCCTTCGCCGTCCGCTGGTATGCTCTCGCCTATCTTGCCGGGGTCCTGCTCGGCGCGTTCTACGGCATGACGCTTTTGGCGCGCAAAACCCTGTGGGCGAACAATGCGCCGCCCTTCAAGCCGGCGGAAATCTGGGATTTCGCCTTCTGGGCCATGCTGTCGATCGTCATCGGCGGCCGCGTCGGCTATGTGCTGTTCTACAACCTGCCCTATTACCTCGCCAATCCGCTGCAGGTCTTCAATACGCTCGATGGCGGCATGTCCTATCATGGCGGCATGATCGGGCTGATGCTGGCCGGCATTGTCTTCACCCGCTCCAAGGGGGGCAACCTGCTCTCCGCACTCGATCTGCTGGGGGCCGTCGCGACCATCGGCCTCCTCCTCGGGCGCATCGCCAATTTCATCAATGCCGAACTCTACGGCGCCCCCACAACCCTGCCCTGGGGCGTCATATTCCCCTCCGATCCGCTCGGCGTCTCCCGCCATCCGAGCCAGCTTTATGAAGGCCTGCTCGAAGGCGTGGTGCTGTTCCTCGTCATCCGCTTCGTCACCCATGTCGCCTATGGGTTGAGAAAACCGGGCCTCGTCGCCGGCATTTTCGGCATCGGCTATGCCCTGTCGCGCATCGCCGTCGAATTCGTTCGCCTGCCCGATGTGCAGATCGGCTATCTCTATGGCGGCTGGCTGACCATGGGCCAGGTCCTGAGCCTGCCGGTCCTCGCCGCCGGCATCGGGCTGGTCATCTATGCGACGAGGAAGCGCCGTGTTCGGTAAGCCCGCATTCGGGTCGAGCCATTCGACCCCCACCCCGGCCCTCCCCTCAAGGGGGAGGGAGCGATGGAACCGCATGAACTGCGCCCTTTGCGGGCACGGTGACGGAGAGGCCTCCCTCCCCCTCGAGGGGAGGGCCGGGGTGGGGGTCGAATGCGCCGACCAGCGGATGGAAGTGGCCCACCCATGACTTCTCTCCCCGACCTCATCGACATGCAGATCCGCTCTTCAGGTCCCATGTCCGTCGCGACCTATATGGGCCTCTGCCTCACCCATCCGCGCGAGGGCTATTACAAGGGCGCCGATCCCCTTGGCACCAAAGGCGATTTCATCACCGCTCCCGAGATAAGCCAGATGTTCGGCGAGTTGATCGGCTTCTTCTTCGTCAATCTCTGGCAGCAGATGGGGAGCCCCAAGGCCTTCACCCTGTTGGAGCTCGGCCCCGGCCGCGGCACGCTGATGGCCGATATGCTGCGCGTCGCCTGCCGCGCCGAAGGCTTCCGCGACGCGCTTGACCTCAGGCTCTTCGAAACCAATCCCCATCTCATCGCCGAGCAGAACCAGCGCCTCGAAGCCTATGATCCTAAATGGATCGACAGTTTCGAAAAGGTCGGGCCCGGCCCGCTTCTCGTCATCGCCAATGAATTTTTCGATGCCCTGCCGATCCGCCAGTTCGTGCGCGCCGCCGATGGCTGGCACGAACGCATGGTCGGGCTGATCGAGGGCAAGCGCGCCTTCGGCCTGTCGCCGACGCCGCTCCCCTCCTCGGCCTTCCCCGAAGCCGTCGCCAATGCCGAACCCGATACGGTCTTTGAAGTCGCCATTGCCGGCGGCGAGGTCATGTCGCGCCTCGCCAAGACCGTCTCGACCCAGGGCGGCGCCATCCTCGCCATCGATTATGGCTATGCCCATACCCAGACCGGCGAGACCCTCCAGGGCGTCCGCCGCCACGCCTATGCCGAGGTGCTGGAATCCCCCGGCGACACCGACCTTTCCGCCCATGTCGATTTCGAAGCACTCGGCAATGTCGCCCGCAAGGCCGGTCTCGCCGTGCCGCCGCTCACGACGCAAGGCCGGTTCCTCAATGCGCTGGGCCTGCGCGAACGCGCCAAGGCGTTGAGCGAGGCCAATCCCGGCCTTGCCGGCGACATCGCTGCCGCCCGCGATCGCCTCTCTGCTCCGGACCAGATGGGCGAGCTTTTCAAGGCCTTCTGCGCCCTGAGCCCTGGCCTCGTACCAGCGGGATTCTCCTCATGACCCCGCCTTTCGAGCAAAGCGCCGGCCTCGCCGCCATTGCCGGCATTCGCCACGGCTTTTTCGGCCGTGAGGGTGGCCACTCGACCGGCCTTTACGCCGCCCTCAACGTCTCGGAATCGACCGGCGACGATCCCGCCATCGTCGCCGCCAACCGGCAATCTGTGTCCGAAACCATCGGCCTGCCGCATCTTTATCTGCTGAAGCAGGTCCATTCCGCCCGCGTCGTCACCGTCACCGCGCCGCCCTCCGGCCCCCGCATCGAAGCCGATGCCCTGGTGACCGACCGGCCCGGCATAGCCCTCGCCATACTCACCGCCGACTGCACGCCGACCCTCCTCGCCGATCCCGTCGCCGGCATCATCGGCGCCGCCCATGCCGGCTGGCGCGGCGCCGTCGACGGCGTCATGGCCAACACCGTTGCCGCCATGGCGGCGCTCGGCGCCGATCCGGCCGGCATCATCGCCGCCATCGGCCCCACCATCAGCGGCCCCAATTACGAAGTCGGCCCGCAATTCATGGCCGATTTCCTCGCCCTCCACCCGAACGGCGAGCATTATTTCACCACCCCGCCCGGCGGCCGCGAGCATTTCGACCTGCCCGCCTTCGTCATCGATCGGTTGCGGGCCACCGGCATTGCCCATGTGGAGCGCGTCGGCGGCTGCACCTATGCCGATCCGGCGCGCTACTTTTCGCACCGCTACGCCACCCATCACGGCACCACCACCGGCCGGCAGATCGCGGTGATCGGGCTCGGCTGAGCTTTATTTGCCCATCATGCATTTGTAACATTGCGCGTATAAGCGCCGTGCGCTAGGGGTGCTCGCGAAACTGGTCGCGCCCCCGACCCTGCCAGGGCGCCGTTAACAACAGGATCGCGCCTATGAAGCTGGTCACCGGCAACTCCAACCGTGCCCTTGCCCAAGCCGTCTCCAGCTATCTCGAACTGCCTCTGACGGATTGCACGGTCAAGCGCTTCGCCGACAAGGAAGTCTATGTGGAAGTGCATGAAAACGTCCGCGGTGAGGACGTCTTCATCCTGCAGTCGACAAGCTTTCCCGCCAATGACAACCTGATGGAACTGCTGATCCTCACCGACGCGCTGCGCCGCTCCTCGGCGCGCCGGATCACCGCCGTCATCCCCTATTTCGGCTATGCCCGCCAGGACCGCAAATCCGCCTCGCGCACCCCGATCTCGGCCAAGCTCGTCGCCAATCTCATCACCGAGGCCGGCGTCAACCGCGTCATCACCCTCGATCTCCATGCCGCGCAGATCCAGGGCTTCTTCGATATCCCGACGGATAACCTCTATTCCGCCCCGGTCATGGTGCGAGACATCCAGGAACGCTACGATACGTCCAAGCTGATGATCGTCTCCCCCGATGTCGGCGGCGTCGCCCGCGCCCGCGCCATCGCCCAGCGCATCGGCGCCGATCTCGCCATCGTCGACAAGCGCCGCCCCCGCGCCGGGGTTTCGGAAGTGATGAACATCATCGGCGACGTCTCCGGTCATGCCTGCATCCTCATCGACGATATCGTCGATTCAGGCGGCACCCTCATCAACGCCGCCGAAGCCCTGCTCAAGGCCGGCGCGCTCGAAGTCTCCGCCTATATCACCCATGGCGTATTGTCGAACTCCGCCGCCGAACGCGTCGCCGCCAGCAAGCTCAAGGAACTGGTCATCACCGATTCCATCGTCGAGACCGAGATGACCGAAGCCGCCGCCAATATCCGCCGCATCTCCATCGCCCCGCTGATCGGCGAGGCCATCGCCCGCACCGCCAGCGAGCAATCGGTTTCGAGCCTGCTGGACTGATCCAGCGCCCGTCACCCTCGGGCTTGACCCGAGGGCTCTTCACTTTGCGACGCCGGCAAGTTGCAACCTCTCCGGTCAAGCCTGCGTGGGACTGATCCCGTTTAGGACGCCTTCTTGCGCTCCCGCACCACTTCGGCGAGCGTATCGTTGAGCCGCGTCTGCCAACCCGGCCCATCGGCCTTGAAATGCTCGAGCACATCCTTGTCGAGCCGCAGCGTCACCTGCTGCTTACCCGCGCCCTGAGGAGGGCGACCCTTTGACGGCATGGGTATCCCAAGTTCCGCGAAAAGCTCCCTCGCCGGACGCAGTTTCTTGATCTCTTCCTCGGTCAGCGGGGCCGTCTCAAAGTCGATCTTGTAAGGATCGGGTTTGGGGTTAGATGCCATATTTCCTGGCCTCCTTGTCATGCACGCGGCGAATGCTGATGATCCGGACCGTCTCGCCCCGAAAGGTGAAGGCGATGCATAGACGCATCTCCTCGGCCCAGCCGAATGCGCGATACCGCACTTCTCCATAATCCTTGCGATCATCCCGCTCGGTTTCGGCATTGTCCCAATCGAACCCATACGCAACCTCGAATCCGAACCCGCGTTCCCGCCGGTTCTTCTCCGACTTCTCTTCATCCCACTCCAAGCTCGCCCCCTCGCTTGCCGGAATAATGTAGTTACAGAATTCCCCGCTCGCAAGATCGCTTGCTCCCTGCCGTCCTTTCCTCTATATCCCGCCGCCATGAAGCGCTCGTCACCCCTGGAGGACGGGCGCGTATGCCGTTGTTGGAACGGCATGCACCAACCCCATGAATGGATCATTCCATGGCTGAGACCAAAGTGCTCAAAGCACAGGCGCGTGAGGGAGTGGGCAAGGGGGCCGCTCGCGAACTGCGTCGTCAGGGACTCGTTCCCGCCGTTATCTATGGTGACAAGAAGCCCCCCGTCACCGTCGCCCTCGCCTATAAGGACGCCCACAAGCATATCTATGCCGGTGGCTTCCTCTCGCACGTCATCGAACTCGATGTCGATGGCACCAGGCACCGCGTTATTCCGCGCGACTACCAGCTCGATCCGGTGAAGGATTTCCCGATCCATATCGATTTCCTGCGCGTCGGCGCCAATGCGACGCTCCATGTCGAAGTGCACGTCACCTTCATCAACGAAGAGCAGAGCCCCGGCCTCAAGCGCGGCGGCACGCTCAACGTGGTGCGCCACTCGGTTGAGGTGAATGCGCCGGCCAATGCCGTTCCGGAAGAGATCGTCGTCGACCTCGCCGGCACCGATATCGGCGATTCCCTTCACATCTCCTCGGTCAAGCTCCCCAAGGGCGTGACCCCGACCATCACCGATCGCGATTTCACCATCGCCACCATCGTTGCCCCGTCGGGTCTCAAGTCCGAGGAAGCCGCTGCCGAAGCCAGCAGCGAGCCCGAAGCCGAGTAATCGGCCTCGCGCATTTTCGTGTTATGATGTCGAGGCGGCCCACGGGTCGCCTCGATGTATTTGGAGCCTTGCATGCAGCTGCTCGTGGGCCTCGGCAATCCGGGCGATCAATATCGCAACAACCGCCACAATATCGGCTTCATGGCCATCGACGCCATTGCCCGCGAACATGGCTTCGGCCCGTGGAAGAGCAAATATTCGGGGCTTCTGTCCGAAGGCCAGATCGATGGCGAACGCGTGCTGCTGTTGAAGCCCCAGACCTTCATGAACCGCTCCGGCGACAGCGTTCAGCAGGTCGCCCAGTTCTACAAGATTCCCCCCGCCGACATCACAGTGCTCTATGACGAGCTCGACCTCGCCCCCGGCAAGGTGCGCGTCAAGATCGGCGGCGGCAATGGCGGCCACAACGGCCTCCGCTCCATCGATCCGCAGATCGGCCTCGCCTATCGCCGCGTCCGTCTCGGCATCGGCCATCCCGGCTCCAAGGACCTGGTGACTCACCACGTCCTCGGCGATTTCGCCAAGGCCGACCAGATCTGGCTGGCCCCCCTGCTCGACGCCATCGCCCGCAATGCCGGCATGCTGCTCAAGGGCGACGACAACGGCTTCATGAACAAACTCGCCCTCGCCACCCAATCGGGCGAGCCCGCCCCGGCCAAGCCCGCCCCCAAGGCGCAAAGCCATATCCGCCAGGCCCGGCCGAACAAGCCGCAAGTGGCCGTGCCCGAAACCGGCCCCATGGCCGCCATGCTGAAGAAATTGTTCAAGGACAGCTAGCGCCACGCCCTTGGGGTTCGAGTCCAGCACACTTCATCTTAAACTGGATCCCGGCTCAAAGGCGGGATGACATCGTGCATGTGGCTGGCACTGCGCCCACCCACCCACCGCTCGTCACCCTCGGGCTTGACCCGAGGGCTCTTCACTTGAGGATGCACGGTTAAGTAAAACACCCTCGGGTCAAGCAACTGTGTTTTGCTTGAGGATGGCGTTGAGAATGGTAACGAACTTTCTCATGGCAGCGGTTATGGCGAGTTTGAAGGGTTTTCCGTTTGCCCTGAGGCGGTCGTAGAAG